>Ga0157369_10007049_pt1 | contig 12961 bp, 10 predicted proteins | sample C25metaG_FD_113461 | JGI IMG/M metagenome (GOLD analysis project Ga0157369, IMG submission 113461) | Corn rhizosphere microbial communities from Kellogg Biological Station, Michigan, USA - C2-5 metaG | ecosystem: Host-associated > Plants > Roots > Rhizosphere > Soil | place: USA: Michigan...
AGTTAGCTATCCATGTAACCAAATCGATCTTGACGAGTATTCAAAAGGGAAGGCCTGGATGGACAACGCCACCGGAATTTTTGCTAACTTCTCGACGGTTGATGCGTATCTCTCCTGAGGATGCGTGTGCGGGAAACCGGCTAGTGTCCAGCTTGAGAACTAATGACGGCTTACTCCCGTATTGGAAGGGAGTGGGTTCAAATTTTTAGAAATAGGATTGGGGACGAGTAATGGCGGATTTGCGACAGGCGCTGCGTCAACTGCGGAACGCACCGGGGTTCACGGCGACGGCGGTGATCACCCTGGCGCTGGGAATCGGAGCGACGACCGCAATCTTTACGCTTGTGCACCAGGTGATGTTGAAATCGCTGCCGGTGACCAGGCCGGAAGAGCTGTGGAGGATTGGAGATAAGATCCGCTGTTGCAATTGGGGTGGGTATACCCAGGGAAGCGATGGTGATTTTTCGCTGTTCTCGTGGGAGGCCTACAAGAACTTTCGCGCGCACACATCCGAATTCGCCGATCTGGCGGCCTTACAGGCCGGCAATGCGCCGCTCGGCGTCCGTAAAGCCGGGTCGCAGGCTCAGGCGGATACGCGCAATGGCCAGTACGTGTCCGGCAATTTTTTCAGGACTCTGGGAGTACGTCCATGGATCGGCCGGCTGATGACCGACGCGGACGATGAAGAAGGCGCTCCCGCGGTGGCCGTGATGAGCTACCACATCTGGCAGGAAAAGTACGCTTCCGATCCCGCGGTGATTGGCGCCGGCTATCAAATCAACGGGCATCCGTTCACGGTAATCGGTGTAGCCCCACCGGGATTTTATGGAGCGAAGCTGGCAGGCTGGGGCATGCCGGATTTTTGGCTGCCCTTGACGAAAGAACTATTGATCGATGGAGAGACGGCCCGGCTGAAAAGGCCGAACGGCAACTTTCTTGACCTGATCGGGAGAGTGCGTCCGGGAGTTAAACCCAAGGCGCTCGAAGCAAAACTGAAGGTGGAATTCCATAACTGGCTGGCGAGCCACGTGCCGGATATGGAACCAGGCGAAAAGCAACTCTGGCGTCAGCAGACCCTCCACCTCGTTCCGGGCGGCGCAGGCGTGGCGGCGATGAGGGATCAATATCAGGCTGGATTGAAACTGCTCCTGATCGCGGCAGGGTGCGTGCTGCTGGTGGCCTGCGGGAATCTGGCGAACCTGATGCTGGCGCGCGGGTTGAAGGATCGCTCGCAAACGTCGCTGCGGGTGGCGTTGGGTGCCTCGCGAAGCCGCCTGGTGCGCAGGGCACTCGTGGAGTCCGTGACGCTCGCGGTGATAGGAGGAGCATTGGGTGTCGCCTTGGCGTATGCCGGGACAAGGCTGATTCTGCATCTGGCGTTCCGGATCGGAGGCCCCAATAATTACGTACCGGTCGATGCGACACCCTCTTGGCACGTGCTGCTCTTCACATTGGGCGTCTCCGTGCTCACGGGAGTGGCTTTCGGGATCGCGCCAGCGTGGATGACGTCGCATGTCGATCCGGTGGAGGCGCTGCGCGGGATCAACCGTTCTGTCGGTGGCGGCGGCTCATTGGCACAGAAGTCGCTGGTAGTTGCGCAGGCGGCGATGTCGCTCGTCTTGCTGTCGGCGGCGGCTCTGCTGGGCCAGAGCCTGCGAAATCTGGAGCACCAGAATTTCGGGTTCGAAACTCAGGCCCGGTACATCGCCTGGATCAATCCAATGCTGAGCAACTACAAGCCGGAGCAAATGGAGCCGCTATTCCGGCAAATTAACGACCGCCTGCTCCGCACTACGGGTGCGCGCATGGTGGCGCCGGCACTGTATGCGCCTATGACGGGCGACAGTTGGAACGACGGAATTCGCATCCAGGGACGCCCCGAGCCCGGAGCTAAAGAAGATACAGGCGCGGGTTGGGCTCGGGTGATGCCAGGGTTCTTCGACACTATAGGCGCGAAGATTTTGCGGGGCCGGCCCATCACAGAGGCAGACACCGCGACGACACGGAGCGTAGCGGTGATCAATGAAGCCTTCGCGAGGAGATTCTTCAAAAACCAGAACCCGATCGGGCAGCATTTCGGACCGGACAAAATCAAATATTCCGCAACGTACGAAATCGTTGGAGTCGTGCGGGACATGCGGTATATGACTTACGATTACAAAGATCCCATCCGCCCGATGTTCTGGGTGCCGGAAGCGCAGACGGTCGAGTACGATGATCCAGCCTTCCGAAGCGGTGAAATCTGGTCGCACTACCTGTACAACATCGTGATCTGGGCGCCGGGCAACCCGCCGGGGATGGAAGATCGCGTGCGCAAGGCACTGGCCAGCGTCGATCCAAACCTGGTGCTCTACAACGTTGACCCGTACTCGAAAGTCTTGAGCGCGGATTTCCAGCAGGAACACATGATCGCGACACTAACAATGCTCTTTGGCGTGCTTGGGCTACTGCTCTCCGCAGTGGGCTTGTACGGAGTGATGGCATACAGCGTGGAACAGCGAACCAGTGAGATTGGTGTACGGATGGCGCTGGGGGCCGATCGCGGAGGTGTGGTCAGGATGGTGCTGCGCGGCGCTTTTTTCCAAGTGGGTATCGGACTCGCGGTTGGCATTCCGTCGGCGATTGCCGCCGGCAGGCTGATGACGGATCAACTGTTCGGAATCAAGCCCTGGGATCCACGCATGCTGACACTCGCCACGCTGCTACTGTGCTTCGCAGCGTTGCTGGCATCCTGGATTCCCGCTGCCCGCGCGGCCAGCGTGGAGCCGATGGTGGCGCTGCGGAACGAGTAATTCCGCTAACGCCCAGGATGCCCGGCGAGAAAAGACGTCCAGCAAGAAAAGATGCCCGGCGAGAGATGATGGAGAGACTGATATGAGAATCATCGGTACAGTCGATCCGCTGCCGGAGCGCCAGCCACCTTGCTAAGATCTCGACAACAGCAACATCGCTCCCTCATAATCGCGGTTCTTTGGCTGCTCGGCGTTTCGACCTGCGGAGCTTGGCAGTCCAAGCCCGTAACAATCAGAATCAACGCAGACAAGCGGGCGGATTTCGAAATACCTCGCACGATCTTCGGCAGTTTTCTCGAGCCGATCGGCAATTCCACCTACGGCGGTTTATGGGCAGAGATTCTTCAGAACGGTAGCTTGGAATCCGGACTGTGGAGTGCCTCGAATGTTGCGCGCATGATTCGCGATGAGCCTGCCTTGGCGAACGCGTCAAGGCTGGCGTTGCCGTTGCCATGGGAGCCGTTAGATGCGAGGCAAGGGAACCGGTACGAGGTCAGGCGTGGAGATGCCGCGAACTCCTGGGAATCTCTCGCGATATTTGGGTTGCCTGGACAAGGGACCGGTATCAAACAGCAGATATTCCTGCCGGCTCAGCGCGAGTTGCGCTACCAGGGGAGCATTTACGTGAAGCATCTGAGCGGGCCCGGCGAAATCGAAATCTCGGTCTCAAAGCGAAATCATCCGGAGGACGTGTTCGGCCAATGCAAAGTAAGCGCGGTTGCAGGCGAGTGGAAGAAGCATCCATTCACTATCGATCTCAAACCGGATCAGCTTTCGCCGGCGGAGCCCGCTGATTTCACTATCCGGGTGGAGGGCGACGAACGAGCGCTAATTGACCAGGTGAGTCTTATGCCCGGTGACACGATCGATGGTCTCGATCCCGAGATGGTGGCGATGGCTAAGGAGATGAAAACGCCGCTGGTGAGATTTGGAGGGAATTTCACGTCTGCTTATCACTGGCGCGACGGCATTGGCCCGCGTGACAAGCGCGTCGCCATGAGGAACATCGCCTGGGGCATACCGGAATACAATCAGTTCGGGACAGACGAATTTTTGCGTTTCTGCGAACTGATTGGCGCCCAGCCGCAAATTGCGCTTAACCTCGGAAGCGGAACGCCGGAAGAAGCGGCAGATTGGGTCCGCCACATTGACCAGCACTGGTCGAAGCACCGGGGACTGTTGTGGGAGTTGGGAAATGAGCTTTGGGGAAATTGGAATCTGGGATACCCGACGCTTGAGGAGTTGCCGGGCAGAACTCTGGACTTCAGCAAAGCGGTTCGGAACGCTGATCCGGAGGCGCAGCTTATCGCGACCGGACAGGATCCCGATGTTTATCAAAAGTGGAACGCCGCCCAGTTAGGTAATCCGGCGAATACGTTCCATTTTCTGTCCACACATTTCGTTGTGACAACCGATCGCACCAAGCTACATGACGCGAGTCCCGACGAGACCGCCGCGGCGACCTTTGCGCTGCCGGTAGAGTTAGGCCGGCGGCTGAGATCAATGCAGGCGCAGATCAACGAGAGTACGAATTTTCGAGACAAGGCACACATCGCCTTCACCGAGTGGCTCTTCGTGTGTTGCGGAAGAGACGCGGCGAACGCTCCACGATACGACAATATGGGCGGAGCAGTTGCAGCGGGCGGGTTCTTCAACATGCTAATTCAAAACGCCGATATTGTGCCCATTTCCGATATGACAGGCATTATTGAATTCGCGGGAATTTGGAAGAAACGCGCCCGCGTGTACGGAACGCCCTCCTATTATGCGTTTCGAATGTATTCGAATGCAGATGCCGACGTCGCCGTCGATGTGCAGAGTAATTCCGAGAGCTATGACGTGCACCAGGGAGTGACCCGTCTGCCGGAGATCGCAAACGTTCCATATCTGGACACTGTTGCCGTATTGAACAAAGCCGGGGATCGTTTGACTCTATTTTGTGTGAACCGGCACCTGACCCGGGATATTCCGGCTGATATCGCGCTTACAGGCTTCACTCCCAAGGGCTCCGGTACGGTGGAATCCTTATTCGCGCCGAGCATTTATGAGGGAAACGATGAGATGCGGCCGCAGCACATCAAACCAGTCCAGTCGAGCGTGAACCTGACGAATTCGGGAGTGCAATATACGTTCCGTCATGAGAGCGTGACCAGGATTGAACTCAGTGCGCGCTAGCTACCTGTGTTATGAAACACAACAAATTGGAGAGCTTCTCATACGACGCCCCGGGTTGTAATCAGGCGGATGCCGCCACCGGCGGTACCGGAACCAGCAGAGCCTTGCTGACGACTGTAGTAAGACCGTCCAGGGTATCCAGGAAATTCGAAGAAAGTGGCCGCAAATCGCGCAGATGCCATAAAAGTTCGGCATTCTGCCAGGCCGCTTCGCGTGCGGCGCTCACACTCCAGGCAGCGACGGTATCTTCCAGGTGAGAAACCGGCGGGAGCGCGTCACCGAGAAGACGGACGCGTAACGTTTGCTTAGCGGATTCGATAAGCGCATCTAATGTCACGTTGAGTGCCGTGTAATCGTAGTAACGCGGGCTCGCGTGTTGTGGAAGAGTAGCCGTGGCTTGACAAGTAGCGACAATCGCCTGAGGAAGGTCATGATTAATGTGGGCGTTGATGCCCGCTAGAGCGAATTGGATACGGGCAACTGCAACTCGGTTCCGGCACGCGAACAGGGTCTGCCAGCAGCTTGGGCTGGGCTGACCCGCGAGAGCCGATTCAAGTGCACCGAAGAACAGCCGCGCGAATTGAACGTCGAGTTGCGCCAGCCACGCGGGGTCGCTAAATCCTCCAGAAGCGATACGCGCCTCCACCGCCTGGGTCACCTGAAGATATAGCCAGTTGAACCATTTCAGGCCGTCACCATCAATACACGTGGCCTCGATAACCTGCATGGTTCGGAGAACATCAGCAATGGATTGTGGAGGTGTTCGAACGGCGGCTAGAAGCGCCGGGTCGTAAGGGAACATGGGTGGCCATTATAGCCTTGTGCCGCGGTGCGTTCTCTGGACTTGCATCCGGGCGGTCCCTCGTGTCAACATGCCACAGCACGAAACATGCAAAGATTGAAATTCAACATGACCGGAGCCGCGAGTTCGCAACAAATGTCGGTAACAGATCAGGCCAAGCGAGTCGCCGCAATGGCTGCTGCGGCCGAGCTACAAGACGGAATGGTGGTCGGTCTGGGCTCGGGAAGTACCGCGAGCCTGGCCGTCGCGGCAATCGGCCAACGTGTCCAGGAGGGCCTTCGCATCGTCGGCATTCCGACTTCGGAGCGGACGGCCGAGCAGGCGCGAAGTCTCGGAATTTCGCTATCGACTCTGGGCGAGCATTCGCAGATCGATGTGACCGTCGACGGAGCAGACGAAGTAGAGCGCCACACGTTGAATCTGATCAAGGGCGGCGGCGGAAATCAATTGCGTGAAAAGATTGTCGCAACCGCAAGCGTGCGCCTTATCATCGTCGTTGACAAGACGAAGGTGGTTCGCCAATTGGGAACCCGTGCAAAGGTGCCGGTCGAAGTTGCTCAGTTCGGCTGGCAGGCAACCGCCAGGAGCTTGAGCCGACTAAAGTCCGCTCCCTCTCTCCGCCTGGGGTCTGATGGTGAGCCGTTCATCACCGATGGCGGGAATTTCATACTCGACTGCGCTTTCGGGCCCATTGAGTCCGCCAGTGCGCTTCAACGGGAGCTGGACAGCGTCGTCGGAGTAGTCGAGCATGGCTTGTTTATAGGGCTCGCCTCTCGCGTGTTGGTCGGAAGCCCTCAAGGCGTGGAGCAGCTCAATCGAGCATCCTGAATTAATCACTCGGGCGGTGGCGGGGTTTTCTGACAAGTGACGCTTCACCTGTTGAGAGGAGAGCTCACATGCTCAAAGTCGGAAGACTTTATCGCGATGAAACAACGAACCGGATCGCCCGAGCGATCTTAACTATTAATGGAATTTCTACAGAGGGATGCGTACGATGACAAGTCGACGATTGGCTATTTTCTCCGCGGCCATAACCTTCATGGGCTTGTCATCCTTACCCGTCAGCGCCGACACTGCGCAACAGCAGGCCATTCAAGCAAACACCGACAGGCCCGGATTTGATTACAGAAACTTTGATATTCCGCAGCCCCCGCCGGGGACCATAATAAGCGCTCTGGGGATTTGTCAATCTACGTGCCAGCGCGAGGGCAACTGCGTAGCTTGGACGTTTGTCAATCCTGGCGTTCAGGGGGCCAACGCAAGATGTTGGCTCAAAGCTGTCATCCCCCCGGCTCGGGGAAATGGTTGCTGCACGTCGGGCGTTGTTATGCGGGAATTGGAACCTAAAACCGATAGACCAGGGAACGATTACAAGAATTTCAATCTGCCCGTTCCCGATGCTAACCAATGTCGGGCGGCGTGCCGAAACGACAATCAATGTCAAGCCTGGACATTTGTCAATCCGGGCGTCCAAGGTCCAAGCGCTCGGTGCTGGCTAAAAAATGCCGTTCCAGCAGCCGATGCAAGTGATTGTTGCACGAGTGGAGTCATAAATAGGCCTCCTGTCCTTCATTAGACATCGAAGGTTTCATAATGAGTCGCAACGATCAGCGGCTCATATTCGGCCCAGTTGCAGGCCCGGCTCCAGAGAGGGAGCCGGGCTTTCCTTCGCCGGTACAAAATGGGCGGCATATTAGGTATACTAGCTTGGATACCTCGAATGCCTAGGCAACAGGAAAAGCTTTCCGGTGATGCCGAACTCCTACAAGGAACGCTGGACATGCTGATTCTAAGGATCGCGGCACTTCGGCCCATTCATGGATACGCCATCCTTCAGCGCATCCAACAGCTTTCGAACGACGCGCTTCAAATTCGCCAAGGCTCTCTTTACCCTGCGCTGTACAGATTGGAAGAGCGAGGCTGGCTGAAGTCCGATTGGCAGGCGGCCGAAAGCGGGCGGAACGCCAAATTCTACAGCCTCACCAAGCTGGGCCGGCGTCAACTCGAAGCCGAAAAGGCCAGTTGGAAGCGTCTTTGCGCGGCCATTTCACTGGTTCTTGAAACGGCTGATTAGAGGAGCGAGCAGATGAAAGAGTCGTGGCTGAAGAAACGCCGATGGGAACGGTGCATGCATACCGAGTTTCAGTTCCATATCGAGAGCCGGATCGCCGACTTGATGCAAGACGGACTCACTCGTGACCAGGCGGAAGAGCGCGCCCGCCGTGAGTTCGGTTCGCTTGAGTTGGCGAAAGACGAATGCCGCGACGAAAGAGTATTCGAACCTGTTGATCGCTCCCTCCGCAATCTTCGTCACGCGTTTCGCTCTCTGTCCAGAGCCCCGGGCTATTGCGCGGCTGCGATCCTGACTCTCGCGTTAGGCATCGGAGCGAATACCGCAATTTTCACCGCCATAGAGGGAGTCGTATTAAAACCGCTGCCGTATCACGAACCAGACCGGCTCGTCATGGCGTTGCTCTACAATCGCAGTCTCAAATACGCTACCGAAGTCTCCTATCCCGACTTTCTCGACTGGCGTCGCAATGCTCGCTCCTTCGAGCAAATTGCCGCATTCAAGCCGGCCGGCTTTGACCTGACTGGCCCGGGTTTGCCGCAGCACCTGGATGGCTATGAAGTCTCTTCTAATTTCTTCAGCATTCTTGGAGTGAGCCTCCTCGCCGGGTCTTCTTTCTCTCCAGATAACGACCGCATTGGCGGAACGCCCGCCGCTGTCATCAGCAACCGCCTCTGGCGAGAACGTTTCCAAAGCAATCCCGCCGTCATTGGTCGGTCCATTATTTTGAACGGCATCGGCTTTACGGTTGCCGGAGTTCTTCCGCCCAGCTTTTATTTTGAAAACGAGTTGGCCGATCTCTACACGCCCATCGGTCGCGTCGATCCTCTCTACCAAACAGATCGCACGGTTCACGACGTTATCTGCGTGGCCCGCTTGAAGCCCGGAGTAAGCATCGGCCAGGCACTGGCGGCAATGAAAACCCTGCAGGAACACATCGATGACCTCAATCCCACCACAGAAAAAGGAGAGAGCGCGTACCTCGTTGCGCTGAAACAGCAGATCGTCGGCGACGTGGGTGACACACTTCTGCTTCTCTTCGCAGCCGTGAGCCTGGTTCTGCTCATCGCCTGCGCGAATGTTGCAAGTCTGCTGCTGGCGCGTTCTGCCGTTCGAGCCCGCGAGTTCGCCGTTCGGAGAGCGCTCGGAGCCACCCGAATGCAAATTGTCCGGCAACTGGTCACCGAGAGCGTGCTTCTCTCGTTTGCGGGCGGACTTCTAGGTCTCGTGGTCGCAAAGCTCGTACTGTTTGCGATTCTGGCGGCGTTCCCGGGAGGTCTACCCCGCGCAGGCAACATCGGCATCAACACTTCTGTCCTTCTGTTCGCGTTCGGCCTGTCGATCGCGGTTGGCATCTTGTTTGCTCTCCTGCCCGCCCTCAAATACGGAAACACCGATGTGCAGGTCGGTCTCAGGGAAGGAGGGCGCAGCTCGACCGCGAGCCATCAGCGCACGCAGAGTGCCCTGGTAGTCACTCAGATTGCGCTCGCGCTGGTCCTGCTTTCGGATGCCGGGCTGCTTTTCCGCAGCATGATCAAGCTCTGGCAGTGAACCCGGGCTTCGCTACGCAACACATCCTTACCTTCCAGGTGGGGTTGTCACCCTCCATGACACAGACCGCGGATACCCTGCGCGCTGCCTATGATGAACTCACTCGCCGCATTCGTGAGATCCCGGGTGTAGAAGCGGCCGGCATGACGGCGCTTGTGCCCTTGGGTCACAACTATAATTCCGGCCCGTTCTGGATCGGCCCAGATCGGCCCTCTGTCTCAATGGCCCAGATCCCGCGAGCAACTTACTACCCGATAAGTCCCGACTATCCGTCGACCATGCAGATCCCGCTTGTGCTGGGTCGCTTTCTACAAAGGAGCGACGATGTCCATTCCGCATTGGCGATCCTGGTCGATACCTTAATGGCGCGTACTTACTTCCCTGATCGCAATCCGCTAGGTCAGACTATAACGATTCCTCATTGGGGCGCGCAGCAGAATGTCCTTGCCCGGATCGTGGGCGTGGTCGGCCATGTCGAGCAATATGCCATGGATGGTTCGGGCGGCGGCGAAAAACCTCAGATTTACTTCTCGATCTATCAACTGCCCGACGATGCTCTACCGGCTTTCCGCCAGGAAATCAACTTCGTTGTGCGCACTCCGCTCATCCCGGCGGCCATCACGCCATCGGTGGAGAACGCTGTAGCGGCAGTAGGCGCCGCTCAACCGGTTTACAACATCCGCACTATCCGCGAGATCGTTTCTGCTTCGCTCTCACGTCAGTGCTTTCCCATGATTCTGCTCGTTGCTTTCGCGCTGTCGGCATTGTTGCTGGCCACCGTTGGCATATACGGCTTGATTTCCTATTGGACAGCCCAGCGATCGCGCGAGATCGGAGTTCGCATGGCCCTTGGTGCTGCAAAATGGAATGTCCTGCGAATGCTGGGTGCGCAAGGTATTCGACTCGCTCTTGCGGGCATCGCCGTCGGCACATTGGCAGCCATAGCGCTCACCCGCGTGCTATCCAGCTTTTCGCGCCTGCTGTACGGCGTCCGCACAACCGATTGGCTAACTTTCGTCGCTGTATCGCTCTGTCTTTTGCTTGCCGCGCTTCTCGCGTCCTACCTGCCAGCCCGCCGTGCGGCAGGACTGGACCCTATGACCGTACTCCGTCACGACTGATCGAAGCATCGGACGTGAGTGGCCATCGTGAATGGTTTGTGCGGCAATCCTGAAACTGTAAGCCAGATACGGAATGACAAGCGGCTAGTATTCGGCGAAGGCCTCGCAGCTTTTTTCTAATCGAGCGCCCGCTCCAAAACATTCCTGCCCTATCCTGTTTTTATGAGTATGCAGCGCGCGATGACCGGTGGTTGGGTCGACCGCGACGAGCTCGAAAAGGGTCCTAGCGGACGAAATCTCTGCCGGTGGTGTCATCTTGAGGTTCCCGGTCGCCGCGTAACGTTCTGTTCTGATTGGTGCGTCCACGAGTGGAAGCTGCGCACAGATGCGGGTTACCTTCGGGAAAAGGTGTTCGAACGGGATCGCGGCGTTTGTACCCTTTGCGGCATCGATTGCGTAGCAGCTTACACCCATATTCGTCGTCTACGTGGAGGCGCTCGTCTTCGCGCTGCCGCCGAGTGGAACCTGGGCGGTAGAAAAAGCCTGTGGGATGCCGATCACGTCATCCCTGTCGTTGAAGGTGGCGGGGAGTGCGACCTTTCTAATATGCGCACCCTTTGCCTGAAGTGCCATCGCACCCAGACGCTCGAAATTCGTCGCCGCCTTCAAAAAACGCAACGCTAGCCCAGGACCGCAGCGAGGTGCCCTCACGCGGGAAAAAAAGATCAGAACCCAACAGAAGCAGATCCCTACAAGAAAAAACTGGATGACGTATCGACAAAGCCGTTTGCTCATGACTGGCGGACATTTCGGGGTAGGACGTTCAAGTTTTCGAAGTCGGCCTGGATCCGGTATTTTCCGAGTAGCTCGTGATCAGGGAGCAATCCGGAAAGTGCAAGGTCACGTTTCGAGAACCCGGTTTACGGGCCACGTATCACGTCGATCTGGCCATCAAAGGCCGAACTGCAGCCGACATTTTAATGAATCCGCACGTTCGCCATAGAATCATTTATCAGTAATGCGTGAGGGTATCGGGAGCACAGAATGATGTCTTGCGCTTTCCGGGAAGTCCGAAAAAGCTTCAATCTAGCGTTAGCCTTGGGATATCTATTGTGCTCCGTTGTGGTCGCGCAAAGTGTCAAAACCAGCTATCTTCCCGGCACTGAGTTCTCGAAGTACCACACGTACAAATGGATCGAGATCAAGGGCCAACAGCATCCGGACCCCGATAAAGACGCACAGATAAAACAGTTCGTCGATTCTCAACTGGCGTCTAAAGGGTTGGCAAAGACGGACGATGTGGCTGATTTGAGCGTCGATTATCAGGTTGCAATCAACAAGGCCGAGGTATGGCAAGTGTATGAAGATTGGAGTTCGGCGGCTCTGCTTGACGGTAGGATTCCACAGCGGAAAAAGGTCACGCTGGACACAGGCACGCTCGCTGTAGACATCTACGACACAATGGCAAAGAAGTTGGTTTGGACTGGTACCGCTCAAAAGACCATCGATCCGAAACGCAGGCCGGAACAGGTGCAAAAAGCAGTTCAGGAACTGCTGAACAGATTTCCGCCTATGTAAGCTGGCAACCATCCGATTGCGAATCGCTCACGAGAAGAAAGTCGGGTTTTAGGAAAACGAAGCACTCTGCGCCGCGTTGTTTCAGGCTTAACTTCGTGAGTGGCCGTCAATCGGGAGGAATTCGCGAATAATCCCCGTATGCGGTCAAGGGACAAGTAGCTGACAGGTAACAGCCGAGAAATGCAGTCGCTCCTTTGCACCCCGGCATGAGGTAAGGTCGATGCTAGACTACCTTGGCATGCAGGCGGCCGGCCCTCCTTCAGAGTTAGTTCTGCAATCCCTCGGTCGCATTCTGGCCGGCCGGCAAATTGCGACCTCCGAATCGTTGCAGAGACTCCTGCGCTACACGGTTGAGAAGACGCTCGCGGGTCTGAGCTCAGAGCTCAAAGAATACTCAATTGGCGTCGAAGCCCTGGGTCGCCCGCCGTCCTTCGATCCCAGAGAAGACAACATTGTGCGAGTGCAGGCGCGGAAGCTTCGTCAACGCCTCACTGCCTACTACAATTCCGACGGCCTGGAAGAGAAGTGCCGCATCGTCTTCCAGCCGGGCAGTTACACTCCAGCCTTCACTCTAGTCCAGGGCTTGGCGAGATCCTGCAGCACGATTGCAGTGTTGCCGCTTATGAATCTGACCGCGGAGGACGATGTCGGTTATTTCTGCGACGGATTGACGGAAGAACTCATCGATCTGCTGAGCAGGACGAAAGGAATTCGCGTAGTGGCGCGAACGTCCAGCTTCCAGTTCAAAGGTGTTCAACTCGACGTCCGAGAAATCGGCAAGCGGCTCGGCGCCGACCTTCTGGTCGAAGGAGCCGTGCGAGGCGGAGGCTCGAGGTACATCGTTACTGTCCGGTTGCTGTCATCGAGGGACGGCTGTGAAGTGTGGGCCGAACGGTATGATCGCACACTAACGGATGTCCTCGCTCTGGAG
>Ga0157369_10007050_pt1 | contig 12960 bp, 12 predicted proteins | sample C25metaG_FD_113461 | JGI IMG/M metagenome (GOLD analysis project Ga0157369, IMG submission 113461) | Corn rhizosphere microbial communities from Kellogg Biological Station, Michigan, USA - C2-5 metaG | ecosystem: Host-associated > Plants > Roots > Rhizosphere > Soil | place: USA: Michigan...
CGCGGGGCGCGCTGCACGAGCGCGGCCAGCCCCGTCAGCGAGAGGATCTGCAGCCACCACCAGTGGTTCGGCGCGAACGACAGCGTATGCATGACGCCAAGCAGCGCTGCCAGCGGCATCGCAAAACGCAGCCGCGCAAGCGGCACAGCTTGGGCGTCCTGCCGACGGGACGGTGCGGCAGGGGAAGAGAACTGAGCGGGCACGGAAGGATCAGGCGGGGTGAGAACCAGAGGTGTCGGCCGTGGCATTGCCGCCGGCTGGCGTGGTGAGGCGGCGCACGAGCAGCACCTGCACCTGGCGCGCATCGGCGCGCAGCACGTCGAACTGCAGCGTGCCCATGACGATCTTCTCGCCCCGGTGTGGCACGCGGCCCAGGTGGTTGGACAGCAGTCCGCCCACGGTATCGACGTCTTCGTCGGAGAAATGTGTGCCGAAGGCTTCGTTGAACTGGCTGATTTCGGTCAGTCCGCGCACGCGCATGTGGCCATCGGCGGTCGGCAGGATGTTGTCTTCTTCCTGGTCGAAGTCGTATTCGTCCTCGATGTCGCCGACGATCTGCTCGAGCACATCTTCGATGGTGATGAGGCCGGCCACGCCGCCATATTCGTCAACGACGATGGCGATGTGGTTGCGATTGACGCGGAAGTCGCGCAGCAGCACGTTCAGTCGCTTGGATTCGGGGATGAACACGGCCGGGCGCAGCATGTCGCGCACATCGAAGCCTTCGTCGGTGTAGAAGCGCAGCAGGTCCTTGGCGAGCAGGATGCCGATGATGTTGTCGCGGCTGCCCTCGTAGACGGGGAAGCGCGAATGCGCGGCTTCCTGCACGAACGGGATGAATTCTGACGGCGCGTCGGCGATGTTGAGCGCATCCATCTGCGCGCGCGGGATCATGATGTCGCGCGCGCACAGGTCTGAGACCTGGAAGACGCCTTCGATCATCGACAAGGAGTCGGCGTCGATCAGGTTGCGCGCATGGGCGTCTTGGAGGATTTCGAGCAGCTCGGCCCGCGATTCGGGCTCGGGCGAGATGAGGTCGGTCAGGCGTTCCAGCAGCGTACGGGGTTTGTCGGCTGGCTTCGGACTGGGATACGGATCATTCATGGCGCGGTCGCGCGTCGTTAAACATCGGCCCAGCATACACCAAAAGCCCTGCCGCCCCGATGACGCGGGGTGGCCGCCCAGCCTCCGGAAGTGCTTCTTGTTTCACATATGGAGGCCGGGTTCGGGCGCGTCAACGATGGGCGATCTGCCGAAGGGGTAGCGGTCAGTCGTGCCCGCCATCACCGCCGCGTTGCTGGCCGTTGTCGTGCGTATTGCTGCCTTCGCTGCCTTGATGATTGTCGTTCTGGCCGCGGTCTCCATCGTCCTGACCGTGATGCTGACCGTGCCCGCCTGAGTCGTCACCCTCGCCGCCGTGGTTGCCATCGCCGCCATGGTCGTGATGACCGCCGTGGTTGCCATCGCTGCCATGGTCGTGATCGCCACCGTGGCTGCCGTCGCCGCCATGATCGTGATCGCCGCCGTGATTGCCATTTCCACCATGGTCGTGATCGCCACCGTGATGTCCGCCGTGGTCATGATCGTGGTCGTGATCATGGTGGTGCCCGTGATGGTGGCCGCCTCCGTGGCAGCTTCCGCACGGCGATGGGACCGGCGATGGGCTCGGCGTCGGCGTCGGGGCTGGTGTCGGTGTCGGTGTTGGGCTGGGAGTCGGACTCGGCGATGGCGTCGGCGACGGGCTTGGCCCGGGGCTCGGTGTTGGGGCCGGCGTTGGGCCGGGGCTGGGCGACGCGCCCGGTGCCGGGGCCGGTGTGGGACTGGGCTTGGACGGCGGCGTGTTGTTGCCGCTGGGTGGCGGCGCGTCGTTGTTGCTGGTCGGCGTGGTTGCCGCCGGTGCCGGGTCTGCAGGATGCGAATTGCTGTGATACCGGCCCAGCGTGCTCGCGCCGCCGTAGGCGGTCCAACGGCCGGCGATTTCCATGTCAACGCCCGCGAGCCAATGGTCGCCCGTGGCGCCGACGCCCACCAGTGCCTTGCTGCTCGCGAAGTCGTAGCCGCCGCCAATGAGCGCCTGCACGCTCGTGCTGCCCACCACCGCCTGCACACGCGGCCGGATGGTGCCTTGCGCGACCATCAGGTTCACCTCGGCGCCGACCACGTTGTTGCTGTCGGAGATGTTGACCGTGCGGCAACCGACCACCGCGCCTGGATGCCACGCGCCGTCGAACACGACCACGATGCCCGCATAGCACGATTGCTTGTGATCAGCGTGTGCGATGCGCGGCGTGACCGCCAGCGCCGTGCCGACACCCACGCCAACCAACAGCGTGGCCCACGGAATGCTGTCCATGAAGCGTTGACGCATGATGACCTCCCCGCGGTGGCCTCGCCCGTCTGTGCCCGGGCTGGCCGATGGCGCTCGTTTGCGCCGAATTCGTGAAGCGCGCTCGAGCGGCGGCTTATGCGTGGAGGATAGAAATCGCTACGGCAAAACCCATGCGCCATACGGAGAGCGGCGAGGGTTCCGGATGGCCGACGGCCTGTGCGACGTGTATGCGCGATTCGAACGGCGCGAGCATGCGCCGAATGGCGGAGGAAAACCCGTAAACCGTTGTCGGAACTGGGTTTGCGTCAATGCGGGTTGATTCAGTGTTGAAACAGCACGCTACAAGAATGGAACATGCAAAAGCAAAACGCCGGCGCGAGGCCGGCGTTTGAACATCAAGCGCGTTGCGCTTTAACGAGCTGCGTACGGATCGGCAAAACCGAGGTCGCGAAGGATCTCCGTTTCGATGCCTTCCATTTCCTTTGCATCGGCCGCGTCTTCGTGGTCGTAGCCCTGGGCGTGCAGCGCGCCGTGCACGATCAGATGCGCGTAGTGCGCGAGCAGCGGCTTCTTCTGTTCCTTCGCTTCCTTTTCGACCACCGCGCAGCAGAGCACGATGTCGGCGGAGACCGGGTCTTCCTCGCTCTCTGCGTACGAGAAGGTCAGCACGTTGGTCGCGTAGTCCTTGCCGCGGTAGGTGCGGTTGAGCGTGCGACCTTCTTCTTCGCCGACAAAGCGCACGTTGAGTTGCGCATCGGCAAACAGTGCGGGGGCGATCCACGCTTCGATGTCTTGCTCCTTGGGCAGCGCCTTGCGTGCGGCGGCCTTGAGTTCGTCGCCGTACTGCACCGTCAGGTCGAGCGTGAGCATCTCGGCGCCGGCAGTGTCGTCATCGAAGGCTTCTTCCTTGGAGTCGGCCAACTCAGCGGCCTGGGTTTCGATGCGCAACGTGATGCTGTCGTGGTGCTCGGGGCGCAGCGAGAGCATGGCGTGCATGTCGGCGTCGGCGTGCTCGGCAACCAGGGTGATTGGCCCGTCCACGGTATTCGGCAGACCGAGGATCAGGCTGCGACCATCGGCAAATGCGATGCGCAGCGCGCTGGCGTCGACCGTCTTGGGTTTGCCTTGGGCGTCGAATACGTCGACGCGTGGGCCGAATGACTCGGCCGCCGTGGGTTGGGTCTTCTTGGGTTTTGCTTTGGTATCGGTCTTTGCTTTAGCCACGTTCAGGTGTCCTTATGCATCTTTATGCTGGGCATGGAATTCGTCATAGGCCTCGACGATGCGGGCCACCAGCGGGTGCCGCACCACGTCAACGCTGGTAAAGCGCGTCATCGCTACGCCGCGCACGTCACGCAGCACATGCTGCGCTTCGATCAGGCCGCTCTTCTGGCCGCGCGGCAGATCGATCTGCGTTGTATCGCCGGTGATCACCGCCTTGGAGCCGAAGCCGATCCGCGTGAGGAACATCTTCATCTGTTCAGGCGTGGTGTTCTGGGCTTCGTCCAGGATGATGAAGGCGTGATTGAGCGTGCGCCCGCGCATGTACGCCAGCGGCGCGATCTCGATCATCTGGCGCTCGAACATCTTCTGCGTCTTGTCGAAGCCGAGCAGATCGTACAGCGCGTCGTACAGCGGGCGCAGGTACGGGTCCACCTTTTGTGCAAGATCGCCGGGCAGGAAGCCCAGGCGTTCGCCGGCTTCCACGGCGGGGCGTGTCAGCACGATGCGCTTGATGGCGTCGCGCTCCAGCGCATCCACCGCACAGGCCACCGCCAGATACGTCTTGCCCGTACCCGCGGGGCCGATGCCGAATGACAGGTCGTGCGAGAGGATGCTACGCAGGTACTCGCGCTGCATCGGTGTGCGGCCATGCAGATCGGTGCGCCGCGTATGCAGCACCGGCGACAGATCATTGCCATCCGGCACGTCGGCGCTCGATTCCGGCAGGTACGCCCCGTGTGCGGCCACCTGGCGGGTTTCCACCAGGCCGAGCTGGATGTCGTCCACCGACAGCGGCTCACGCGCGGCGTTGTAGAACGTCTCTAGCGCGTTGGCCGCGCCTTGTGCATTGGCGCCACGCACGGTGAACTTGCTGCCGCGCCGGTTGATGGTCACGTCCAGCGCTTGCTCGATCTGGCGCAGGTTCTCGTCCAGCGGCCCGCACAGGTTCTGCAGGCGCGGGTTGTCGTTCTTCGGCGCTGTGAATTCTGCGGTGGTGGGTTTCATCAAGTCAGGTCGTGTTGACGATCAGTGAGTCGCGCTGGCCGTACGCTGTTCCGCCACTTCGCCGCGCAGCGAATGCGGGAAGGCGTGCACGATGCGCACGTCGAGCATCTGGCCGATCAGCTGTTCGCGGCGCGCCTGCGGCAGATCGGGCAGCGCAAAGTTGACGACTCGGTTGTTCTCGGTGCGGCCGTGCAGTTCGGTCGGATCCTTGCGCGACGGGCCTTCCACCAGAATGCGCTGCACGCTGCCGACCATGCCCTGGCTGATGCGCGCCACGTTCTCTTCGATGGTCGCCTGCAAATGTTTCAGGCGTTCGAGCTTGACGGCCTGCGGCGTGTCGTCGTGCAGGTTGGCGGCCGGCGTGCCAGGGCGCGGGCTGTAGATGAAGCTGAACGACGTGTCGTAGCCGATCTCGTGGATCAGGTCCATCGTCTTGGCGAAATCCGCATCGGTCTCGCCCGGGAAACCGACGATGAAGTCGGTGGCGATCGAGATGTTCGGCCGGATCGCGCGCAGCTTGCGGATGCTGCTCTTGTATTCGAGCACCGTGTAGCCACGCTTCATCGCCATCAGGATGCGGTCGGAGCCATGCTGCACGGGTAGGTGCAGGTGGTCGACGAGCTTCGGGTTGGTGGCATAGGCCTCGATCAGGCGCGAGCTGAATTCCTTCGGGTGGCTGGTCGTGTAGCGGATGCGCTCGATGCCCGGGATCTCGGCGACGTATTCCAGCAGCAGCGCGAAGTCCGCACGCTCGCTGGTATCGCCCATCTTGCCGATGTAGGCGTTGACGTTCTGGCCCAGCAGCGTGACTTCACGCACACCCTGCTCGGCCAAGCCAGCCACTTCGGCCAGCACGTCGTCGAACGGGCGCGAGACTTCTTCGCCGCGCGTGTACGGCACCACGCAGTAGCTGCAGTACTTCGAGCAGCCTTCCATGATCGACACGAAGGCGGTGGCGCCATCCACGCGCGCGGGGGGAAGGTGGTCGAACTTTTCGATTTCGGGGAAGGACACGTCGACCTGCGAGCGGCCCGTACGGCGGCGCGCCGCGATCAGGTCCGGCAGGCGGTGCAGCGTCTGCGGGCCGAACACCACGTCCACGTAAGGTGCGCGCGCCACGATGGACGCGCCTTCCTGGCTGGCCACGCAGCCGCCCACGCCGACCACGAGATCCGGCTTGAGTGCCTTGAGCGCCTTCACGCGGCCAAGTTCGGAGAACACCTTCTCCTGCGCTTTCTCGCGCACGGAGCATGTGTTGAAGAGGATCACGTCCGCATCTTCGGGCGTGTCGGTGGGGACGAGGCCTTCGGCCGCGTTGAGCACGTCGGACATCTTGTCCGAGTCGTACTCGTTCATCTGGCAGCCGTAGGTTTTGATGAAGACTTTTTTCATGTGCCGTTCACAGTGGTTGACCTGGGGGCACGTGCTTCGTGGGGGCTCTGACTACTGAGACTGCGCTTGCGCCTGACTCTGTGCGGCCACCGCAGCCTTGTAATCGTCATCGCTGACAACCCAGGCTGTCAGCAACTGCTGATACAGATCGAGCTGATAGCGCACCTTGAACGTCTGGCCGACCACCGAACCCGGTGGAAGCAGCCGCCCATCCAGCGACAGGATCCGCACGCCCGGGGCGAAGCGGATATCGGCGCTGGTGCTCCCAAAGCCCAACAGCAGGATGCGGACGATCCCGGTGCTGCCGGTACTCAGCGTGCCGGAGTTGGCCGAATTGATGGTCAACTGGGCTGCCGGAGCCGCCGCCGGAATGTTACGCAGCACTTGCGCATGGGACAGCAGCGGCGCTGATGCCGCAGCAACGGCAGCAAAGGCGAGGGCGAGGACTTGGCGTCGGGTGCGCATGGCGTCGTCAGGAGAAAGCCACCGCCGGGTGAGCGACCCGGCACACGAAACACGAGACAACCCGATATTGTAGCGTTCCGGGGCGAAGTCTTATAGCGCTTCGGCAATCTTGGCGGCCAAGGCCACGCCGCTCAGGAACGCGGCTTCCACGCGCGGGCCTTCGCACCAATCACCGCAGGCACCCAGGCGGGCGGCGGCGTCCCAGTGGCAGGGCATGCCGGCGGACTGCTCCACCAGTGCGTGCGGCCACAGGTGCGCGGCCATCACATCAGGCTGGGGCATGCCCGGGAAGGCTTCGGCAAAGCGGGCGTGCATGGCGTGGAGCGCCTGTTCGGGCGTGTCCTGAGCATGTGCGGCCGACCAGCCCGGCGATGCATGCACCACCCAGGATTCATCGACCATGACGCGGCCCGGCTTGGTGTTGTCACGGGCGGCCCAGGCGAGCATGTCGTCGTCGATCCGGATGCCGTCATACGGCAGGTCCAGCGGTTGCACAAAACCCATCATCAGCGCCCAGCACGGGGCGTAGTGCACCGGGGCGATGGCTTCCTGCAGCGACGCCGGCGTGGCGCCATGAAACAACGCCGGTAGTTCGGGCGCAGGCAGGGCCAGTGCGATGATGTCGGCGTGCGCGGTCTCTGTGCCGTCGCGCTCGATCGTCCAGCGCCGGCCATCGTGCGCCACACGTGTAACGGCGTGGCCGAAACGCACATCCAGTGGCGTCGCCAGGCTGCGCACCAGCGCGCCCATGCCGGGCAGGCCGACGTAGCGGGCTTCGTCGCGTGAATCGGCTTCCAGCCCATCGGCCGTGCGATGGCCCCAGCGCGCAGGCCACGGCAGCACCGAGCCCTGACGGCCGGCGGCATCCACCGCGCGGCGGAAGGCCTCGCTGCGCACGTTGAATGACTGCGCGCCGTGGTCGAACGCATACGCCGGTGCGGCTTCGGGCAGCACCGTGGTGGCTAACCGGCCCCCCACACCGCCCGCGCGCTCATAGACCGTGGTGGCAATGCCTTCTGCGGCAAGCGCGTTGGCACAGGCAACACCGGCAATGCCGGCTCCGACGATGGCGATGGAAGGCTGGTTCATGGATGAGAGATGGGTGTGGGGCGGGGGAATCCGGAAATCGGCGCGTCAATCAGCGCGTAATAGTCCGCCATGATATCGGGTCGCGCCCCAATGAAAAACGCCACCCGGAGGTGGCGTTTGCCATGGCGCAATTCTGCGGCTTAGAACTTGTAACCCACGGCCAGCCCGAACACGACCGGGTCGACCTTGATGTCGGTCTTATTGACCGCCAGCACCTGGCCTTGCTGGCTGCGGATCGTGATGGTGGAAGTCGTCTTCAGCGGCAGATACGACACCGTGCCGATGGCGGTCCAGTTCTTGGCGAACTCATACGACACGCCCACGTTGGCGACGGGCGTCCACGAGCTGGACGTTTCCGCCGTCACCTTGGCCGGGCCCGTCGGAACCTGGCCCATGCCGAGCTGCAGCACCTGCCCCAGATTTTGCAGGCCGTTGACGAAGTTTTGATTCAGCTTCAGGTTGGTAAAGAAGTTGTAGCTGACGCCTGCGCCGACAAACGGGCGCAGCTTGCTTTCCTTGGTGCCGAAGTAGTACTGCGCGACGATCGCCGGGCTCCATTCACGCACGGTGGCGACCGGGTTGTTTTGCGGCAGGCCCAGGTTGATCAGCGTCAGCGGTCCGACAACCGGCACCGGCGCGATCACATTGCCGCTGCCATACAGGTTGAACTTGGGAGGCACGCCACCCACGAACGTACCGGCGATGTTGTCGGTAAAGAAGTGCGTGAACGTGAGCGACAGCGTATTCGCGTTACTGACTTTCACGTCAGTTCCTGGCGACTGGTAGGTGCCCAGGCCCAGCGCGCTGGTGGTGGTGGTCAGCGGCGTGGCCGAATCCATCGGGCGAATGTAGAACCAGCCCAGTGCCATGACGTTACGGCCCCAGACGTAGTTGTCCATGAAACCGCTGAAGCCGCCACCGCTGCTAGTGCCACTGCCGCTACCGCTGCTGGCGCTTGCGGCCACATTGGCCTCTGCGGTGGATTGGGCGTGAGCCAGGGGGGCAGCAAGTGTGCTGGCGGCAGCGCAGGCAAGGGCTGCAGCAAGGCGGCGGGCGGTGCGGTTCATGTGGTTGTCTCTCTGGATTGGATTGTTATCACGCCTTGGTGTGGCGATTTGTGTTTCCGCAGCATAACGCAGCGCTTTTGTTCGGTTGCGCCGCGATGATCGAAGTTTTCCTCTAGCGTGTACGCACGCAACAAGGGGTTTCCCCTAGTCTCGTTTCATACTCTCCACCGGTCGGCGGAGCCTTGACCCACAACGGTCTCCGGGCGGCAGTCTAAAATTTGTACTCCGGATTTTTAGGGTTGAAAGTCTGGTCGTTCCAGGTCTTGCGCGTCACGCTCTCAATAACGATTTTCTCGAGCTGATTTCCTGATTCGTCCCACGCTTCTTCAATGCGCACCCACGGGTTTTTGAGGTCGAAATACAGGCGTACGCGCTTGGCGTAGAACGTGGGTGGTCCACTTGGCGCATCCCACGTCAGCCGCAGCATGCGCTCACCGTCTTCGGTCACCATCTTGGCTTCACTGAACTTGCCGCTGCCGCCGGCTGCCAAGTGGGCACGTCCGTCGCGTTCGAGCGTATCGACGATGAACTGCAGCCCCAGCTCGCGCGCCGTGTGGTTCGACTGCGATCTGGCCAGCGAGCCATCCAGCGCACTCCAGATCGCCACGAAACCGACGAGCCCGCCAAGGTGGCCGTACATCTCATCCTTGCGCACGGTTTCGTCGTAGATGATTTCCTGACCGGCGTGCGAACCGCCTTTGAGCCAACGCGCGTAGACCTGGCGCGGCGCATTGCGATAGCGGATCAGCATGAGCGCCGGTTGGCTTTGCCACTGGTCTTTGACGCGTTCCTGGCGGCGCATGCGGTATTCATATTCCGGCAGCTTGGCCACCTCAGCCTTGAGCCAGCGCACCAGCGTTTCGGGCTTCATGGCCTGCGCCATGGCCAGTACGTCTTCGTCGGACCAGGCCGCAAACGCGTTGGCGTTGACCTGGCTGGTGAGCCACGCCGTCTGCCTGGCGATGTCCATGGCGGCAAAGCTGCCGATGGCCGCCGATTGCGATGCGGCGGTCGGTGCGGCCGCGGCAGGCGCGGAAGCCTCCGGCGCTGCAGGCTGGGCCCAGGCGTGTGCGGCGCCGGCCAGCACCGTGGCCAGGGCGAGGGTACGCAAGCGCATACAAATCTCCGTTGGCGTTGTTATTGCTGCGCCTGTGCGCGGGCGCGCTTGATGTCCGGATCGGCATCGCGCAGCTCGCGGCGCAGGATCTTGCCCACCGTCGACTTGGGCAGCTCTTCGTGGCGGAACTCGACGATGCGCGGCATCTTGTAGCCGGTCAGATGAGCGCGGCAGTGTTCGAGCAGCGCGGGCTCGGTCAGGGCGCCCGTGCGCGGCACCACGATGATCTTCACGCGCTCGCCGGCCACCGGATCGGGCACGCCAATGGCCGCCACCTCCAGCACCTCAGGATGCAGTGCCACCACGTCTTCGATCTCGTTCGGGTACACGTTGAAACCCGAGACCAAGATCATGTCCTTCTTGCGGTCGATCAGGCGGATGTAGCCGTTGGCGTCCATCACACCAATGTCGCCGGTGGAGAACCAGCCCTCGGCATCGATGGATTTGGCAGTTTCATCGGGGCGCTGCCAGTAGCCGCGCATGACTTGCGGCCCACGCACCTGCAGTTCGCCCGGTTCGCCCAGCGGGGCGATCGTGCCGTCGTCGCGCTTGAAGCGTACTTCGGTGGACGGCGCGGGCAGCCCGATCGTGCCGCTGAATTCGGTTACGTGCGGCGGGTTCATCGACACGACTGGCGAGCATTCCGTCAGCCCGTAGCCTTCAACGATGGTATGGCCCGTCACCTCTTTCCAGCGCTGCGCGATCGCCCGCTGCACCGCCATGCCACCACCGATGGTGATCTTCATGGCCGAGAAATCGCGCTTGGCAAAGTCGGGATCTTCCAGCAGTGCATTGAACAACGTGTTCACGCCCGCAATGCCCGAGAAGCGCTCGTTGCGCAGGATGAAAATCACGCGCTTGGTGTCACGCGGATTGGCGATCAGGATATTGCGCCCACCCAGCGTCATGAACATCAGCAGGTTCACCGTGAGCGAGAAGATGTGATACAGCGGCAACAGCGTGACATTGGTTTCCACGCCGCCGTTGAGCATGCTCTTGGACCACTCTTCGGCCTGCAGCAGGTTGGCGATGATGTTGCGGTGAGTAAGCATCGCGCCCTTGGCCACACCCGTAGTGCCGCCGGTGTATTGCAGGAAGGCGATATCTTCCGGCGCCAGTTGTACTGGTTGCATTGCGCGTGAGCTGCCCCCGGCCAACGCATCGCGCAGCCAGACCGGCGAAGGCAGTTTGTAGGGCGGCACTTGCTTCTGCACGTGGCGCATCACGAAGTTCAGCGCGCGGCCCTTGAGGTTGAGTGCACCGCCCATCAGGTCGCCAATGCCGGTAATGACGATGTTGCGGATCTCGCTGCCGGGCAGCGCTTGCTCCAGCGTGCGTGCGAAGTTCTCCAGCACGACGATCGTCTGCGCGCCGGAATCGCGCAGCTGGTGCGTCAGTTCCGGCACCGTGTACAGCGGGTTGACGTTGACGACGATGGCGCCGGCCAGCAGCGTGCCGAACAGGCACACGGGGTACTGCAGGCTGTTGGGCAACATGATCGCTACGCGGTCGCCCTTCTTCACGCCGCGCGATTGCAGCCACGCCGCAAACTGCTTGGCCTGGCGTTCGCATTCGTCGTAGGTCATCTCGGTGCCGACGCTCACGTAGGCGACGCGGGTGCGGTACTTCTCCACCGATTCGCGAAACACCTCGACCAGCGAGTGATAGCGATCGGGATTGATTTCGGCGGGTACGCCCTCGGGGTACGACTTCAGCCAGATGCGGTCGGTAAGGCTGTTGCGGTCGGCAACGGTGTTCATGGTGTCTCCGTCCATGAAAAACGCGGCGTGGTTTTGTTATGTGCCGCGCGGGTTCTCGGGTCGGGCCGTTCCCGTATTGGCCCGAAGGTTCAATGCGACATCGTTTCGGGGCGCTCCAGAATGGCGACGACACCTTGTCCGCCAGCGGCACAGATCGACACCAGCCCGCGCCCGCTGCCGCGCTGTGCCAGCATCTTGGCCAGCGTGGCGACAATGCGGCCGCCCGTGGCGGCAAACGGATGACCCGTGCCCAGCGAGCTGCCGTTCACGTTGAGCTTGCTGCGGTCGATGCTGCCCATGGGGCCGCTGCGGCCGAGCTTCTCGCGGCAGTATTCCGGCGACTCCCATGCCGCCAGTGTGCACAGCACTTGTGCGGCAAAGGCTTCGTGGATCTCGTAGTAGTCGAAATCCTGCAGCGTGAGCCCCGCGCGTTGCAGCATGCGCGACACGGCGTAGGCCGGCGCCATCAGCAGCCCCTCGTTTTGCTCGGGCGTGCCGCTGAAGAAATCGACGGCGGCCGTATCCGCGCAGGTCATGTAGGCGAGCACGGGCAGGTTGTGCGCGCGGGCCCAGTCCTCGCTCGCGAGCAGCACGCACGATGCGCCGTCGGTGAGCGGCGTGGAGTTGCCGGCGGTCATGGTGCCGGCCGCGCTGCGGTCGAATACCGGCTGCAGCTTCGCCAGTTGCTCGATGGTCAGGTTGCTGCGCAGGTTGTTGTCGCGATCGAGCCCGAGGTGGGCGGTCATCAAGTCGGTGAAGAAGCCGCGCTTGTAGGCGGCCGTGAGGTTGTGGTGGCTGCGCAGGGCCAGCGCGTCCTGATCTTCGCGGCGGATGCCCCAGCGCTTGGCCATCAACTCGCAGTGTTCGCCCATCGACAGGCCGGTGCGCGGTTCGCTGTTGCGCGGCAGCAAGGGGCGCACAAACATCGACGGCCGCAGCCCGGCCAGCGCCTTGACGCGCGCGCTGGTGGATTTGGCGCGGTTGGCCTCCAGCAGGATCTTGCGCATCTTCTCGTTGAGCCCAACGGGAGCATCGGACGTGGTATCCGTGCCGCCGGCAATGCCCACATCGATCTGCCCCAGCGCGATCTTGTTGGCGACGAGGATGGCGGCTTCCAGACCCGTGCCGCATGCCTGCTGGATGTCGTACGCGGGTGTCTGCTTGGCAAGCGTGGTTGAGAGCACCGTTTCGCGCGTGAGGTTGAAATCGCGCGCGTGCTTGATGACGGCGCCAGCCACGACTTCATCCAGGCGCTGGCCGTGCAGGTTGAAGCGGTCGATCAGACCCTGCAGGGCGGCGGTCAGCATCTGCTGATTCGATGCCGTGGCGTAGGCCGTATTGGATCGCGCGAACGGAATGCGGTTACCCCCGAGGATGGCGACGCGGCGTACCTGCGCGTTGACGAGCATGAATTCAGTCTCCCGTGTTTTCTTGTGGTGCTTGCGGCAGCGTCAGCATGCCGCGCAGATAAGGTTTGTCGCCCGTGGCGTTGCGCACTTCAAACGCGCGGCC
>Ga0157369_10007052_pt1 | contig 12959 bp, 11 predicted proteins | sample C25metaG_FD_113461 | JGI IMG/M metagenome (GOLD analysis project Ga0157369, IMG submission 113461) | Corn rhizosphere microbial communities from Kellogg Biological Station, Michigan, USA - C2-5 metaG | ecosystem: Host-associated > Plants > Roots > Rhizosphere > Soil | place: USA: Michigan...
CGAAGCGGGTCTTGAACGAATAGGGCGTCGCATCGAGCACACCGGAATCGGTTGTGAGGTTGCCGGCGCCACCGCGTCCGGTGCCGTGCCAGACCGCCTTTGCCTTGCGGATCATCTGTGTCTCCTTTTCCCGTTGAGCGCCTGACGTTGTCACAACAAACGCGACTTGACACAGGCCCCGAAGTTCCCGCTTCGTTCCCGAACGATCAGAGGCAAACCGTGCGGCAAGTTGGTCCGTGCGAACAAAAGGGCGTGTCGTGATTTCAGCGAAGGGGGGAGGGGGACGGATTTTGTTGCAAAGTCGATTTCAAAAATCAAACCGTTGTGGTTCCGGCGTTCCGGCGTCCAGATATGGAATCCGCTATCGTCGCCACCATGCGGCCCGCGATTCTGTTTCCCCTCTTCGGCGAGACCCGCTCGCTGCCGGGCGTCGGCCCGCGCATCGAGAAGCTGATCGACCGCGTCGCGGGCAAGAGGCTGCTCGATCTGATCTTCGATCTGCCGTGCGGCGTGATCGACCGCTCCTATCGCCCGAAGCTGATCGCGGCCGAAGCGGGACGCATCGCGACGGTGACCGTGAACGTGCTCGACCATCTGCCGTCGCGCGATCGCAGGCAGCCCTACAAGGTGCGCTGCTCCGACGACACCGCCATCATCGAACTCGTGTTCTTCCACGCCCATGCGGACTATCTCAAGAAGACGCTGCCCGAGGGCCAGCAGCGGATCGTCAGTGGACGGATCGATCGCTTCAAGAGCACGCTGCAGATGGCGCATCCCGATTACATCGTGGAGCCGGGACAGGAAAAGGACCTGCCGCTGCACGAGCCGGTCTATGCGCTGACCGAAGGCCTGCCCGCGAAATCGCTGTCGAAAGCGATCCGTGCATCACTCGAAAAAGTGCCCGCCATGCCGGAATGGCAGGACGCGGCGTTCCGGAAATCGCAAGTGTGGGCCGGCTTCGGCGAGGCGCTCGAGTCCGCGCACAATCCGGCGCATGAGGACGATCTTTCGCTCGAGACCACGGCGCGCCGCCGTCTCGCCTATGACGAGCTGCTCGCGAACCAGCTCGCCCTGCTGATGATCCGCGGGCAGATGCGCACGGCAAAGGGCCGTACGATCGTGGGCAATGGACGGCTGCGCGCGAAAGCGATTGCCGCCCTGCCCTTCGCGCTTACCGATGGACAGAACCAGTCGCTGGCCGAGATTGAAGCCGACATGGCCGCGCCCAACCGCATGCTGCGATTGCTGCAGGGCGATGTCGGCGCCGGGAAAACTGTTGTGGCGATGCTGGCGCTGCTCAACGCCGTCGAGGCGGGCACACAAGGTGCGCTGATGGCGCCGACGGAAATCCTCTGCCGCCAGCACATAGCCTCGCTCGCACCGCTCGCGAAGGCCGCGGGTGTGCGCATGGCGATTCTCACCGGGCGCGAGCGCGGGCCTGGGCGCGAGGAGACGCTGGCCGCGCTGGCCGCAGGCGAGATCGACATTCTCGTCGGCACCCACGCGCTGTTCTCGGACGACGTCGCGTTCCGCGATCTGGGACTCGCGGTGGTCGATGAGCAGCATCGCTTCGGCGTGCACCAGCGCATGAAATTGCAGGGTAAAGGCGCGCGTCCCGCCGATGTGCTGGTGATGACGGCGACACCGATCCCACGCACGCTCGCGCTCACGGCCTATGGCGACATGGATGTCTCACGCATCATGGGCCGCCCACCGGGCCGCAAGCCGGTCGAGACGCGGCTGGTCGACGATGCGCGGCTGGACGAAGTCGTAGGACATCTGCGCAAGGCGATTCAGAAGGGCGCGCGCGCCTATTGGGTGTGTCCGCTGGTGGAGGAGTCGGAGTTCATCGATCTCGCGGCGGCGGAAGATCGCGCAAAGGCTTTGCAGGAAGCGCTCGGCCCGAAGGTCGGTCTCGTCCATGGCAAGATGAAAGCGGCCGAGCGCGATGCCGCGATGGCGCGCTTCAAATCCGGCGAGCTGACAGTGCTCGTTGCGACCACGGTGATCGAGGTCGGCGTCGACGTGCCGGAAGCCACCATCATGGTGGTCGAGCACGCCGAACGGTTCGGCCTCGCGCAACTGCATCAATTGCGCGGACGCGTCGGCCGTGGGCCTGAGAAATCGAGCTGCCTGCTCGTCTATCACGGACCCTTAAGCGAGACCGCGAAGGCGCGCCTCAAGACCATGCGCGAAACCGACGACGGCTTCGTCATCGCCGAAGAGGATTTGCGCCTTCGCGGCGCCGGCGAGCTTCTCGGCAAGCGCCAGAGCGGCATGCCCGAATTCAAGGTCGCCGACCTTGCCGCGCATGCCGACCTCCTGGCCGCCGCGCGCGACGATGCAAAGCTCATCCTCACGCGCGATCCTGAACTGCGCTCGCCACGCGGTGAGGCCTTAAGGGTGCTGCTCTATCTCTTCGAACGGGATGAAGCGGTGCGGCTTCTGCGCGCCGGTTGAGCCCTATTCGTGGGTCGTCTGTCCGCGCGGCTCATGCGGCGAGGGGCTGACGATCGGCGGCCCTTCCTCGACAGCGAAGATAACACCGCCGCCGACAAGCGGCGCACTGGGTGATACAAGGCAAATTGGCAGCAGGCCGTCCCTTAGGTCATGTTCTTTTCGTTCGGCTTCTTTGCCCATCAGCTACTCCTGTGGTCTGATGTCGGGCCGATTCAAATGCGCTCCGCCGCAAACGCAAATGACAAACGAGCAAGTTATGTCGCGATTGAAATCTTCATGAGCAGCGATTTTTTCTCATCCCTCGAGCGAGCGCTAAAGCGCGTGTTTCCGGGGCTCGAAGCGCTTAATGCGATGTTCAGACTGTCGGGCGGTGCAAGCCAGGAAACCTGGTCATTCGATGCGGTCATAGGTGGCACAGTAGTCCCGCTCATTCTGCGCCGCGCGCCCGGCGGCGTGCGTGTGATTGCCGAAGGCTCGACTTCGGTGCCGCTTGCGACCGAAGCCGCAGTGATCGAGGCCGCGCGCGCAGCCGGCGTTGCAGCGCCACCCGTGCGCTATGTGCTGCAGGACGAAGATGGTGCCGGCCAGGGTTATGTGATGGACCGGCTTGAAGGCGAAACCATCGCACGCAAGATCCTGCGCGATGAGGCGTTCGCCGCCGTGCGGCCGAAGCTGGCGCGGCAATGCGGCGAGATCCTTGCGCGCATCCACAGCGTCGATACCACGCCGCTGCGCACACTCTTGCCTGTGGTCGATGGGCCAACACAGTTGCGCGGCTATCGCGACATCTACGACGCTTTCGATCATCCGCATCCGGTGTTCGAGCTTGCGTTCCAATGGCTGGAGCCGCGGATGAAAGGCGCGCAGCGCCAGACGCTGGTGCATGGCGATTTCCGGCACGGCAATCTGATGATCTCGCCCAGCGGCGTCGAAGCGGCGCTCGACTGGGAGCTCACCCATATCGGCGATCCGCTGGAGGACATCGGCTGGGTCTGCACGAATTCGTGGCGCTTCGGCGTGGCGGACAAGGTTGTCGGCGGGTTCGGCGATCTGCCCGATCTTCTCGAAGGCTACGAAGCCGCCGGTGGCGGGCGCCTCGATCCCGAGGATGTGCGCACCTGGATCGTCTACGGCTCGCTGAAATGGGGCATCATGTGCATGAAGATGTATCAGGGCTTCCTGGCAGACCGCTCGGTGGAACGCGCCGCCATCGGGCGGCGTTCGTCGGAGACCGAGATCGATCTGATCAATCTCATCATCGGGGGAAAACTCTGATGCCCTCTCGTTGTCGTTCTCATCGAACAAGTTGGATCCCCTTCCCTCGGATCGCGCGTCGCGCGCTCCTCGCCGGGGATGACGGAGAGGCGCGCAAGCTATGATGGATCAGCCTTCGATGCGCGAGCTTGTCGAGGCGGTGCGCGATTTCCTCGAACAGAAAGCGATGCCGGAACTGAAAGGCCACACCGCGTTCCACGCCCGCGTTGCGGCGAATGCGCTCTCCATCGTCGCGCGCGAATTGGAACAGGGACCCAATTCCGCCAAAGACGAAGTGGAACGTTTGCGCAAGCTGCTTGGCCATGACGGCACGCTGAAAGACCTGAATCGCGAACTCTGCAGACGCATGCGCGCCGGCGATGTCACGCTCGCCACGCCCGGTCTTGCAGACCATCTCGCGATTACGACGCGCGAAAAGGTCGCGATCGATCAGCCGAACTATGCCGGACTGAAGCGTTAGGCCGGAGCGGGCTTCGCAAGGCCGATGCGTCCGATCGCGGCGGCGGCCACCGCGATACCCTCCGCCCAAGCAACCGCGGGCCCAAGCAAGGACGGTTCATCGGGCTGCGGATAGAAAAACGCCAGCATCGATTTCAGCCCCAGGCCATTCAGGATCGCGGGCGCAAATACGTAGAGCGCCAGAAGGACGCCCAGAGCGGCGAGATCGCTCCGGCGCCGTCCGGGCAGCGTTTGCATCAGAACGAAGATCCACACGTCGCGGGTCAGAAATCCCAGTCCCGCCGCGATGAAAGCGGGCGCGCCGGCCTCCGCTGGAGGGTGCCGCAACAGCAGGACAAGCAAGACCGCTCCGCACAACAGCACCGCAACGTAAGCCATCATCCACGCCTGCAATCCATTCCACGCCGCCGCGAACCGGCCCGATGCGAGCTGACTGCCCAGCCAGCGAAAATGCACGCGATCCTTGGGCTCGAGCACAACCACCACATAGGTCAGCACCGCGAACGTGGTAGCGGCGAGCCCGAGCCGGAGCGAAGCCGCATCCCAGCCGGCCATCGTCTTGTCGCTCGCAAGCCACGCATCGAAGCCGGCAACATAGACACCGATGAAAACCAGGAAACCGAGCCAGACGAGCACACCGTTCTGCATCTTGAGTTCGAGCCGCATCTCGCGATAGCAGGCAGTCAGCGTCCATGCGGCGAAGACGGCCAGCGATGCGAGCAGGAACGGACGCGTATCGAAGCTCCAGCCCCACCAGATGACGAAATCGGTCGCGGCCTTGCGCAGCAGGATCGATCCCGCCGGATCCGCAACGCTCCACACGGTGTATACGATCACGCCGGCCGCGAGCCCGACCAGCTGATAGAGGAAAACATCCAGCCGCGAATGGGCCTGTCGGCGGCGGGCCGCGATCAGGCTTGCGAGAAACGCGGCCGCCTGTGCGATCACACCGACGGCGGCGTAATAGACAAGAGCGATGAAGGCCGTCGGCACGCCTTTGTGCAGCGCGGTCTCGCCCAGCAGCACCACAAGGCAGATCGCGCCGCCGAACCAGTTGTAGATCGTCGCCCCGAACAGCTTTCCCCAGGTCATCGCACCCGGCTCGATGGCGGAAAGGCGCTGCATGTCCCAGGTGCGTGCCTGAACCTCTCCGATCACCGCCAGCGCCGCATTGCGCGTGCCCCACACCACAACGATGACGTAGTAAAGAAATTCCGCTGTCGTGGAGAGCGGACCCAGCACGAGCCCGTTGCCGGCGCTGCCGGTCAGCGCGGCCGCAAGGAAGGCGAGCGCAAGCAAAACCACCATAAGCCCGAGGCGGCGCGGCGTGAGTTCAAGCCAGACATTGCGCTGGAATTCCGGGTTCATGACCGCCCTACCCGCGCGAAATAGGTTTCCTCGAGCGCCTTGGTCGCCTCGCCGAAGCTCGACACTTCGAAGCCCGCCGCGACCAGATCGCGGATCAGTTTCGCCCGCGCGCCCGGATTGCGCGTGAAGGTGAAAAGCCCGTGATGCTCGTCGGCCTCGATCAGATCGAGGCCTGCGCGTGCGCTCAGAAAATCCTTCAGATCGCCGCGCGCCGTCGCAACCTCGAGAATGTAGCGCGGACGTTCGACATCGCGGACCTTGACCGGCTTGCCGCCCGCGATCCGTCCGCCCTCGATGATGATCATCTCGGAGCAGTAATCTTCGAGTTCGGCGAGGATGTGCGACGATACGACCAGCGTCATGCCCTGGTCTTTCAGCGACAAAAGCATGGTGGAAAGATCGCGCCTGGCCTGTGGATCGAGGCCCGCGGCCGGTTCGTCCAGAAGGAGCACGCGGGGCTCGTGGACGATCGTCTGCGCAATCGCAAGGCGCTGCCTGAGACCACGCGAAAGCTCTCCCGCCGGGGTCTCCAGCCGGTCGGAGAGACCGACGCGCTGGGCCGCTTTTTCGGCTGCTGCCGGCGCCGCCTCATCCGCAATGCCGTGGGCGCGAGCGGCATAGATCAGGGCGCGCCGCACGCTCAGTTCGTCGTAGAGTCCGTAGAAATCCGGCAGATAACCCAACCGTGTGTGGATTTGGCGGGGCGCAGCGGCCGTATCCAGCCCATCGAGCAGCACGTATCCGGAATACGGCGCCTCGAGCGCGGCGAGACAGCGCAGGAGCGTGGTCTTTCCCGCGCCGTTCGGCCCAACCAGCGCGGTAATGGTCTGAGGCGCGACCGAGAACGAGACCCCGTCAAGCGCGCGGACGGCCGGATACTCGTAAACCAGATTTGAGACTTCGATCATGACATGCCACACAGCAGCGGTAATCTTACCGCAAATCCGTGGTTGCGGAGCAAGCGCCCCAAGATGATCCGGTTAAGGAACTGGGGGCGGAATGAGGAGTTGGCATGCGAATCGCGATGATCGGTACGGGTTATGTCGGGTTGGTATCCGGAGCCTGTCTTTCGGAATTCGGCCACGACGTCGTCTGTATCGACAAGGATACCGCCAAGGTCGACGCCCTCAGAGCCGGTACGATTCCGATCTTTGAGCCGGGACTGGATGAGGTTGTCGCTGCCAACGCGAAGGCCGGCCGGCTTTCGTTTACAACCGACATGGCGAAAGCTGTCTCCGAAGCCGATGCCGTCTTCATTGCCGTCGGCACGCCGAGCCGGCGCGGCGATGGTCACGCCGATCTGAGCTACGTGTTCGCGGCCGCCGAAGAGCTCGCCGCGCACCTTCGAAGCTATGCTGTGGTGATCACCAAATCGACTGTGCCCGTCGGCACCAGCCGCAAGGTGCGTGACATCATCACGCGCGTGCGGCCCGATGCCGAGTTCGACGTCGCCTCCAATCCGGAATTCCTGCGCGAAGGATCGGCCATCGGAGACTTCCGCAGGCCCGACCGCATCGTCGTCGGCTGCGACAGCGATCGCGGGCGCGACGTGATGCGCGAGATCTATCGCCCGCTCTATCTGAACGAAACCCCGATCGTCTTCACCAGTCCGGAGACGTCCGAAATGATCAAATACGCGGCGAACGCGTTCCTTGCCACCAAGATCACCTTCATCAACGAAATGGCGGATCTTTGCGAGAAGGTCGGCGCGGATGTGCAGGACGTTGCACGCGGCATCGGGCTGGACGGACGCATCGGGTCGAAATTCCTGCACGCCGGTCCGGGCTTCGGCGGCTCATGCTTCCCCAAGGATACGCTCGCGCTGCTCAAGACGTCACAGGATTACGGTGCAACGGCGCGGATCGTGGAGGCGGTCGTTTCGGTCAACGAGAAGCGTAAAATTCGCATGGCCGAAAAGACCGTCGAAGCCTTCGGCGGCGTGAACGGAAAAACCATCGCCGTGCTCGGCCTCACGTTCAAACCCAATACCGACGACATGCGCGATGCGCCGAGCCTTGTGATCGTGCCACATCTTCAGCATCAGGGTGCAACGGTTCGCGCCTACGATCCCGAAGGCGCCAAGGAAGCGCGCCATTTGCTGCCCGGCATCGAACTCTGCGGCAGCGCCTATGAGGCGCTCGAAGGCGCGGATGGCGTCGTCATCCTCACGGAGTGGAACGAGTTTCGTGCGCTCGACATGGATCGCATGAAGGGACTGCTGAAACGCCCGCTGATGGTGGACCTGCGCAACATCTACCGGCCTTCCCAGATGGCGGCAGACGGATTCGTCTACGTCAGTGTCGGCCGCAAAACGGTCGGCCCGGCATAGTTCGGCGCGGGAGATCAGGATTGCGACTTGCTGCGGAGAAGCGCTTGCAGATGTTCCATGCAGGCCGCGAGATCTGTTTCGTATCGAGCCAGAGCCTGCTCGGCTTCGGCGTTGACCCAACCGTTCTCCTTCAGCGCGCGAACCAGTTCGCGCTGCTCTTCAACCAATGCCTCAGCCGCGCGCGCGCGCTCACGCGCCAAGGCGATGCGCTTCTGGGAAACACGCGAACCCACGCTTGCCAACAATGCGCTTGTCCTTTTGTTTTGGCGTGGCGACTATCGGGCGTATGAAAACACGCGCTCAACGGGGCATGCTTGTCAGACTGGACCGAAATGGTCTGTAGGACGCTGCCCTACAAACCATAATGCCCTGTCGCCCTAGGGCTCATCAGGGCAGCGTGATACAGTTCGCGACAAATATACGAAGCATCGATGAAGCTCTCGGACACAATCGCCTCGGTTGCCGAACGGCTCGAACGTTGGGGAGCAACCTATAGGCCGAGGGAAATCGCCTTGTTTGCGCTGGGCCTGGTTCTGGTGATCGGCATCGCAGACTACGCCGCCGGCAAGAACGTCTCCCTTTCCATCCTCTACGTGCTGCCGGTGTGGATCGCTGCGTGGTACGTCAGTTCGACCTATGCGTTTGTGCTCGCGGTGCTCAGTGTCGTCATCTGGATCGCAGGCGATCTGGCGACGGGCCTGATGTTCCCGGACTTCCTGGTGGCGTTGTGGAATGGCGTCGTGCGCCTGATTTTCTATGCGCTGCTTCTCCTGCTGTTCCAGCGCCTGAAGTCCTTGCAGGAGGATCTCACCAAACGCGTCGAGGAACGTGCGACCGCGCTCACCCACGAAATCGCCGAACGCCAGCGTCTTGAGCGCGATCTGCTGGAAGTGAGCGAGCGCGAGCAGCGCCGCATTGGCCAGGATCTGCACGACGGATTGTGCCAGCACCTGACGGGAACCGCGCTGGCCGCCCAGGTTCTGGCTGAAAAGCTGATCGACGCCCAACCCGACAAAGCCAGAGATTCTCAGCGCATTGTGGATCTCATCGAAACGGCGATCGGCATGGCGCGTGGCATGGCAAAGGGGCTGCATCCGGTCGAAATGGGCGCCGATGGCCTGATGCAGGCGCTCGACGAATTCACCGCGACAACATCGGAGATGTTCAACATCTCATGCCGGTTCGAGTGCGATTCCCCGGTGCTGGTGCATGCACCGGCAGTCGCCACCAATCTCTATCGCATTGCGCAGGAGGCGGTCAGCAATGCCATCAAGCACGGGCGCGCCAAGGAAATCGTCGTCTCGCTCGACAATTCCGAACAGGGGATCAAGCTTATGATCGCCGACAGCGGGTGCGGATTTCCCAGTCCGCTTCCGGAAAGCCAGGGCATGGGCCTTCGGATCATGGCGAACCGCGCGCGCGTCATCGGCGCGACGTTCTGGTCGAAGAGCGGCCTGGCCGGCGGCGCGGAGATCGGCTGCATCCTTACACCCAACGCGGGTGCCGCGCATGTCTGATCAACGGTCATCCAAAGCGACGAAAGTGTTCCTCATCGACGATCATCCGCTGGTGCGGGAGTCGCTGACGAGCCTGATCAACCAGCAGCCCGATCTCGTCACCTGCGGAGAGGCCGAAGATACGCCGAGCGCCATGCGCGCGATTGTGCGCGAGCAACCCGATGTCGCGATCATCGACATCTCCCTTAAAGAAGGATCGGGGATGGAACTGATCCGGCTGATCAAGGCGCGCGCGCCGCGCGTCGCGATGATCGTGCTGTCGATGCATGACGAGAAGATCTATGCCGAGCGCGCGATCCGGGCGGGAGCCCGCGGCTATGTCATGAAGCGCGAGTCCACCAAACGGATCATCACGGCCATCCGCCAGGTGCTGCAGGGCCGGCTCGCCCTAAGCGAGCAGATGTCGGCGCGGTTCGCGGAGAAATTCGTCTCCGGACGTCAGACGGTCGGTGAATCTCCGGTCGAGGATCTGAGCGATCGCGAACTTGAGGTGTTCAACCTCCTGGGCCGCGGGCTCGAAACGCGTCAGGTTGCCGAAACGCTGAATGTGAGCATCAAGACCGTTCAGGCTTATTGTGCGCGCATCAAGCAGAAGCGGAAGCTCTCCACCGCGACCGAGTTGCTGCGCGAAGCCATTCGCTGGAACGAGCTGCAGGCCGGCACCTGACCCTTGCGTCAGAGTTGGGCGTGCAGGCGCCCTGCGAAAACCGACACCGGCCCGCGGTCTGGGTTGTAGGCCGGGTTGTCGATGAACTGGTAGTCCGCGCTCAGGCTCAGCCAGCCGGTGATCGCGGCGTCGTAGTAGATTTCCAGGATCCGCTCGTCGCCATAATGCGGCAGCCGTCCATCGCCGATCAGGATACCGAGACCACCATCCGCGAAATATTCCCGGCCCGAGTCCGAAAGCACATTGTTCACGCCCGCAAAGCCGATGGTGTCGTCCTTGCGGCCCCAGCTTGCGCCCTTGAGGGACAAGCCCAGCGCGGCCGAGCGGTTGATTTCGGTGAACTCGTAAGCCTCCTTGCTGCCGTCGTTGAGGCTCAATCGGGCGAAGGCGCCGAGATCGTCCGTGACCTGTTGTTCGATATTTAGCACGCCGCCCGGTCGCGACGCATAGTGCCTGACCAGTGCCGTGTCGGGCACGGTGCCGGTCATCTTGCCCAGCGCCACGGCGTCCCGATAACCGCCCATCCGTCCGCGATTGACGAAGCCGAGAAGCTTGATCTTCCCGGGATGGCCGAACCATGTGGTGCGGGCTTCACCCTCACCCACGATTTCGAACTGGCTGAAATCCGTCTCGAGTTCGGTCGAATTCGGAACGCGCGAGAGATCGTAGAGACCCGCGCGCAACGTCCACCAGTCCTCAGTCCATTCTGCGGCGATGCCGTAGGAATAGCCCCACGCGTCGGCGGCATAATCGAACGCACCGGAATCGATCAGCGACCAGTTGAGGAAATCGCCCTTGGGATCGTGTGCGTAAGCGTTGGTGTCGAAGATGTCGGTGACCGACATCTTGCCGCCGGTCAGCACAAGATTGTCCGCGGTGCGTGTTCCGGCAACCTGGTTCTGGTCGTCGTCGAGAGTCTGCGTCTCGCCGCCGAGATCGAAGCTCTGGCGGAAGAACAGCCGCTGCAGGCGAAAATACGGCGATGCCTGTCCGACCTTATAGGCTTCTCCGCTCGGAAAGCCGGCCGCGCCCAGCGTGTTGCTGAGTCCGAAGCCCTGATCGATTTCCGGATCGGCATAAATCTCGCCGCCCTTCCACACGCGCACACCGAGGAAGCCCGTGGCATCGAAGGTCTCATCGCCCATACTCTTCGGGATCAGACTGTTTGTGCCCTGGTAAGGGGAGCGGAACGCAGGATGGTATTGCACGACAAAGGTCGCCTGCGCGTGCAGCGACCAAGGCGAGGTGTCGTCCGCCTGCGCCGCGTCCGCGACTAGCATCAGCAATGGGAATACCTGAAGCAGGGCAGCTTTCATGCGTCCGCCGAACATGAGCGCTCACACTTTAGCCCAACGGCGTGACACCGCGATATCGGCAGCCGCTTACTGCGCTGCGATGATGGCCTCGGGCAGCGGCACCACATGCGGCTCGATCCGCTGTGCGCCGCAGCGTGCCAGGACCTCGCGCAGATCGCGGATGGCCGGGAAGACCTCGTTATTCCAGTCCGCCCCCTGCTCGTCATGTGCGGCCTGCTCGCGCTCCACGATCTCCTTGTCCTCCCGGAAGATGTTCTCCGTGAACCAGGTGATGAACGGCCACGCTGCCTGAATGAGCCCCGGAATCTTCGGACGCTTCACCGACAGATAGCCGAACGTCCGGTTGGTGCGCTGCTCGCGGTCGACGGGCGTATAGGCGAGCCACACGCTCAAGACCGGATCGCCACCGTTCACCCACACGCGCAGATCCTGATAGGGATAGGTCGTGCGGATGGTCATCAGGTCGCGATTGGCGGCCTTGGTCGGCGAACGCAGCACGTTCAGGATCGCCGTCTCGCCGACGGACGCACGCCCCTCGACACGCGAGAATGTGTAGTCCACCTCGCACCAATCCGGCCCCTGGCGGCGGCCGAGACAGGTCGCCTTGATCAGGCCCATCTGACGGCGGTGCAGGAACTGGTGGTTCATGTCGAACAGGTTTTCGTGCATGAACGTGTAGTGGCAGGCGACCTCGCGGTTCAGCCGCCGTGTCTTGTAGCGCCGGTCCTGAGAGGAGCCGAGCCCGGCCGGGAGACGCTCCTCGGCAAGATCGGGATTGCCCGGGAAGATGAAGATCAGCCCATCGACTTCGCGCGCGGGATAGCTCCTGACGCCGTTGGGAAGACGCTCGCGGCCGAGATAGGGCACGTCGACACATTTGCCGGAGCAGTCATAGGCCCAGCCGTGATAGCCGCAGCGGAGCGTATCGCCCTTCACCACACCCAGATGCAGCGGCACCTGGCGGTGCGCGCAGCGGTCCTCCAGCGCGAAGACCTTTCCGCTCTGGCCGCGGTAGAGGACGATCGGCTCTCCCGCGAACCGGCAACCCCGCGTCTTGCCGGGCCTCAGATCGTCCGACCACAGTACGGGATACCAATGATCGGGATGGGTATCGATGCGGCGGAGATCGGGACGGCGCGGGAGAAGAGGTTGCAGCGCAATTACTCCTTCGAAACGTGTCCCCCACCGGGACAAGCTTCGGGTTAATCATGGCGGGCGTCAATGTTCCCCGGTCGCCGGGGATCAAAAGACACCCTTTCAACGCGCCACGGAAAGGATTGGTTCACAACTCGCTTCGCTTAGCGGATTTCAGGCGATCGACGATCGCCTTCACGTCCTGCGAACGGCTCCTGTCGGCGACGAGAACGGCATCGTCGGTGTCGATCACGATGAGATCGCGTACGCCGACGAGCGCCGTCAGTCGCTTGTGACTGTGCACATAGGAACCGGTGGAGTCATGGGCGATGACGTCACCCAAGAGCACGTTGTTCTGGGCGTCCTGATCGCGGATTTCCCAGAGCGCCGACCACGCGCCGACATCGCTCCATCCGATCGAGCACGGCACGATC
>Ga0157369_10007053_pt1 | contig 12958 bp, 11 predicted proteins | sample C25metaG_FD_113461 | JGI IMG/M metagenome (GOLD analysis project Ga0157369, IMG submission 113461) | Corn rhizosphere microbial communities from Kellogg Biological Station, Michigan, USA - C2-5 metaG | ecosystem: Host-associated > Plants > Roots > Rhizosphere > Soil | place: USA: Michigan...
CAGCGCCTCTGGATCGCGTTCCGTCAGCAGTTCGAGCTTCACATCCTCATTCAGCGGAGTCGCCAGGTCCACCAGCCGCGGCCCTCCCCTGTCCTCAGCCGAATACATCGCCGCTTCGGCCGACTCTTCGTCTTTCGCCCCATCCGCCGCCCCGCCTCCGGCGATCACGGCGGCCAGCGGACTCACCCGCGCCACCACGCTCGCTGCCGCAAGCCGCGGCGAAATCGAGTTGGCAATATCAAGAGGCGTCGTGCCCGAAGGCACTTCCCGGACCGAACCATCCGGCAGCTGGATCGAAATCGTCGACTTGCTCATAATGAAAAAAGTCCTGTCTGAATGGTGGCGCGATGCAAATTGCGCAGGCTAGCTCTATTAGGATAGTTGCGGCGCGCGCTCCTCGTCGAGCAACCTGAACATGCAGCTCACCTCGACGGAAGGCCAATGCGCGCAGCGACATTCATCTTCTTCATACTCCTCTGCCAGGCCGTCGGCCTTCTCGGCGCCCGCTGGACCGCCCCCGAGATCGCCGGATGGTATCGTGGCCTGCGCAAACCCGCGTTCAACCCGCCTTCCTGGATCTTCGGCCCCGTCTGGACCCTCCTCTACGTCCTCATGGCCATCGCCGCCTGGCGCGTCACCCAGCTTCCGGCTTCAATGGCGCGCACCATCGCGCTCGCCCTCTTCGCCATCCAACTCGCCCTCAACCTCTTCTGGACCTGGATCTTCTTCCGCTGTCACCGCATCGCGGCCGCACTCATCGAACTAGTCTTTCTGTGGCTGGCCATCGCCGCCACCACGGTAGGGTTCGCCATCCTCGACCCGCTCGCTGCCTGGCTCATGGCCCCCTACCTCGCCTGGACCGCCTTTGCCACCCTTCTCAACGCGGCAATCCGCCGCTTGAATAATTAAGCCCGTGATTTCCTCCTTGCCAAACGTGCCCGCGCAGTACTAAAACGATTCACGGTCAGCAAAACAGTGGAAACTCCCCTTTTGCCCCGCGGGCTCGCGCACCTCTTCGACTGCGCTTCATCCGGTCGCGCGCACGCAGGCAAACTTCCCGGTTTTGGCTGGAATTCAACCGGCACGATGAAAGGCTCTCTTGATGCAGGTCTTGTGCAAAAGCACATCCCACTCCCCGGATATGAGTTGTCCCGTTTGCGGCCAGGGTTTCGTCCTCTTCTCCGAGCGCCAATCAAAGCCCGAACGCGCGTACGCCCTGCGTGAGGTCACGCGGGTTCTGCGCAGCCACCATCTCCAGCTTCCCGGCCCCGCCGCCCACCCCCAGCGCGGCTTCGTCGTCCCCCATTCAAGCGGCTCCGTCGATTCTTCTTCCGCCGCCATCCTGGGTAATGCACCCAGTTGGGCACTTTAGTGCATCTCACTTAGCAGTACGATTTCGGGCCCTGCATCGCGCGGCAGGGTTCGCGGACTGAGGAGCGAGAACGCTCCAAACCCGCACATGGCAAGATCGGCAGGAACCGCCGGCCCAGCTCCAAAGCTCCGCCGGAAAAAACAACAGTACGGTTCGCCGCCAGCTTTGTTTCTCCGTCTCCGGTTCTCTCCTTAGCCCACGGGCACTGACGAGACCGATCTACAATCTGCGTTGCTTCCCGGTGCCGGCCGGCGACTACACCCTCCGAGGTCATCGCCGCCGGCATCGTTCTATCTGCCGCCATGTCCCCGTCGGATTGCCTCCGGTCGTTGCCTGAAGGTTCTGGTCGAGACCAAGCGTCGAGAAAATCTTGCTCTGCCATAGCGGTAAAGAATTCCCAGTACAGGTAACTCCTACGCAGCCCTCAGGGGACTCATCTCGTGACAACTATAGCCGTTTCAACCACTTATCTAGAAAGCAAAAATGGCACGCAACTTGCTTCTTTCGAAATAGGAAAGCTGCATCTGCATTCAGCCGGAAAATGGACGCTCGGTGTCCGCGGGACGGTAGCGTAGATATTTCAGTCTCCTTTGGCAGTCGGATCGTTGCGGAGCACCTGTCGCAGCTTACCTGAACCAGTTCTCTAGCATTGTGGCCTATTGCCCTTGAGCGCTACGCCGACACGCGAAACGGATCGCGAGGAAGGATATACATAATGACCCCGATGTTGCAGGACAGAGTTCGGTTGGGCTCGTCCAACGAGGTGTTTCTCGTGGTGGGCATCGATTATTCGCGCCGGAAAGTGGACGTCGTCCCTACTAGCAGGGAGTTCATGATCGTTCACGACCTTCCGTTTGAGTCCCTGATGCCCGTCTGGAGGGCTCAAGCTACTCCGGCGGCAGCCTAAGAAAGATCGTTCAACACAAAGACACGCCGCCGTCTGCGACATGGCACAACGGCTGGTTGTCTCCTCCCAGCCGCGTCGGAATCACTCCCGGCGCAAACAAACCAGACATCTCTCGCCTTTTTCGGCGACTCCGCGCTGCCGACTACAAGTGGGCTGACCCTTCGCTCATTCGCCCTCAGGGGAAAGAGTGTAGAGAGGCAGCTTCAGGTTCGAGAGAGCGAGTCTGGCTCCCAATGGCGACAGGTGCTGCTCGTCGACGTAAAGCGATCCCTCGCTCACCGCGAACCTGCACCCGAATCTCGAACAAAGCGTCTGCTCGGGATCAATCAGGTGTACTTCAGGCGTAGCGCTCCCAACTTCCGCAACAATTTGGCTGGCATCCCTCGTCGCTCCATCCGATCGCGGAGCAGCAATGCCGGTCGCACCAATCTGGCTGCTCCCAGACACAAGGTGCGCTACCACGCGACGCGGTCCGATGAGCTGGGTTTCCAGCTCGTTCACCGGATCAAAGTCGAAAGATGGGCTGTCCTGAACCAGGTACACTGCCTTGCCGGCGGACTCAAGAGCGCCAATTTCCCGATTCAAACCGGTACGCAGGAGTGCGCGGCTTTGACTCGGCGACACGCTCCCGGCTTCCTCTCCATCCAACACATACCTCTCCCCAAGCGCCTCATTCTCAAATGGAGCCGACCAAAATGCCATCATAACTACGACCCGGATGGATGGATTGCGCGTGATATAACCCAGCACGTCACGATTGAATGCGGAGCACTGCTCCTCGTGCAGCGGATGGCCCACAACATTTCTGGCCACGCCGCCCAAAGGCGGACAGGATGATTTGGTCAGTTCCATCAGCCTGTAACCATCCTGCCTGGCAATCTGCCGCACTTCGCTCGCAAGCGCCGCCGCGTGGCTGTCCCCTATCAGAGCCACCGCCGGCCCGCTGTCATTCGGTACGCAGGGGGGACCCAGGCTTGGAGCCCGACTGCCGTAGGTCGCAACGCATACATCGCTGCGAAGCGAATCCCCGACCGTGTCCAATGGCGTCAAGCTCTGCCTGTGGGTGACTGCTGCCGCGGGAGAAACAGCAAAGAAGACGGCTGGTATCGCGACGGCCGCGGCGCTCGCCGCATACCGCATGAGCAGGAGCGGTACCGCCGTCGACGATGTTCGAAAAGGCTGTTCGATGTATCTCCACGAGACGACAGAAATCCCGAATGCCACCAGGGCAATCGCCACCAGGGTAGGGGTCGGTACGCTCGTAGCAGAACAGATTCGTGCGAAACTCAGCAGCGGCCAGTGCCATAGATACCACGAATAAGAGACGAGCCCCACAAATGCAATCGGCCGAATCGAAAGCATCCGATTGGCAATCCCATCCCGTGCGGCGATGACCATGACCGTACCTGCGACCGGAAGCAGTGCGGCATATCCCGGAAACGGCGTGCTCGTCTTAAACCACACCACGGCGCCGAGCATGCAGGCGAGTCCCGCGAGACTCAGAGCATGGGCCGGCAGCGCTGCCAATCTGCGAGATGCGGCGGAAGGGCCCGATTCGAAAACTGCCAGCAACACACCGGCGGCGAGTTCCCAGGCCCGGCTCGGCAACAGGTAGAATGCTGCCGTCGGCGTGGTTCGGGTACTCACGATCGAGGCCACCAGGGAAAGTGCTCCCCCCGCGGCCAACACAACGATGAGTCGGCGCCTCGAAGCTTTGCGAAGCAACAGCATCAGCGGCGGAAACAGCAAATAGAACTGCTCTTCCACGCCCAGTGACCAATTCATCAACAAGGGGTTTTGTTCTGCATGCGGAGCGAAGTACCCCGCGGTTCGCCAATAGAAGATATTCGCGGACGACGTGATTGAGGCAAGAGCACTCTCGGCGAACCGCCGCATTTCCATCGGCGACAGGAGCAGCATTCCGGCGATATAGCTGAATACCAATACAACGAACAAAGCGGGAAGAATTCGTTTCGCTCGCCGCGAGTAAAACCGCGTGATGCTGAAGGTGTTTTCCCGGATCTCCCTGTATACGAGGTATCCGATCAGGTAACCGGAAATGACGAAGAAGATATCGACCCCGACAAAACCGCCACCCACCCAGCGGAGTCCACAATGATAGGCAATCACGGAGATAATCGCGACAGCTCTTAACCCGTCAATATCCCGTCGGTGTCCGAAGCCTTTCGGAGAACTATGGATGCTTTGCTCTGGACTCACCACACGATCTTAATGGCATAGGAGTTCTTCTGCCAGCACGGCAAAGCCGCCCGACCCGCCGGCCTGACCCGCCAGGGAATCCGCTTCCGCCTTTGCGTTTCTTTCTGTCATCCTTCGCGCAGCGGAGGACCTGCTGTTGCCCTTGCTTTTCTTTTCTGTCATCCTTCGCGCAGCGGAGGACCTGCTGTTTCCCAGCCAGAACCGCCGCTCGTCAGATCGCTTTTTAGGAATCGCGTAAGTAGTAATAGAAACATAGGTTTGATGCAATTCGGACTCACAAGGTCTTCGTGGTGACTCGGCCGAATGCCTCCTTTACCGCCCCAGCCAGGACATCAGGAAAATTGTGCTCAGCGCATCCCCCGTGCCGCCAGATAATTCAGTACTGACAATTCAACCCTGACCTTTCCCAGAGAGAATTTACTCCATCCCAACCCGAACGCCAGATTCCGGCTGCAAACACAGAACGGGCTGGGATCGCTCCCAGCCCGTTCTGTTGCTAAGATTCTGCCGGAATCCGGCCTTGGATTAGAGAGGCTGAACGTCCGCCGCCTGCCAACCCTTGGGCCCCTTCACCACATTGAACTGCACGGCTTGGCCTTCCTGCAGGCTCTTGAAACCCGACGAATTGATCGCCGAGTAGTGCACGAAGACATCTTCGCCGTTCTGACGCGAAATAAACCCAAAGCCCTTCGCATCATTGAACCACTTCACAGTACCTTGTTCCATTTGATCGTGTTTCCTGGTATTGAATTGCGCTGGATGAATCGGAGCGACCACTGGCAGAATCTTGCTCGGTTGGGCGAGGAACTGCTTTACGCCCGGTTCGGCTCTAACGCTGAGGCGATTGTACCATCGGCACTTCCAAAAACAACCCCCAAAATGCTATCCCGCAGTCCCGTTACGGAACTCGCCCGTCTCGCAACGGTCCCAAAATGAACAACCTGCGACTCCCCGCTATCATGAAGCATGCCCCGCGACCTCCCTCCGGACCCCGTTCCCGGCCTCCTCCACCGCGCAGCCGAGCGCCTCGCCGGGCAGTTCACCCAACTGCCCCCATCCCCCGCCCTGACCTCCGAAACCCTCGCCTCCATGGCCGAGATCCTCGATCAGACCGCGCAGCGCCTGGGCGACAACTATCCCTACTTCCATCCGTTCTACGCCGGCCAGATGCTGAAGCCGCCGCACCCCATCGCTCGCGCCGCATACGCGCTCGCCATGGTCATCAATCCCAATAACCACGCCCGCGACGGCGGCCGCGCCAGCTCGGAAATGGAAATCGAGGCCGTCGCTCACATCGCGCAGATGTTCGGCTGGCACAGCCCGGACTTCCTCGGCCACCTCACCTCCAGCGGCACCATCGCCAATCTCGAAGCCCTCTGGGTGGCCGGACAGCAACGCCCCGGCCAGCGCATTCTTGGCTCGTCGCAGGCCCACTACACCCACAGCCGCATCTCCGCGGTCCTCAAACTCCCCTACGATTCCGTGCCCGCCGACAACCGCGGCCGCATCTGCCTCGATGCTCTCGAGTCCGAGCTGAAGAAAGGCGACGTAGGCACTGTCGTCGCCACTCTCGGTACCACCGCCATGGGTGCCGTCGATCCCCTCGACCGCATCCTCGACCTGCAGGCGCGTCACCACTTCCGCATCCACGTCGACGCCGCCTATGGTGGCTATTTCAAGCTCATCCCCGACGCCCTCGACGAGCCCGCCCGCCGCGCTTACGCCGTCATCCACCAGGCCGACTCCATCGTCGTCGACCCGCACAAGCACGGACTCCAGCCCTATGGCTGCGGCTGCGTCCTCTTCCGCGATCCCGCCGTAGGCCGGTACTACAAGCACGATTCTCCCTATACGTACTTCACCTCGAAGGAACTACATTTGGGCGAAATCAGCCTTGAGTGTTCCCGCGCCGGTTCCTCCGCGGTGGCTCTGTGGGCCACGCACCGCCTGCTCCCGCTCGTCCCTGCCGGCGCATTTGCCTCCGGGCTCGCAGCCGGACGCCGCGCGGCGCTCGACCTGCACGCCCGCCTGGCCGCTGCCCCCCACTCCGTCCCGCTCTCCGCCGGCGCCCCCGAGCTCGACATCGTGGTGTGGAAAATTGCCGCCGCCTCGCCCCAGGAATCCTCAAGCCGCGCCCAGCGCATCTTTGAAGCATGTGCGCGGCGCAATTTGCACCTCGCCCTAGTACAATTGCCCCAACCGTGGTTTGAGCCCACCTCGGGAATCGGCGTGCGCGACGGGCTTCCCCTGGTCACCTCCCTGCGCTCCGTGCTGATGAAACCCGAGCACGAAGAGTGGCTGAATCGTATCTGGCAGGAGTACCGGGCGGCTTCCCACGAAGAACTTGGAACGCAAGGATAGAGAGCATGACCGAGAGTACGGCTGCGGAACGGGAAGAAAACGTTCTCATCGAATCCGGCCACTGCTCTGCCGTCGTACTGCCCCAGTACGGCGGAAAAATCGCCTCGCTCCGCTTCCGCGGCCAGGAACTGCTGCAGTCACCTCTCGCACCCATTGAGCCCCGCACCCCCAGCATGCCCTTTGAGGCAGCCGACGCCAGCGGCTGGGATGAGTGCCTCCCCTCCGTCGCCGCCTGCACCGTAAATACCCCGGCGGGCCAGGCCCACATTCCCGATCACGGAGACCTCTGGCGCGTCCCGTGGACCGTGACCGAGCGCGACTCGAAGTCGATCACCCTGAACGCCTCCTGCTTCTCGCTCCCGCTCCAGCTCGTACGCAAGCTCTCGATCGCCGAGACCGAAAACGGTGCTCAACTCAGCCTCGATTACAAGCTGACAAATACCGGCGGCAAGTCCGTTCCATGGTCCTGGGCCGCGCACCCGCTCTTTGCCGCCTCTCTGGGAGACCGCATCGTCCTTCCCGATTCCATTCACACCCTGCGCCTCGAAGCCTCTCGCGACAATCGCCTCGGAACCATGGGCGACGAGAAGCAGTGGCCCATCGCCGAACAGGCTGACGGCTCAGACACCGACCTGAGTTGGGTTGCCGCTCCCGATTCCGGTATCGCCGACAAGCTCTTTGCCGGCCCCATGAATAGCAATACCGGCTGGTGCGCGCTCGAGCGTCCCTCGGCAGGCCTGCGCATCAAGGTCAGCTTCGACCCCAACGCCACTCCTTATATAGGCCTGTGGATCTGCTATGGAGGCTGGCCCGCACGTCCCGGCCGCAAGCAGGTCTGCGTCGCCCTCGAACCGTCCACCGCACCCCTCGATTCCCTCGCCATCACTGGGCCCTGGTCGAGAACTCTTGCTCCCGGAGAGTCCGCCGGCTGGCCCATGCACGTCCATCTTGAAACTCTGTAGCTTTGGAGCCGTATGCAGGATTCACAGCAGCTTCGTTCTATGCACCAGGCGCGTTTCGGCGCCGAGCCGGAAATCTTCGCCGCTCCCGGGCGAGTCAACCTGATCGGCGAACACACCGACTACGCCGAAGGCTTCGTCATGCCTGCCGCGATCGACTTTGCAACCCTCGCCGCCATCTCGCCACGTCGCGATGGCAAAATCGTCATCTTCTCTGAGAATTTCAGCGAGCAGCGCGAATTCGACGCCGCGTCACTGCCTGGCACTCCGTCCCACCACTGGTCCGACTATCCGCTCGGCGTGCTCGCAATCCTTGGCGGCCAGGGCCACAAGATCCCCGCGTTCAGCCTGAGCCTCTGGGGCGATGTGCCTCCCGGATCAGGACTCTCCAGCTCCGCTGCGCTGGAAGTGGCCACCGCCTCGGCCGTGACTTCGCTACTTGGAGTGCAGTATCCAGGCCCCATCCTCGCCCGCCTTTGCCAGCGCGCCGAAAATGAATTCGTGGGCTCCAGCTGCGGCATCATGGATCAGTTCATCTCCGCCAACGCGGTCCACGATCATGCCCTGCTGCTCGATTGCCGCGACCTGACCTTCCGTCTCGCTCCCATTCCGGCACACGTCGCCCTTGTCATCGCGAACACCATGGTCAAGCACGCGGTCACCGGCGGCGAGTACACCAGCCGCCGCGCCCAGGTCGAGGAAGCCGCAGCCGTCATTGCCCGTCACCGGCCAGAAGTCCGCTTTCTCCGTGACGCCACTCTCGACGACCTGGCCCGCTGGGGCTCGGAAATGAGTCCGGAAGCCGTGAAGCGCGCCCGCCATGTAATCAGCGAAAATCTCCGCACCGTCGCTGCCGCCGACGCCCTCATTCACAACGACTTGAAAGAGTTGGGCCGCCTCATGGCAGAAGCCCACCGCAGCTATAGCCAGGACTTCGAGGCCAGTTGCGCTGAAGCCGATGCCATGGTGGAGTTGGCGCAGGACCTGCCCGGACTCATCGGCGCGCGCCTCACCGGCGGCGGGTTCGGTGGATGCACCGTCAACCTGGTCGAACGGCAGCACGCACCCGCTTTCGCCCGATCCCTGGCGGAGCGCTATCGCAGCCGCACCGGCATCCAGCCCCAAATTCACATTTGCCACGCTTCCGGTGGGGCGCATAGGGTACAAGAGAGCATCCAAGCAGTCAGGTAGCACGCTCGGGGCGGCCGGAATCAGCGGAATGGCATACCGGCACGCGCGTCCTCCTGAAAAACCCGTTCCGGCCGATAACCGGAACATCCATCCATCGCATCGTCTTCTTAGGAATTTGAATGGCACCGTCTCTGGCATCCGTCCTTGTTAAAATCGGCAGGAATTCTATCCGATTCCGAGGTGCAGGTTGCCCTTCCGGTGAGCCGTCCCCAATATTCATGAAGGCTGCTGTCCCGCACGCGGGCAGACGGCCGGAGGCCATCAGCTAAAAATGTCCACCAAACCATTCGCGTACGAAGCTTTCCCCGGTTCTGGCCTGGTTGCATATTTCTCCATGGAGATTGCAATCAATCCCGGAATGCCCACTTACTCCGGTGGCCTCGGCGTCCTCGCCGGCGACACCCTGCGTTCGGCCGCCGATCTCGGTGTTCCCCTGGTTGCCTTCTCGCTCCTCCACCGCAAAGGCTACTTCCGCCAGCGTCTCGATGCCACCGGCCATCAGAGCGAAGAAGTGCAGGCGTGGAATCCAGCCGATTTCTGCACCGAGGACCCGGCGCGCATTACCGTCTCGGTCGAAGATCGTACCGTCACCGTGCGTGCATGGCGCTATGACCTCGAAGGCCGAACCGGGCACATCGTCCCCATTTATCTCCTCGACACCGACCTCGATGGGAATTCCGGGTGGGACCGGGGGCTCACCGATCACCTCTACGGCGGCGACACTAACTACCGCCTGCAACAGGAGATCGTCCTCGGAATGGGCGGCGTACGCATGGCCAATGCGCTCGGTTTGCATGTAAACGTCTGTCACATGAACGAGGGCCATGCCGCCCTGCTTACCCTCGCCCTGCTCGAAAGCCAGCTCGGCGGCGGCCCGCTCGGAGCCGCCACGGACTCCGACATGCAGGTGGTGCGCAATAAGTGCGTCTTCACCACCCATACCCCCGTGCCCGCCGGACACGACCGCTTCTCCACCGAACAGGCCTATCGCATTCTGGGCGCCGAACGCACCGCCCGCCTGCAGAAGTTCGGAGCCTTCCACGAGGGCCTCCTGAACATGACCATGCTGGCCCTGCGCTTCTCCCGCTACGCCAACGGAGTCGCGCTGCAGCACGGCAAGGTTTCCCGCGAAATGTTCCCGGAGTTCCCCATCGACTCCATCACCAACGGAGTCCACGCGCCCACCTGGGTTTCCGATCCGGTCCAGCAGATGCTCGATCAGCACATTCCCAACTGGCGTCGCGATAACCTCTACCTGCGCAATGGAATCGAGCTCCCGCTCGACGCCATCCGCTCAGCCCATGCCCGCGCCAAAGACGCTCTGCTGGCCGAGGTGGGAGCGCGCACCGGAGTTATGCTAAATCCGCGCCTGCTTACCCTCGGGTTCGCCCGCCGGGTGGCAACCTACAAGCGCGCCAACCTGATGTTCTCCGATCCCGAACGCCTGTTGCGCATTGCCGAACAGGCCGGCGGATTGCAGATCCTCTATGCCGGAAAGGCCCACCCCCAGGATGAGCCCGGCAAAGCCCTCATCCGAGAGGTCGTGGAACGTTCCAATCACTTCTCCGGCAGCAAGCTGCAGGTCGTCTATCTCGAAAACTACGCATGGGATCTGGGCGCGCTTCTGACCGCGGGTGTGGATGTTTGGGTGAACAACCCCCGGCGTCCTTATGAAGCGTCGGGCACCAGCGGTATGAAGGCTGCCCTGAATGGCGTGCCCAGCCTGTCGATCCTCGACGGCTGGTGGATTGAAGGCTGCATCGAGGGCGTCACCGGATGGGCCATCGAAGACGGCGCCACAGACGATGAGGAGGCGCGCAACCTCTACAACAAGCTGGAAAATTCCGTCGTCCCCCTCTACCTCCAGGCGCCGGACCGCTGGGCGCAAATCATGCGCACCACCCTGGCCTTCAACGGGTCCTACTTCAACACCAACCGCATGGTGAAGCAGTACACCCGCAACGCGTACTACCCGCTCAAACTCGTCGAGCAGGCACGCGTCGAAGAAGCCGCCTACGCCGCCGACTGAGACATCGGGCTAATCACCGCGGACCTGACAGATCAACCGAACCAGCGAAGGGCGGATCCTACAAGGATTCGCCCTTTGCCTTCGCCATCGGCGCCGCGCGATGTTTAATGATGGAGCGTCGCGAAATGAAATGAAATCGGCACGGATTGCGAGAAGCACCTTGAACGAATCTCTCTGCCTCCACCTCGACCACCTTCCCACCCCCATCGGCGACCTCCAGATCGTCGCCGACGACCACGGTAATCTCCGCGCCACCTTCTGGACCGAGCACGACCGCGAGCTCGAATCCTTCCTCGCCCGCCACTACGCCCCGGCGAAGGTCCACCTCGCTCCCGCCCGCGATCCCCACGGCCTCACCAGCACCATGGCCCGCTACTTCTCGGGCGACCTCCACGCCATCGACGACATCCCCGTCCAAACCGCCGGCACCGATTTCCAGCGCAGCGTCTGGCGCGCCCTCCGCGACATCCCCTGCGGCGCAACCATCTCCTACGGCGAACTCGCCCGCCGCATCGGCAAGCCAGACGCGGTCCGCGCCGTCGGCACCGCAAACGGCGCCAACCCCATCGGAATTGTCGTTCCCTGCCATCGCGTCATAGGCGCCAACGGATCCCTCACCGGGTACGGCGGAGGCATGCACCGCAAGCTCTGGCTCCTCGAACACGAAGGCGCACACCACCCCGCCACGCGCCTGTTCTAAGCGCGCCGACAGCAAGCGCCACTTCGGACCGTTGCGTTTGCTTTTCTTTCTGTCATCCTTGGCGAAGCCGCGGACCTGCTTCTGCCTTTGCCTTTGCTTTTGCTTTTGTTTTTGCGTTTGCTTTTGCTTCTGCCTTTGCCTTTCTTTCTGTCATCCTTGGCGCAGCCGAGGACCTGCTTCTGCTTCTGCTTTTGCTTTTGCTTTTGCTTTTGCTTTTGCGTTTGCGTTTGCGTTTGCGTTTGCGTTTGCTTTTGCTTTTGCTTTTGCTTTTCTTTCTGTCATCCTTGGCGCAGCCGAGGACCTGCTTCTGCTTCTGCCTTTGCTTTTGCTTTTTGCTTTTTGCTTTTGCTTTTGCTTTTGCGTTTGCGTTTGCTTCTGCCTTTGCTTTTCTTTCTGTCATCCTTGGCGAAGCCGAGGACCTGCTTTTCGACCCGCCCGGAGAGCGCCGGCGCCCGGGCGCCTCTCAGTGCCTCACCCACCCATGCATCCCCGCCTCAAAGCTTCTCCGGTCCAGCCGCGGCAGCCCCCGCGCCACGCGATGCGGAAACAGCTCGTAATGCCTGGCCGCAATCAGCGCCTCCGGAACGCACCACACATCTTCTTCCGCTGTCATCCAGTGCCGGTCATCCAGCCGCGACAAATCCACCGCGGCCGAGTAGCTCCTCAGCGTCCGCTGCCCGCGCAAATTGTAATAGTGCTCGAAATAGCTCAGCGCCAGTTCTCTCAGCGTGCGATACACCGGCGCACGAAACCGCAGCCCCGCGAAGTTCGACTTTGCGATACCGCCCCAAAGCCCGCCCTCGCGGTAGAGCGCGATCACGTGATCGTCATCCTGCACCGCCGACAGGTCCATCAGCAGAGGCGGACGCCCGTTCACCCGCAGCGCCGCAGCCGCCAGCAATGCGCCTTCGAGGCAATGCCCCTTGCGCTCCCGCAGCGCGCGCCGCGGTGAGCGCGCCGAATGCGAATAGTCATACGGCAGCGCATCCAGAAATCTCTGAATCCGCATCGGCGTGTTCAATGCGCGCAGCGTGCGCATATCCTGCGCCGACAGGACAAAGGTCTCGCCCTTGCGCGGTCTCCGCCGTCCATTGCCCTTGGAGTGCAACCCAATTTCTGTCATGTAAAGTTGCGGCGATTATACTCAACACGCGAATGTGGGTGCCGGTGTAAGGCCGGTGTGGGTGCCCCGGGTCCCTCGCCTTTGGGGACCCGGGAG
>Ga0157369_10007056_pt1 | contig 12955 bp, 10 predicted proteins | sample C25metaG_FD_113461 | JGI IMG/M metagenome (GOLD analysis project Ga0157369, IMG submission 113461) | Corn rhizosphere microbial communities from Kellogg Biological Station, Michigan, USA - C2-5 metaG | ecosystem: Host-associated > Plants > Roots > Rhizosphere > Soil | place: USA: Michigan...
GGGCAGCATCTAGGGCGCGTCGAGGCGCCCCGCAACGCTGCCCGTGAAGCGAACTAAACGGCTCGCCGGCCAGCCACGAAGTTCCAGATCAGCACGATGATGCCGATCACCAGCAGGATGTGAATGAGGCCGCCGCCGACGTGAACGACGAAGGCGCCGAGGGCCCATAGAATGAGCAGGATGATGGCAATGGTCAGAAGCATATTGTCGTCCTCCCAGGTTCTCGGGAACGCTGGCGTAACATCCCACGCGCGGGCCTGTTCCGCCCGCGGCGAGGTCAGACGAGCCGCGACTGCTTGACGGCTGCCTCAATGAAACCCGCAAACAACGGGTGCGGCTCGAACGGGCGGCTCCTGAGCTCGGGGTGAAACTGGACGCCAATGAACCAGGGATGGTCAGGGCGTTCGACGATCTCGGGCAGTTCACCGTCCGGCGACATGCCGGAAAAAATTAGACCCCCACCCTCCAGCGCCTCGCGATAGTGGATATTGACCTCATAGCGGTGCCGGTGCCGCTCGCTGATGGTCTCCATTCCGTAGATCGACCGGACGACGCTATTGCCGTCGAGGACCGCGGGGTAAGCCCCGAGCCGCATCGTCCCGCCGAGATCGCCTTCCGCGCTCCGCTGTTGAAGCCCTGCCTCGCTCATCCATTCTGTTATGAGCCCGACGACCGGCTCTGGAGTCTCGCCGAACTCGGTGGTCGACGCCTCGGCGATTCCAGCAAGGTTTCGGGCGGCTTCAATGCAGGCCATCTGCATTCCAAGGCAGATGCCGAAGAAGGGAATGTCACGTTCGCGTGCAAATTTTACTGACGCGATCTTGCCCTCGCTGCCACGCTCGCCAAAACCGCCCGGCACCAGAATGCCGTGAAGGGGCTCCAGCTCGGCGGCGATCTCCGCCTCGGGATGCTCGAACAGTTCGGCGTCTAGCCATTGAATGTTGACCTTGACGCGATTCGCGATCCCGCCGTGGACCAGCGCCTCGCGCAGGCTCTTATAGGCGTCTGGCAGGCCGACATATTTGCCGACCACGCCGATCGTGACCTCGCTCTCATAATGGTCGATCCGGTCCATGATCTCGCACCATCGAGCCAGATCGGGCGGCGGAGCGTCGGCGATCCCAAATGCATAGAGGACCTCATCGTCCAAACCGGCTTCGTGATACTGGAGGGGCACGTCGTAGATGTTGCGCGCATCCAGCGCAGGGATGACCGCTGACTTCGGGACATTGCAGAAAAGCGCGATCTTCTCGCGCTCCGCGTCGGGAAGCGGCCGGTCGCAGCGGCACAACAAGACCTCCGGCTGGACGCCGAGACTCGATAATTCGCGCACCGACTGTTGGGTGGGCTTGGTTTTCAGCTCTCCGGCGGCCGCAATCCACGGCACCAGCGTCGTGTGGACGCTAACCGTCTGGTCGCGGCCGAGGTCGTTTCTCAGCTGGCGGATCGATTCGATGAAGGGCAGGCTCTCGATATCGCCGACGGTTCCACCGATCTCGCAGATCACAAAGTCGCAGCTGTCCGTGTCTGCGAGCGCGAATTCCTTGATCGCATTGGTGACGTGCGGAATGACTTGGACGGTGGCGCCGAGATAGTCCCCGCGGCGCTCCTTGGCGATGATATCGCGATAGATGCGACCGGTAGTGATGTTGTCCGACTGGCGGGACGAAACGCCCGTGAAGCGCTCATAATGACCAAGGTCGAGATCGGTCTCGGCTCCGTCGTCAGTGACGTAAACCTCGCCATGCTGATAAGGGGACATCGTCCCCGGATCTACGTTGAGATAGGGATCGAACTTCCGGATCCGGACCTTGTAGCCGCGCGCCTGGAGGAGAGCGCCGAGGGAGGCGGACAGAAGACCTTTTCCAAGCGAGGAGACCACGCCGCCGGTGACAAAAATGAACCGCGCCATGGGATTCGAGGCTTAGGGGGATTGCCACTTCCGGCGCAAGCCGAAGCGCGAAAAAATTTCGCTAAGTCTCGCTTATTGCGCCAGCGGAACCGCGGGCGCCTGCTGATTCTGATTCGGAGCCGTCGCCGGACCGGGGACCGGTTGAGGGGGCGCAGGCTGCGACCGCTGGGTCGCCGACGGTAGCTTGCCCGCCAGCGACGTATCGATCTTGGTCGGCTGCCGGGTCGCGCCGGCGATCGCCGCCATGACGATCGAGAGGACGATGAACAGACCGCCGAGGACCGCCGTCGAGCGGGTGAGGAAATCGGCCGCACCGCGCGCCGTCATGAACCCCGACGAGCTTCCGCCGACGCCAAGGCCGCCGCCTTCGGACCGCTGCATGAGGATCACGCTGATCAGCGTGACAGCGACGAGCGTTTGAACGATCAGCAAGAAGGTGAACGTGGCAGACATGCTTATCTTTCGAAGGAAGGCACGCGGCGCGACTTAGTCGGCGCCGCGCAAGCTTTCAACCGCGTTACTTCTCGCCCACTTCTCGGCGGCAGACGACGAACGGCTATGACGCCGCTCGAGCCGAGGCAGCCGCCACGATCGGCATGAAGTCGACGGTCTTGAGGCTTGCCCCGCCGACCAGCGCTCCGTCGACGTCGGCGATTGCGAAGATTTCGGCGGCGTTGGATGGCTTCACTGAGCCACCATAGAGAATTCGAATCAGCTCGCCGCGTTCGCCGTAGCGGTCGCGGAGCGTGTCCCGAATGGCGGCATGCATCTCACCGATCTCGACAATCGTCGGAATCTTGCCCGTGCCGATGGCCCAGATCGGCTCATAGGCGACGGCTAGTTTGGTCTCGCCGGCGATTACACTCGGAAGCGAGCCGCCGAGTTGCCCGGCTACGGTGGCGATTGCGTCGCCGCGTCCGCGCGCCTCGAGGCTCTCGCCGACGCACAGGATGACGTCGAGCCCGGCGGCGAGCGCGGCTTCGGCCTTGGCTTTGATCTCTTCATTGCTTTCACGCTGCGCATCGCGGCGCTCCGAATGGCCGACGATGGTCAGGGTGGCGCCGGCATCGTGGAGCATCAGCGCCGACGTGCAGCCGGTGTGCGCGCCTTTCTCGGCATGATGGACATCCTGACCGCCGATCGGGAAGCCGGGCACAGTTCTCACCGCCCGCTCGATCAGGATCGCTGGAACGCACAGAACGACGTCGATCTCGGAAAAATCGCGAGCCGCCGCTGCAATCGCCCTGATCTCGTTGAGATCCGAGGACAGTCCGTGCATCTTCCAATTGCCGGCAACGAGCTTCCTGAGCGCCATCCGCATCCTCTTTTCGGCGCGCCCTAGCGGTGCGGGTTGATGCGCGCCAGCCCACCCCCTAAAGCACCACGACCTTCCAATCGCGCCGGGACCCCGATGCTCTCCTTCATTCGCCGCGTCTCCAAATCAAAGGTCGGCACCTGGATCATGGCCGGCGTTCTGATCGCCATCCTCGGCGGCTTCGGACTCGCCGGTTTGTCCAACGTCGGCACTGGCAGCCTCGGCCTTGGGATGACCAGCGGAACCCTCGTCCGGGTCGGCAACCAAGAGGTTACGGACCGGGAGATGAGCGACGCCATGCAGCGGCGGCTGCAGCAGGTTCGCCAACAGCGCCCGGATGCCGATTACGCCAGCGTCATCGGCGACTTCGACGCCGTGCTCGACGCTCTCGTCACCGACCGCTCGCTAATGGCGTTCGCCGACAAGACCGGCTTCCCCTTGTCCAAGACGCTGGTCGATGCAGAGATTGCGCAGCTGCCGGGCACTAAGGGTCTCAACGGCGAGTTCAGCGAACAGGCCTACCAGGCATTCCTCGGCCGGGAGCATCTGAGCGACTCGCAGGTTCGGGAGATCCTCGCCGGCGGCCTGTTGCAGCGGCTGTTGCTTACGCCCGTCGCGGCCAATCCGCGTGTCTCGGTCGGGATGGCTACGCCCTATGCGACGATGCTGCTCGAAGCGCGTGAGGGTGAAGCGGCGCTGGTCCCGCTCGATCCGTTCAAGGTAGGCCTAAAGCCGACCGATCAGCAACTCCAGTCGTTCTACGCAGCCAACCGGACGCGGTACATGGTCCCCGAGCAGCGCGTCCTCCGGATAGCGCGGATCGGCCCTGAGCAGGTCGCCGGCATCACCGCCTCCGATCAGGAGATCGCCGCTTATTACAATGCCAACAAGGCGACCTACGCGCCGAGTGAAACCCGGTCGTTGACGCAGGTCGTGGTCCAGGACCAGGCAACTGCGAACGTGATCGCGGCGCGTGCAAAGGGCGGCGCCACGCTCGCCGCTGCCGCCGGCACCAATGCTGCGATCAGCACGCTCAAGGACCAGAGCCGACAGGCCTATGCCGGTGTTGCGGGCGAAAAGGCGGCGGCCGCGGTATTTGCGGCACCCACCGGCTCGATCGTCGGCCCGGTCCAATCTAGCTTCGGCTGGGTCGTCGCCAAGGTCGATTCGGCGAAGTCGGTAAGCGGCAAGACGCTCGACCAGGCCCGCGCCGAGATCGCTGAAAAACTCAATGCCGACAAGCGCAAGGGCGCGATCGAGGACCTCGATGCCAAGTTGGAAGATGCGATAAGCCAAGGGAGCAATTTCACTGAAGCGGCTGCGGCTTCAAAACTGCCGGTAATGATGACGCCCCCCGTCGCCGCCAACGGCGCGTCGCGGCCCGATCCAAGTTACCGCCTCCCGCAAGAGCTTGCTCCGGCTCTGAAAGCTGGATTCGACATGGAACCGAATGATCAACCGGAGGTCGTCGCGTTACCTAACGACCAGGGATACGCAATGGTCGCGCCAGCTCAGGTCATCCCGGCTGCCCCGTCGCCCCTGGCTTCGGTCCACGACCAGGTCGCGAACGACTGGATCAACGGCCAGGCGACGCAGCGTGCCCGGGCTGCCGCCAGCCAGATCGCTGCCAGGGCCTCGGGGAACGTGTCGCTCGCCGATGCCATGAAGGGCGTTGGCGTTGCCCTCCCCGCTCCGCGGCCAATCGCTGCCCGACGTCTTCAGATCGCCGACGCTCAGGGCAACATTCCGGCCGCGCTGAAGTTGCTGTTCACGGGCGGTCCGGGGACCGCGCGGACGGCCCCTTACCCGCAGGGCGGTGGCTTTTTCATCGTCAAGGTCGACAAGGTCATTCCGGGAAATGCGCTGTTGCAGCCCGCGCTGATCGGGCAGGTAAGGAGCGAGCTTGGGCAGGCGTCCACACAGGATTACGCCCAGCAGTTCCTCGCCGATCTCAAGCGCTACATGAAGATCAAGCGCAACGACAATGCGATTCAGGCCTTCCGGACGAGGCTGCTGACGGGAGGTGGCTAAGGCGAAATGTAGCGCCGCTTGACGCTTAATGTTTTGTTGCCTAAAAGTTCCCCGTTCGTTCTATATCGGGGATGATCGCCGATGCTCACTGCCAAGCAACATGAGCTGCTTCTCTTCATCGACGGCCGCTTGAAGGCGTGCGGGATCAGCCCGAGCTTCGATGAAATGCGGGCGGCGCTCGACCTCAAGTCGAAGTCGGGTGTGCACCGTTTGATCTCTGCTCTAGAAGAACGTGGGTTCATACGCCGCCTGCCAAACCGGGCGCGGGCGCTTGAGGTATTGAAGCTTCCCGAAACGCGATCTTCTGCGACGGTTACGCCCATCCGGCCGGTCGCGACAGCACCGGCGAACGATACGCTCGAAATCCCGCTTCACGGCCGGATCGCGGCGGGAACGCCGATCGAGGCCCTGCAAGGGACCGAAAGCTTCGCCGTCCCGGCGGCGCTGCTCGGCGCCGGCGAGCATTACGCGCTTGAGGTATCGGGCGATTCGATGGTCGACGAAGGCATTCTCGACGGCGACTTCGCGCTGATCCGCAAGGTCGACACCGCGCGCGATGGAGAGATCGTCGTGGCGCTGATCGATAATGAGGAGGCGACGCTCAAGACTTTTCGTCGCGAAGGCAGCATGGTCCGCTTGGATCCGGCCAACCGCAATTATGAGCCGCAGCGCTATGAGCCGCGGCGCGTGCAGATTCAGGGACGCCTGGCCGGACTCATCCGCCGCTACTGAGATGGCCGAGACGCGCATCTGCGGGTGCGGTGATCGCCAAGCCCATCTTCGCCTTTGCCAACCGTTTGGCGATGGCAGGCATGAACTCGCGGTGTAGCGCAGCGCCTGAACTGAACTGCGCCCAGGGATGCGCGCCAATCTGTTCGGCGACCGTTTCGAAGCGTGGGTTGCTGCCGAGGTAGATTGCAACTCCGCCGGTTTGCCTCAGCGCGACCCGATCGAGTTTCAGCCACTTGGGCGTGCAGCCGCGCGGAAGCCGCCGGTCCGAGACAGCAATGTCAGCCTCGGCGCAAGCACGGGTCAGGTCGTTCCAGGCGATTGAATAGGCCGAACGGGTTGCGAGGACGCGCCACTTGCGACCCCCCCGCTCGACCTCCGCAACGCAGCTGTCGTACGAACAGTCGGCGAACGGCGCGTCCGAGAGAAAGTCAGGATCGCCGTCGTAGCCCGAGCTTTCCGCAAGCAGCTGCTGGACGAAGTCTCCGGTGCGATCGCGAAGGATCGCTGGCCTGCCATCGGCCGCCACGACAGCAAGATGCATTCCACCGTCGGTCACCAGCAGGTCCGGAGCGGGGGCGAGCGTCGCGGCAACCGCGCCGATGGCGAATGGTATGAGCCCCAGCAGCCGCACCCGCGAGTTCCACAAGCATAGCCAGATCCCACCCGCGACCATCGCCGCGAACGCCCAATGCGGCATCGAGGGGAGCATCGTCACCGCGCCGCTGGCGTGGCCGACGGTGCGCGAGATCCACAGCAGCAGGTCGATCGCCTTTCCGCACGAATACCATGCGGGTGCGCCAATGCCGAACAGGTCGAGGAATAGCGCCAGACCTTCGAGCGGCATGATCACCAGCGTCGTGAGCGGGAGCGCGACCAGGCTCGCCCCCATCCCGTACAGACCCGCGCGGTGGAAGTGGTAAAGCGACAGCGGGACCAAGGTGATCTCGACTGCGAGGCTCGTGGCGAACATCGCGAGGACGGCTCGGCCCAATCGCGCGAGTCGGCCTTCGTCCCGCCGGGTGAACAACCGCCGTGCCCACTGGGTCGAATGGAGCGCGATGATCGCCGCGACCGCGGCGAAGCTCAGCTGGAAGCTCGGGCCGGCCAGCGCCTCCGGGCGGACAATGAGCAAGGCGAGCGCCGCCACGGCGAGCAGCCGCAAGCTGATCGAATCCCGCCCGAGCGCGATTCCCGCAAGGACAAGAAGCGCCGCGATGCAGCTCCGCAGCGTCGGGATCTGCATGCCGGTGATCAAGGTGTAGCAGAGACCAGCCAGCGCTCCCGCGGCAGCCGCGATCAGCACGAGATTGAAGCGAAGCGCCAGTCGCTCGGAGGCGGCGAGCAGCTTCAGCGTCAGGAACATGATCGCGCCGATGACTGCGGCGACGTGGAGTCCGCTGACGACGAGCAAATAGATGAGGCCGGCTCTGCGCATGGCTTCGGCATCGTCCTTTGGAACCGCATGCTGATCGCCTGTCGCCAGCGCGGTCGCCGCGCCGCCGGCGGGCCCGGGCAGCCGTTCGCGAATATGCTGTCCCAGCCGCCTGCGGAGGTCGTCGAGGGTCGTCCCGCCTCCCGGCGCGAGCAGTTGAACGGGTCCCAAACTCTTGCCCACCGCTCCGATGCCTTTGAACCAGGCGTCGCGGGCGAAATCGTAGGCGCCAGGCAGCGGCATCGGCGGCGGCGGCACGAGGCGCGCGCGCATGCGAATCGTCGCGCCGTCATACACGTCCCGCGGCGCATCCTGGTCGGCGATGGAGATCCGTATCCGCGGGGGCAACGAGAGATCGGCCGGAGCGAGCGTCAGCCGGACGACGCCCCTCGCGATCAGCGGCTCGACCTTGTCGACCCGCGAATCGAACGTGACTACCTCCGCGTGCTCCAATCGCGGCACAGCAACGGATTCGGCACGCGTCCAGGCGAGAGTGCAACCAAGTGCGACCGCAATCGCGAACCAGCCGACGGCCCGTTCGAGGCGGCCGCCCCTCGCGGCGAAGCCGACGGCAGAGAGAGCTGCGGTGATCACAATGAGGGCGAGCCATTCTTTCGGGGTATCCAAGCTGAACCAGCCGGCGACGCCGGTCCCGAAGCCGACGACGAACCAGGGCGGAAGCTGCGCGCGTTCGGCCTCGAGGAACTTCTCCAGCTCCCCGTGAAGCGCGGAAAACCGCGTCCTCCAATAGCCCCGAGCACGCTGTGGAAGAGGCGCTTCCCCTATGTTAGGGGCGCTCGTCCGTTGCATTGCAGCATCCAGACAAGAGGAATGCGCGCCTCAGCGCAAGCGAGAAAAATTTGACCAGCGCAAGCAATACATCGCGGCCGGTAGTCACAAGGTTTGCTCCCTCACCGACCGGATATCTCCACATTGGCGGTGCGCGGACCGCGCTGTTCAACTGGCTTTACGCCCGTCACACCGGCGGCAAGTTCCTGCTTCGGATCGAAGATACGGACCGCGCCCGCTCCACCAAGGAAGCAATCGACGCCATCCTCGACGGCATGCGCTGGCTCGGCCTCGATTGGGACGGTCACGAATATTATCAGTCGCAATTTTGGTCTCGACACGCCGAGATAGCGCTTCGGCTGCTGGAGCGGGGCGCCGCCTATCGCTGTTACCTCACTTCGGAAGAGCTGGCGGATCAGCGTGAGGCGGCGAAGCGCGACCGACGACCCTTTCGCATCAACAGTCCCTGGCGTGACGTTGCCGAGCCTCAAGGCGACAAGCCCTTCGTCATCCGCCTCAAGGCGTCGCGGGACGGCGAGACGGTGATCGACGATCAGGTGCAAGGCCGAGTGACCGTTCGGAACAACGAACTCGACGATTTCATCCTGCTCCGTTCAGACGGCACCCCAACTTACATGCTCGCGGTCGTCGTGGACGATCACGACATGGGGGTCACGCATGTGATCCGCGGCGACGACCATTTGAATAATGCCTTCCGTCAGCTGGCGATCATCCGCGCGATGCGCTGGTCGGAACCGACCTATGCCCATGTGCCGCTGATCCACGGTCCCGATGGCGCAAAGCTCAGCAAGAGGCATGGGGCGATGGGGGTTGATGCCTATCGCGACCAGCTCGGTCTCCTCCCTGAAGCGGTTAACAATTACCTCCTGCGGCTGGGCTGGGGTCACGGCGACGACGAAATCATCGACCGTGAGCAGGCGATTGAATGGTTCGATCTCGGCAATGTCGGCAAATCGGCGTCGCGATTCGACTTCAAAAAGCTGGAGAATTTGAACGGCCATTACATCCGTGAAGCGGACGACAGTCGTTTGAGCGACCTGGTCGCGCTTCGACTCGGCATCAACGACGAACAGAAGGTGCTGCTCATTCAAGCGATGCCTGAGCTGAAGTCGCGCGCCAACACGCTCAACCAGCTCGCCGAAGGAGCGCAATTTCTGTTCGACCGGCGACCGCTCGCCATGGATGAGACCGCAGCGGCACTCCTCAATCCCGAGGCTCGAAGCTTGCTCACTTCGGCTCACGCCAAACTTGTTGCACTTGCGAGTTGGGACAGGGCAGTCCTAGAGGCCGCCATCCGCGAGGTCGCGGAGGGCAGCGGCGTGAAGCTCGGCCAACTTGCCCAGCCGCTTCGCGCTGCCCTCACGGGGCGCACGATATCTCCCGGGATTTTTGATGTGCTGGCGTTGCTGGGGCGGGATGAAAGTCTCGCCCGAATCGCCGACCAGATGGAGACGAAAGAATGACCGACAAGACTGCCTCGCTCGCCACACCGGGAGGTAATTTCGACTATCCGGTGCTCGACGGTTCCGTCGGTCCGCAGGTTATCGATATCCGCAAGCTCTATGCCCAGACCGGAATGTTCACCTACGATCCCGGTTTCACCTCAACCGCGGCTTGTAAGAGCGCCATCACCTATATCGACGGCGAGGCGGGAATCCTCCTTCATCGTGGCTACCCGATCGACGAGCTGGCCAACAATTCGACCTTCATGGAGGTTGCCTACCTCCTTCTCAACGGCGACTTGCCCAACCGGAAGGAGCTCGATGCCTTCGCCTACACGATCAGCCGTCACACCATGGTGCACGAGCAACTCGCGACCTTCTACCGCGGCTTCCGGCGCGATGCGCACCCGATGGCCGTTCTGTGCGGTGTGGTTGGCGCCCTCTCGTCCTTCTATCACGACAGCACGGACATCACCGATCCCGAACAGCGCATGATCGCCTCGCATAGGTTGATCGCCAAGATGCCGACCTTGGTCGCGATGGCGTTCAAATACACCCTCGGCCAACCGTTCATGTACCCGCAGAATAGCCTCAGCTACACCGGCAACTTCCTGCGCATGACCTTTGGCGTTCCGGCCGAGCCGTACGAGGTCAATCCGATCATCGAAAATGCGATGCGCAAGATTTTCATCCTGCACGCGGACCATGAGCAGAACGCATCGACGTCGACCGTTCGACTGGCAAGCTCCTCAGGCGCCAACCCGTTCGCCTGTATCGCCGCAGGGATTGCGTGCCTATGGGGTCCGGCTCACGGCGGCGCTAACGAGGCCGCGCTCAACATGTTGCGGGACATCGGCAATGTGAAGCGTATCCCCGAGTTCATCGCCAGGGCCAAGGATCCAGATGACCCATTCCGGCTGATGGGCTTCGGTCACCGCGTCTATAAGAACTTCGATCCGCGCGCGAAAGTGATGAAGGCGACCGCCGACGAAGTGCTGAAGGAGCTCAACATCTCCGATCCGGTGCTCGATGTGGCCAAAGAACTCGAGCATTTCGCGCTTAATGACGACTATTTCATCGAGAAAAAGCTCTATCCGAACGTCGATTTCTACTCCGGCGTCATTCTCAACGCGATCGGATTTCCGACCGACCTGTTCACAGCGTTATTCGCACTCGCCCGTACGGTTGGATGGGTTGCGCAGTGGAACGAGATGATTGCCGATCCCGACCAGAAGATCGGCCGTCCCCGCCAACTCTACATCGGCGCGACTCAGCGCGATTACCTTCCAGTCGACCTGCGTGGCTAAGCAGCCGGAAGCGTCAGCGAAAAACGCGCGCCTTCGCCCGGCGGGCTGTCGAGCGTGACGTCGCCCCCCATGGCGCGGGCGAGCCGCCGCGAAATCGCCAGCCCGAGGCCGGTTCCGCCCTCGGTCGGTTGAACCTGTTCGAAACGTTCGAAAATTCTTTGCTGGTCTGCCGCAGCGACCCCCGGTCCCTCGTCAGCAACCGTCACAAACGCCGTTCCGGCGCTTCGATTGAACCACAGGCTGATCGTTCCCCCCGGCGGCGAATAGCGGATTGCGTTGCCGATCAAATTGACAAGAATCTGGATGACGGCCCGCTCCTCCCCCCGCGCAGGCAACGCGACGGCGGTCTCGAGGTCGACACCGACATTGCGCTCCTGCGCCGACGAATCGAGCATTACCACCGCTTCGGCTGCGAGCGCCGCCAGGTCGACAGATTGCTGCGAGGGCGCTGGTTCCTCGTTCATCGAGGACAGGACCGACAGTAGGTGGCGTGCCGCCCCCGCGATGTCCTTACCATAGCTTGCGTAATCGCTGCGCAGCGGACCGTCTGATCTCTCGACGATCCGCTCCGCGCTCTGGATGATCCGATCGAGCGGTGATCGAAGCACCTCATCGAGGACCTCGTCGAAGGCTGCTGTCCGGGCCGGAGCACTGGCGGCGGCGCCATTCGACTGTACGGAACCCCGGAAGCCGGCGAAGCCGCCGTCGGCACCGGTGACAACCTCGCCGCTCAACATCACGAGCCGCGACTCGTTGACTCGGCTGCGCGCGTGCTGACCGGTGAAGCTCCTCCGCGCGGCGAGCGCGCTAATCAACGGCATTTCGCCCGACTCGTCCTCCTCCAGGCGAAGCACCCGGGTCAGTGGCTCCCCGGCCACCTCATCGGCCGTGACTCCGAGCAACTCGGCCAAGTCGGACGACAGGGAAATGATCCGAAGCTCCTCGTCGGCTGCCCATTCGTTGCGCGCTCCACCAGCATCGGTCACTGCCGAACCACCAAGGATCGCGGCCAGCCGCGGGCCGGCCGGCGGGCGGACAGTCCAGCCCTCCAGCGACAACGCGATCTCATCGCCTTCAGGGGTCGCCTGGACCCACAATTCAATGTCGTGATCGGTCGAAGCAGCAAGCGCAGGCCGGGCCACGGCCGTTCGAAGCTTTCGCGCGAGCTGCGCGACCGCGGCGACTTGCGGGAGCGCGAGCGGCTGTCCGAGCGCCGAGCCCGCTTCACGCTGAAGCGCCTCAAGGTCCGGATCGGCTGAGATCAACCGGCCAGTTCCGTCGAGACGGCCGTATACCGGCCGCGGTTCAGAAGGCGCGCTAGCCACGGCGTTGTCCTAGCCGGTCGAGGGCGGCGCGATAGGCTGGCGGCATCTGGAGCCACGAGCGTGCGGCCTCGGCCGCTTCATTACTCATCCGGTCGAAAGAGCTGATCGCCGAGCCGGCATCCGCGATGCCGAGCAGATCGCCAATTCCCGCCAGCAGTCCGGCGCTAAGACTACGCGACATGCCAGCCATGCGGAACAGTGCCATCACATGATCGGCGTTGCCCGAAAGCAGCTCGTCGATCGCCGAATCGGTCGGAACGCCTGAGCGGAGTGCCAACACTTCGGCGACAAAGGCGATTTCGCCTTCATTGGCAGCGCCGAGGACCAGCTCGTCATTGAGCCCATTCGCTTCGTCGAGGAAGTGGACCAGCGCGGCTATCAGTGAATCTATCCCGCGCTCTTCGTCCCGGCCGTCGAGCACCTGCTCCGATGCATCGGCCAACTCGCGATCCGCGGCGGATGGGCTGCGCCCGGCCGAAAGTTCACGTCGAAGCGCGGCGGAAACCGCATGGACCAGCATTTCGGCGCTTCGCTTCGGGAGGTCGTCGAACGCCAACAGACACTGGCCAAAGCGATCGCGGCGGCGTCCGCGGCCCAAAATGAGCGCCATCGCGGACGCGGCGATCGCACCATAATCGTGACTGACCAA
>Ga0157369_10007057_pt1 | contig 12954 bp, 10 predicted proteins | sample C25metaG_FD_113461 | JGI IMG/M metagenome (GOLD analysis project Ga0157369, IMG submission 113461) | Corn rhizosphere microbial communities from Kellogg Biological Station, Michigan, USA - C2-5 metaG | ecosystem: Host-associated > Plants > Roots > Rhizosphere > Soil | place: USA: Michigan...
GGTGGATCCCGGCTCGGAGGCCGGGATGACGGAGGAGCGCGATGCAGCTGGGAAGACTGAACCATGTCGCCGTGGCGACGCCGTCGATCGAGCGGAGCCTCGAACTCTACCGCAATATGTTTGGCGCCGAGCCGCATGGCGCGCCGTTCGACCTCCCCGCGCAGGGCGTGCGCGCCTGCTTCGTCGACACGCCCAACAGCCAGATCGAGCTGATCGAGCCGCTGGGCGAGAACTCGCCGATCGTGAAGTTCCTCGAGAAGAACCCGCTCGGCGGCCAGCACCACATCTGCTTCGAGGTTCCGGATATCCACGCGGCCAAGGCCGAGCTCGAAGCCAAGGGCGCGCGGGTGCTCGGCGAGCCGCGCATCGGTGCGCATGGGACGCCCGTGTTCTTCGTCCACCCGAAGGACATGGGCGGCGTGCTGACCGAGATCATGGAAACGCCCAAAGCTCCGGATTGATGTGCAACCTCTACACGCAGACGAAATCGGTCGACGAGGTCGCGCGGCTGTTCCGCGACCTGCAGATGCCCCTTTCGTTCCCCGACGGCGTTCCGAACCTGCAGCCACGCGAGATCCGAATGACGGAAATGGGGCCGATTGTCCGGAGCGGCAGCGACGGTTTCGAGCTCGTCACCCGTCGCTGGAGCTGGCCGGGGCCGACCGGAAAGCCGGTCTACAACTTCCGCTCGGAGGAGCGCGAGTTTGGAAGCGGACGATGCCTGATCCTCGCCGACAGTTTCTTCGAGTTCACCGCGCGGGCCGATCCCAAGGCGAAGCGCAAACACAAATGGTGTTCAAGCTAAGCGATCAATCGATGTTCGCGATCGCCGGCCTGTGGCGCAAGGATCCGAATGTCGGCGAGGCATTCACCATGCTCACCACGATTCCGGGCGAGGACATCGCCCCCTATCACAACCGCCAAATCGTGATTCTTCCGTCGGCGAGTTTCGCTCGCTGGCTCGATCCAGTCGTCTCAGCACGGGAGCTTCTGAAACCGCTGCCGCTGGTAGTCTAGCGGTGGAACAGATCGGCTGAACTGGTCTTCGCTTCTCCGCTCCGTGGACAGCAAAAGATCAGGTCGGCGCCAAAACATCGCCTCTGCAATTTGGCGCTCGATCGCCAGCGCCAACGGCGGCGCTTGTGCGACCGATTATTCCCGGGCAGGCTCGAGCCTTCAATCTCGAGGGGAGTGAGCGTGCAACAACAGCGGCAGCCCGCCGGGGCGCTTGGCGCTTATGCCATCGTCACCTGCCTGTTCTTCGCCTGGGGCTTTATCACCGCGCTCAACGATCCGTTAGTCGCGGCGGTGAAGGGCATTTTCACGCTCTCGCGCTTCGAAGCGCAGTTCATCGCCTTCGCCTTTTTCATCGCCTACGGGCTGATATCCTTTCCCGCGGCGGCCCTCCTGTCGCGCACTCGGGCGATGCCGTCGATCGTGATGGCGCTGGTGACGATGATGGTGGGCTGCGTGATCATTCTGGTCGCGGCAAACGTCGCCGTTTTCCCGCTCGTGCTTGTGGGATTGTTCGTGCTGGCGAGCGGGATCACCATTCTCCAGGTTGCCGCGAACCCGCTCGTCGCGGCGCTCGGCAATCCGAAGTACAGTCACCTCCGCCTGACGTTCAGCCAGACCTTCAATTCGCTCGCGACGTTCATTGCCCCGATCCTTGGAGCTCACCTCTTCCTGAAGGGCGTCGAAGTGAAGGAAGGCACGGTGATAACTTCGGCCGTTCGCGCGCACGCGCTCGCCGGGATCAACACTGCCTAATCTATGGCTGTGCGGAATCATCGCCGTCCTCACTTTGTTCATGTGGTTGTCCCGCAAGACCGTTGGATCGGCGGTCGATGAGGGAGAGCGCCGCGGTGGGCAGAAGATCGGCGTGCTCATCACCGATGCGCTGAGCTCGCGCTGGGCCGTCTTCGGTGCAATTGCCATTTTCCTTTATGTCGGCTCGGAGGTGGCGATCGGAACGCAGATGACAGCGTTCCTCAACGACAATGCGATCTGGGGCCTGTCGGACGCACCCTTTCAGGTGCCGCTGCTAGGCTCTGCAATGGGCAGCGACGGTGTTCACGGGGTCTCTGTCGAGGAAGCCGGGAAGGCAGTCGGTTTTTACTGGGGCGGTGCGATGGTGGGGCGAGCGATCGGCTCATTGCTGCTGGCTCGGATTTCTGCCCCGAAGCTGCTCGCGGTATTCACAGCCGTGGCGTGCGCGATGTGCCTCTATGTGGCGACGGTCGGCGGGATTTCGAGCGGCTTTGTCGCGCTGTCCATCGGGCTGTTCAATTCGATCATGTTCCCGGTGATCTTCACCATCACGCTCGAACGCTCGTCGGCCAGTCCGGAGGCGACTTCGGGATTGCTCTGCACGGCAATCGTCGGCGGTGCCGCAATTCCGCTACTTGTCGGCAAGGTGTCGGAATTCACGAGCTATCATATGGCGCTGATCGTTCCTGCGCTCTGCTATGCGGTCCTGTGCGTGTTCGCGGTCGCCGCCCACCGCGGTCGAGTGGGGCTACGGGAGGAGCCGGCGGCCGCGACGATCCACTAGATAGGAGTTAGCCGGCACTTGCGGCCATCAGCGGCGCGCCGCGCATCTCGGCGAGATAGTCGCCCTGGGTCGGCATCATTTGCGTGGTCGCCGCGACCACTTCGCGAACGTGTTTCAGCCGCTCGAGCGTCTCGGAATCCGACAGCAAATCGGCTGCGGGATGATAGGCTTTGGCGCGGACGCCCTGGCCGACCATCACCGCCAGCCAGCTCGTCTCCGTGAACAACTCCTCATGCTCGCGGAAGATCCGCCCGCTGCTGCGGAACATGTCGAGCTTTTCGGCCAGCCCCTCGGGCGGCTCGAGCGTCCGGCAGTAATTCCAGAACTCGGAGTCGTCGCGCTCGGTTGCTCGATAATGCAGCACCAGGAAGTCGCGGATGTCCACATACTCCCGGACGGTCATCTGGTTGTAGCGCTCGATTTCCACCCGATCGAAACGGCGGGTCGGGAACAAGGTCATCAAGCGCGCAATGCCGGTTTGGATCAAATGGATGCTGGTCGACTCCAGCGGTTCTAGGAAGCCGCCAGATAGCCCGATCGCCACCACATTCTTGACCCACGACCGCTTGCGATGACCGGCCCTGAAGCGAAGGGGTCGTGGGTCCGCGATCGGCTTGCCGTCGAGATTGGCGAGAAGCGTCTCGGCCGCTTCATCGTCGCAGATATGCGCGCTCGAATAGACGTAGCCGTTGCCCGTGCGGTGCTGCAGCGGGATGCGCCACTGCCAGCCTGCGGTCCGGGCCGTCGATCGGGTCAGCGGCTGCTGGTCGTCGCTGCGCTCGCACGCAACGGCGAGGGCGCGGTCGCAGGGCAGCCATTTCGACCAATCCTCGAACCCCGCGCCCAGACGCTGCTCGATGAGCAATGCGCGGAACCCTGAGCAGTCAAGGAACAAATCGCCCGGGATCTGTCGCCCGTCCTGGAGGACGATGGCTTCGATGAATCCGGTCTCGCCATTCTGGACGACGTCCACGATGCGGCCCTCGGTGCGCACGACGCCCCAGCTTTCGGCAAGGCGCCGAAGGTAGGCGGCATAGAGCGATGCATCGAACTGAAAGGCGTAGCCGATGCGCGACAAAGGCGAGTTCGGCTGGTCGGGCCGCGGATGGAGGAAGCGGCTTTCGAGGCCGGCGACAACGCCGAGCGAGTAGTCGTCGAGCGGATGGGGATCGCCCAGGGTCTGCCCTTTGAGCCAGAAATGATGGAATTCGATGCCCAGCATGTCGAGCCCGTAGAAGCCGAATGGGTGGACGTAGCGGTGGCCGATCCGGGTCCAGTCCCGAAACTCGATGCCGAGCTTGTAGGTGGCGTTGGTTGCCCGGACCAGGTCACGTTCGTCGAGGCCGAGCAATTGGTTGAACAGGTTGATCTGCGGGATGGTCGCTTCGCCTACCCCGACCGTTCCGATCTCGTCGGATTCGACCAGCTCGATCTTGAGGCCCGGCATCGCGCCGATGATCTTCGCCATGGCCGCGGCGCTCATCCAGCCGGCGGTGCCGCCGCCGACGATGACGACTTTCTGGATGAGGTCGTCTCTCACAGGGCGAATTCCCGGGCCGGCGGTTGGCCCGAAGCTGCGCAGCAGCTGGCGATGAAATCCTCCTGCCTGGGAAGCCGCTCGGCCATGTCGGCATAGGCCCGGAGCAGCTGCTCGAGCGCGTCGGCGACCTTGTTCTCATCGAGCCCGTCGACGGCCGGACTATAGTCTTCGGGAACGATATTCTGACCGAGCATGACCGATATCCAGCTCACGCTGTTGAACAATTCGAGGCCCTCGGCGAACACCCGGCCCTTGTTTCGGAACTGGTCGATCTTCTCCTGCAGCTTGTCCGGAATTTCCATGTCCCGGCACTGCTTCCAGAAGTCGGAATCGTCGCGCTCGGTCGCCTTGTAGTGAAGAATGATGAAGTCGCGGACCCATTCGTAACCCTGTTGAAGTTTGCGGTTGAATTCGTCGCGCTCGAGCGGATTGAAGCGGCGATCGGGGAATAGTTCGATCAACCGCGCGATGCCCGCCTGGATGAGGTGGATGCTGGTCGACTCTAGCGGCTCGACGAAGCCGCTCGAAAGCCCGAGCGCGACGACGTTGCGATTCCACGAGTGTTTGCGCCGACCGGTCGTGAAGCTCAGACGCCGAGGTTCGCTCAGCAGCTCCCCTTCGAGATTCTCGACTAGGATGCGCTCGGCTTCGTCGTCGGACATGAACGCGCTCGAATAGACATGCCCGTTGCCCATCCGGCTCTGCAGCGGGATTCGCCATTGCCAGCCGGAGCTGTGCGCGGTCGAGCGCGTGAATGGATCGAGCGGGCCCACCAGCCGGCACGGTGCGGCGATGGCTCGATCGCACGGCAGCCAGTGGGTCCAATCCTCATAGCCGGTGTGGAGCGCCTGCTCGATCAACAAGCCGCGGAAGCCCGAGCAGTCGATGAACAGCTCGCCGGCGATGTTTTTTCCGCCAGCGAGCGTTACCGACTCGACGAAGCCGTCCTCGCCGCGCAGCTGGACGTCGACCACCTTGCCCTCGATCCGGCGCACTCCGCCGCGCTCCGCAAACTTGCGCAGGAAACGTGCGTAGAGCCCGGCGTCGAAGTGGAACGCATAGAGCAGCTGGCTGAGCGGAAACTGCGCCTGCGAACCGGGGCGCGCGAACTTGCCCTGGGCGGCGGCGACGGCGCTCATCGCCCATTGCGAAATCGGTGGCATGGGGCGCCGCTTGGACTCGCGCAGGTAGAGCTGGTGGAAGGGGATGCCCTGCAGGTCTTGCCCCAGAAATCCGAATGGGTGGAAATAACGCCGGCCTATAGTGCCCCAATTGACGAATTCGATCCCGAGCTTGAACGTCGCCTGGGTCGCGCTCACGAACTCGTTTTCGTTGATCCCGAGCAGGCTGTTGAAGGAGATCAGCGGCGGGATGGTCGCCTCGCCGACGCCAATGGTGCCGATCTCTTCCGATTCGATCAGCGTGACGCTGGTGTAGCCGTTGTTGAGGAATCGCGACAAGGCGGCGGCCGCCATCCAGCCGGCAGTGCCGCCGCCGACGATCACAACTTCGCGAATGCTATGCTCGTTCATCGGGCTCCACGGGGGTTAAGGTCGATCAGGCTCTCGGTCGGGATAGCCGGGGACGGCCGGTCGAGCGAATGACGCATCGTCCTGAGGGCCTGCTGCGCACTCGCCGGCGTAACGAGGCCCGCGAGGGGATCGGTGTGGCGAGGCTCGAATCCCTGCCCGAGCGTCACCGCCAGCCAGCTGTCGCGGGCGAACGTTTCCTCTTCATGGAAGGGAAGCCGGCCCCGCTCGGCGAACTGGCTCAGCGTGTGGGCGAGCGAGTCCGGCGGGGCGACAGCGGCGGCGTCCTTCCAGAACGGCTCCGATCTTCGCGAACAGACGTAGTGAAGGCATAGGAAGTCGCGCACCCGGTCGGCCTCGGCAGCGCACTGGCGGTTGAACTCGCCGAGCTCGACCGCGGCGCAGTCCTTGCCCGGCATCATTGCGATGATTCGGTCTATCTGGCTGTGGGCGAGGTGGAGATTAGTCCATTCGAGTGGCTCGACGGCGACGGCGGCATCGCCGACCGCGACGCAATTGCCGCTCCATAGGTCGCCCCAGCGTCCCTGGTGAAGCGCGACCGCGTCGCTTGCGGCGGCGATGCCGAGCGGCACGAGTTCCCGCGCCAGCGCTTCTTCACGCACGTGCGTGGAGGAATAAGCGAGCCCGATCGAGGTCTGTTCCGGCGACGATGCTCGCCACTGCCAGCCGAACGACGCGGCCGTGGCCCGGTCCATCACTTCCAAGTCCGCGGCCGGGGGCGCATCGGCCATGATCAGCCGGTCGCATCGCAGCCATTGGCTCCAATCGGTGAAGTCCGATTTCAGCCGCGAGCGGATGAGCGCCCGGGGGCCGGTACAGTCGACGAACAGGTCAGCGGAAACGCTTCCGCCATCGTCCATAACGAGCCGTTCGATGCCATTGCCGGAGGCTCGAAGCTCAATGTCCAGGATAGGTCCACGCCGCTCGGCGACTCCGAGGTGGAGCGCGTAGGCTCGCATCATCTCGCCATAGAGGTGGAGGCTGAACTGAAGCCCGAACTCGAACGTGTCGTCCGTTCGGTTCGGCGGCTTTCCAGAGCGCCCCATTTCGGCCGCGCGCGAATATCGGTCGAACGGCGGGAGCGCGGCCTCGCGACGCTCGCGAAGCCAAAGCTGATGGAAGGAGATGCCCTCGATCGGCGCTCCGTAGGGGTCGTAAGCATGGACATAGTCGGGTAGGCCTTCCACCCAGCCATCGAACAATGTGCCGAGCCTGACCCCACTTCGCGCCCGGACGATCGTGTCCTCGTCCGTGAGCCCGATATCGCGATGGAATCCGTGAATCGACGGCAGGGTGCTGATCATGCGATCGGCGAGCGCGTTCGGGGGAACAGGCATTGTGACAACGGTCACGTCGAGCGACGGGATCCGCCGTTTCAGAGCGGCCGCGGCCGACCAGGCGGTTAATCCGCCGCCGGCGACGGCGACGCTGCCCATTGCCGGAGCGCCGCTCATGCCGCGGCGGCCTCCATCGGACAATAATGTTCGATGTGCGTGAGGTGGTCGGGCATGGCTTGGGCTGTGGTCCGGACCTCGCTTCGAAGCGCCTCCATCGCCTGTCGCAGCGCGGCAGAGCCCGGCAGTCCGGCGCGCAGGTCATAGCCCTCCGGGATCACGCCCTGGCCGACATAGACCGCAATCCAGCTCGCATCGAGAAACACGCCTTCGCGATATTTCGCGACGCGGCCGCGTTCGCGGAACAGCTCCATTTTCTCCTTGAGCGAATCGGGAACCTGCATCGTTCGGACATAGTCCCAGAATGGCGTGTCCGACCGCTCGGTCGCATGATAGTGGAGGATCAGGAAGTCGCGGATTCGATCATATTCCATGTCGATCAGGCGGTTGAACTCGTCGCGATCGGCAGGCGAGATATCCGGATTGGGAAACAGCTCGATCAACGAGGTGATCGCCGCCTGGATCAAATAGATGCTGGTCGATTCGAGCGGTTCGAGAAACCCGCTGGAAAGGCCGACACCGATACAATTGGCGACCCAACTTCGCCGCCGCCGTCCGGCTTTGAACTTGAGCACACGGGGCTCGGCGATCGGTTCGCCTTCGACCGATGAGACCAGCGCCTGACGCGCCTCCTCGTCGCTGATGAACTCGGACGAATAGACATAGCCGTTGCCGGTGCGGTGCTGCAGCGGGATCCGCCATCGCCATCCGGACTCCATCGCGATCGCGCTGGTGTAGGGCGTCAGTGCCGTGCGCGTGCGGCACGGCATTGCGACCGCTCGGTCGCACAGGAGCCATTGCGACCAATCCTCGAACGGTTCGCCGAGCGCTTTGCCCAGAAGCAGGGAGACGAAGCCCGAGCAGTCGACGAACAGATCGCCTTCGATCCGTTCGCCGCTTTCCAATCGGATAGCCTTAATGTCACCGCTTTCGCCGTCGAGCTCGACATCGACGATCCGTCCCTCGGTGCGCCGGGCCCCCGTCCCCTCGGACAATCGTCTGAGGAACGGTGCGAACAGGGTCGCGTCGAACTGATAGGCGTAGGAGAACGTCGACTCGAGCCTAGCCGGGTCGGGATCAGGCAAGCGGAAGCGATTCAGATAGGCCATGACCACGGCCATCGAATAATCGCCGATGGGGGGTGCTTCGCCCGAATCCCGATAGAGCCTCGTCCAATAATGATGGAAGTCGATGTCCCCCGAGCCTCGGCCGAACGTTCCGAACGGATGAATGTAGCCATCACCAATCCGGCCCCAGTCGCGGAACTCGATGCCGAGTTTGAACGTGGCGCGGGTGCCGGCCATGAATTCGGCCTCGTCGATGCCGAGGCGCTCGTTGAACGAACGAAGGTGCGGCAGGGTCGCTTCGCCCACGCCGACGATTCCGATGGCTTCGGATTCGACGAGATGCACGTCGCAGCGGCCAGGCAGCAATTTGATTAGTGCGGCAGCCGTCATCCATCCCGCCGTCCCGCCTCCGACAACGATCAGGCGGACTTTGCCTTGCTCTTCCATGTCCTCAACCCTGCGCGGCAGCGCGCGTGCGCAAGCTTTGGCGAGTTTGACCGCTCGATCAAGCGGCCTCGTGCCCTCAACGCGCCGGTCGAAAGGTCCCCAGACAAGCCGGGTGCGGCATTGCTGCCACACTTCTGCAAAAGAAGATGTTAGCGTTACCTGTAACAGACTTGCCGCAATTATAACGCCGGGTTATGCAGCCGTTTGGAGAGAGGCTGGTCGCGCGTGTTAGCGCTACCAGAAACTGGGAGCAGTTGATGACCTTTTTACAGGGGGATTCTGCGCGGACGCTGCGCAGTGGAGTGTCTTTCATTGCATTGGCCGCTTTCGCGGCATCGACCCCGGCACTGGCGCAGGGGACGCCCGGCTCAATCTCGAATTCGACGTCGCCGACGGCGCCCAACGGGACCGCTGCCAACACGACGGCGCCAGCGGCGACCATCGACACGCGTAACGCGATCGTCGTCACCGGAATCCGCCAGAGTCTCCGCAATGCGCAGACCATCAAGCGCAATTCCGATACGATCGTCGATGCGATCACCGCGCAGGACATCGGCGCTCTGCCGGACCGGTCGGTCACCGAGGCGCTGCAGCGCGTTCCTGGCGTCGCCATCAACCGCTTCGCCGGCACCAGCGATCCGGATCACTTCTCCGCCGAGGGCGCGGGAGTCGTCATCCGCGGCCTGACATTCGTGGCTTCCGAGTTCAACGGGCGCGATACCTTCTCGACCGGCGTTTACGGCCAGGCGATCAACTTCCAGGACGTGCCGGCCGAGCTTCTTGGCTCGGTCGAAGTCTACAAGCAGACGACGGCGGACCGGCTGGAAGGGGGTCTTTCCGGTACGGTCAACATGAACCTGCGCCTGCCGTTCGACAGCAAGGGCCTGCACGTAGGTTACGACCTCGAGGCCAATTACGGCGACATGGCCAAGAAATGGGCGCCGGTCGGCTCACTGCTCGTCAGCGACAATTGGGACACGAGCATGGGCCGGATCGGCCTGCTCGGCGCCTTCTCTTATTCGCGGCTTTTCACGCGCTCCGACGCGGTTCGAGTCTCCAACTTCCAGACGCGCAACGGCACGATTTCAAACAACAACGCCGCCGGCGCCGGCGCGGGCATCTGCCGCGCTCCGCTGCCGCTGAGCACCGACACACAACAATTTCCGCCATTCACGAATAACACCGCTCAGGACAGTCCCTGCTTCGGCACGCCGGCCGGGGGCCCCAATGGCTTCGCCGACTTCGCCGATTCGCGTTTTGCGCCCGTCGGCGGCCAGTTCCAGTCCGAAGATCACGATCGGAAGCGTCGCGGCATCGCGGCGGCCGCACAATGGCAAAGCAACGATCGCCGAGCGCTCTTCACGGCCCAATTCCTCAACTCGAAAGCTTCGGAATCCTGGACGGAGCACACCATCGGCGTCGGTTCCGACCTTTCGGAATACAATACGTTCCCGGCCGGTTGCCAACAGAATACCGCAGGTCCGGGCGGCCGCCCGGAAGCGCAATGTCGCGTCGATGCGAATGGGAACTTCTTCTTCGCCCCTAATGCCCAGGGCCAGGGCACTCCTGGCGGGGGGTCCTTCCCGAATTATCAGTACGACAGCAACAATGTCTTTGAGAACGGCTTTATCACGCTGCCGGGCACGGGTTGGCGTACAGCCGACAGCGGCAGTTCGACGACGCGCGTTCCAACCGGCGGCATGCAGCAGTCGCTGGACAAGCGGCAGGTGCACGAAACCAACGTCGTCCAGGACATTTCGGCCAACTTCAAGTTCAGCCCGACGCCGCACTGGGACATCAATCTCGACGTCCAGCATGTGAACGCCAAGCACGACAATCTGGACATGGAGATTTCGGGATCGAACTTCTCCGACCAGCAGGTCGACCTCACCGGCAATTTCCCCAACATCACCGCGCACAAGCCGCTCACGCTCAGCGCGACCTGGGCGGCGCCGAACCCCGCCTTGGCGGGTGCGTCGGATGCGCAATATTTCAGCGATCCGCGGTTCACCTTCTGGCGCAACGCGATGGATCATATCGAACATAGCCGCGGCCATGAATGGGCATTCGCCGGCGACGTCGCCTACAACTTCCTCGACGACAGCGGCTTCCTGAAACAACTGAAGTTCGGCGCTCGTTACGCCGACCGGCAGCAGAATATCAAATACACGACGTACAACTGGGGATCGCTGAGCGAAGTCTGGTCCGGGTCCGGTCCTGCGATCTTTATGGACCAGGTGGGTGTGCCGCAGGGGGCTACCGAACTCTTCACATGGAACGATTTCTTCCGGAACGACGCCAATCCGCCGCCAGCAGCGCTCTTCTACAGCGGCGACCTAACGGGCGGCTATCAACAGGCGATCGCTTTCGCTCAAATGGTTCAAGCGGCCGAGCGCGCGGCGTGCGGGTGCACCTCGACGTCGTCCTGGCTACCGCTTGCGCAACGGCCCGGGGTCGTTGCTGGTACACCGTTCCTGCCAAGCGAAATCCAGCCGGTCGGTCAAAAGACCGATGATGCGTATGGCTTGCTCCGCTTCGGCGGCAACGAGCCGATCTTCGGCGGCATTCGCCTCGACGGCAATATCGGCGTTCGCTATGTTCGCAACAATATCACCTCGTCCGGCTCGATCGGGGCTCCATCGCAGCAATCATTGGGCATCACAAACCCGTTCAGTGTCCGCTGTGCGATCCAGCCACCGCCACCAGGCGCGCCTCCAGGCACGCCGCCGACGCAGCCAGGGGGCATCTGCAACCTCGGTCCGGCCGCTTATGCGCAGCTCCAGCAATTTGCCACGGGCGTCACGACGGCGAATACGGCGAACAACAAATATTGGTACTGGCTGCCGAGCGCCAACCTCAAATTCGGCCTTACCAACGACCTCATCTTCCGCTTGTCCGCGAGCAAGGACCTCTCTTGGGCGTCTCTCGCAGATATCCGGAATTTCCTGACTGTCGGCTTCGATGTGCCAACCAACCAACTGACCGCGACTGCGGGCAACCCGTTCCTGAAGCCGATCACGTCCGACAATTTCGACGCGACGCTCGAATGGTATTTCGCCGGCAGCCGGGTCGGCTCGCTCACCTTCGACGTGTTCCTGAAGAATATTCACAATTACATCTTCCAGAACGTCGTAAGCCGCGACATCACCAGCAACGGAGTGACCGAGACGATCGCCGTTCGAGGACCGGCAAATTTCACCGGCACCGGCAAGGTGAAGGGTTTCGAGATCTCGTACACCCAGACGTACGATTCTCTGCCCGGAATATTCAGTGGCCTGGGCCTTAGCGCCAACTATGCCTTTGTGAAAAGCAAGGGCGTTCCCAACTCGTTCCTGAATGGCGGTTCGCCCACCAGCGTCTCACCCGTCGGAGTACCCGGGACCCTGCCGCTGGCGCAGCTGTCGAAGCATACGATCAATATCGAGCCCTTCTTTGAGAAAGGGCGCGTTTCGATCCGCCTGGCGTACAATTGGCGGTCGAAGTTCCTGCTGACCGAGTCCGACGTGATCTTCCCGTTCTTCCCGATTTTCCAGAAGGCGTACGGGACCCTGGATGCGTCGGCCTTCTACTCGATCCTGCCGAACCTCAAGGTCGGTTTCCAGGCTCAGAACCTCACCAATGCGGTGACGGAGACGCTCCAGCAATTCACCCTTTCGGGATTGCAGGGACCGCGGTCGGACGTGATGCAGGATCGCCGCTTCTCGCTCATCCTGCGCGGCTCCTTCGGTGGAGGGGGCGCGCGACCGGCGCCGCCGCCACCCCCGGTTGTTCTGCCTCCTCCGCCGCCGCCCGCGGCACCGACGCAGACATGCGCGGACGGCACGATCATCGCGGCGGGCGCTACCTGCCCGGCTGCGCCGCCTCCGCCCCCGCCCCCGGCGGCCAAGCCGGAACGCGGATGAGCAGTTTTTAGAAGCGGCGGCGGTAGCCGCTTCTCTCCTGGACCCCCTTCGCAGCCGCGGAGGGGGTCTGTTTTGTCAGTGCGCCCAGCCCGGCGCGTTGGGGAATTGCAAGCGCTCGTAATAATCGAGCGGATGTTCGGGCGGCTCGGTCCCGGCCGGCAGTGGACGATGTGAGACGCTCTGGAAGTAAGCGATGCTGGCGTCGCGCCACCATTCGGCCTCGCGATGCTGGGTGGCGAGCGATTTGGCGACGTCCCTGAAGCGATCGGGATCGACGAATGGCCGCAGCCGCTGCCACCGCCGCTCCATGGCGGCGGCCTCGGCGACGCCGCGCGTGTAGCGAACCACCAGCTCATCCCAGACGGTCCGCCCGGTATCGAGGCGCATGTCCCAGGGTACGTGGTGGAACCACAAGAGATAATCGTCGCCGACCGTGTCGA
>Ga0157369_10007060_pt1 | contig 12953 bp, 8 predicted proteins | sample C25metaG_FD_113461 | JGI IMG/M metagenome (GOLD analysis project Ga0157369, IMG submission 113461) | Corn rhizosphere microbial communities from Kellogg Biological Station, Michigan, USA - C2-5 metaG | ecosystem: Host-associated > Plants > Roots > Rhizosphere > Soil | place: USA: Michigan...
CATCACCATTACCGCGACTCCCGCCCGCCACTGGGGCGCCCGCATGTTCAACGACACCCATCGCGGTTTCGGCGGTTACGTGATCTCATCACCGAGCGGCCCGACCATCTACCACTCAGGCGACACCGCTTATTTCAACGGCTTCACAGAAATCGGCCGGCGCCTTCACCCCGAGATCGCCCTGCTCCCCATCGGCGCCTACTTCCCCGATAGCTACCGCTCCGTCCACACCAGCCCCGAAGAGGCCCTGCGCGCCTTCATCGATCTCGATGCCGACATCATGATCCCCATGCACTACGGCACGCGAACCCATGGACGAACCATTGCCCCGCCTGCTTCGCGCTGCCGATCGTGGCGGAATCTCGGATCGCATCGCACCCCTCACCGAAGGCGAAGGCTGGACAGCAAGCGCATCCCAGCTTCTCGAGCGCGACGGTACAGCATAAGCTACTGCCGCAATTCCACCAGCGTCGCCCCCTGCCCACCCTCATTCTGCGGAGCCTCCGCAATCCCAGCCACATGCGGATGCGACTTCAGAAAATCCCGCACGCCGCGCCTCAGGATACCGGCCCCGTGCCCGTGGATCACCCGCACCCGCGGCAACCCCGCCAGAAACGCGCGATCGAGATACTTCTCCAGTTCATCCGTCGCTTCGTCCACCGTACGCCCGATCAGATTGATCTCCATGCGCATGTCATCCGAATTCGCGCTGGTAACCGACACATGGATTCCCTTTTGTTTGCGCGCTGCCGCAAGCGGATCAGTTCGCCCAGCTCCCTGCGCTGCTGCCTTCACCACTTCGGCGATCTCGTCCCGTTTCACGCGCATCTTGATTGGCCCAAGGGCGACCTCGAAGACGTCTTTCTCGACCTCGCGCTGCACCACGGCAATCTTGCCCATCGATTTCAATCGCACCTGATCGCCTTGTGCGACATGACGCACCACATGCGGCTGTGCGTTCAAATCTCCCGCATCGGCGCCCGTGCGATGCGCCACGACCGTTTGATTGAAGCTCTCCTGGAACTCGCGGCGCAGGCGATTGATCCGGCGCTCCGCCTCTTTCGACAACTTCTGCTGCGCTGCCCGATCCTCAATAGCCCGCACGTTCTCGCGCATCTGAAACTCAAATTCTTTCATCAGCGACGCAAGCTTCTGCTCCAGTTCGCGCGTGCGATTTCGCAACTCCACATCGCCTTCGCGCTCCAGCCTCTTGCGCTCCTGGTTTAGCGCATATTGTTGCTCTCGTGCCGCCTTGCGGTCCTCTTCAAGCTGAGTAAGTTCCTTGTGTAGCCGATCCAGAAAACGGGCAATGTCCACTTGTTGTGACCCAAGCCGTTCACGTGCACTGGTGATAATCGTGCGATTCAACCCCAATCGTTCAGCCGTCTGGATACCCGCAGACGCACCCGGCACACCGAGTCGCAACTGGTAGTTTGGCACCAGCGTCACTTCGTCAACACCAGCTGCGGCGTTCAGCACACCCGGCGTATTTGCTCCATAGATTTTGAGCGAGGTGTGATGAGTGGAAATCAGAGTCCAGGCACGGCACTCCAGAAAATGAGCAGCAACCGCCACCGCCAGCGCCGAGCCCTCCTCCGGGTCCGTAGCCGACCCGAGTTCATCCAGCAATACGAGCGACTGCGCATTCGCGAGCTGAGATAGCCGGTTCAGATTGACAATATGCGCAGAGAACGTCGACAGCTCCGCCTCAATGGATTGCGCATCTCCAATGTCCGCCAGAAACCCGGTAAACACAGGAAATCCGGCGCTAGCAGCGGGAACCGGTAATCCCGCCTGCGCCATCATCGCCAGCAGCGCTGTCGTCTTCAGCGTAACCGTCTTTCCGCCCGTATTCGGCCCGCTGATAATCAGCTGCCTCGCGTCCGCCGTCAGTTCCAGCGTCAGCGGAACGACATTGCCGCCAGTCGCCCGCAAGTGCCTCTCGAGCAGCGGATGCCGCGCTTCTGCTAGGTACAGCCGATCTGGTTCAAAGGTTGGCCCAACACAACGGTAGTCGCGTGCAAACCGTGCTCGAGCGAGCATCGTATCCACGACCGCAAGCACGCGTGCCCCTTCCACCAGCGCCTGCGCATATCCGCTCACCTGCCTGGTCAGTGCAACAAAAATCCGGTGGATCTCCGCCTGCTCCTCTTCCAGCAGCCTCACAAGCTCGTTGTTCTGCTCGATCGTTTCCAGGGGCTCAACATACACCGTCTGCCCGGAAGAACTGGCCCCATGCACCACGCCTGACACGCGCCTCTTCAGCTCGCTCCGCACCGGGATGACAAATCGATCGCCCCGGATCGTGATCAGGTCCTCCTGAGTGGAGCCCTCGCCTGAAAGCTTCTTCATAGCCGAGCGCAACGACTGTTCTATCACTCGCTGCTGCCGCTCCTGCTCTCTCCGGATCCGGTTCAATTCGGGCGATGCATCGTCCCCGAGCGATCCGTCCGGCATGATCTTGCGCTCGATCGATTCGGCCAGCGGCTTCAAGGATGATCCCGCTAAGGACGAAGAAAGTTCCGTCAATCCCGGCAGCTTGCCGGCCACACGCGCAGGAGGTTCGCGCAAGAGTGCCTGCCACGCTGCTACATCATTGGCCAGTCTCGCCACCTGTTGCAGTTCTGCAGCTTCAAGTGCCGCACCAGGAATCTGCGCCTTCGCAGCCATCTGGGTAGGGTCCAGCAAGCCACCCAATGGGGTGGACACCTGTTCCTCCAGCAACAGTCGGACTTCATTCCATAACTGATGCTGGCGCCTCATCCACGCCTCATCTGTTGATGGGCGGAGTGCCAGAATCGCGTCGCGTCCTACCGCCGAAGCGGCATATCCCGCCACAAAACCCAGCAAGGGCTCCCACTCAAGAGCAATCGTGTCGGCGTTCTCAACTGGCAGCGGAATGGGATCAACGAGAGGCATTTGCAGCCCTTATCTTACCGGGATTTCGGATCCTGCACAGGATCCGCCAGGAAAGCGGCTGACACTTGACTCAGGAGTAGGAGGGTACGACGCCAGGCAGAATCTGCCCCCAGTAGCCAGCCGACAGCGCCCACCGCGGCCTAGCTGTCGCTTGATGTCTTCGGCGTCGAAGCAGGTGCGGAGGCCGGGGCAGCAGGAGCGGGTGCGGCGCTTGCTCCGGTACTCGAATCGCCTGTCTTCGCCGCACCTTTCGTTTCGGCCGGTTTGGTTTCGCTGGACGATTCCGACCCACCATCAGAGCTCTTTGGCGCGTAGTCGTTGACATACCACCCTGCGCCCTTGAACTGAAGGCGAGGAGCCGTCAATGGCCGCACCAGGGTCTCATTTCCGCACTTCGGACACACCTTCTCCGGCTCGGCTGAGAAACTCTGGATCTTTTCAAAGCGGTGGCCGCACGTCGTGCAGCGGTATGGATATAAAGGCAAGCTCTTCTACTCTCCTAAAACGTTCCAGCTCTTCTATTTTAGCGGCAGGGCGGAAGCCCGCTCCACCCCGCCTCTTTCTCGCCCCAGCTTACTTGTGCGCCATCACGGGCACCGATGCCTCGTGGTCTTCCCAGGCCAGCGTGATTGTTCCTTTGTCGCCGTCGCCCTTCACGTCCCATTTAAGGTTTTCGACCGTCGAGGACGGCTTGCTCATATGCATCTTGGCTTTGCCCAGGTCCTGTGATCCGTCGTAAGCCAAGCCCCACTCCCCTGTCTTCTTGTTCACTATGAGTGTCCATTGGTCGGGGTCGGAGATATCGACAAACAGTGTGTATTTGCCGGCGGGCACGTGCAGGTCGCCGATCATGAGATCACCGTTCGTCTCCAGCGTTGTCGCCGCGTTCGCTCCGGCGCGCCACACCGGATAGTGCGGGTTGTGGCTGATCAATCCATCCTTCGTAAAGATCTTCCCCTCACGTCCCTTCACACCCGGTGACGAATAGGTGATGCTGATTTCATGTCCGCCGATCGTTCCGGTAGCCTTCTCAGGCGGGCTGGCGGGAGCCTTCTGTTGAGCAAGCACGGTGGTTGCAGCAAAAACGAGTCCGGCACAAACGAGAAGATGCTTCATGTTGTGATTCCTCCAGCAGCGGCGATGGAAACTGCGGCCGCAACGGGATTGATTGTCGCACCGCAGCCTGACGCTCGCAAATGCACCAGCCCATTCCGCCGCGGCGCGAAACTGCTATGATGCCCCCGAGAAGAAGCAATCAAAGGCTCAGCATGGCAGGTCAGCGAAATCACCAATCACCGGGCGCCCGTTTCCGCGCCGCAGTCGCCGAAGAAAAGCCCCTCCAGATCGCGGGCGCCATCAATGCCTACACGGCACGAATGGCCGAAGCGACGGGGTTTCGTGCGCTGTACCTTTCCGGCGGCGGAGTCGCAGCCAACTCCCTTGGTATGCCTGACCTCGGCATCAGCACCATGGAAGACGTCCTCACCGATGTCCGCCGCATCACCGACATCACCACTCTCCCGCTCCTCGTCGACATCGACACTGGCTGGGGCAGCGCCTTCAACATCGCCCGCACCATCCGCTCCATGATCAAAGCGGGAGCGGCCGCCGTGCACATGGAAGACCAAGTAGGCGCAAAGCGCTGCGGACATCGTCCCGGCAAAGAACTCGTTTCCTCCGAAGAAATGACTGACCGCATCAAGGCCGCCGTCGATGCCCGCTCCGACGAACACTTCGTCCTCATGGCCCGCACCGACGCCCTCGCCGGCGAAGGCCTGCAATCCGCAATCGAACGCGCCCAGGCCTACGTCGCCGCCGGTGCCGACATGATCTTCGCCGAAGCCGTCACCGAGCTCGACCAGTACTCGCAATTCCGCAAAGCCCTTGGCGTTCCCATCCTCGCCAACATCACCGAGTTCGGCCAGACCCCATTGTGGACCCGCGATGAACTCGCAGCCGCAGGCGTAGACATGATCCTGTACTGCTGTGCCGCTTATCGCGCCATGAATGCGGCTGCACTCCAGGTCTACGAAGCCATCCGCACAGAAGGCACGCAGAAGCACCTGATCCCGATGATGCAGACCCGCGCCGACCTCTACAAATACCTTGACTATCATTCGTACGAAGAGAAGCTTGATGCTCTCTTCGCGAAGGGCAAGGACCCGAAGTAGACACTTCTGACATCCATCCTTTAGCTTGTGCTCTGCGGGGGTCGCAATGAGCAACGAAACCAACTCCACGCCGCCGACTTTCAAGCCCAAGAAATCCGTCGCGCTCTCCGGCACTCCTGCCGGCTCCACAGCGCTCTGCACCGTAGGCCATACCGGCAACGACCTCCACTACCGCGGCTACGACATCCACGACCTCGCTGCACACTGCGAATTCGAAGAGGTCGCCTACCTCCTTATCCACGGCAAGCTCCCCACCGCCCCCGAACTCGCTGCCTACAAAACCAGCCTTCGCCCGCTCCGCAGTCTTCCCGCCGCCGTCAAGCAGGCGCTCGAACTGCTCCCACCCTCCACGCATCCCATGGACGTTCTCCGCACCGGCGTCTCCGTCCTCGGTTGCGTCCTCCCCGAAGGCGAGACCCACAAGGAAAGCGGCGCGCGCAAAATAGCCGACGCCCTTCTCGCCTCGCTCGGCTCCATGCTCCTCTACTGGCACCACTACGCGCGCAACGGCCGCCGCATCGAAGTCGAACGTTTCGAAGACTCCATCGCCGCCCACTTCCTCCATCTCCTGCACGGCTCCGCTCCCAGCCCTGAGTGGATCCAGGCCATGCAGACCTCGCTCATCCTCTACGCTGAGCACGAATTCAACGCCTCCACCTTCACCGCCCGCGTCATTGCCGGCACCGGCTCCGACATCTACTCCTGCATCGCCGGCGCCATCGGCGCGCTAAAGGGCCCCAAGCACGGCGGCGCCAACGAAGTCGCTCTTGAAATCCAGAAGCGCTATCAGAGACCCGATGAAGCAGAGGCCGACATGCGATGGCGCGTGGGCGAACGCGAAGTCATCATCGGCTTCGGCCACCCCGTCTACACCATCAGCGATCCGCGCAGCGACATCATCAAGGAAGTCGCGCGCAAGCTCTCCTCCTCCGCCAAAGACATGCGCCTCTTCGATGTCGCCGAGCGCATCGAGACCACCATGCACGACGCCAAGCGCATGTTCCCCAACCTCGACTGGTACAGCGCCGTCGCCTACGACCTCATGGGCATCCCCGTCGACCTCTTCACGCCGCTCTTCGTCATCGCCCGCACCGCCGGCTGGTGCGCCCACGTCATCGAACAGCGCCAGGACGGCAAAATCATTCGCCCCTCCGCCAACTACACCGGCCCCGAACCAAAGCCCTTCGTCCCCATCGACCAGCGCAGCTAAGCACTCGACTAACCCCGGAGAATCTCCGTTGTCCTCGCACATCAGCAACGAACGCCCCGCGCCAGACGAGGTAATCGCCGACATCGCCGACTACGCCCTCGGCTACCAAATTGAAAGCGACCTCGCCTACGAGACAGCCCACTATTGCCTTCTCGATACCCTCGGCTGCGGCCTCGAAGCCCTCGAATACCCCGCCTGCACCAAGCTCCTCGGTCCCATCGTTCCCGGCACAACCGTTCCCAACGGCGCTCGCGTCCCCGGCACCAGCTACCAGCTCGATCCGGTTCAGGCGGCCTTCAATATCGGTGCAATGATCCGCTGGCTCGACTACAACGACACCTGGCTCGCAGCCGAGTGGGGCCACCCTTCCGACAACCTCGGCGGCATCCTCGCCGTCGCCGATTGGCTCAGCCGTTCCGGCGCAGCCTCGCTCACCATGCGCGACGTCCTCACCGCCATGATCAAAGCCCACGAAATCCAGGGCTGCATCGCACTAGAAAACTCCTTCAACAAAGTCGGACTCGACCACGTCGTCCTCGTCAAAGTCGCCTCAACAGCCGTCGTCAGCTCCCTCCTCGGCCTCACGCGCGACCAGACCATCAACGCCATCTCCCTCGCCTGGGTCGACGGCCAGAGCCTACGCACTTACCGTCACGCGCCCAACACCGGCTCACGCAAAAGCTGGGCCGCGGGCGACGCCACCAGCCGCGCAGTTCGTCTCGCCCTCATGGCCAAAGCCGGCGAAATGGGCTACCCATCCGCGCTCACGGCCAAAACCTGGGGCTTCTACGATGTCTCTTTCCGCGGACAGCAGTTCAAGTTTCAACGCTCTTACTCGAGCTACGTGATGGAGAACGTCCTGTTCAAAATCAGCTATCCCGCCGAGTTCCACTCCCAGACCGCCGTCGAAGCAGCGATGAAGCTCCACGCCGAACTCGCCCGTCGCGGCCTCAATGCCTCCGCGATCAAGTCCATCACCGTGCGCACTCACGAAGCCTGCCTCCGCATCATCGACAAAAAAGGTCCGCTCTCCAACCCCGCCGATCGCGACCACTGCATCCAGTACATGATCGCCGTGCCCCTCATCTTCGGCCGGCTCACCGCCGCCGACTACGAAGACGCGGTTGCACTCGATCCCGTCTGGGGTCCTCGCATCGACGCCGTTCGCGATCGCATCGTCTGCATCGAAGAGCCTCAGTTCACCGCCGACTACCACGACCCCGACAAACGCTCCATCGCCAATTCCCTTCGCATGGAACTCGACGACAACACCGTCCTCGAGGAAACAGTCGAGTACCCCATCGGCCACAAACGCCGCCGCAATGAAGGCATGCCGCTCCTCATTGAGAAATACAAACGCAACCTCGCCCGCCGCTTCTCCTCAAAACAGCAGCAGAGAATTCTCGACGCCTCCGTGCACCGCTCAACCCTGGAACGCACACCCGTCAGCGAGTACGTCGACCTCTACGCCATCTAAGGTCGAGTCTGAGAGTTTCGAAGCTCAAAAATGTGGGTGCCCCATTCTTGCGAAGCAAGGGTGGGAACCTAAATGCGGACTATGGGTCTCCCAAGGCTCCGACTACGCGGGTGCCCCATAGCCTGCCCTGAGCTTGCCGAAGGGTCTCCCGCCGAACCCATAGATCCGCGCCAAAGGCGCAGTGTTCATTAGCCCCGCGCTTCAGCGCGGGGTAAGTCTCAAGAGAACGCCAAAGTCCCGTAGGGACGTTGGTGCCCTCCGGCCTTTGCAGACATGCAGAACGACGCAGTCTGAAACCAATCCGCGCCCTCTTCGATCTCGGGTCCCCATTTAGATCGGTCGTCAAACTGGAGGTGGGATACAACACCGGCACCTCAACCCTGCATTCGTATTTTTTCTCGCAGACGCCGCGTGCCCCATGTCTCCCGCCTCTGGAGACATGGGATACAACGATGCGAACGCGGATGTAACGCTTGCAGCGCCACGGGGCTGCGTGTTTGACTTGACCCGAAGGAAACCCGCCAACACATGGCATACGTACTCGCACTCGATCAGGGAACCACCAGTTCCCGCGCCATTCTCTTCGACGAATCCGGCAACATCGCCGCAGTCGCGCAGCACGAATTCCAGCAGTTCTACCCGCGGGCCGGCTGGGTTGAGCACGACCCCACCGAGATTCTCACCAGCCAGATCTCCTGCGCCGTCGAAGTCCTCGGCAAAGTGGGCGCGCGCCCCCGCGACATCGCCTGCATCGGCATCACCAACCAGCGAGAGACCGTCATCGTCTGGGAACGTTCCACCGGCAAACCGATCCATCCCGCCATCGTCTGGCAGGACCGCCGCACCGCCGCCATGTGCGCCTCTCTCGAGCAAAGCGGCCTAGGCGAAACCGTCTCATCCAAAACCGGCCTCGTTCTCGATCCCTATTTCTCCGGCACCAAAGTCCGCTGGATCCTCGACAACGTCCCCGGCGCCCGCGAAAGAGCCCAGCGCGGCGAACTAGCCTTCGGCACCGTCGACTCCTGGCTCATCTGGCACCTCACCAGCGGCATGCGCCATGTCACCGACGTCACCAACGCCTCCCGCACTCTGCTCTACAACATCGTCGAAGGCAAGTGGGATCCCGAGCTCCTCCGCATCTTTGACATCCCCGAAAGCGTGCTGCCCGAAGTCGTCTGGTCCAGCGAGACCGTCGGCGACGTCACGACCAGCCTCGGCCTTGGCGGCATCCCCATTGCCGGAATCGCTGGCGACCAGCAGGCCGCGCTCTTCGGCCAGCTCTGCTGGAATCCCGGAGAAGCCAAAAACACCTACGGCACCGGATGCTTTCTGCTCCAGAACATCGGCACGGAGTTGATCCGTTCCAAACACAAGCTCATCACCACCATCGCCGCCAGCGCACAGAAGCGACTCGAATACGCCCTCGAAGGCAGCATCTTCATCGGTGGAGCCGTCGTTCAGTGGCTCCGGGACAACCTTCGCCTCATCGGCTCCTCCGCCGAAGTCGAAGCCCTCGCCGCCGGAGTGCCCGATGCCGGCGGCCTCGTCTTCGTGCCCGCATTCGTCGGCCTCGGTGCTCCCCACTGGGATCCGCACGCGGGCGGCCTCATCATTGGCCTGCGTCGCGACACCAAGCCCGGTCACATCGCCCGCGCCGCTCTTGAAAGCATCGCCTTCCAGGTCGCCGATGTTCTTGAGGCGGTCCACAGCGAGACCAGCACCCCCCTTAACGCCCTTCGCGTGGACGGCGGCGCAGCGGTAAACGACCTGATGATGCAATTTCAAGCCGACCTTCTCGGTGTTCCCGTCGTCCGCCCCCGGGTGACGGAAACTACGGCCCTCGGTGCCGCATATTTAGCCGGCCTTGCCACCGGATTCTGGCCGTCACCGAAAGAACTCCAGGCAAAGCGGCAGGGAGACGTGCGGTTCGAGCCACACATGGAGCAGCAGGAGCGAAGCACTCTGCGCGCACGCTGGCAGCGCGCCGTCGATCGCTCCAGGAACTGGGTCGAGAGCTAGGAGAGAGAGAGATGCGCAGGGAAGAAATGCTGCGTAAGATTCGCGAGCGAGCGGATCGCGGTGAGCCGTGGGATATCGCCGTTATCGGCGGTGGCGCAACCGGCATGGGCGTGGCCGTCGACGCTGCGGCGCGCGGCTTCCAGGTCGTTCTGGTCGAAGCTCACGACTTCGGCAAAGGCACCAGTAGCCGCAGCACCAAGCTCGTCCACGGCGGCGTACGCTATCTCGAGCAAGGCAACATCCCGCTCGTCATGTCGGCGCTTAAGGAACGCGGCTTGCTTCGACAGAACGCGCCTCACCTCGTCAAAGACCTCGCCTTCGTCGTTCCCAACTACTCCTGGTGGGAAGCCCCCTTCTACGGCATCGGCCTCAAACTCTACGACCTCCTCGCCGGCAAATACGGCTTCGGTCCATCAAAGCTCCTCAGCAAGGAAGAAACACTCCAGCGCCTGCCCGGGCTCGAGCCCGAAGAACTCCGCGGCGGTGTCGTTTACTACGACGGCCAGTTCGACGACTCGCGCCTCCTCATCCATCTCGCCATGACCGCCGCCGACCAGGGCGCGACCGTCATCAACTACTGTCCTGCAACCGGTTTGTTGCGCGACGAAGAAGGTTACATCAACGGCCTGATCGCACGCGATAACGAATCAGGCGAAGCGTTTTCCATCAGCGCCAAAATCGTCATCAATGCCACCGGTGTATTCACAGATGAAATCCGCCGCATGGCCGATCCCGCAACCGAACCTCTGATGGTCACCAGCCAGGGCATCCATCTCGTCTTCAACCGTTCGTTCCTCAAGGGCGACACCGCCCTCATGGTTCCGCGTACCAGCGATGGCCGCGTCCTCTTCGTCATTCCCTGGCACGGTCATGCTGTCGCCGGAACAACCGAAACCCCCGTAGACGGCCCAAGCCTCGAGCCCAAACCTCTCGAGGAAGAAATTCAATTCATCCTCGAAACAGCCGGCCGCTATCTCACCCGTCCTCCCAGCCGCTCCGACGTTCTCGCCGTCTACGTCGGCCTCCGTCCCCTCGTGAAATCCGGAGGCTCCTCCAGCACCTCCGCCATCTCCCGCGACCACACCATTCACGTCGACACCTCCGGCCTCCTCACAATCACCGGCGGCAAATGGACCACCTACCGCCACATGGCCGAAGACACCGTCGACCACGCCATCACCCTCGGACGCCTCGACGACCAATCCTGCAAGACCAAAAACCTCCGAATCCACGGCTACCAGGAACCACCCGCCGGTCGCGAAGAAGAGGACCCCCTCGAAGTCTACGGTTCTGACGCCGCAGAAATCCGCGCCCTCGCTCAGCAGAATCCCGCCGTCGCCAAGCCTCTTCACCCGGAGCTCCCCTACATCGGAGCCGAAGTCGTCTGGGCCGCTCGCGCAGAGCTGGCTCGCACCATCGAAGACATCCTCGCCCGCCGCACTCGCGCCCTCTTCCTCAACGCGCACGCAGCCATGCAGATGGCGGAACCGGTCGCCCGCCTCCTCGCGCAGGAACTTAGCCGCGACGAAGCATGGGTCGCAGCTCAGCTCGGGGAATTCTCAGCGCTCGCGAAACAGTACACTGTCTGAAGTCCTTCCCCGGAGGTCGACTCATGCCGACACAATGCACCCACGTCAAAGATCACGTGAAAGACGTAAAGCCCCACTCCAAAGGCTGCGAAGAATGTCTGAAGACCGGCGACACCTGGGTGCATCTGCGCATGTGCCTTGAGTGCGGTCACGTCGGCTGCTGCGACTCCTCAAAGAATCGCCACTCGCGCGCCCACTTCCACGCCACCAAACACCCGCTGATCCGCTCCGCCGAGCGTGGCGAAGACTGGGGCTGGTGCTTCATCGACGAGGTCTACCTCTAGCCGACGACCCTCAGGCCACCTGCACCTCAATCGACTTCGACCCCGCATCCAGCTTCGAGATCTTGAAGCTGCGAATCTGCCCCGCCTTCAAAGGCTCAGGCCCAGCCGAAGGAGCGGGTGTGCTCCCCTTCCATCGCGCCGACAGCATCGAGCTCAGCGAAGACAGATCCGCCTTCCCGCTCTGCATCGCAGCCTCGGCCTGTGGCTGAGCAGCTTTGCTCACCCGGCACACCGCGAAAATATTCTCGCCCAGCTCCACCCTCGCCCCAGCCGCCGACTCTTCCACCACGCGCCCCGACACGACATCGCCCGCCTTGTGCTCGGCAATGTACTCATCGATGCTCGTCGGCACCAGTTGCTTCATGCTCAGCTTGATCTGCCGCTTCTCCGGCGCAATCCCCAGCACCTGCGCCTTCACCACCTGCCCCACGCGCAGCACATCCTGCGGGTGATGAATCCGCTTCTCCGCGCTGATCTCGCTCACATGCACCAGACCCTCAACGCCCTGCGCAATCTGCACAAAGGCGCCAAACGTCATCATCTTCGTCACCGGCCCCTCAACCTGCGATCCCACCGGGAACCGCTGAGTCGCATCCGACCACGGATCCGTCAACGTCTGTTTCAGCCCCAGCGAAATGCGCTTCTCCTCCGGCTTGATCGCCAGAATCACTGCATCCACGCGATCGTCCGCCTTCACCACGTCCGAAGGATGTCGCACCTTCTTGCCCCACGACATCTCCGAAATGTGAATCAGCCCCTCAACGCCCGGCTCCATCTCCACAAACGCGCCAAAATCCGCGATCCGCGTCACAGTCCCCGTCACACGCTGCCCGGCCTGGTACCGCGAAGGCGCTGTCTCCCACGGCTCTGCCTCCAGCTGCTTCAGCCCCAGCGAAATCTTCTTCGTCTCCGGATCGACCTTCAGAATACGCACGCGAATCTTCTGCCCGACAGACAGCACATCCTCCGGCTTGCTCACGCGGCTCCACGAAATGTCGCTCACATGCAGCAGCCCGTCGAACCCGCCCAGATCCACAAATGCCCCATACGGCGCGAGGCTCCGAACCGTCCCCTCCAGCACATCTCCCGGTTGCAGAACCGCGAGCCGGCCTTCCTGAGCAGCACGTGCCTGTTCCTCCAGCACCACACGCCGGTCCACCACCAAGTCTTCGTCCGTCACATCGAGCTTCGTGATCCGGCACGTAATCTCCGTCCCAACCAGCTGCTCCAGTTCCGCCGCATCCCTCGTACCGCTCCGGCTCGCCGGCAGAAACGCGCGCACAC
>Ga0157369_10007061_pt1 | contig 12952 bp, 12 predicted proteins | sample C25metaG_FD_113461 | JGI IMG/M metagenome (GOLD analysis project Ga0157369, IMG submission 113461) | Corn rhizosphere microbial communities from Kellogg Biological Station, Michigan, USA - C2-5 metaG | ecosystem: Host-associated > Plants > Roots > Rhizosphere > Soil | place: USA: Michigan...
GCTCGAGCTCGTGCCGGAGATCCTCGGCGACGAGTCGGTCGGGATCAAGTACGCGATCAACGGCCTCCTCTCGCTGACGCCGGACGGGCTGCCGCTGCTCGGCGAGACGCCGGAGGTGAAGGGCCTGTGGTCGGCGGCGGCGGTCTGGGTGAAGGAAGGCCCGGGAGTCGGCAAGTCGCTGGCGGAGTGGATGGTGCACGGCGAGCCGGAGATCGACCTCCAGTCCTCCGACGTCGCGCGCTTCTACCCGGAGCAGCGCACTCCGGAGCACGTGAAGTGCCGAGCCGCCGAAGGCTTCAACAAGACGTACGGCATCGTCCATCCGGGCGAGCAGTGGGAGTCGAACCGCGGCGTCCGCGTATCGCCGTTTTACGAGCGCGAGAAGGAGCTCGGCGCCCGCTTCTTCGAGGCGGCCGCGTGGGAACGCCCGCACTGGTACGAGTCGAACGCGCCGCTCGTCGAGGAGTACGGCGTGCAGCCGCGCGAGCACGAGTGGGACGCGCGGTGGTGGTCGCCGATCATCAACGCCGAGCATCTCGCGATGCGAGACCGCGCGGCGATGTTCGACTTGACCGCGTTCTCGATCTTCGACGTCGTCGGGACCGACGCGCTCGAGTCCGTGCAGAAGGTCGCCGCGAGGCAGATGAACGTCCCGAGCGGCCGGGTCATCTACACCCCGGTGCTCGCGCCGAGCGGCGGCTTCAAGTCCGACCTGACGATCATGAAGATGGACGACGACCGGTTCCGCGTGGTGACGGGTGGAGCCCATGGCATGGCCGACAAGAAGTGGTTCGCGGACAACCTCGCCGGTGACGCGCGGATCGAGGATCTCACGTCCTCGTGGTGCACCGTCGGCCTCTGGGGCCCACGCGCGCGCGATGTGCTCGCGTCGATCACGAGCGACGACGTCTCGAACGAGAGCTTCCCGTTCAGCACGTGGAAGAACGTCTCGGTCGACGGGCTCGAGGTGCTCGCCTCGCGGATCTCGTACGTCGGCGACCTCGGGTGGGAGCTCTACGTCCCGTTCGGCGACGGCGCGAGGCTCTGGGACGCGGTCTGGGAGGCGGGAAGGCCGCACGGCGTCGTGCCCGCCGGGATCGGCGTCTATGGCACGACCGGCCGGCTCGAGAAGGCGTACCGCGCCTTCGGCTTCGAGCTCGACGCGGACTACACCGTCGTCGAGGCCGACATGGCGTGGTGGAAGGTCAAGACCGAGGACTTCGTCGGGAAGGAGGCGCACCTCGCGCACCGCGACGCCGAGCCGGTCGCGAAGCTCTGCACGTTGACGATCGACGACCACACGTCCGCGAGCGGCGTGAAGCGCTACCCGCTCGGCCGCGAGCCGGTCACGCTCCGCGACGGGACGCCGCTCGCCGACGCGCACGGGCGCCGCTCGTACGTGACGTCCGCCGGCGCGGGCCCGTCGATCGGCAAGCACATCGTCATGTCGTACCTGCCGCCCGAGCAGGCGAGCGAGGGGATGGAGCTCGCAGTCGAGTACATGACCGAGCTGCTGCCGGCGACGGTCGAGATCGTCGGCTCGAAGCCGCCGTTCGATCCCGAGAACGAGCGGATTCGCGCGTGAGCTCGCTCACGTTCCTCAGCGTCGTCAGCCTTTCGCGGAGCGCCGCTCCGCGGCGCGGGAGCGAAAGGCGACCAGGGGCGTGAGGATCCTGGTTTGCGTGAAACGCGTGCCGATCACAGGCGGACGCATGGTGCTCACCGCCGACGAGCAGGCGCTCGACACGAAGCACCTCGGCTTCACGATCAGCCCGCACGAGGAGTGCGGGGTGGAGGAGGCGGTCCGCATCGTCGAGGCGGGAGGCGGCGAGGTCGTCGTGCTGACCCTCGGCCCGTCCGAGGCCGAGGAGCAGCTGCGCGACTGCATGGCGATCGGCGCCGACCGCGCCATCCTGCTCAAGACCGACGGAGTCGAATGGGACGCGCAGGCGACGGCCGCTGCGATCGTCGACGCCGTACAGAGCGAAGAGCCGTTCGACCTCCTGCTCTTCGGCAACGAGTCGGCGGACTCGGGCAACTACCAGGTCGGGATTCGCGTCGCATACGCGCTCGGCCTGCCGGTCGTGACCGGGCTGAAGAAGATCGAGATCGCCGACGGCCGCGCGCGCGTCGAGCGCGACGCGGGTGGTCCGCGTGACGTGTACGAGGTGCCGCTGCCTGCGGTGCTGACGGTACTCGAGGGTCTGAACCTGCCGCGCTATCCGTCGGTGCCGGGCCGCCTGCGGGCGAAGTCGAAGCCGCTCGCCGTCGTCGAGCCGCAGCGGCCGGACTCGAAGCTCGAGAAGCTCCGGCTCGTCGTGCCGGAGGAACAGGGGAAGCAGGCCGAGGTGCTCGGGACAGGCGCCGACGCAGCGCCGAGGATCGTCGAGGTCATGCAGCAGCTCGGAGTCGCATGAATGCATTGCTGTTCGTCGAGCCGGGCGACGACCTCTCGCTGCAGGCGCTCTCGCTCGCGCGCTCGCTCGGCGACGTGAAGGCGGTCTCGGTCGAGGGCCCGTACGCCCCGGCAGCCTGGGCGGCTGCGATCGCAACTGCCGCCGGCGACGCCGACGCGATCGTCGCCGCGGGCTCGGATCGCGGCAACGAGCTGCTCGCCCACGTCGCCGCCCGCCTCGACCAGCCGTTCGCCGCGAACGTCATCGAGGTCGACGGCGACGTCGTGACACGTGTTCGCTGGGGCGGAAGCCTGCTCGAGCAGGCCCGCCTGCACGGCTCGCCGAAGATCCTGACGGTCGCGCCGCATTCGCAGCCTGCTGCCGAGGCCGTGCCGGTCGAGGTCCTCGCCGTCCCGGCCGACGCCGACACCTCTGTCCGCGTCGTCGAGACCGTCTCCGAGTCGGGCGGCGGCGTCTCGCTCCGCGACGCGAAGGTCGTCGTCAGCGGCGGCCGCGGGGTCGGATCCTCGGAGGCGTTCGCGATCATCGAGGAGCTCGCGGGCCTGCTCGGCGGGGCGGTGGGCTGCTCGCGCGTCGTCACGTCGGCCGGCTGGCGGCCGCACACCGACCAGGTCGGCCAGACCGGCACGAAGATCTCCGCCGACCTCTACGTCGCGTGCGGGATCAGCGGCGCGACGCAGCACATCGCCGGCGCGAAGGGCGCGAAGAAGATCCTGGCGATCAACTCCGACCCCGAGGCGCCGATCTTCGCGAGTGCCGACTACGCCGTCGTCGGCGACCTGCACGAGATCGTGCCGGCGATCAGCGCCGAGCTGCGAAGGGTGCGCGGCTCATAGGCGCCGTCGTCCTCGGGCTGCTCGTCCTCGTCGCCGGCAGCAGCGCGTGGGCGCGCGCGAAGTTCCTCGCAGAGCAGGTGCGGCGGGCGAAGCCGAACGACCGCGCGGTGGACGTCCCGCGCCGCGTGCGGAACGAGGTCGAGATCGTCCTGGGCCAGCGCAAGCTGCTGCAGCGGCTCGTCCCGGGGCTTGCGCACGCGTTCATCTTCTGGGGCTTCCTCGTGCTCTTCCCGACGATCCTGATGGCGATGATCGCCGCGGTCGACAAGCACGCCGAGCTGCCGTGGCTCGGGCGTCAGACGTGGTTCGGGTGGATGGTCGACCTCTTCGTCGTCCTCGTGCTCGCCGGTGTCGCATCGGCCGTCTTCATACGCAAGGTGGTGCGGCCGGCTCGCTTCCAGGGGTCGCATCGCGGCGAGGCGGACTTCATCCTCTTCATGATCGCAGGCGTCGTCGCGACGCTCCTCTGCTGGCACGCGGCCGCGCACGCGGCCGGCCTGAACGACCACGTCGGGCCGCTTTCGGCCGCGCTCGCGAAGGCGTTCCCGACCCACGGGACGGCCGAGCGGGCGTTCATCTGGGCGCACCTCGCGTTCGTGCTCGGCTTCCTCCGGTACCTCCCGCATTCGAAGCACCTGCACATCGCGACGGCGGCGATCAACGTGTGGATGGCCCGGACGAGCCGGCCGGGCAGGCTCGAGCCGCTCCGTTTCGACCTGCCGGACGATCAGCTGCGGTTCGGTGTCGCCACGATCCTCGACCTGACGAAGAAGGAAGTGATGGACGGCTTCTCGTGCACGGAGTGCGGCCGCTGCCAGGACGCGTGCCCGGCGTGGGCGACGGGGAAGATCCTCTCGCCGAAGCTGCTGATCATGGGCGTGCGCGACCAGGTGCTCGCCCAGAGCACGGAGCCGATCCTCGGTAACGGGGTGCCGGAACAGATGATCTGGGACTGCGTGACGTGCGGAGCGTGCGTCGATGCGTGTCCCGTGTCGATCGAGCACATCGACCACATCGTCGACCTGAGGCGCAGCCGGGTCATGGTCGACTCGCAGTTCCCGGCCGAGGCGGAGCCGATGCTGCGGGACGTGGAGCGGGCGGGCAACCCGTGGGGGAAGCCGCAGACCGAACGGGCGGCGTGGGCGGAGTCGCTCGGGGTGCGCGTCCTCGAGCCTGGAGACCGAGCTCCCGAGTACCTGTACTGGGTCGGTTGCGCGGCGTCGTTCGACGAGCGCGCGAAGAAGAGCGCCGAGTCGACCGCGAAGCTGTTGCAGAAGGCGGGCGTCGACTTCGCGATCCTCGGCCCGCGCGAGGCGTGCACGGGCGATCCGGCGCGGCGGATGGGGAACGAGTACGTCTTCCAGGCGTATGCGGAGCAGAACGTCGCGACCTTGAAGGAGCAGCGCGTGCGAAAGATCGTCGCGAGCTGTCCTCACTGCTTCAACACGCTCGCGAACGAGTACGGCGACTTCGGGGGCAACTACGACGTCGTGCACCACACGGAGCTGCTCGCCGAGCTGGTGCGCGAAGGGAAGCTCGAGCCGAAGCCCGGCGCGAAGCCGATCACCTATCACGACTCGTGCTACCTCGCGCGTCACAACGACGTGCGCATGGAGCCGCGCGAGCTCGTGGCCGCCGTGGGTCAGCCGGTGGAGATGAGGCGAAGCGGCAAGAAGACGTTCTGCTGCGGCGCGGGCGGCGCCCACATGTGGATGGAGGAGAAGGGCACGCAGATCAACGTCGAGCGCGCGCGGGAGGCGATCGGCACCGGTGCCGAGACGCTCGCGGTGGCCTGCCCGTTCTGCACCGTGATGCTCGACGACGGCGTCCGCGAGACCGGCTCGGAGCTTCGCGTCGCAGACGTGTCGACGCTCCTTGCGGAGTCGCTCATTTCAACAGCAGACGCGCCGCCTCCTGAATCGTCCGGGTGACTTCGCGGAGCGGCATCCCGGCGTGGCGCCGCAACTCCTCGAACGTCTCGAAGCTCGTGAGAACCGAGAGCGCGGCGAACGCGCGGCGGTCGTCCATGCCGAGCCCACGAAGCAGCCGTCGAAGCTCGGCGTGACGGTCGCGCCGCTGGCGGACGACGAGGTCACTCGCGGCCGGGTCGACGCTCGCGGCGCCGTAGAGCTGGACGAGGACCTTCTCCTCGGCGGCCCAGAACTCGACGACGCGCGCGACGAAGGCGTCGACGTCATGAGTCTCCCTCAGCGCGATCAACGCCGGGTTCTCGTCGAACGCCTCGCACATCGCGTCCACGAGCCCGAGGCGCGTCCCGAAGTGTTGGTACAGCGTCGCCCGTGAGACGCCGGCCCGTCTCGCCACCTCGTCGACGGTCGATTCGTGAAAGGCGCCCTCCGCGAGCAGGTCGCGGACGGCGCCGATGATCCGGTCGCGCGTTTCCTGTGACCTTCGCGGACGCCGAGAGACATACATGGACACGAAGTCTAGACAGCGTGTCAAGAACCCGCTATGCTCGCCGTGTCTGGACACGGTGTCCAGACGCGGTGTCTAGAAAAGGAGGGAGCATGTCCAAGGTCTCCAAGGCGACAGCGCCGCAGGTCGAGGATCTGGGGCCGATGGTCGGCCACTACGGCGAGCTCGACGGGTACACGGTCGGCTTCGAGCATTTCCGTGAGGACGCCGACGCGACGCCGCTCTTCAAGGGCCTGCCGGACGATCGCTGCCAGAGCCCGCACTGGGGCTATGTGATCGCCGGCCGGGTCACGTTCCGATATGCCGACCGGGACGAGGTCTACGAGGCGGGCGACGCGTATTACGCGCCCCCGGGCCACATTCCCGTGATCGAGGCCGGGACGGAGACGGTCGAGTTCAGCCCGACGGAGGAGTACACGAAGACCATGGCCGTCGTCGCGGAAAACCTCGCCGCTCTCGCGCGCGCGTAGGCCGATCGAGCCTGGGTGCCGGCGCGCCGCGGCCGGCACCCAGCAGAATCCATGGCGTGAGCCACGAGATCACGCTCGAGCAGCTCGAGGCCGATCCGCATCCCGTTCTCGCGGCGCTGCGCCCGATCGCCTGGGTGCCTGTCCTGAACGGCTGGCTCGTGACCGGCCGTGAGGCGGCGCTGCACGTCATGCGCGACGCGGAGACGTTCACTGTCGACGACCCTCGCTTCTCGACCGGCCGGGTCGTCGGGCCGAGCATGCTGACCCGCGACGGCTCCGAGCACGCGCGGCACCGGGATCCCTTCGCCGAGCCGCTGCGCCTTGCCGCCGTGCGGGAGCGATTCGCGCCAGTCGTCCGGACGGAAGTCGACGCCCTGATCGACGGCTTCGAGCGCGACGGCCGCGCGGAGCTTCGACGCAGCTTCGCCGGGCCGCTCGCCGCGCGCGTCGTCGCGCAGCTGCTCGGCCTCGAGACCGCGGACGCGGGGGAGATGCTCGGCTGGTACGACGCGATCGTCGCGTCGGTGACGGGCGTCGCGGCAGGGAAGCCGCCGAGCGAGGCCGGCGCCGCGGCGTTCGAGTCGCTCCGAGACACGGTCGAGCCCGCCCTTGGCTCTTCCGCGAAGCTGAGCTCCGCCGAGGTCGTCTCGAACGCGGCCGTGATGATGTTCGGCGGCATCGAGACGACCGAGGGGATGATCGCGAACCTCGTCTGGCACCTCCTCACATACGTCGGTGGCGCCGTCGACGCGGACCTCTATGCGAACGCGGTCGAGGAGTCGCTCCGCCTCGAGCCCGCCGCCGCCGTGATCGACCGCTACGCGACGCGCGACGTCGAGCTCGCCGGCGCCGAGATCCGGGAAGGCGACTTCGTCGAGATCTCGCTCGCGGGCGCGAACCGCGACCCGGCGGCCTTTCCCGACCCGGACCGCTTCGACGTGCGGCGCGAGAACGCACGCCACAACATCGCGTTCGCGCACGGCCCGCACGTGTGCATCGGGATGCACCTGGCGCGGCTCGAGGCGCAGACTGCGGCAGAGCGGCTGTTCGACCGGCTGCCGGGCCTGCGCCTCGACCCCGAACGGCCCTCGGCGCCACGCGGGCTCGTCTTCCGCAAGCCGCCGACGCTCGACGTGCTCTGGGACGTGGCGATTTGACGCGAACGGAGGGAACCGGCAAGATGCCCCTGGAACAGCCGTTCCACGATGTGAGATGGCCGAGACGGGGACCCAGGCGATCGACCGCGCCGCGCAGCTTCTCGTGCGCGTCGTCGAGTCCGTGCAGCCACCCTCCGTCGGAGAGCTCGCGGCGCGCGCCGGCCTCCCGAAGAGCACGACCTCCAGGCTCGTCGGGGCCCTCGAGCGCCAGGGCCTCGTGCAGCGGCTCGGCGAGCGCGGCCGCCTGACGGCTGGGCCGGTCCTCCTCCGCTATGCGAACCGGGACGTCTCGGCGACGCTCGTCGAGCTCGCCGCGCCGAGCCTTCGCCGGCTCGCCGACGCGAGCGGCGAGACGATCAACCTCGCCGTGCCGGGCAGCGACGGCGTCGAGCATCTCGCGCAGGAGGACACCGCGCACTTCGTGGGCGTCACGGACTGGGTCGGGCGCAAGGTGCCGTTCGAGCACGCGGCGAACGGGAAGGTCTTTCTCGCCTACGGCACGCCGCCGCCGAAGAAGCTCGCGCAGGTCCGCGCGCGTGGGTTCGCGACGTCGATCGACGAGCTCGAGCTCGGGCTGAGCGCGCTCGCCGCGCCCGTCTTCGGGTCGCGCGGAGAAGCTCTCGCAGCGCTTTCCATCTCCGGGCCCTCGGCCCGCCTGACCTCCGAGCGCATCGGACAGCTTGCGCCGCTTCTGATCGCGGAAGCGAACACGCTGGCGGAGCGGCTCGGCCACCGCGACCACACTCGAGGTGCCGCATGACACACGAGGAGATCCTCAAGGGCCTGTACGACAACACGCTGATCGGGAACGCCCCCGAGGTGAAGGACCTGACGAACAAGGGCGTCGAGGACGGTCTCGAGCCCGAGTCGATGCTCTACGACGCGCTCATCCCGTCGCTCGAAGAGGTGGGCGCGCGGTTCGAGCGCGGCGACTTCTTCGTCCCCGAGATGCTGATCGCGGCGCGCGCGATGCAGGGCGCGCTCGACATCCTGCGTCCGCTTCTCGCGGAGACCGGGGCGCGCCAGGTCGGGACATATGTGATGGGCACGGTCAAGGGCGACGTGCACGACATCGGCAAGAACCTCGTCAACATCATGCTCGAAGGCGCCGGCTTCACGGTCCACGACCTCGGCGTCAACGTGGCGCCAGAGGTGTTCGTCGAGGCGATCAACGAGCACCAGCCCGACATCGTCGGCTTCTCCGCGTTTCTCACGACGACGATGCCGATGTTCAAGGCGAACATCAACGCGCTCGAGAAGGCGGGCATCCGCGACAACGTGATCGTGATGGTCGGCGGCGCGCCCGTGACGCAGGAGTACGCGGACGCGGTCGGCGCAGACGGCTACGCCGCCGACGCGTCGACGGCCGTGCGCCTCGCGAAGGACCTGATCGAGAAGAAGCGCACCGCGGTTCCCGCATAGTGGCCCTCCAAGCAATGCCCTCCAGGTTTCTGGAACGCGATCAAGCGGCGCGCTGGCGCGTCCTCAGTCGCGCCGATAGTGCAACTATCGGCGCTCCTTGCGTCCTTCCATCGCTTGGTGCTCGCGCCCCAGAAGCGTGGCAACATCACTTGGAGGGCCACTGATGGCCGGCCCGCACGGCGCCCTCGCCGCCCTCGAGTACGCGGTCAAGAAGCCCATCTGGGGCTGCCAGATGTGCGGGCAGTGCGTCCTCCACTCGACGGGCATGACCTGCCCGATGAACTGTCCCAAGACGCTGCGGAACGGCCCCTGCGGGGGCGTCCGTCCCGACGGGATGTGCGAGGTGAAGCCCGAGATGCGCTGCGTCTGGGTGAAGGCGGTCGAGCGCGCGCCGAAGACGCCGTGGGCGCACGAGATCGACGATCTGCGCCCGCCCGTCGACAACCGACTCTGGGGCACGTCGTCGTGGCGCAACTTCCTGACGAAGCGCGACCGGCTGACGCCGAAGGGATGGCGTGTCCCGGCTTGAGGACGCACTCGCGGCGAGACGCTTCGTCGTCACGGCAGAGCTCCTCACCGTGAACGCGGGCGGTCTCGAGGCTGTGCGCGAACGGTACGCGCCGTACGAGGACTGGGTCGACGCCGTGAACGCGACGGACAACACCTCCGCCCACGCCCACGCGTCCCCGCTCGCGGTCGCGATCGCGCTCAAGCAGCTCGGCATGGAGCCGGTGATGCAGCTCACGTGTCGCGACCGCAACCGGCTCGCCCTCGAAGCCGAGATCGCGGGAGCCGCGCTGCACGGGATCGAGAACATCTGCTGTCTCACCGGCGACGACGTCACCGCGGGCGACGAGCCGGAGGCGCGGCGGGTCTTCGACCTCGACTCGATCCAGCTGCTCGCGCTCGGCGCGTCGATGGCGCAGGGCACCTATCTCTCCGGCCGGACGCTCGACCCCGCGCCCCATCTCTTCCTCGGTGCGGTCGAGAACCCGGGCGCGCCGCCGTACGGCTATCGGGTCGACCGCTCCCTCAAGAAGGCCCGTGCCGGTGCGCGCTTCCTCCAGCTCCAGGTGAGCTTCGAGCCCGCCCGGCTCGCGGCCTTCATGGCCGAGGCCGTCGCGTCGCGGCTCGCCGAGCAGGTCGCGCTGATCCCGTCGATCTGCCTCGTGCGCTCGCCGAAAGCGCTCCGCTACATCGACGAGAAGGTTCCCGGCATCACCGTGCCGCCCGAGCTGATCGAGCGGTGCGAGGGCGCTCCCAATCCGGAACAGGAGTGCTTCGAGGTCGCGTGCGAGCTCGCCGAGCAGGCGCGCGCCCTTCCCGGAACGGCCGGCCTGCACCTGATCAGCTTCCGCCGGGAAGCGGGCATCGCCCGACTCTGCGAGCGGCTGCAGATCCCCACCCGAGTGGAGAGGGAGACGAGTGGATACCGTCGTCCGGTCGCGGTCTAGCACCGTCGTCATCGGTCCCGAGCAGCCGTTCTGCGTGATCGGCGAGCGGATCAACCCCACCGGGCGCAAGACGTTCCAGGCGCAGCTTCAGGCCGGCGACCTCTCGCAGCTCGAGATCGACGTGGCGCAGCAGGTCGCCGGCGGCGCGAACATGCTCGACGTCAACGTCGGCGACCCGCTGGCCGACGAGGTGGGCCTGATGGCGCAGGCGATCCCGCTCGTGCAGGGGCTCACCGACCTGCCGCTCTGCATCGACTCCTCGGTGATCGAGGCGCTCGAGGCGGGCCTCGCCGCCTACGAGGGAAAGGCCCTCGTCAACTCCGTCACGGGCGAGGACGAGCGGCTCGAGGTGATCCTCCCGATCGTCGCGAGACACGGCGCCGCCGTGATCGGGCTCGCGAACGCGGAGGACATCCCGATGGAGCCCGAGCGCCGCCTGGAGGTGGCGAAGAAGATCGTCTCCGTCGCAGGCGACCACGGCATCCCGCCGGAGGACGTGCTGATCGACCCGCTCGCGATGCCCGTCGGCGCCGAGCCGCGGGCCGTGACGCTCTTCGTCGAGACGCTCCACCTCCTCCGGGACGAGCTCGGCGTCAACACGACCTGCGGCGCCGGCAACACGTCGTTCGGGCTCCCCGGACGCCACACGCTCGGCGCCGCGTTCCTCGCGGTCGCGCAGAGCCACGGCCTGACGAGCGCGATCATGGACTCGCGGCGCCCCGAGATGGTCGAGGCGGTGCGGGCGACCGACTTCCTGCTCGGCCGCGACGAGTGGGGCGCAACGTGGATCCGCATGTACAGGGCGAAGCAGGCAGCGTCCGCATCATGAGCGCGCTCGAGGACATTCCCGAGCCGCCGCATCCGGAGCGGGTGCGGATGCGCTTCCTGCAGGTCGGCGAGGACCACGCCGTCAAGGAGGCGCGCGTCCTCGCAGGCACGACGATCTTCGACGCGGCGAGCTGGAACGGGATCGCGATCGACTCCACCTGCGGCGGCCACGGGACCTGCAAGAAGTGCAAGGTGAAGGTCGTCTCGGGCAACGCGCCGCTCAGTCCCGTCGACCCGCGCGCGTTCTCGACCGAGGAGCTGAAGAACGGCTGGCGGCTGGCGTGCCGGGCCGCCGTCGAGGAAGACCTGACGATCGAGGTGCCGCCGCTCCAGACGCGCCCGAAGGCGGCGCTCGTGGGCGTCGGCCGCCACGTGATCCTGCGTCCCGCGGTGCAGAAGCGCTACGTCGAGCTCGACGAGGCGACGCTCGAAGACCAGACCTCGGACCTCGAGCGCCTGCTCGCGGCGATGGACGACGTCGAGCCGCGCGTGCCGCTCGAGATCGTCCGGGGGCTCGGCGGCACCCTGCGCCGCGCGAACTGGAAGGTGACCGCGGTGCTCGCGGATGACCTGCTGATCGACGTCGAGGCAGGCGACACGAGCGGCCGGCGGCACGCGATCGCCTTCGACCTCGGCACGACGACCGTCGTCGCGACGCTTCTCGACCTCGAGACCGGACAGCCCAGGGCGGTGCAGTCGATCCTGAACTCGCAGCAGCCGTTCGGCGCAGACGTGATCTCACGGATCTCGGCGATCATGATGGACGACGGCGCACTCGACACGCTCCAGGCCCACGCGCACCAGACCCTGCAGCAGCTGACGGAAGAGGTGTGCACGGAAGCGGGAGTCGACCAGGCCGATGTGTACGAGGTCGTCGTCGCCGGCAACATGACGATGATCCAGATCGCACTCGGCATCGACCCGGAGCCCCTGTCGATGGCGCCGTTCACCGTCGTCGCGCGCCGGATGCCGGCCGCCACCGCGGCCGACTTCGGCGTCCGCGTCCACCCGCGCGCGCCGGCGGTCATGTTCCCGGCGCTCGGCGCGTATGTCGGCCCCGACATCGTCGCCGGCATACTCGCGACCGGAATCACGCTCGACCGCCGGGTGCGCCTTTTCATCGACGTCGGCACGAACTCCGAGATCGTGCTCGGCTCCTCGGCGAAGACGCTCGCGACGGCGGCGCCCGCCGGCCCCGCCTTCGAGGCCGCGCAGATCCGATGCGGCATGCGCGCCGCCGACGGCGCGATCGAAGGCGTCAAGATCGTCGACGGCGAAGTCGAGCTCACGGTGATCGGCGACGTCGCCCCGGTCGGCCTCTGCGGTTCGGGTCTCGTCGACGCCGTTGCCGAGCTCGTCGGAGCGGGCATCCTCGACAACTCTGGCCGCTTCGTGCTCGGCACGTCGGAGCGGCTCGGCAAGATCGGCGAGGAGAACGTCTTCTACCTGAGCGACGACGTGTTCCTCTCGCAGCGCGACGTCCGGGAGCTCCAGTTCGCAAAGGCGTCGATCGCGACCGGGTGGACGATCCTCTGCAAGGACCTCGGCGTCGAGCCGACGGAGATCTCGCAGGTGCTGCTCGGCGGCTCGTTCGGCTCGTACCTGAGCGCGTCGAGCGCGGTGAAGATCGGCCTCGTGCCGAAGCTGCCGCTCGTCCGTATCGTCTCGGCGGGGAACGTGGCCGGCGAGGGCGCGAAGATCGCAGCGCTCTCGGTCACGGAGCGCGCCGCCGCGCACGCGATCCTCGAGGAGGTCGAGTACGTGGAGCTCTCCGGGCGCACCGACTTCAACGACCTGTTCATCGACCAGCTCAGGTTCCCCGAGTGAGCGCGTTGCGACCGCCGAACCGGCAACCAGGTTGCAACCAGGTTGCGAGGGGTGGCGCATGAGCACGGTCGTCGTCTCCTGCGGCGCGCTGGCGCTGCACGTCAA
>Ga0157369_10007063_pt1 | contig 12952 bp, 10 predicted proteins | sample C25metaG_FD_113461 | JGI IMG/M metagenome (GOLD analysis project Ga0157369, IMG submission 113461) | Corn rhizosphere microbial communities from Kellogg Biological Station, Michigan, USA - C2-5 metaG | ecosystem: Host-associated > Plants > Roots > Rhizosphere > Soil | place: USA: Michigan...
AACCAGCTGATTCACCCGCGCGCGGTGATCAAGAAAAAGTACAACGGCCACCGTCTCGACGAAGAGATCGTGCGTTCGATCCTGACCTTTTCGTTCTTCTTCGCCATCACCATCTGCGTGATCGCCCTGTTGCTGTCGCTGCTCGGCGTCGACTGGATGACCGCGCTGACCGGCGCCGCCAGTACCGTGTCCGGCGTTGGCCCGGGCCTGGGCGAAACCATTGGCCCGGCGGGTAACTTCGCCACCCTGCCGGATGCGGCCAAGTGGATCCTGTCGTTCGGCATGCTGCTCGGCCGACTGGAGATCATTACGGTGTTTGTGCTGTGTATTCCGGCCTTTTGGCGTCACTGACCGCGCTCGGCGCCTGCAACAACCGCGTCCGGTAATCGCCGGGCGTGGTGTCGAACCAGCGGCGGAACGCGCGGAAGAAATTGCTCGGATCGGCAAAGCCCAACAGGTAAGCAATTTCCAGCAAGGTCATGCTCGGTTGCGCCAGATACTGTTCGGCCAGTTCGCGGCGGGTGTCATCGAGCAACTGCTGAAAACTGGTGCCCTCCTCCTGCAAGCGGCGCTGCAAAGTACGCTGCGATAAATGCAGGGTTTGCGCGACGGTATCGCGCTTCGGCTCGCCCTGTGGCAACAACCGGCACAGCACCTGCCGCGCCTTGTGGGTCACGCGGCTCTCGGAAAACCGCGCCAGATATTCCCCGGCAAAGCGGTCATGCAACAGCGCCATCGCCTCGTTGGCGGTGGGCAGCGGCGCCTCCATGTCGGCACGTTCGAAAATCAGCGCATCGTAGGGCGCGTTGAACACCAGCGGTGCGTGGAATGCCTGTTTATAGGGTTCGAGATCGGCGGGTTGATCGCCCTGCACCAGCACTTTGACCGGATGCAACGTGCGCCCGGTCAACCAGCCGCACAGGCCCAGCGCGCAAGCCAGAGAAGCTTCGGCGCTTTGCCGGGTCGGCGGCAGATGATCGCCGTGCACCGTCAGGATCAGCGCGTAACCTTCATCGAGCAGACGGAAGCTCAGGTCGGCACTTTCGGCGATGATGCGTTGATAACGCACCAGTCGTTGAAAGCCTTCAGCCAAGGTATTGCTCGACATCAATGCGTAGCCGGCGACATGAAACGACGCCGGCCGCACCACTTTGCCCATGTTCAGGCCGATCGCCGGGTTGCCGGACAACTCGACCGCTCGTTGCCACAGGCGAGTCATGGAGTCTTGCGGGAAACGCGCATCTGGATCATCCAGAGCCGTGTAATCGAGCCCCAGTTGCTTGAACAGAACCCGACAATCCAGGCCGTCCATCTCCAATGCTTTGACAATCCCCATCGCCCAGCTTGCAGAAGTCGTTCGTTCGCTCATGGCGTTTTTCTTTTACATGAGGGGCCGCATGCTACGGCCTGATTTGCGAAGGATACTAAAGTGGCGCCGATTGTCACTGGCCCACGCCAATGATCACTCTAGACTCAAATAAGCTACCCGCAGAACAACTCGTCGCCAGAACAATAACCACAGAGAACGCGGTCGTGGAAAACATCAAGCATTTCAACAGTTTCGCTGAGTTCTATCCGTATTACCTCAGCGAACACAGCAACAGCACCTGCCGGCGCCTGCATTTCATCGGCACCACGCTGGTGATCTTCATTCTGGCGATGACCATCGCCAAGGCCGCCTGGCTGCTGTTATTGGCCTTGCCGCTGGCCGGTTACAGCTTCGCCTGGGTCGGGCATTTCTTCTTTGAAAAGAACCGACCGGCGACTTTCCAGCATCCGCTGTACAGCCTGCTCGGTGACTTCGTCATGTATCGCGACATGATTCTGGGTCGCGTGGCGTTCTGAATGAGGGTCAGCCAATGAATGCCAATGCCCGCTTCACCCATATGAAGGACGGCACGCAGGAAGACTGGGCGATCATCGCCGCTGACTTCAGTGCCTACGCCAAACAATTGCCCTCGCGAATCATGGCGCACCTGAAACTGCTTGAAGGCGACTTCGGTGGTTTCCCGGTGGATCGCCTGACCCACTCGCTGCAAACCGCGACCCGCGCGTTTCGTGACGGACGCGACGAGGAATATGTGGTGTGTGCGTTGCTGCATGACATCGGCGACACCTTGGGTTCGTACAACCATCCGGATATTGCTGCAGCGATTCTCAAGCCGTTCGTCAGTGCCGAAAATTTGTGGATGGTCGAGAAGCACGGGGTGTTTCAGGGTTATTACTTCTTTCATCACTTGGGCATGGATCGGCATCTGCGTGAGCAGTTCGCCGGTCATCCCCAGTATCAAGCGACCGCCGAGTTTTGCGCCAAATACGATGCGGCGGCGTTTGATCCGGGCTATGACACGCTGCCTTTGAGCTTCTTTGAGCCGATGATGGAACGGCTGTTTGCGCAGCCGAAGAACTCGATTTACAAAGCCGCGATGGAAGAACACTCGCCAGCGTAATCATCCTCGGGAACCGCTTCGCGGTTCATCGCGAGCAGGCTCACTCCTACAGTTGAAATGCGTACCCCTGTAGGAGTGAGCCTGCTCGCATGAGGCCCTCTCAATCACCAGAGCATTAGGCGAGTTCGGCGACTTTGGCCGCTTTCAGCTCCGCCTCACGCGCCTGCGCATCCGCCAGTCGATAAAGCTCGATCGTGCCGTCCCAATGCTCGATCAGCGCCGTGCACGACTCCACCCAATCGCCGCAATTGAGGTAATCCACCTCCCCCACCTTGCGGATCTCGGCATGGTGAATGTGCCCGCACACCACACCATGCAACTCGCGCTTCACGCATTCATGGGCGATGGCTTCTTCAAAGTCGCTGATGAAACTCACCGCGGTTTTCACTTTGTGTTTCAGGTACGCCGACAGCGACCAGTAACCGTAGCCATAGCGCGCACGCCAATGGTTAAGCCAGCGATTGAGGGTCAGAGTGAATTCGTAGGCGGAGTCGCCGAGGAAGGCCAGCCAGCGGTGATAGCGGGTGATCACATCGAACTGATCGCCGTGAATCACTAGCAGATGCCGCCCGTCTGCGGTGACATGCACCGCCTCGTCGACCAGTTGGATATTGCCCAGAATCAGCTTGGAATACCGACGCAGGAATTCGTCGTGGTTGCCGGTGACATAGATCACCTCGGTGCCGCGCTTGCTCATGGTCAACAAGCGACGGATCACGTTGGTGTGCGCCTGCGGCCAGTACATGCCGCCGCGCAGTTTCCAGCCGTCAATGATGTCGCCGACCAGGTAAATCCTGTCGGCATGGTAGCCCTTGAGAAACTGCGACAAGTGCTCGGCCTGACAATCCCGCGTGCCCAGATGCACGTCGGAGATCCACAGGGTTCGCACCCGTTGTTTGCGACTGGGTCTGGCGAGCTCGGCGCTGGTCATGGGCAACCCTCTGCGATGTTTTCGCCACTCTGCGCGTGCCCGGTTAATCGACCATGACAAGTGTGAGTCAGTCGTGTGACAACGCATCCTGCGTGCGCCGGTGTAGACTGACGACCACTTCGGAGACGACCTGCCATGCGACCGATCCTTACCCTGCGCCAGTACACCCACGATCTGATCGTCCACAGCCACGACCACGCGCAATTGGTGTTCGGGCTGTCCGGTGCGCTGGATTTCGAGGTCGAGGGTTGTGGCAGTCAGGTGCGTCAGCAGAGTTTCGTGGTCATTCCGTCCGGCGCGCATCATGCCTGCGGCAGTCCCGACGGCAGCCGCTGTCTGGTGCTGGATATCCCGGACGGACAATGGGTGACGGATTCACTGGGCGAGCACGCCGATGCCAGTCACCGCTTGCTTGATCAGCCCGCCCGCCTGTCGCTGGACTCGGGGCAAAGCCAGTTGGTCAGTTGGCTGGCGAACAGTCCGGTCAGCGATCCGTTGATCGCCCAGCAAGGCGCGGTATTGCTGCTGGCCAGTCTTAATCACGCGCAACCTGGCGAACTCGTCGCGCGTCGCCTGCCCTACGCTGCCTTGGATGCGCACATAGAGCAAAACGCCGCTTATCCGCTGCAAGTCGCCGATCTGGCGCGCGTGGCAGGGTTGTCCAGTGCGCGCCTGCATGCGCGGTTCATGGCCGAATGCGGGCAGACGCCGATGGATTACATCCGCAGTCGCCGTCTGCATCTGGCAGTACAACTGCTACGCGACACAGCCCTGCCGATCGGCGAAGTTGCCAGTCGCGTCGGCTACAGCTCGCAAAGTGCCTTCTCGGCCGCGGTCCTACGTGAGTTCGGTGCATCACCCAGCCAGCTTCGACGCGATTCCTACGACAAACGACGATAGTCTGCCGACAGACTTGTAGGCCGATACAGGGTTCAATGGACTTATTGATCGTTCCCGCGCTCCGCGTGGGAATGTAGCCCGTGACGCTCCGCGTCACTGGACGCAGAGCGTCCCTAGAGGCATTCCCACGCAGAGCGTGGGAACGATCAATCACAAGAAACCGTGTCTGGATTAAGGATGGCAATGACTCCGCGTACCGCCCTCGGCGCCCTGCATATCGGTGCTTTGATGTTTGGCCTGACCGGTGTGTTCGGCAAACTCGCTGCTGCGTCCCCCGCCGTGATCGTCTTCGGTCGCGCTGCTTTTGCCGTACTCGCCCTGGCATTCTTCGCCCGTTTCGCCAGTCAGCACGGCTGGCAGAAACTTCAGGCCGTGGATTGGCGTCGCCTCGCCCTCAGCGGCGTGTTGCTGGCCGGGCACTGGGTGAGTTTCTTCCTGTCTGTGAAGATCGCCGGTGTCGCCATCGCAACATTGGGCTTCGCCAGTTTTCCGGCCTTCACGGTGATTCTTGAAGGGCTGATTTTCCGCGAACGCATCCGCGCCAATGAAATTGTGCTGGTGGTGTTGGTCAGCATCGGCCTGATTCTGGTGACCCCGGCCTTCGATCTGGGCAGCGGCGCGACCATCGGTTTGCTCTGGTCAGTGCTTTCGGGGTTGCTGTTTTCGCTGCTGTCGCTGACCAACCGCGCCAGTTCCGGACGCATCCCGGCGGTGCAGGCAGCGTTGTGCCAAAACGTCGTGGTGGCGCTGTGTCTGCTACCCGTTGCAGCGCCGCAACTGAGCGAAGTACGGGCACTGGACTGGCTGTGGATTGCCCTGCTCGGGGTGTTCTGTACCGGCGTCGCGCATAGCCTGTTTGTCGCCAGTCTGGCGGTGATCAAGGCGCGCACGGCGGCGGTGGTGTTTGCCATGGAGCCGGTCTACGGCATCACCGTCGCCTGGCTGTTGTTCAACGAAACCCCGACGCCGAAGATGCTGCTCGGCGGAGCGTTGATCATTGTTGCCATCGTTGTGTCGGCGCGGATGTCCGGCCATGCCGACAAGAAAACCGTCGCCGCCGAGGCCGCGTCTCACTGAGTGCGGTCGTTATGGCCGAGGTCGCGCTCAGGATCAATCTGATCGCGAACCCGCTGCTTCAAGACCTTGGCCTCGGGAAAACCACCGTCGGCCTTGCGTTCCCAGATCTGCACGCCGGCGCAGGTGATGTGAAATACCCCGCCGGTGCCAGGCACCAACGAGACTTTGCCGAGGTCATCGCCGAAGGTGCTGAGCAGCTCCTGCGCCAGCCACGCGGCGCGCAGCAGCCACTGGCATTGGGTGCAATAGGTGATGACGACTTCTGCTTTTGCGACAGTCATGTTCGCTGAAACTCCTGAGACCGAGGGCGTCGCTATAATAGCCGGCTTTACCGCTTGCCCCGAGACTCACAATGCACCGTCTGCTGTTCTGCCTGCTGCTTGGTTTCCTTCCTCTGCTTGTCCATGCCAGTGAGGCGTCACGACCGAAAGTCGGCCTGGTGCTGTCCGGCGGTGCCGCGCGCGGGCTGGCGCATATCGGCGTGCTCAAGGCGCTGGAAGAGCAAGGCATCAAGATCGATGCGATCGCCGGCACCAGCATGGGCGCGGTGGTCGGTGGTCTGTACGCCTCGGGTTACAAGATCGATGAGCTGGAAAAACTCGCGCTGAGCATCGACTGGCAAGCCGCGCTGTCCGACGCTCCGCCCCGTGAAGACGTGCCCTTTCGGCGCAAGCAGGATGACCGCGACTTCCTGGTGAAACAGAAACTGAGCTTTCGCGACGACGGCAGTCTCGGCCTGCCACTGGGCGTGATTCAGGGGCAGAACCTCGCGCTGCTGCTGGAAAGCCTGTTGGCGCATACCAGCGACACCCGGGATTTCGACAAACTGCCGATCCCGTTCCGCGCCGTGGCCACCGACATTACCAATGGCGAAAAAGTGGTATTCCGCAAAGGTCATTTGCCGCAGGTGATCCGCGCCAGCATGTCGATCCCGGCGGTGTTCGCGCCGGTCGAGCTCAATGGCCGGCTACTGGTGGACGGCGGCATGACCGACAACATCCCCCTTGATGTGGCGCGGGAAATGGGCGTCGATGTGGCCATCGTCGTCGATATCGGCACACCGCTGCGCAATCGCAAGCAACTGACCACCGTGGTCGACGTGCTGAACCAGTCGATCACCCTGATGACCCGCAGTAACTCCGAAGAACAACTGGCTGCGCTGAAACCCTCCGATGTGCTGATCCAGCCCGCGCTGGCGGCGTTCGGTGTTACAGATTTCGGCAAGGCTCAGGAGATGATCGACGCCGGATACCGCGCAACCCGGATCCTCGACGCGCGGCTTGCTCAGCTCAAACCCGACGAGTCTCAGGACGCCGAACTGAACGCCGCACGCTCACCAGGGCAGCGTACGCCGGTCATCACCGCAATCCGCGTCGAGAACGACTCGAAAGTCGACGACGATGTCATTCGCTATTACATCCGCCAGCACATCGGCGAGCCGCTGGATCTGGGGCGTTTACATTCGGACATGGGCACCTTGTATGGCCTCGATTACTTCGAGCAAGTGCAATACCGCGTGGTGCACAAGGGCGAGGATCACACACTGGTGATCAGCGCTCGGGGCAAGCGCAGCGGCACCGATTACTTGCGGGTCGGCCTCAACCTGTCGGACGACATGCGTGGTGACAGTGCCTTCAACCTCGGCGCCAGTTACCGCATCAACGGCATCAACCGCCTCGGCGCGGAATGGCTGACCCGAGCGCAGATTGGCGACAAACAAGAGCTGTACACCGAGTTCTATCAACCGCTGGACGTCGGCTCGCGTTACTTCGTCGCCCCGTACGCCTCGTTCGAAGCGCAGAACGTTGAAGCGGTGCTCGACAACGATCCGATCGCGCAGTACCGCGTCGAACGCTACGGCTTCGGCCTCAACTTCGGTCGACAGATCGGCAACAACGGCGAGGTGCGTTTCGGCGTCGGCGAGGCCTGGGGCAAGGCCGATGTGCGCATTGGCGATCAGGATCTGCCGAGTGAGAACTTCAACGAAGGTTTCTACGCGCTGAAGTATTCGTACGACTCGCTGGATAACGTGTACTTCCCTCACGAAGGCAAGGACGTCAGCCTGACGCTGACGCAGTTCGAACCGGGGCTGGGGTCGGACACGCGTTATCGACAGTGGGACCTGAAAATCGACAAAGCCATGAGCCGTGGCCCGGATACGCTGATTCTCGGTGGGCGCTACGGGCGCACGCTGAACGACGCCAACGTGGTGACATCGAGTTTCCTGCTTGGCGGTGCGCGGCAGCTCTCGGGTTTCCGTGAAGACGCGATTTCCGGACAGAACATCAGCCTGATGCGCGCGGTGTACTACCGCCGGTTGACGCCGCGTTCGTATCTGCCGCTGGATTTCCCGCTGTATGCCGGCGCCTCGCTGGAGCGTGGACGGGCGTGGAACAACGACAATGAGTTCGACAGTGGCTACATCAACGCCGCGAGCGTGTTTATCGGTTTTGACACGCCGCTGGGGCCGTTGAATTTCAGTTATGGGTTGAATGATGCGAATGAGCAGGCGGTTTATCTGAATCTGGGGCAGACCTTCTGATCCAGATTCGGAATTGATGTTGACTGAAGGTCAGTCTTCGCGAGCAGGCTCGCTCCCACAGGGGAACGCATTCCAACTGTGGGAGCGAGCCTGCTCGCGAAGGCGATATCCGATACGCCACTAACTTAGGCTTCAGCGAATCCCCGCCAGCAACGTCCGCGCCGTTTGCTTCAAAGGTTCATCGCCCTCTTTGAGCAATTCATTGAGCAACGCAATCGCACTGTCGATATCGCCGTCATCAATGCACGTCTGCGCCTGTTCGAGCTTGCCGGAATTTTCGTCGTGGACTGGCTCTGGTGTCTGCAGATCCAGCGGCTGCATCGCCAGTGACGGTTCGGCATCAGCAAACTCATTGAGAAAATCTTCATCCAGCGGCTCGGCGTCCGGCTCAGGGATCCACTCCAGCTCGGCCTCTTCGCTGGACTCTGGCTCGGGCAATTCGAAATCCTGTGGCAGAATTTTCAGGTCGGCCCCCAGCGCCGAGGTGTCCGTCGGTGGTTCAGCCGTGGCCGGGCGACTGTCCTCCAGATCCCAACTGGAATCCATCGACAACTCGCCCAGGTTCAACTCGAAATCATCTTCCGGTACAGGAGGTGCAGCAACGATCGGGGCCGCCGCAACAACCGGCGGCAGCGCGGCCTCCACCAGCTTCGGATGCCGCGCGCGTACATCCTGCAACGCCTGGGCATCCACGCCCAGTTCACGCAAATGGCTTTCCTGTTGGTCAAACGCGGCGCTGTCACCCTGGCGCCCCAGCACTTCAAGCAACTGCATACCGATATCGCTGCGCTCCGGCTCTTTGCTCAAGGCATCGCGCAACAGACCGGCGGCTTCGCCCAGTCGGCCATAAGCCAGATAGATCCCCACCGCCTCCAGCACATCGCCTGCCGCCGGTTCTTCGCGATGCTGGTCTGAAGCATGAGTTCTAACGGGTTCTGCGTGTTCGGCTTCAGCTACGTCCGGCTCATTTTCCAGCGGTAACAACGGCAACGGTTCGTCGCTGGGTACCTGTTGTTGCCGGCGACGGTGGATGAACAACCCGGCCAGTGCCCCCAACAACAGCAACAAACCACCGAGCAATGGCCAGTTCAAAGTGTCCTCGCTGGATTCAACCGGCGGCTCAACCGGTGTCGGAGCAGGTGCTGGTACCACAGTCGGTGGTGGCGCTTGCTGAAGTTCGACCAGGCGCGCTTGCAGGTCAGTGAGCTGCTGCTTGCCATCGGCAATCTGCACATTCTGTGTCTGCAGTTTTGCGTTGAGTTCGTCGACGGTTTTCTGCAGTTGCTGACTCAACAACACACTGGCGGCCAGTTGCTCGGCCAACGCATCATTGGCTGGCGGGGGTGCAGGCACTGGCAGCGTATCGCGCTTGGCCTGAGGTGCCTGCGGCGCAGCCACAGCAGGTTCGACGGTGGGAAAACCGGAGGATTGCGCGCGCGGATCCGGCTCATCGGTGGCCGGCACGATACCCGGCGAACCCGGTGGATCGATCAACACCGTGTATTCACGCAGCAAACGGCCGTTGGGCTGATTAAGCTGCACGAGGAAATTCAGATAGGGTTCGTTGACCGGTTTGCTGGACGTCACCCGGATCATCTGGCGATTGCCATGCAGGATCGGGATGAACTTGAGGTCGTTGAGGAAGAACACCCGTTCGACCCCGGCCTCGGCGAACTCATCGGCCGTGGCCAGGCGCACCGACAGATCGTTTTGCGTCAGCCCGCCGACATCGACCAACGCGATGTCGGCCTTGAGCGGCTGATTGAGGCCTGAATGAACAGTGATCTCACCCAGCCCCAAGGCCATCGACCAGGCCGAATAGCTGAAAACACCGGCGACCAGCAACCATTTGGCGCCACCGCGCAGTACCACGTGCCGACTTGCGAGCATGAGCATCCCTTAAATAAGCAAAACCGACTTCTATGCGTTCGCACATCCGGTACGAACACGATATTGCCCAGTAGTTCTTATAGTAGGCTCAGCGCGATCTCTCAAAGATACGGCACGTGGATGTGCCTCAAGATTTTTCCAGGTTGCCCAGAATGTGCCCGTGAACCCGCATGCACACCTTCAAATCCGCCTCGTCGACGCCTTCGAACAATTCGTGACGCAGTTGTGTGGCAATGGTTTCGATCTGTTCGATCAGCGGCAGCGCCGGCGCGCAGAGGACGATTTTTTTCGCCCGACGGTCTTCCATCACGGACTGGCGTTGCACCAGGCCCTGGCCTTCCAGACTATCGAGCAAGCGCGCAAGGGTCGGGCCCTCGACGCCGACGCTCTGCGCCAGCTCCCGTTGGGTCGGCGCTTCTTCGAAACGCGCCAGATGCAGCAGCACCAGCCAGCGCGCTTGGGACAGACCCAGCCCGGCCAGCCGGCGGTCCAGTTCGGCACGCCAGCCACGGGACATCTGGGCCAGTTGCATGCCAAAGCGGTGTTGATCGGTTAACGGCATAAAACACTCACGGTTAGACTGAAAATAAAGAAAATCTAATTATTAGCCAGCTAAGCATGAGCTGCAGTTATAGGCAAGTGGCGGCCTGTACTGAATCGTTACATCTTGAAAGCCCCCTCACCCTAACCCTCTCCCGGGGGGAGAGGGGACTGAATGGGGGATGCTTTAGATATTCAGCGACTTGGGAGTGCTTTGCTGAATCCAGAATTGGCAGGCCCTCATCCTGGCCCTCTCCCAAAGGGAGAGGGGACTGAATGGGGATGCTTTAGATATTCAGCGACTTGGGAGTGCTTTGCTGAATCCAGAATTGGACCGCCCTCACCCTAGCCCTCTCCCAGAGGGAGAGGGGACTGAATGGGGGATGCTCGGGATATTCAGCGACTTGAACGTGCTTTGGTGAATCCATAATCGACTCGGGTTTTCAGGTCGATGTATAGCGCAAGACACCTCGGTCGGCCCCCTCTCCCTCTGGGAGAGGGCTGGGCGGGCGGCGTTCCGATGAGGGTGCTCAGGCGAATTACATTTCGAATTCCGACTGCAACGCAGCCCGCACGCAATACAGCACGCCTTCCGGCACCCGCCCGGCAAACAGCTCTGCCACTTCGGCGACCGACGGCAACTCACCCTCGCCATCAAGGAACGCGTCCTGCACTTCACCCATCAACTCTTCAGGCAAATCCAGCGCCTGCTCCAGCGACAACTGCTGCTTGCCGATCGCCTCGGCAAGCATGGTGTACACATTCTTTTCCGAGCACTGCAACTGACCGGCGATCTGCAGCGGCGTCATGCCGGCCCGAGCCAGCGTGATCAGCTCATGGCGCACATCGGCCACCGCTTTCGGCGCCTCGACCTCGCCGCCGAGCACTTCGAGGAAGGCATCGCCATAGCGCTCCAGCTTGCGCGCGCCAACGCCGCTGACCCGGGCCATTTCCGCCAGCGAGGTCGGCTGGCTACGGAGCATTTCCAGCAACGTCGAATCGGGGAAGATGACGTACGGTGGCACGCCATGTTCTTCGGCCAGTTTGCGCCGCAGCGCGCGCAGAGCTTCCCACTGTTCGCGCTCTTCGCCGCGCACCAGTTGGCTGGCCGGGCTCTTGCTGGCGGTTTTGGCGGTGACCTGCGGTTTGAGATCGCGGCGCAACTCCAGCGTGACTTCACCCTTGAGCAATGGCCGGCAGCTGTCATTCAGACGCAGGCCGCCATAGCCTTCGTGGTCGACATCGGCCAGACCGCGCGCGACCAATTGACGGAACAACGAGCGCCACTCGCTCTCGCTCAGTGCCTTGCCAACGCCATACACCGACAGATGCTGATGGCCAAAACTGCGGACTTTTTCATTGTCCTTGCCCAGCAGCACGTCGACCAGATGACCGACGCCATAACGCTGTCCGGTGCGGAAAATCGCCGACAAGGCCTGACGCGCAGGTTCGGTGGCGTCCCAGGTCTGCACGCCATCGACACAGTTGTCGCAATGGCCGCACGGCTCGGGCATGTCTTCATCGAAGTACGCCAGCAGGGTCTGGCGACGGCAGCGGGTTTCTTCGCACAGCGACAGCATCGCGTCGAGCTTGTGTTGCTCCAGTCGCTTGTGTCGCTCGTCGCCTTCGGAGTTCTGCAGCATCTGTTTGAGCATCACCACGTCTTGCAGACCGTAGGCCATCCACGCATCCGCTGGCAGGCCGTCACGGCCGCCGCGCCCGGTTTCCTGGTAATACGCCTCAAGGGATTTCGGCAGGTCGAGGCGCGCAACAAAGCGTACGTTGGGCTTGTCGATGCCCATGCCGAACGCCACGGTGGCGACCATTATCAGGCCTTCCTCGTTGAGGAAGCGCTTCTGGTTGAAGGCACGTAGCTCATTGGGCAAACCAGCGTGATACGGCAGCGCCGGGAAGCCCTGCTCGCTCAAAAACGTTGCAACTTCTTCGACTTTCTTGCGCGACAGGCAATAGACGATGCCGGCATCGCTGCGCCGCTCGGCGAGGAACGCCAGCAACTGCTTGCGTGGCTGCTCTTTGGGGACGATGCGGTAAAAGATGTTCGGGCGGTCGAAGCTCGACAGGAAGCGCTCGGCATTTTGCAGGTGCAGACGGGTAACGATTTCTTCGCGAGTACGCTTGTCGGCAGTGGCCGTCAGGGCGATGCGCGGTACGTCAGGGAACATCTCGGCCAATTGGCCCAGTTGCAGGTATTCCGGACGGAAATCGTGACCCCATTGCGACACGCAGTGCGCTTCATCGATGGCGAACAACGCGATGTTCAGGCCTTGCAGGAACGACAGCATGCGCGGCTGTACCAGACGTTCGGGCGCCAGATAGAGCATCTTCACTTCGCCACGTTTGATTCGCGTCGCCAGATCGCGCTGCTGCTCAGCGCTCAAGGTGGAGTTCAGCGCGGCGGCGGCCACACCGAGTTCTTCGAGGGTGGCGACCTGATCGTCCATCAGCGCGATCAGCGGCGACACGACCACCGCCAGACCATCGCGCAGCAGCGCCGGCACCTGGAAGCACAGGGACTTGCCGCCACCGGTAGGCATCAGCACCAGCGCATCACCGCCGCTGGCCACGCGCTCAATGATTGCACCCTGACGGCCACGGAAACTG
>Ga0157369_10007066_pt1 | contig 12948 bp, 17 predicted proteins | sample C25metaG_FD_113461 | JGI IMG/M metagenome (GOLD analysis project Ga0157369, IMG submission 113461) | Corn rhizosphere microbial communities from Kellogg Biological Station, Michigan, USA - C2-5 metaG | ecosystem: Host-associated > Plants > Roots > Rhizosphere > Soil | place: USA: Michigan...
CGCGGTGCAGACGCGACACATCAGCCGGCCCCACTGCCAGATTTGGTAACATCCAACTACTAGCTACCACTGGTAATATCCTCGATGATGGCCTGCTTATTGGCCTCCAGGTCACTCAGAATATATTCCAGCTGGTCACTCAGATCAATTTGGTTACCGATCGCTGCCAGTACGTAGTGATTAATAACTTCGGCCATGTTTTGCTCAAATACTTTCACGTAGCGAGCCTTGGCTTCAGCGCCCTGTTTTTCTAGCTGGCTCGCCAGCGCTTGGCGTTCTTCATCAATGGCGGCATTGGTTTTCTGGATAGAATCGATCGCTAGCTGTTTAGCGTCCATGATCGATTCTTCATACTTGGCAAACTCTTCCTTCAGCTTCTTGGTAATTTCGGCTTTCATGTACTCATTAAGCTGCGAAGTGGTCAGCCGCAAATCTTGCTGCAAGAACATGGCATTTTCACCAATAATCTTTTCAAAGTGCAGCCGACCGCGATTACGTAGTTCCTCCCGAAAATCTTCATTAAAGATGTGCTCGACGTCCTGTTCAGCGGCGTCAGCCAGCGAATCATTAGCACTTTTATGAGTTCCAGAGCCGCCCCGTGACACCAAAACAACCAGCCAGATAAAGCCGATCCCGCTCGCCACCAAGAATCCCAAGACAACCACCAGCCACCAAATTGTCATCTAATCATCCACCATTTTCATACTTCCAGGTTTTAGGAGTTCCCGGTCTGTGTGCAGTTTGGGATAAAAGTCGAGCATCGTAAGCGAGCCGTACTAGTGGTACGGTGAGTGCGAAGCGCAGCCTTTTGCCCAAAATGTGCCAGCCCGGAAAACTCCTAAAGCTTTAGTAGTAAATATACTGCAAAAAGCCCGATAATGAAAATAATAATCCCCGTCATCACCACCTGCACCAGGCTGCGAGTAATCGATGTCTTAGCTAAGGGGTTACGCCCAATTGCCACCAAACCGTTGCGAATGGCACCATATAAGATAACACCAGCGATAACCGTGCTAACGAGCAGGACAACTAAACTAATGTAAATCCGTGAGCTGCTGACCGGCTTATTAGCGATAAACTGGCCGGCTTTTTGCAAGAAACCCGGTACGTTGTTATCCAGACTTCTTTGCAAGGGGTTATGCGAAATACTGATATTAACAGGGATCCGTCCGAACGACACGGTAATATTGTTGCCACCCTCGTCTTTAACGGCAGTTGAGCCTTGGACATTACTGGTACCATCAAACCCTGCTACCGCCTTGCCAAGCACCGTAGACTGCTCATTATTGGCTTTCATACCCACGCCATCAAGCGATGAGATTGTAATATAATCACCTGTCTTGATGGGGCCATTTTGGTTGCTGACCAGGACATCAAATTGCCCGTAGGTAGCCACAAACACCTGACCACTATTAGTATCACTTGATAGCGTTACCGAAGCATCATTGGCCGCCACCACGACGCCCTGCATCTGGCTGGCGGTATCACTGGTCAGCGGCACTACTTTGCTGGCATCTTTATCTTTCAGGCGCACCAACATACCCTTTTGCAACGGTGAATCAGTGCCATAACCCTGAGTAACGGCTTGGGTATTAGAGGCATCAGCGTACGCTGCTGGCACTACTAAGCACACAGTGGCTAGTACACCGATTAAACTAGAGCGCCAAAGCGTACGCAGCTGTCGCATAATACGCTTCAGTATAGCGCATACGCTTATGAGACGAAACGACGTATAGCAGTTACCACCTGCTCGATGTTGCGCTGACTAGTTTGACGTCCAAACGTTACCCGGAGACTGGCCTGAGCGGCAGCATCGTCAAGCCCAATCGCCCGCAGCACATGTGATGGCTCTTCGTCACTAGCACTACATGCAGATCCAGCGGCTGCCATAATACCAACCTCATCGAGCTGCATCAATAGCCGTTCGTTATCGACGCCCGGGATCGTCAGATGCACATTGTTGGGTAGCCGCTTCTTGCGTGAGCCATTTATAACCACACTCGGCACGATCTGCTCAAGTTGTTGGATACAGAGCTGCTGTAATTGTTGTAGCCGCTTCGCTTCGGCTTGTCGCTGGGACTGTGCTAGGCCCAGGGCGGTCGCCAGCCCGACGCTTTGAGCCACGTTTTCGGTACCGCTGCGCAAATTGCGCTCTTGGCCGCCACCTAAAATCTGTGGCTGTAGTTGTACGTGGGCGCTCACATACAGGACACCACTTTGTTTAGGGCCGTAAATTTTACCCCCGTTGAGGGTCATTAGATCAGCACCGAGTCGGGCAACGTGTAAGTCAAGATAATTAGCCGCCTGACAGGCATCGGTATGGAAGTACAGCGGTCGGTCATTATTCTGCTTCCGACGAACCTCACGGATATTCTGAAGCAAACGAGCAATGTCAGCCAGGGGCTGAATGGTACCGATTTCGTTGTTGGCGTACATGACACTCACCAGCACAGTTTTATCAGTAATGGCAGCCTGTAGTGCTGCCAGATCAATCGTGCCATCTGGTTGTACTGCAACTGCGTGGTAATCGTACTGTTGGGCAGGCCCCAGTACAGACTCGTGCTCGATACTACTTATCACCAGATGACCATCGGCAAACTGGCCCATGATGCCATCGATTGCTAAGTTATTAGCTTCGGTACCGCCGGCCGTAAAAATAATCTCGCTTGGCCGAGCCCCTAACCAATGTGCCACCGTCGCCCGTGCCTCAGCCAATTTACTTGCCACCGTCTTAGCGGCTAGATAGGTTGCCGACGGGTTATAAAATTCCTGCTCATAATACGGCTGCATAGCAGCCAACACCTGGGGATCTACCGGAGTCGCCGCTGCATAATCCACATAAATTGGCATCTTCATCTCTGTCATTATACTAGGGTGTCAGGTTGGAAATTAGGCGACCTGGAGCATGCGATCGTACTCGCCAAGTACACGCTTCAGATACATTTCAGTCACTTTGTAGAAATTATCAGCTTCCTTGCCGCTGATTTTCTGGTAGGAGCTGCCTCCCTGACTTTTCAAGATACCATTTGGCCGTACATCGTAGCGAGTCGTCATAACTTGGCGTTTACCATTTGTATCCATCCACTCCTCGTGCCACACCCAGGTGTGTTTGTCGAGACAGAAAAACTCTCGGCGGCCACCAGCCGCAAGCGGACCAAACAGCTCACCGCCCAGACGAGCCTCATAATGAATCAGGGCTTTGTTAACTTCGGCGCGCCTTTGCTGTTCTTTTTGCGCCTTCATATTAGCAAACATGTTTATCATGCAGCCTGCTCCATATCTCTATAGATAGCTTCAACGGCTTGGCGTGATTGCTCCTCGAAGCTCAGCTCAGCCGTTGGCTCCGGTATTACAGATAGCGGTGGTCGCTCTGATATAACCGCCGTGTGAGGCACCGGATACGTTAACGATTGTTCAGCCGGAGATACAACAGGCGCTACCGGCTGTAACTCCTTCGCAACCTGCTGCGGCTGTACTGGCGTCCGCTCAACAACAGGCGCCAGAACATGAGGTCCACGATATGACGACTTGTAATGTGTGGCCAATTGAGTTCGGATTCTTTCCTCTGTCGAAGGGACAACTGCATTCATTTCACGGTTCTGCTGTAGCACTGCGGCAGCAGCCCGTAGTTCAGTGGCCCGCGGTAAAATATCCGCAGCTAATTCAGGCCGCGCAGTTGTCTGCTCGGCTGGGACAGGATTAAGTCCAGAGATCTTACCTAACATGGTTGTAAATAAAGATTAATTAATGCCAAAAAGCTGGAAAGCGTTTGTGGTTGTAGCCGCAATTATTTGCTTGAAGGTCTCCCCACGCAGGTTCGCAGCGAACTCAGCGGTTACCGCCACATGTTTCGGCATACAAATTGTACCACGATAAGGGGCAGGAGTCAAGAAGGGAGCATCAGTTTCAAGTAGTAATTTTTGCAGCGGAATAGCTTTATACATAGCGATTTGGGCGGGGTCCTTTGCAAACGTACAAATACCGTTTACCCCTATAAATAAGCCGTGCGATAATGCACGTTCCAAATTAGCCTGATTGTCCGTATAGCTGTGCAATACACCCCTCACCCCCGAAAACCGCTCAAATACCCTCCAAAAGTCCTTAAATGCCTCGCGGACATGAAAAACGACGGGTAAATGGTGTTTTTGAGCTAATTCGAGCTGAAATTCCAATAATTGGAGCTGTTCAGCTTTCGAGGAATGCCCATAGAAGTAATCGAGTCCGCATTCTCCGATAGCCACTACCTTTTTGGCATTAGCGAGTTCTGCAAATTGCTGCTGCACCTCTGAAGCTAGGTGATCATGCGCTTCGTGTGGGTGAATACCAATACTGGCCCACATATCAACCCGGTTTTGAACAAATTCGACCGCCAAACGACTATCTGCCAAGGTGGTGCCCACGCAATTCAAGTACCGCACATCAGCCGCTTTGGCCTCTGTTAAAATGGCCTCGACATCTACTTTCCCGTTGCTGTGCCACTTATCATGCACCGGCGTCGTCTTGCGCACCGCTTCATGAATGTGACAATGGGTATCAAACAGCGGCATAGACTATGTCCTGCTCTACTGCATGCGGTGCCCGTAGCTTTACTACTCGCCGAACTCCAAGCTCTGGTTCTATGTGGTCTATCGGTGTAGCGTCTACGAGCAGCATCTGCTCCTGCCTATCAAACCTCGCTGTTGGCCCCAGCTGCCCGACTACGTGGTTATAAAATCTCGTGGTTGTGTGGCTATCAAGGGGCTGGCGACCCTGAATTATACGTTTTAGCTGCAATATAACGTACTGCGAGAACGACATTTGACGTATACCTATAAGCCCGAGTGCTGTTTGGGCTGCCTCCATCTCTAGCAGGCGCTGCTGTTGCTCTAATGTACGACCAGAAAAAGCTAGGCCCTGGTCCACGCAGGCTGGCACGCTGCAATGAGAACGATTATCATTGAGCGCCAATGCTGCCGTTACTCTGTACCTGCTAAAGCCACTGTTATGCGTCACGCTACTAACCGTATCCCATACCGTCCCATCGATTCGCGAGCGCAATCCATATGCTGTCTGGGCGGCTCGTAACAGATCAGCTGCCGTGAAATCACGACTTAAGGGGAGGTGAAATGTTAGCTCTGGCGGTTGATTGTAGGTAGCTATTCCACCGAGCACTACCGGAGCATCAGCGCATAGGCCGTATCGTAAGCTTTCGACTGAAGGCAGCACCAACTCATCGAGGTCTTCGATGCCCAGTCCAGTCACAGCCTCGCTCGCAAGAGCATAGTCTTGATCCGTAATGATTTGCTCGGCAAGGGCCGATCCATGAACTCCGACGGGCATACAAAATCCTGTTATTACTCCTATTGTACGCTTTGACTCCAGCTTAATGAAAGCAGTAGCGTAATATGCGGAGCACCAGTTAGGCTTTGGAAATATCGGCGTCGTGCTTTGGAAAGAGCGTGCCATCAATGGGGCGGACAATACCGGCATCGAAGACATTACGGATTTTGGTAGCGGTTTCCGGCAGGAATGGTTCAAGCATGTCGGCAATTTCAATCAGCGCACTAGCTTGGTACGCCAGAACTTCCCGTAGATGGTCCTCGTCACCCTCTTTAGCGACTACCCAGGGCTTTTCTTCATCAATGTATTGGTTGAGGCCACGAACTTGCTCCCAGACTTCATCCAGCGCCCGATCGAACTGGCAGTTTTCCAGCGCCGTACGATACTGAGCCTGGTCGTGCTCGGCTGGTGGAATATCACCAATAAGACCGTTCTGGTATTTTTGAATCATGGCAACGGTACGCTGCACGGCATTGCCGAGTTCGTTGGCCAGTTCGTTGTTGTAGGCAGCTTCAAAGCGAGCCTCAGAATAGTCTCCGTCCTCATATGATGGCACATGACGCAAGAAGTAGTAGCGAAACGCATCGACGCCGTACTTGTCAATGATTTGGGCGGGAGCGATAACGTTACCGAGGCTTTTGCTCATCTTTTCCCCTTCAACGGTAATGAAACTATGTACGTACAGGCGCTTTTCGCACGGCAAACCGAGCGCGAATAACATTGCCGGCCAAATGGCGGCATGAAAACGGGTAATATCTTTGCCAACCACTTGAACGTTTGCCGGCCAGAAACTTTTAAAATCTTCATGTTCCGGATAGCCAAGTACGGTGATGTAGTTCATAAGTGCCTCAAACCAGACGTACATGACCTGCGCCGGGTCACCCGGCACTGGGATACCCCAGTCCAACTTATCCTTAGGCCGAGATACGCTGATATCTTCTAAGCCCTCATCAAGCAGCGCCAAAACCTCATTGCGACGAGTTTTGGGCACAATGATCAGTTCCTCTTTTTCAATAGCATCCTTAACACGCTTCGTGAAAGCACTGAGTTTAAAGAAGTAGTTTTCTTCTTCTAACCGTTGGTAGGCCTGGGGATGATCGGCTTTGGTGCGTGCCGGGTCAATTTGGCCTTCGGGCACGAATTCCTCCTGGCGCACGTCATACCAACCGGAATATTTGGATTTATAGATATAGTCACCGAGGTTTTTCCAAATGATCTGGGCTCGTTGCTCGTGAGCTTTGTCGGTAGTACGGATAAAGCGATCGTTACTGATGTTGAGGAGCTTACCAAGATCGCGAAACTTCTGACTCATCTCATCCGTGAAAGCTTTGGGGGTTTTGCCAAGTTCGGCTGCTTTCTGGGCAACTTTGGTACCGTGCTCATCGCTACCCGCGCTGAACAGTACCATATCACCGCGCTGACGGGCGGCCCGGGCCAGTACATCGGCCTGGATCAGCTCCATAGCAAAACCAATGTGTGGATCGCCGTTTACATAGGGAATAGAGGTGGTTACGTAATAATTACTCATAAGACTAGTGTACCTGTTTAGGGAATAAAAGAGAACTTCGGTGGAAAAGAGTTTATGCCCGGCTGGGCATTTCGAGCATGCCGAGACGCTGCTCGTGATTGCTGAGCTGTAAACGGTGATCTGTGGCAATAAGTTTTACAGCCCCAAGTTCACGACTCAACTGAGGTACAAGGTCAGCAATCGGCTGCATAGCATTTAGCCGACGGTTACTATCACTGACTGCTTCCACAACTAGGTGGGCCTTACCATTGATATCCTCAAGTAGCACCGTGAGGTGATTGTCTTTCATAACTATCTTAAGTATAGGCAGGTGGGTATTGCAAGGCAAGTTGCCGGGCAAGATTATTGTAATATTATACCTACCTTTGAATCACGACTGCAGCGATAAGCAAACAAGGTGGAATTACGAAATCTAATATAAACCTTAGTTTAGCCGGATTCGGGCTAAAGCCTAGCTTCCTCAGATACCACTCATGGAAAGTTTGCTTTTGGCCATCAAATTGCTTCAGGCTCAATACGCAACCACCAAAAATCAGTAGTTGGAGATAATAGGCTAATATCCCTACAATAATAAGCCGGTAATCGAGCCAGAATGGTGAGGTATAGGTGGCGAGAATTACCGTTATGTGTGTAACGATAATGATTCGCTTCATGGACTACTGTAATATCTTAGCGACAGCCTCGGCTTCAGCGTCATCAAGTTCGGCAAACAGATCGGTTTCGTACTGTTCAGAGACCTGATAGAGGTAATCTTCATTAGAACGCGGATAAACGTGAAAAAGAACATGATTAACCTTCAAACGCCCCTGCGTCATGAATGGACGATAGTTTTGGCGAATGTCGACCCCAGTGCCAAGCTTAGCTTTCAAAATACGCTGTTCGACAAAGAAAATCAGCTCAAAAATGGCAGTTATTTCTTCGGGCTCTAGTTTCCAGGGCTCCTCCACATGACGCTTGGGAACCACAAAAAAGTGACCTGGTACCTTATGCGGATTACTCAAAATAACTTGCGCCAGGGTATTTTCTTTTAGTACGCGCTGCTTAAGATTACAAAAGGGACAATTATCGACAGTTTCACTCATACCCCTATTGTAACCTAGTCGTAGTAGCCCGTCAGCAGTAGAATGGCGTTGACAATTATCACTATGGAGATTAGGGTGCCCCACACCCACCTACCGGGATGCAACGCAAAGGAAAGACTAAACTTGCTCATAGTTGGATCGGGATGAGCCCGGTAGAAATCTGCCACAGTGTGGTAGGGTTGGATTACTCGCTGCACGCCACGCTTTTCTAGCCGGGCAAAGGCCTCCACCGGTAAAATGATGTCGAGTAGTTTTTGTGGCAAGATTGGACTGCGCGTACTTAGATGCGTTAGCAGGTGCCCGTCATCGGCAATGAAGGCTACCCGAACGGTCTTATCGGCTACGGGCAAAGCTGGATGCATGGGCACAAATAGGATACTTTTGAGTACCGGGTATTCGGCCGGCCCATTGGTCTGATCCGGGAGACGCCACTTCCAGACTTTTTTACCGTCAGTCCATTCAACATGGTTACCACAATCCGTTAGTTTGCGGCGCTCGTAAATTTGTCTGGAGACTTTCGTATTGAGCGCTTGGGCACGGGGCTGAAAAATGACCTCCCCCTTCTGACTAGTGACAGCTGTCATGTGCATGCTTCTAGTATAACGGACCGATGGAGCGATTATTGGTCAATGTAGTCCTGGCACAAGCGTTCAAACACAGCGTTCGTCCAACCAAAACCTTCCTGGCCAGGGTACAATCCTTTAGCTGGCGGCTTGTCGGGCGAGACGACATTGTACTTCTCAAGGAAAACATGGTGCTCATTAAACCAGGTTAAATTACACCTTAGCCACTTCATGGCTATACGGCGGGCATCTTCTTTATAGCCGTAACGTTCTAGCGCCTGAATTACGATGTACTGCAGCGGTGCCCAGCCGTTTGGATACGCCCATTGAGTCGGTAGCGCGCCTGGGACATGCTGGCCAATGGGTAGGTTATCCGTGGTGGTTAGGCCGCCCTTGCTCTCAAAACGACGCAGACCACGCACGAGCTGTTCGGCTTGTTCGGGCGTTACCATGCCGGCCCACATCGGAAAATATGCCGCTAGGCTGCTGATGTTGCCGCGCTTTTCTTTTTTAAAATCAAAGTCGTAATACAGACCGCGTAATTTATCCCACATCAACTTATTGACGACGATGCGACGATTTTCGGCGGCCCGCTCCCAGTGAGCAGCCTCCTTTTTCTCGTTCAGCAGGCGGGCAGCCTCGGCAAAATCCATTTCATATTTATATAGCAGGGCATTCAGATCAACCGGCAAGAAATTCAACGCTTTACGACCAAAGCGGGGGGTCATATCCCACCCGCTTTCGGTCTCGGCAATGTCGTGCAGATAGTTGAGGTCATAGTAGCGGCTCAAGCCCTGATAAATTTGGCGGGCGTTAGGCTTACGAGTGCCCATCCAAACCGTTTCGTATTCGTCCTTGGCAACTTCAATACGTTCACGTAACCAGTCTTTACTGAGGCCATAGGCATTGTACAGATCAAAAATAAAGCTCGTCAGGAACGGTGGTTGGGAGCGGCCAGTCATAAAAGTTTGTGACGAATTTGGAATAATGCGGTAGCGTTTGAAGATGAAAATCAGATCTTCTAAAATGCCCATTACCAATTCTTTATGTTCAGCATCAAGCATGCCCTGAACCATGAAATAGCTATCCCAGTAAAACAGCTCATCATAGTCAAATTCGTGGCCCTCGGCGTAGGATGGCACCAAATAAGGTTTCGGCACACCAATTAAACTACCGTCGTCCTTCGGGTGAAATCGCTCCAAATGAGTCCAGTATTGCCTTATGTACTCACGCGCAGCTCCTACATCGTCGACCGTCACGTCCTTCTCATTGATACCGAACGCCAGCCGTTGTCTGACGAGTGATTTAGCCTTATCAAATGTCGTTCCCATTCATCTAGGGTAGCCCTTCCCAAGCATAACGGTCAAGCAGATTGGCCACAGACAATTCGGGCAAAAAAGTACTTGCCAGGCGATGCGGTAGCAGTACAATAAAAACGTAAGCATAAAAATAGAAAGGAGGTAATCCAATTGATAAGTCCTAGATCTAACGGGCAGACGATGTCGAGCGACGCGAGCGAGGTACTCGCGAGCTAACTTCTTTTCTATTTGCCTGCCTACGTAGGCCGAATACCTTAACCGTCTTCTTCGGAGGGCGGTTTTCTTATCTTAAATATTCTTCAATTTATTAACTGCTTTAATTTTTGCAGCTTGCAGAACCATAAGCGAGATATATACTGATAACCATAAGAGGAATTATTATGAAAACTATTCTTCATACCTTTCGTCGCACTAGTCTTATCGTTATAAGCTTGTTAACGCTCAGTGCATGTGTCGCTACTGCGCCGGCTTCAGCTGCCACGAGTGTTCCGAACAGACTGGCTCCATGTGCGGTCAAGGTAAAAGGTCAGAAGCAGCCAAAGACATTGACCAAAACAGAGATTATAAATTTCCAAACCACTAAACAAAATGACAGCACATTACCACAAGGACAAACAAAAGTTGCCCAAGCCGGTCAGACCGGCAAACGACTTATTACCTACACCGCCAGCTATAAAAAAGGTAAGTTAAATGGGTGCCGACACACTGGCACCCAAGTTACCCAGCAACCAGTCAGTCAAATCGTCAAAGTTGGTACATATGTTGCGCCACAACCAATCGTAACAACACCGGCGCCCACTTCTGCTCCGGTCGACACAACACCAAGCTGCACTAACGGCACATACGTGAACAGCGCCGGTAATACCGTGTGTAGCCCCGAAGTGAGCAGTAGTGCCCCAGCGGGTGCCACAGCTCAATGTAGCGATGGCACATACAGTTTTAGCCAAAATCGTTCGGGCACGTGCAGCCACCACGGCGGCGTGGCAAGCTGGCTATAGCTTAGTTACTGGAAAGATGCCACAGATGGCAGTGCCGGCACTTATACGCATGCACTTTTGTGCCGTGCTGCCAGTCAACAACTACAGCGGTAGTCTCCGCTTGCTGTTTGGTGTCAAATACCAGCTTATCCTTACACGGCAAAACCGCTTCTTCTTCGTAATCCATCTTTCCTATCCTACTGCCGAAATGAGTACAACGCATGCTTCGTGAGTACAGTTTGGAGTGAACAGTGAAGCCCGTAAGCGAGCCGTACTAAAGGTACGGTGAGCGCGGATCATAGCCGTTCGCCCAAAATGTGCCGCGAGGATGCGCTGTCTTACCTCTCCACGAAAGTAAAAGCGTAACCAATACGGCCCGCTCGGCCCGCTCGGCCAATCCGATGCACATAGTCTTCATATGTCTGCGGCTGCGAATAATTAATAACGTGCGTCACATCGGCTACGTCAATGCCACGAGCGGCTACGTCAGTCGCTACCAAAATATTGATCTGATTTTTCTTGAACTTATCAAGCGCTCGCTGGCGTTGGCCCTGCGTTTTGCCACCGTGAATATCATCGGCATCAAAGCCACGGGCCACGAGCTCTTTGCTCAGACGTTCCACACTGCGCTGAGTTTCATCAAAGACGATGGCTTTAACATTTGGCGTCAATAATAGATCGTGCAGTTGGGTTAGCTTCTCTTCGCGACCACCGTATTTGATGACATCTTGATGAATACTATCGCTGGTTTCACCAGTCTTAACGGTAACAGTGACAGGTTCATGCGAGAACGTTTCGATCAGACTCTTTACTTTTGGCTCCATAGTTGCCGAGAAGAAGAATGATTGGCGTTGCGGTGCCAGGCTGTTTAGGATTTCGCGAACATCGTTAATAAAGCCCATATCGAGCATACGGTCGACCTCATCGAGCACCACGGTGTCAAACGTCGACAGATCGATGGTGCGGCGTTCGATGTGGTCTTTGATACGGCCGGGTGTACCAATGACAATTTCGGGTTTAGCTTTTAGGTCACGCAGTTGGGGGCGAATGTTAGCGCCACCAATCAATAGCGCGCCACGCAGGCCACTACCCTTACCAATCGAGCGAAATTCTTCGTCAATCTGTTGGGCAAGCTCACGAGTTGGTGCGATAATCAGCGCCCGCGCACCGGCAGTGACGGCAATTTGTAGTACTGGCACTGCGAAGGCCGCTGTTTTACCTGTCCCGGTATTGGCGATACCAATGACATCCTTACCGCTCAAACCCAGGGGAATTGTTTGATCCTGAATCGGTGATGGTGCTACGTAGCCTTTGGCGACTAAGTTTTGTTTGATGCGCTCATCAATCGCAAAGTCGGTAAATAGGTTTTGAGGGACAAAGGCTTCGGCCTCAATTACTTCTTTAGCGGCTTTAACGAATTTAGCTGGGTCGATATATTGCTGACCGGGACGACGCTGTTGGCGACGTGGTGGTGCAAAGTGACGGCCACGAGAAGCCGGACCGCGGCGTGTTGAATATGAATTGTATCCCATAAAAAAGAATCCTTATTTGTTTAGGGTTAATAGCACAGTTTCCTGTTGTCGATTGTCGGCAATGAAACCTGAGTACTACTTCTAACTGCTTCCTAAGAACAAACTCGGATTCATCAATAACAATTACTCAAATTGTAGCATGATTTTATACTTTGGTCAAAACAAAATGCTTATGAAACTTCTACGTCCTCGACTTTTCCATTGTCATCCTCAGTAGCCTCATCGTCAGTATCATCTGAAACCGATGGCGCATAACCCACTACGCTATTACCGGCGTTTGGCTCGCTGGCTCCAGCCGCACTTGCCAAGCCTCCCTCATAGACTTCTTCGGGCTGCACGCTGTCATCAGTACTTGGGTGTGTGTCGTCAATTTTTTCCTCAATTTGGCGTTCGTCATCAGGATCGGCATCAGGATCCCGGGCCGCATCAGCCGGACTAAATGGTGTTTGACCGTCTTCGGGCAATTGTTCAAGGCGCTCTTCATCATTTGGTTCATCTGGCTGCATAGGCTCCTCCTTACTTATGTGTATGTTTTACATGGTAACGAACCGGTTATTAGTTGGCAGTGAGATAGTTCACGACACTGCAGCATCTAAAATAGTAGTTGTGCAGGATAAACGGTGCTATA
>Ga0157369_10007068_pt1 | contig 12944 bp, 10 predicted proteins | sample C25metaG_FD_113461 | JGI IMG/M metagenome (GOLD analysis project Ga0157369, IMG submission 113461) | Corn rhizosphere microbial communities from Kellogg Biological Station, Michigan, USA - C2-5 metaG | ecosystem: Host-associated > Plants > Roots > Rhizosphere > Soil | place: USA: Michigan...
CCTTGTGTATCCGGGAGGAAGCGGACGAGATAGCGGCCGTCGCCATCATAAAAGCCTGCGACCCGGACCGTGCGCTCGCCCTGCGTGAAGGTCGCGCGCAGCGTCACGTCTTGGAACGGATTGCCGCCCGATGGGCCCTCGAAGCTCAACTCGAACGTGGCCCACAGCGATGCGGTGCCGGTCATCTCATCCTCCGATGCGTTTTGTTTCAGGCGGTCGCGGCCGGGGCCTTCGGCACGCGCCACTTCTGGCGGGTGGTCGGAATCGAGTCGAGCAGCAGCTTGGTGTAGGCGTGCTGCGGGTTGCCCATCACGTCGCGCGCCGGTCCGAACTCGACTACGACGCCCCTGTGCATCACCGCCACGAAGTCGGAGATGTAGTAGGCCGTCGCGAGGTCGTGCGTGATGTAGAGGAAGCTGCGCCTCGCCTCCTCCTTCAGCGCCAGGAACAGGTTGATGATGATCATGCGCCGCGAGGCGTCGATCATGCTCACCGGCTCGTCGGCGACGATGAGGCTGGGATTGGGGATCAGCGCCCGCGCGATCGAGACGCGCTGCAGCTCGCCGCCCGAGAACTGGTTGGAGTATTTGCCGCGCACGTCGCCATATTCGAGGCCGACCGCGCTGAGCGCCTTCTCGACCCCCGCTGTCGCCTGCTCATGCGTCAGGCCCGCGACGCGTGTCGCGGTCTCGAACAGATAGGCATCGACCGGGCGATAGCGCGAGAAGGCCTCGAAGGGGTTCTGGAAGATCGGCTGCACCGAGGCGAGGAACGCGCGCTTGTCGGGCCTGACACCCTTGCCGGCCACGAGCTTGTCGTAGATCGTTACGCGCCCGCTGGTCGGCTCGACCAACCGCAGCAGGGTTTTTGCCAGTGTGGTCTTGCCGCTACCGGATTCGCCCACGATGCTGATGATAACCGGGTGATCGCTTTCGACAGTCAAGTTGACGTTGTCGAGCGCCTTGATCTCGCGGTTCCGCGCCAGGCTGCCGAGCCGATAGACCTTGTTGAGCTCTTCGGTGCGCAGGATCACTGCCATGTCGGCTGCTCCGCTTCCCGCTTGTACTGGCCGGCATAGTGGCAGGCCGCGAACTGCCCCGGCTTGTGCTCGATGAGCTCGGGCTCCTCCGCCCGGCAGCGCGCCGTCGCGAGCGGGCAGCGGTCGGCAAAGCGGCAACCCTTGAGCTCCTGCCACAGGCTCGGTGGCCGACCGGGAATGCCATGTCGTGCACGGTCGTCGCCGATGGTCGGCAGAGAGTCGGTCAGCATCGCCGTGTACGGGTGGAGCGGCGCCGAAAACACGCTCTCGGAGTCGCCGTATTCGACGGCCTTGGCCGCATACATGATCAGCATGCGCGTCGTCGTCTGGTAGTGGACGCCCATGTCGTGCGAGACGAGGACGATGGTGTTTTGCATCTGCTCCTGCAGTTCCATCAGCAGCAGCAGGATGTCCTTCTGCACCACCACATCGAGCGCTGTGGTCGGCTCGTCGGCAAGGATCAGCTCGGGCTGAAAGAAGGTCGCCATCGCGATCATGACACGCTGCCGCATGCCACCTGAGAGCTGGTGCGGATAGGCCTCGAGCGTTTCAACCGGCAGGCCGAGCTTGACGATGTAGGCCTTGACCTGCTCGAGCACACGCCGCTTGTCGGCGTCCGGCCCGGGAAAGTCGAGGAACTGCTTGCCGACGCGCACCACCGGGTTCAGCGAGTTCATCGAGCTCTGCGGCACATAGGAGATGCGCCTGAACCACTCGCGCTTGATGTTGTCGCTGGTGATCGGCGTGCCGCGATCGTCGGTGAACCCGTATTCGATGCTGCCGGCTGACAGCGACATCGGCGAGAGCACATCGCCATAGATGAGCTTCATCAGGGTGGACTTGCCGCAGCCGGATTCGCCTGCGACACCGAGGATGCAGCCATCTGGAATCTCGAGCGTCACGCCGTCGACCGCGTTGATCGAGCCGCGGCCGGTGCGATAGCTGCCGACGACATTGTTGAGGCGGATCATGCGACACCCCGGCGGCTGGCGAAGGCTTCATTGAAGCCGGTGGAGGTGAGGAATAGGCCTAGGAACAGCAGTACCGTCGCGACGATCGGTGCCACCAGCCAGACGACGTTGCCGGTAAAGAGTGCGTTGTAGTTGAGCGCCCAGAAGATGATCGAGCCCAGCGTCGGGATCTCGACCTTGCTCAGTCCGATGACCGCCAGCGTCGCCTCCGTGTTGATCGCAAACAGCACCGTGTTGATGAAGCCAACCAACATGTAGGCCGACACATACGGGAAGATTTCGCGGGTTAAGATCTGAAACGTGCCCGCGCCCGAGAACCGCGCCATGTTTATGAATTCGCGTTCGCGCAGCGTGAGTGCCATTGACCGGATGGTGCGGGCATTCCAAGCCCAGCCGAAGATGATGATGATGCTGACGAGGTAGGCGTAGTTGGCGCGGATCAACGTGCCGAGGATGATCAGGATCGGCAGCAGCGGGATGGTGATGAAGGTATCGACGAACAGCATCACGATGCGCTCGAAGGCACCGCCGATATAGCCGGCACTGAGGCCCACGGCGGTCGAGATGATAGTGATGCCGATGCCGACGGCGATGCCGAGGAGCAGCGAGTTGCGGACCGCAAAGATCAGGTACCAGAAGGTGTCCTGCCCGAGCGCCGTGGTCCCGAGCCAGTGCTTGGTCGTCATGTGCAGGTTCTTCATGTAGGTCGCCTGCTGCGACGGGTCCGATGGCGAAAAGAACGGCAGGACGAGGCTGCCGGCCACGAAGATCAGCAGGATCACGAGGCCGATGCCGAGCCGCCGATTGAGCAGCCAGAGCAGGCTCGACCAGCCTTCGTCACGGCGTTTCCGTTTCGGCGCTGTGTCGGCGGCCACGGGTGTCGTCTGCGTTTCGGTCGTCATGCGCGGCGGATCCGTGGATCGAGGAGCGGATAGACGAGATCGATCACGAGACCGGCCGTCGCTACGGCGATGATCGAGAGCGCGATGGCGCCATAGAGCACGTCGTAGTCACCGTTGCTCGCGGCGGTGCGCATCAGCAGCCCTACGCCCGGGTAGGAAAACAGAATCTCGGTTAACAGCGCACCATTGAAGACCATCCCGAGAGACAAAGCGAGCGCCGTGACCTGGGGCAGCATGGCGTTGCGGAACACGTAGCGGATCATCCGTGTGCCGTGCGACGTACCCTTGAGCCGCGCGAAGGTCACGTAGGGCTCCTCGGTGGTGGCGACCGCGAGGGCTTTCATGCTGAGGATGTTCCAGCCGAAGCCGGCGAGCACCAGCGTCAGGGCCGGCAGGAACGAGTTGTAGAGGATCTGCCCGACCATCGGCAGCGTCAGCTGCCCCACCGGGAAGGTCGGCGACAGCGGGAATACCGGCACGACATAGGCGAGCAGCAGGATCACGCTGACCGCGAGGATGTAGTACGGGATCGGATAAAGCAGGATACCGACGATCTCGAGTACCGTTGCCCAGCGCTTGGTATGGAAGTAGCCGGCCACCACGCCCACCGCGTTGCCGATGACCCAGGCGATGAGCGTCGAAATCAGCAGCAGCGCCAGCGTCCATGGCAGTGCCGTGAAGATCATGCTCGATACCGGCGCCGGATAGTAGGCGAAGGACGGCCCGAAGTCGAAGTGCAGCACCACGCGGTTGAGATAGCCAAGGTATTGACTGAGCAGGTCGCCCTTCAGCCCATAGAGCTGTTGCAGGCTCTCTCGCAGCGACGCGATCGCTTCCGGCGTCAGCATGCCTGCGGCCCGGCTCTGGATCTGGCCGATATAGGAGTCGATCGGATTGGTGGGGAGCAGCCGCGGCAGGAAGAAGGTGATCGTGAGGCCGATGAACAGCACCGCGAGGTAAGTCGCGACGCGCTTGGCGACATATTGCACTACGCCCATGCTGGCTTCGGTCCCTCTTGAGAGAAACGTCGATGGGGCACCCGGCGGCGGGAGGACGCCGGCGGACGCCCCATCGTGGAACCGGACCGGATTACTTGCCGGTCGGCTGTATGTTGACGATGGTCTTCTTGAACGAACTCCACCAGGTATACGGCGCGGCATAGAAGTTGTCGGCCTTGGGGTAGTTCTTCCAATAGTAGCTATTGGTCGGGATCGTCGTGGGGATGTTCATCAGGTTGATGAGCTGCATTCCACTGGTTAGCTCCTGGGCGATCTGTTGTCCGTCCTTGAGGAAGGCGTCCGAGGTCGTCTCCTGCTTGGTGGCATCGGCTACGAGATCGAAGATCTTCTGGTCCGTCACGCGCAGGTAGTTGCCGCTGAGCGGATCATTGGAGTTCGCATCCTTGACATTTGTAGGGGTGAACGAGCGCCACGAGTTGAGGAAGTTCTGGTTGTAGGTGCAGCTCGACGACCAGTTGATCATCGCCTGGAGCTTGGAATTGGTGTTCTGCACGGTGGTGAACTCACCGTTGTCCACCTGCCGGGCGTTGACGTTAAAGCCCGCCTTCTTCCAGCTGTCGGCAATGGAGAAGCCGACGCGCTCCATCACCTTGTTCCAATCCGACGGGAACACGAAGTCGATGGTCCAAGGCGAACCGTCCGGCAGCGTGTAGAAGCCGTCCGAACCCTTCTTGATCCCCACCGAGTTGAGGAGTTTCTCGGCCTCGGCCGGATCGTACTTCCACCAGCCCTGGCCGAAGCCAGCCTTGATGGCATCGCCCGTCGGCAGCATGGAGTCGTCCATGCCCTGATCCTTGAGCTTGGCGATCAGATCGCTGCCGAAGTTCGCGTTGAACGGCTGATAGCCGTCCTTGAGCTTGAGCCCGGTCAGGAAGTCGAGCAGCGGCTTGTAGAACAGCGGATCGGTGATCGGCGTGTCCGCAAGCGGCAGCGCCGCCGCCTTGAACTCGCCGTTGACCGCGGTAATACCCACCGTCTGCAGGTCGATCGACAGTGCCAGCGCCCAGCGGACCTCGGGCTTGTCGAGCGGTGCCCGCTGCTGGTTCAAGTAGATGCCGTACGAACACGCGTCGTTCATGTCGTTGAACGGCATAGTCGGCGAGAAGGTCTGGATCGCCGGGTTCTTGGCCTCCGCCGCCTGGATCGAATCCGGGCTCATGAAGGTGTCTTCGTCATACTTGTTCTGGACGAAGGCGAGCGTGCGGGTCTCTTCCGCGCCGAAGTCCTTGTAGAGCACGTATTTCGGCTTGGGCTGGCCGAGATTGCCCCAGCCGGAGCGCTGCCAGTCGTCGCGCAGCTGCCACAGCTGCCAGAAGCCGTTCGGGTCGTACTGCTTAACAGTATACGGCCCGAGTGTAACCGGGTTCTGGTTCTTGAACGTGGTGACGTCGGCCTGCTTCTCGAACACGTGCTTGGGCACGGGAATGAAAGCCGAGGCCCAGGTGTAGACGCCCATCACCTGTACGAAGTCGTAGGCCGGCTTTTGGGTCTCGACCTCGAAGGTGTATTTATCGACCGCCTTCCAGCTGTCGGGCTTGATGTAGTTTACGATGGTCGCGACGTTGGTGAGCTTGTCCTTGTATTTGAATTCGGTCGCGAGGGTATAGAGGATGTCGTCGGTGGTGAACTCGACGCCGTCGCTCCAATAGACGCCCGGCCGGATCTTGACCCGAAACTTCGTGTGTTCGGGGTTGAGCACCTGCGGCATGCCGTCGGCGAGCTCGGGATAGGATTTGCCGGTCGACGTATCGTCTTCCCAGAGGTAGCTCCAGCCGAGCTCCCGGAAGCCGTGCCAGATCGCGTAGCTGTTCAGCGGGTTCTGGTCGTCCGGGTTCGCCGACTTGCCGTCGAATGTCTGGACGACCAGCGTCTGATTGCGCGGCGTTCCGACATCGGTCATGTCCTGCGCATGAGCGCCGATGCTCGTGCCGCCCATAAGCAGCACGGCCAGAAGCGGTGCCATCAGGTACCGACTTGGCTTAGCCATGAATACATCCTCCTTGTGCGTCGGCCTCGCCGACAGGGTTGTTCCTCATTCCGTCACCGGGCGGCGGAGCCTCAAAAGGGCGCGTTCCTTTGCTGCGGCGAGCGGTCGCCACGACGCCGCTATCCGCACGCCCATCCCCTTTTCCCGCGCATCACAAAAATGCGAATGTCGTCTGCTTCGCTTTTCTTGCGATTAGCTACGATTATTCGGCGAGCTTGCGGGAGTCAATGGCCGGCGTCATCATGCGCCATCAACCGAAAAGAAACAGAGCTTTTGTCGTTGTCAGCGGGCGACGATAACCTCGATGCCCCGCGCCTCGAAGCCGGCGACATCCTCCGCCGAGATGCCCTCGTCGGTGATCAGGGTATGCACGAGCTCGACGCCGCCAAGCGATGAGAACGAGGTGCGCCCGATCTTGGTCGAGTCGGCGATCAGGTAGACCCGCGATGCGGCCTTAATCATCGCCCGCTTGACATAAATATCTCCGATCGCGGGGTAGGTCAGGCCCGCCTCGAACGAGATGCCGGCAGTCGCAAGGAAGAGCTTTTCCGCATAGATGCCAACGAAGAAATCGACCGACTTCTCGCCGCTCAGCGACAGCGTCGGCGCTTTGAACTGGCCCGCCGGCATGTGGACCGTATTGGTGGGGTTCGCCCCGAGCATGAGCGCGATGTTCAGCGCGTTCGTGATGATGTTCAGCCCTTGGCGGGACCTCAGATTTTCGGCGAATTGCGTGGCCGTCGTGCCAGAATCGATGATGATCGTCTCGGCGTTGCCGACCAGCGCCGCGGCAGCCCGGCCGATCGCCTGCTTGCGGTCCATGTTTTGGATGTGGTGCAGAGATAGCGACTCGACCTGCTGCGGCACCGATCGCAGATAGGCGCCACCGTGTTCCCGGGTGATGTATCCGTCGTTGTCGAGCCGTTCGAGGTCCTGCCGGATTGTGGCCTCAGAGACACCAAACGCTGCAGAGAGATCGCGGACGCGGGCACTGCCCTCCTCCTGCAGCCACTCCAGGATTTTCATGCGGCGCGGCTCGGCCAGCAGATTCTGCCGGCCGTCGCCACCTTCGGCGCGCCGATTGGCTGTGCGCGTTCCGCGCCCGACTACGTCCACCATTTCGCTCCGCGCCGCCACATATCCCCGAAAACAGCACACTCAGCCAGAGAGCAACGGCTCGGCAATGACAAGCCCCAGGCTACACAGAGCACGGTTTTCCAATCGTTTCGTCGCTCCAGTCGCGATACCTTCATCATCGATACAAGCAAAAACGATAGCAATCGAAAATTTTCGATATTGCACGAAAGCCAAAGCGTCGGTACTTATCGCCGAGACCAAGCCGCGGGCCAACCGCGCGGTGGAGATCGAGGGCGCCGGGGTCGACGCTCCGTTTGCCTCCGGCGCATCGCCCTCTGGATCGGTCTTGCCTAAACGACAGGACTCATCCCCGTGTCTTCAGCCATACAACGTGATTTTCGCAACGATCGTTTGAGCATCCTCAAGGATAAGGCCCTTTGGATCCGGCGCCGGAGCTTCCAGATGGTCTACGAAGCCCAGCTCGGACACCCGGGTGGTGACTTCAGTGCCGCCGACATCCTCGCGACTTTGTACTTCGGCGTGCTCCGCTTCGATCCGCTCAACCCGCGCGATCCAAAGCGCGATCGCTTCGTGATGAGCAAGGGGCACTGCACCGGCGCGTTCTACTCGGTGCTCGCCGCTGCCGGATACTTTCCGGAAGCCCAGCTTTCGACCTATATGCAGGCGGAATCTAAGCTGAACGGCCATCCCAATCGCAATTACCTGCCGGGCGTTGAAACCAACACCGGACCGCTGGGGCACGGCCTGCCGGTCGCCACCGGCATCGCCATCGCCGGCCAGATGGACGGCGCGGACTTTCGCACCTTCGTGCTCACTGGCGACGGCGAGCTGCAGGAAGGAAGCAACTGGGAAGCAGCGCTGACCGCGGGGCACCGCAAGCTCGAAAACCTGACGGTGATCATCGACCGCAATCGCCTGCAACAAGGCGCACGGACCGAAGAGACGGCGGCGCTCGATCCTCTGGACGACAAGTGGCGCGCCTTCGGCTGGCACGTCGAGATCGTGGACGGACACGACTACGGCCAGCTCTACGACGCGCTTTCGGCGCCACCGACAGGGCGCGGCAGGCCGCTTTGCATTATCGCCAACACCATCAAGGGCAAAGGTGTGTCCTTCATGAACGACAATGTCGCATGGCATCATGGCGTCCCCAACCAGGCGCAGTTCGAGCAGGCCATGAAGGAGCTCGTGTGATGTCGGCAGCCGCCTCCGCATCGGGGATGTTCGATTGCCGCGATGCTTTTTCGAGCACCCTCGAGGACCTGGCCGAGAGTGATCCACGAATCGTCACTGTCGTGAGCGACAGTGTTGGCTCGTCCAAGCTCGTGAATTTCCGCAAGCGCTGGCCAGAGCGCATTGTCAATGTCGGCATCGCCGAGCAGACGGTGGTGGCCGTGGGCGCTGGCCTTGCCAATGGCGGCAAGGTCCCGTTCGTCTCCGCCGCCTCATGCTTCCTGACCGCGCGCGCACTCGAGCAGATCAAAGCCGATGTCGCCTACAGCAATGTCAACGTGAAGCTGGTCGGCCAGTCGAGCGGCATCGCCTATGGCGAGCTCGGTCCCACGCATCACTCCATCGAGGACATAGCCTGGCTGCGGCTCTTCCCTAACCTCACCCTGATCGTTCCATCCGATCCGTGGGAGACCGAGCAGGCTATCCGTGCCGCCGCCGCGTTCGATGGCCCGATGTTCATCCGCATAAGCCGGATGCCGGTTCCTGCCATTCCCCGCAAGGCTCTTTCCTTCCAGATCGGCAGGGCCGAGGTCCTCGCCGAAGGCGGCGATCTGGCCATCATCTGCAATGGAACGATGGTTCACCGCAGCCTCGACGCCCATCGCATGCTCGCCGAGGAAGGCATCCGGGCGCGCGTCATCAACATGTCCACGGTTAACCCGCTCGACGAGGCCGCAATCCTTGATGCCGGCGCGACAGGCGCGATCCTCACCGTCGAGGAGCATTCCGTCCGGGGCGGTCTTGGTGGCGCCGTCTCCGAAGTGGTGACGGCCAACGATCCGATCCCGGTGCGCCGCATGGGCTTCCCCGGCTTCCTGCCCACCGGCTCGGTGGAGTGGCTGCTCGATCACTACGGCCTCACGGCCGCCGGGATTGCGCAGAACGCGAAAGAGCTGGTCCAGAGAAAGCGTCAATGACCACCGGCCTGATCCTCGCCGTCGATCAGGGAACGACCAACACCAAGGCCCTCGCGGTCGACGGTAGCGGCGACGTTGTCGCCAGCGCCTCGGTGCCGATGCATGTCGCCTACCCGCGGCCGGGCTGGGCGGAGCAGTCCGCCGACGACATCTGGACGGCGGTCACGGCGGTCATGGCGGAGGTGGCAAAGAGCACCGGGCCGGTGTTCGACGCGCTGGCGATCTCCAACCAGCGCGAAACGATCGTGGTGTGGGACGCCGAGACCGGCCGGCCGATCGCGCCCGCTATCATCTGGCAGTGCCGTCGCTCGGTCGATATCTGCAACGCGGTCCGTGATCGAGGTCACGCCGAGCGCGTTGAAGAGAAAACTGGCCTCGCTCTTGATCCGCTCTTTCCGGCAGCGAAAATCGCGTGGCTGCTCGACAGTGTCGACGGCGCGCGATCTGCGGCCGTCCGCGGACGGCTGCGCACCGGCACCATCGACAGTTGGCTGCTCTGGCAGCTGACGGGCGGAGCGGTGCACGCAACCGACCACTCCAATGCGTCGCGGACGCAGTTGTTCAACACCAAGACCCTCGATTGGGACGACGAGCTCGGCAAGATCTTCGGCGTTCCGTTGTCCCTGCTGCCCGAGGTCCGTTCGTCCAACAGCCTCTTCGGCTCCACACGGGGCTTGGCGGGTGTGGCCGACGGCATACCGATCCATGCCATGATCGGCGATTCCCATGCCGCACTTTTCGGTCACGGCGTGCGGAGCAGCGGAACGGTAAAAGCGACCTACGGCACGGGCACGTCGCTGATGACGCTCACGGACCATCGTACCCGCAGCCGTCACGGCCTTTCCTCGACCATCGCTTGGAGCCGTAGCAGCGAGATCTCTTATGCTCTCGAAGGCAACATCTCGGTGTCCGGGCAGGCTGCCGCATTCATGGCCGATATGCTCGGTCTCGACGACGCGACGGCGCTCGCGGCGCTGGCGAGCACGGTGCCCGACAGCAACGGCGTGCACTTCGTTCCCGCCCTCGTCGGCCTGGGGGCCCCGTATTGGGCGCCGGACGCGCGCGGCCTGGTCAGCGGCCTCGCGCTCGGTACGACCCGCGCCCACCTCGCCCGGGCGGCAATCGAGGCAATCGCCTTCCAGATCGCCGACGTATTTGCTGCAATGGAGCAAGACCTTGGCAAACCGATCACCGCCCTCTCGGCCGATGGCGGCGCATCGCGAAACGACATTCTGATGCAGTTTCAGGCAGATCTTCTCGGCCGCACCGTGAAGCGCGGCAGTCTGGCCGAAGTCAGCGCCATCGGCGCCGCAATGCTCGCCGCAGACGGGCTCGGCCGGCACTGGCCGGCCAATCGCGACACGCTTCAGACGTTTGAGCCGAAGATTGGCCGGTCTGAGCGGGATCGGCGACGCGCGGGCTGGCGGGACGCTATCGACACTGTCCTGCGCCAGGCACAATCCGGCGAGAGCGCCGCAAACCACAAGAAGGGAGAACCGACGTGACCACTCCAAAATTTGGTGCCGGCATCTGGCACTTCGCCACCTATGTCGACCGCTACGCCACCGACGGCTACGGGGCGCCTCGCAGCGTCATCGATGCGATCAACCTCGCCGGGCAGGTCCGTGACCTCTCGGTGGTCGACATCAACTATCCCTATTTCGGCGGCACGTTCAGCAACGCCGACATCAAGGCGGCGCTCGACAAGAACAAGCTCGGAGTCATCGGCATCACGCCCGAGATCTATACCCGCGAATTCTCCAAGGGGGCGTTCACCAATCCCGACCCGGGTGTCCGCCGCCGCGCCCACGACCTCATCAACGAAGCCGCCGATGTGGTCCGCTATTTCAAGGCCGACTACGTCAAGCTCTGGCCCGGCCAGGACGGTTGGGACTATCCGTTCCAGGTCGACCACAGCGTGCAGTGGAAGAATTCGCTCGATGGCGTCGGCCAGCTTGCGAGCGAAAATCCCGACCTCAAATTCGTGATCGAATACAAGCCGCGCGAGCCGCGCGTGCGCATGAGCTTCGGCTCGGTGGCACGCACGCTGCTGGGTATCGAAAAGATCGGCCTGCCCAACATCGGCATCCTGCTCGATTTTGGCCACGCGCTGTTCGGCGGCGAGTCGCCGGCCGACTCCGCCCAGCTCGCGATCGACTACGGCCGGCTGTTCGGCATGGACGTCAACGACAATTACCGTGCCTGGGACGACGACCTGGTCGCCGGCAGCCTGCATCCTCTCGAGTTGTTCGAGTTCTTCCACGTCCTGCACAAGAACAACTGGGATGGCGTGTGGCAGCTCGACCAGTTCCCGTTCCGCGACGACAGCGTCGCCACGGCCAATCTCGCCATTGATTTCCTGAAAGGCGTGCAGCGTGGACTCGACGTGCTCGACGTGGAGGCGCTCGCCAAGGCGCAGGCAGACAACGACGCCATTGCGGCGCTCAGGATCGCGCAGAAGGCGCTGTTCAGCTCGCTGTAGTCGTTGCGCCAGGGAGGCTTGAGCCGACCGGCCTCCCCGACAGCAGAAATCGACCCGCGCTGTGCCCGGCCTACCGGCCAAAGCCGCAACCGACCAAAGTCCGCTGTGGGCGCCAGGTGCGGAAGGTGGATGTCGAGTACTTGAGAGGCCATATCGAAAGTCGCTTGCTCGGTTTCTGCGATCGGCGCCTTCAGCTTGCCCATGGACTGATCATGAACGGTCCGAAACAGCCGGGCGAGCCGCTCTCTGGTCATGAGTGTTGCGGCACGCGCGACGGCAGGTCCGGGATTTCCAAGGACTCGGCGGTGATCCACTTGCCGGCTGGCTGGGGCGCTAGGAGCCGCACCCAATTTCCGGCGCCCGGGAACCCCTAGCAAATCCGGGGGATTCGGCTGCGGATCAATGTGCTTGTGCTACACTCGTGCGGCACACCCGGCAAGGGGGAACGTCACCCCGGGCCACCTGCCGTGAGGCCTCGACAGGCCCCTCGAGCGAAGGCCCTCCTGCGGCACCCTGGCGGCTCCTTTTCTTTGCACCGCCTGAAGCGGCTTACATGACAGTCCCACTGGGCCGTCCCCCATCTGCGGCTCGCAGTGGCAATTGCAGGATGCAACAAATTGCTCGAGGTTCACGAAGGAGCGCAGAGATGCGAAGCCTGAGCGGCTTGGACCTCGTGACGCGCATCGTTTCGAGCATGACAAGGCTATCTCCGGTGGGCCTTCCGTCCGGCGCGCTTTTCCTCCCTAATCACCTTGCTAACGCGGGACCCTAAGTTGGGAGACCTCGGCGCGAGCTGCTCGGGCGCCGAGGTCCACCCGGAGAGCCATCACGCGGCACCGAACGACAGTGAGGCCTGGCCTACATCTGCGCCTTGCGGATCCGGGGGGAGTCGAAACTCGGACGGTCCACTTCGCGGACGGCCGCCATGCTGGCCGCCGTGGGCAGACCGCCCAGCCGCACGCCATGCCAGCCGTGACGCCGCTTGGAATAGTGGCTGGACGCCGTTCTGGTCGAGGCATGCCCGGCGGCAGCCGCAACCTCGGTTGGCGTCATCCACGACTTGGCCGTGGCGATCCCGACATGCCGTAGGGTATAGAGGCTGACCCGCCGCACGCCGCATGCCTTGCAGATGCGTGCCAACCGCGCCGACAGACGGCCGAAGAGCTTTTCCGGCGAGCCGGCGGCCTCGACCTCCTTGGCGAGCGAATTCAGAAAGATTATGAGCTGGTCGATCGTCCAGCCTGGCATTTCCAGGTTGCGGCTGCGCTCCTCTCCGTTGGCGCGCCCGTTCGTTGC
>Ga0157369_10007069_pt1 | contig 12943 bp, 9 predicted proteins | sample C25metaG_FD_113461 | JGI IMG/M metagenome (GOLD analysis project Ga0157369, IMG submission 113461) | Corn rhizosphere microbial communities from Kellogg Biological Station, Michigan, USA - C2-5 metaG | ecosystem: Host-associated > Plants > Roots > Rhizosphere > Soil | place: USA: Michigan...
AAGGATGCCTTCCAGTTCCCCGCTTCCGAAGCCTGGCGCAGCTCGCGCGATGCCTCGTCCTGCGATTGCGCGAGCTCGTGGTGGTTCACGATGAGCTGCCCGAGCGCGTGTTTCGCGGCCACGTATCCCTTTTCCGCCGAAGACCGCAGCAGTTCGACGGCCTTGTGCAGATCGTGACGCTTGCTATCAGGAGATGCGAACAGGAGGCCGAGGTCGTACTCCGCCTGCGCGTCGTGCAGCTTTACGCCGATCACGAACCAGTGCTCGGCGGCAACTTTGTCGGCTGGGCCGCCCATCCCCATCCAGTTCATGATGCCGAGATACGCGGCGCCCAGGCCGGAGCCTTTGTCGACCGCCTCCTGAAACAACTGGCGCGCCATCTGCGGATTCTTGCGCACGCCCGTGCCATAGAGATAGCTCACGCCGAGATTGACTTTGGCGCGCGCCATGCCTCCCGCCGACGCCAGTTGAAACCAGTGGGCAGCTCGCTCCAGGTCAACGGGCACGCCCACGCCGGTCTGATAGAAGTAGGCGATCTCGTTCTGGGCCTCGGGGCTGCCGTTCTGGGCGGCGCGCAGATACCAATGGGCGGCCTGGGCGGGATCCGCCGGCACTCCGTTGCCAAGCAGATAGGCGGCGGCGAGCTCGATCTGGTCCTGGAGGTAGCCCTGCTGAGCGCGGGCACGCAACTCGGCCAGCTTTTTCTCTTGCCCATTGTCAGCCGCGGAGGCCGGGCGGAGGGCAGCGCAAAGAACAACTATCAACGAACCGAGGAGCCGGGACGCAGAACGGGAAAAAGGAGGCATAGTCAGCCCTCAATCCGATCGCCCGCATTCGTCGCGAGTTGGAGGGAGCCCCGAGGTCCTGTCTGCCCATATGGATGGACACGCCGGCCGGGTCAGGCTCATTTTTGAATGCAGGTTGTTTCGTTAGGGGAACATTCTAGCGCTGAGCCGGTTCCGTGCAAATAAATATTTCCGGTGACATGCGGGATGCCGGAGGGGACCGCGTCTTTATCTTTCGCTTCAATCACATGGCGGCGCCGTCTTGCAGGTCGGACGTTCAGAGCTTGTCGCCATCTTCCGGGTTCAGCACGAATTGCAGTTGGACATGATGCTGCTCATACCATGCTTTGGCGCGGCCGTCCGAAGTGGATATAGTCTCGCTCGGCAGTTGGTTCGACAATGCCCGCAGATCGGCGGCTACCATCTGCTCGCCCTTGGTGCCGCCCTGCAGGATCGCAAGTCGGAAATAGTAGAACGCTGCGGCTGCATCCGCCGGAGTGCCGCGGCCATCCCTTGCGAGAATGCCCAGTATGACGGACGCTTGCCAGTACCCGGCCGAGGAGGCACGCTGCAGCAGCGTTCGGACCTCGCCGTCTCCGCGTGGTATCTCGAGATTGTTGACGAGCAGCACACCAAGCGCATGCATGGCCGGCACATAGCCCGTACGCGCAGAAAAGCGCAGTTGCTCTGCCCCTTTCCGCAGGTCACGGGGATGACCGTCCCGGGCCGTATTCAGATAGGCGAGGCCGTAGGCGGCAACCGGGTCATTGAGGCGCATCCCCGCCTTGAACAAGCGCTCCGCCTCCGGCACATTCTCCGGGCCGTCGACGCCACTCAATTCCATTCTTCCCAGGTATGCTGCGCCCAGTCCTTCGCCCTTCTCGACTGCCTCGATCAGAAGGTGTCGTGCGGTTGACGTGTTCTTCGGCACACCAACGCCGTTTAGATAGCAGACTGCGAGGTTCACCTTGCCCAAGGGCAGCCCCGATGCGGAAGATAGCTGGTACCAGTGAACGGCGCGCTGCAGGTCGATGCGGACGCCTATTCCATTCTGATAGAGAAAGCCAATCTGGTTCTCCGCTTCGGGACTGCCAGATTTGGCAGCCTTTTCGTACCAGTGAGCGGCTTTCTTAAAGTCCTGCGGCACCCCGAACCCATAGAAATAGGCATGACCAAGCTCGAACTGCTGCTGTGCGTAGCCTTGCCTGGCGCGGGCTTCAAGGTCCGCAAAATGACGCCCATTGATTTTGTTGTCTGAAGCTCCGATTCGCGCGGTTCCGGATAGGAAAAAGATGAGTCCGGCTGCAACAAGCACCCACACCCTGGCACGATAAAAGAAGGCCATGGTCCACCTCGTACCCTGAGGACCTCCGGGGGGTAGAACCGTGCCGCTCGACACACCCGTAACGCAAACACAGATGTTGAGAGCGGCTTAACTCAAGGGCCAATGCGACTACGCTACACCGCTTCGAACAGGCGCGATGTGTCGACCGTCATAGTTTTTTGGGGTGCTGCGCGCAGGTTGGAGGGGGAGAAAACGGGGCGCGATTCTGGTCAGGCATGGGCGAGGCCGGCGCCAGATTTGACGACGAACCAGAACCCGCAAGGATGCGAATTGTAAGAACTTAGGTGCGGGGCTGATTAGCGCGAGCCGCCGGCGATGGCGCCGACGACCAGGAGCGGTTCCCTGCCCTCGGCCACGGCCTGCGGCAGCTCGGTCTCCGCGGGCTCGAGCGAAAAGTCCTCTTCGCAGGCGAAGAAACGCAGAAAGGCACGCCGCTTGCCGGTATCGTAGTCGCGGATGGTGCCGCGCAGCATGGGATAGCGCGCCTCCACCGCATCGAGCACCGATTTGACCGTCACCGGGCGCGCCGCCTGGACCGTGATCTCCGGCCCCACCTGCGCCAGGTTGCGCAGGTGGAACGGGAGGCAAACGCGGATCGTTGCTGTTGTTTGATTATCCATGTGAGTTAAAGCTGCTAGCTTCTAGCACTAGCTTCTCGCTAACAGTTACTAAAAGCTGATGGCTACCGGCCCAATCCCTGCTCGCTTCCATCTTCTCTGTTGTTATAACGTTTGGACTTCGACGCTGAGGACTGCCGGAAGGTTTTCTGCTATGGGCTGCCAGTTATCGCCGCCATCGGGTGAGACGTAGACCTGACCGCCGGTAGTGCCGAAGTAAATGCCGCACTTATCCAGCGTATCGACGGCCATGGCATCGCGCAGCACGTTCACGTAGCAGTTTTCTTGCGGAAGCCCTTTGGTCAGCGGCTCCCACTCGTTTCCACCGCTGCGGCTGCGAAACACCTTGAGTGCGCCATCAATCGGGTAATGCAGCGAGTCGCTCTTGATAGGCACCACGTAGAGCGTTTCCGGCTCGTGCGCATGCACATCGATGCAGAATCCGAAATCGGTGGGCAGGTTCCCGCTCACCTCCTGCCAGCTATCGCCGGCGTTGTCGCTCCGCATCACGTCCCAGTGCTTCTGCATGAAGAGCGTGTCGGGCCGCGAAGAGTGCATGGCAACGTGGTGCACGCAGTGGCCGATCTCCGCGTCCGGATCCGGCATGAAGTTGGAATGCAGTCCTTTATTGATCGGCTTCCACGTCTTGCCGCCGTCATCGGTACGGAACGCGCCGGCCGCAGAGATGGCGATGTAGATGCGGTCGGGATTTTTGGGATCGACGAGGATGGTGTGCAGGCCCATGCCGCCCGCGCCCGGCGACCACTTGGGCCCGGTGCCGTGTCCGCGCAGGTTTGCGAGCTCGTGCCAGCTTTCGCCGCCGTCAGTGGACTTGAACAGCGCCGCATCTTCCACGCCCGCATAGACCACATCGGGATTATTGGGCGCCGGCTCGAAGTGCCACACGCGCTTGAACTCCCATGGATGCTGGGTGCCGTCGTACCACTGATGCGTGGTGAGCGGCTTGCCCGTCTCCTCGCTGGTGTCATAGGCAAACTTGTTGCTCGGCTTCGGCGGCCAGCTCTGCGCGTCTTCGCCCGGCTTGACGCCCGGCTGGAACCAGGTCTTGCCGCCATCGTCCGAACGCTGCACCACCTGCCCGAACCAGCCGCTCGTCTGCGACGCGTAAATGCGATTCGGGTCAGCGGGTGAGCCCTTCATATGATAGATTTCCCAGCCCGCAAAGTGCGGCCCGCTCACGGTCCACTTGTCGCGCTTGCCGTCCGCTTCGCACACGAACGCACCTTTGTGCGTCCCCACCAGCACTCTTACTGAACTCATCGGATCGACCTCCTCGTCGATTCAACCCATTTTGCTTTTCGGACCCCTGTTGCACTTGAAGGGCATAACCTGAGCCATGCCACAACCAGATTTCAAATTTTGGAGCGTCAGCCTCGGGGGACCATTCGAGACGCCGTTCGGGGAATCGAATTCCAAACCATTTCGAATTGCGAACTATTGTTTCCCATTCTGCGCGACAAGAACAACCGATTTGTTATGAATCCTGCTGCAGATTATTCCAACAACGCATTGAGCGCTTTTCTCAGACTCTCCGCGTCGCCATCGAGCTTTTCATCCAGCTCAGCGTGCTCACTTTCCCAGACCGGCATGGCGCGTCCCAGCAGCTCGGATCCCTTCGCCGTCAACTTCAGCACGCGGCTTCTTCCATCCTGCGGATGCGGCAGCACCTTCACCAGCCCTCGCCGCTCCAGAGGCTTCAGCGCCGCCGTCAGCGTGGTCCGGTCTATGGCCAGCAACTCCGCCACGGGGCCCATTGGCGGAGGCTCTGGCCGGTTGAGTGACATCAGCAGCGAAAACTGCTGGTTGGTCAGATCGAACGGGCGGAAAGCCTCGTCAAAACGCCGCGCCATGGCCCGCGCCGCTCGCTGAACATGCAGACACAGGCACGCATCCTTCACCCGCACGGTGGTCTTGTACGAAACTCCATGTTCAGTTCCCACTACAGGAGAATATTAGTTGATATCAATGCATTCCTGCAACCGATTTTTCCATGAACCGGCAAAGAAGTGATCCGAGCCGACAGAAGGTTGCGCAGGTGATCGCCTGAAGGCATAGGCGGAGACCCGGAGCCTTCCCGCTCCGGGTCCATACTCGCGCCGGGCTCCTGTTCAGCTATGGAAACGTCTGGAACAAGTCGCTCAAATCAGGCTTGGTGTCCGCGTACCGGATCACCGGATAGACGTTGAAGATCTCCTGCATGCTGCGCAACAGCGAGGAGTGGTTATATCCGATGTAGTTGTGGTAGCCGTTGCCCTTGGCGAAGGGCGAGAGCACGATCATGGGGATTGGCCCATCGCCGGCCGCCGCCTCATCCCACACGATGAACAAAGCGCCGCCGCTGCGATACGCGGTCGAGTTGAGGATGGCCGGCACGTGGTTCTTCAGCCACGTGTCACCATGGGCAATCGAATTGCCGCCACAGCCGTCGTGCATGTCATCGCACAGGTTTGGGGTGATGAAGTTGAACTTCGCGACCGTGCCGTTCGCCAGGTCGGTGGCCAATTGCGAGTAGGGACGAATGTGCTGGATGCACCTGGTGGAAAGCGGGTTTTGATTGTTCGTCTGGTCGTTAAAGTAGACGAACGGGTCATGCTTGGGCTGGTACAGCTGATTGCCGTTCGCATCCACTGAACCCTCCGGGGTGAGTGGACATGTCTTTCCGGTGATGTCCTCCTCATAGGCTCGCCAGGGCACTCCGGCCTTCTCCAGCAGGGTTGTCAGATGATTCGTGGTCGATAGCGGATGTGTAGACGGTAGACCATCATCCTTGATGCCAAGGTTGCTGCCCGCCTCCATCCAGATGTAATTGGGCAGGCTGGGGTGAATGCCCGTGGGATTGTCGTAGGCATTGGCGTGGGATGCCATGGGCAGGAGCGTGTAGTTGATATACGGAGCCTCGGGATTTCCTTCGATGTTGCCGGAAGAGGCGCGGGTCCAGTTGTGATTCTCCATCACAATCACGAAGACAGTCTTGATGTGATGCACGGTTTGGGTTCGCGCCACCATGGGCAGAGCAAACGTTGAGGCAAAGAATGTGAATAGGAGCGGAGAGAATTCTCTGGGGGAGAAACGCATGAACCCATCCTTTCAATGATGTGGAATATGGCCCGTCGATGGGGGGCCCGTTTGGATTGGCCTATGGGTTAATGCTATTGGGGCCGATTAAAGGACGCGAGTAGAATCGCTCCCGCTCAACCGGCGAGATCAGGCAATCCGCCTGAGGCAGAAGGGGATATATTTTCTGAAAAAATCGCACTTCTACTTTCCTCTCGTGCGCAGGCCGGCATGAATGGAGCGAGAGTGCGCTGGTGGGGTCGTGCCGTGGGTGCTTCAGCCCCTGTATCCTGAACAAGAGCTATGTCTTTTATCAGCCTGTTCGGCAGCCTGAACGAAGAGCCGGAAAAACCCGAAGAACCGCAGGAGCCGGAAGAAAAGAAATCCGGCTTCTTCAGCCGCATGCGCGATGCGGTGACGCGCACCCGCGACTCCTTCAGCGAGAAGATTGAAGGCATTGTGGCGATGACGCGCCAGGTGGACGAGAGCGATCTCGAAAACCTGGAAACTGCGCTCATCACCAGCGATATCGGCGTGCAGACGACAACGGAGATTGTCGACGCGCTCCGCGACCGTGCCCGCCGCCAGGGCATTGAAGGCGGAGCAGAACTGCGCGAGTTGCTGAAGCAGCAGATCAAGGCGATTCTTGAAAGACCCGCGCGCCCTGTGCCCGAACCAGCCGCTCCGCCGAAAGTGACTTTCCTGGTGGGCGTGAACGGCACAGGAAAGACGACCACGAGCGGGAAACTGGCCGCGTGGTCCAGGGCGCAGAACCGCTCGGTGCTGTTGTGCGCTGCCGATACATTCCGGGCCGCGGCCATCGAGCAGCTTGAGGTGTGGGCCGGGCGCTCCGGGGTGGAGATGATCAAGACGCGGCAGGGCGGTGATCCGGCCGCGGTGCTCTACGACGCGATCGGCGCGGCGAAGGCACGTAGTATCAGCGATCTTTTCGTGGACACGGCCGGCCGCCTGCACACGAAGACCGGGCTGATGGATGAGCTGGACAAGATGCGCCGAACGGCTCAGCGGCTGATTCCGGACGCGCCGCACGAGGTGCTCCTGGTGATGGACGCGACGACCGGTCAGAATGGGCTGCAGCAGGCGCGGCTGTTCACGCAATCGGCGGGCGTGACGGGCATTGTTTTGACGAAGCTCGATGGCACGGCTAAGGGCGGCATCGCGGTGGCGATTGCGAGAGAACTCAACCTTCCTGTGCGATTCGTAGGGGTCGGGGAGAAGATGTCGGATTTGCTGGAGTTCTCGCCCGAGGCATTCGTCGAGGGGCTGCTGGGCTAACGCGCTACTCGCGCGGGCGCACGAAGTACACCAGCCCGAGATCATCATCCGTAATGAGAAATGAGTCCGGGCGCAGTCGCAGGATGCCGCAGGGTCTTCCATGCACAATCGGCTTGCCGTTTTCGATGGTGAGGAAGCCGGTGAGGAAGTCTTGCGGCGTGTGGTCTGCGCCAACGAGCCGCACAACGCGGTAACCGGTACCGATGTGCGGATGGCTGGCGCCATGCAGCGCCACCAGAAAGCTCGAATTCAGCTTCGAGTCGGCCGGGGGGAAATACGCGAATCCCAGAGGTGAACTGTGCGCGGGGAACCAGGCATACGCCGGCGGAACAGACTCACAGCTTTTCAGGGGCGCCGGTGGCTGGCCCAATGCGGCGTTCGGATCGGGAACCGCCGCATGCCCTCCGCCGGCGTCGAGGTTGGTGCCGGCGGCCGCCACGCCACGCTGCTTCCCGTACACGGAATCGTCGTGCGATTGCGGCGGCGCATCCGCATGCGCGCGAAACGTGGCATCGTGCATGGACGGCAGCGGCGTCGAATCGAGTGTCGCCTTACCCTGTGCGAAGTAACACGTTGGCCATCCGTAAGTCGCTGGATGATCTGCTGCCGAATCGATTTTGAAGAAGGTGTCATCCGGGAGCTTGTCTCCCAGGTGATCGTCTCCCATATTGGTGGCGAACAGCGATCCGCCGTCGACATCCGGCACATAGCGCAAGTCCACCGCGTTGCGAATTCCCTGGGCGACGATCTTAGCATTGCGTCCGTCCGGTTCCATGCTCAGAATCGACGCGCGCGCAACTTCGCGTTCCTGGCAGTAGTTGCACGAGGAGCCGATGGAAACGAAGATGCGCTGAACGTCTCCCACGTCTGCCACGGCGACCGTGCGCGTGAGATGCCAACCACCGTATTTGTAATTCAGGCCGTAATCGGGAAAGTGGATGATGATCTCGGGCGCGGCGGTTGGCGCATTGTCGCCGGCATGGTAGGGGTAGCGGACTAGCTTGTCAGTCAATGCAACGTAGAGCCAGCTCTTGCCGGTCTTTGTGTCGGTCCAGAACGCAATGCTATTGGGATTGCGCAGATGGCCGAGGTAGCGGATGGTGCGCGCGAACGTGTGCGTCTTCTCATTCCAGCCGTCCAGAATCCATACCGATCCGAGCCGGTTGTCGTCCAGGTTGTACATCGATGTGAGGAAGATGCGGCCGTCAGGCGACTGCGCGAAGAACCGCGGCCGGCGGATTCCGCGCGCTGCGATGTCGATGTCGAATTCGGCGGGGAGGGATAGCGTAATGGACTTGCCCGGCGCATACGGGAGCGTGTGCGGCTGTTGCTGGGCGCGCGAGGCGAGAAAAGGCCCGCATAGGAACGTGAACAAGGTGACTTTCGCCAGAGAGCGCCGCAACATGAGAACAGTCTAGCTGCCCCCGGCAGGTAGCTGCAGCGTGCAGGTCGCTGCCCCGCCTTATTGCCTTCTCTGGGTACGGCGGTCAGCATCTTCCTGTGCGTCCGCACCACAAATCTGCGTCGTTGAGGTATTGTGTCCAGTCGTGCGCAATGCCGCGCTGTGCTTCCGGCAGCGGTATCTGGCCGGCCTTCACCTGGTAGGCCAGGTAATTTTCGACATGGTCTTTCTCTTTGAAATAGCGCTGATTCAAGGTGACCGCGTCTGGCCCGCACTGCGGCCAGATATTGCCCATTCCGTCGGCGCCGCCGAGTTCGAGCGGAACGAGGTGGTCGAGCTCGCAGAACTGGTTCTCATTCGAATTGATCCGCGGCTTCACGATGCGATACCAGCGATACGCCTCGTGCTTCTGTGCCTCGCTCTCGGCGCAGTTGCGCACTTCGCGTGTGCGCCACGCCGGATTCTGAAGCACGTCGCCGGTGATTGTCGAGTTCACCCCACCGGGCGTGCAGCGGGGATCGGGCATAGGGTACCCATTGCGCACGCGCACGGTGCAGGCGCCTTCGCGCGGCTCCTGCCAGCGCGCGAAGTACTGCGACGCGCAACCTACCTCCGGCGACGGCTCCCGGTCGCCGCGCTGCCGGTGTGGCGGAGTCTCCGCGGGCGGTTGCGGCCGGCCGCGCTCCTGAGGATAGTTCCCGGCGGCGCCCTCATGCCGAGGGCGGGAGTGCAGGACGAGAAAGTAGACAAGCGCCAGCACAATGGCGAGTGCAAGGAGTCTTCTGACCCAGCGGAAGATGGCGCGGGACATGGCTGCTTTAGTACATCATGCAGGCTGCGCGCAGCGTTTCTTTAACCGGGATGAAGTACCTTTCTGCTAACCGGAAGCGACGGCGCCCCGGGGAGTTGACCCCAGGGCGCGCCACGTTGGAATGAGCGGAACCGCACCCGCACAGCCTCGTTATGGCAGGTGATCCAGGTAGCAAGCATCGCTTACGCTCTGCGCGGGCGGCGAAGGCGGCGTCATCCACGGCGGATTGTTAAAGTCGAAAAACTCCGTCATGTCCATTTGCGCCGCATCACGCTGGGTAAGCGCCGGCAGGTTGAATCGCGTTTCGATGAACTTGAGGATTGCCGTGGAGTCGGCCACCGTGTGCGACACGTAATTCTTCTTGGTGAACGGCGAAACCACGATCAGTGGAATGCGGTATCCGGTGTATACGAAATCGCAGAGCGGCCCAGTGCCCTTTGTGCAGACGTCGCCGGGGTTCAGGTCGACAGGCTTGATGCCGTCGGGGCTGACCGTGGGCTGGGGCGGAACGTGGTCGTACAGTCCGCCCGCTTCATCGTAGGTGAGGAAGAACACAGAGTCCTTCCAGGACGAGCTCTGCATCAAGCCATTGATTAGAGTGGACACATACCGGGCGCCTTTTTGCACGTTCGTCGCCACCTTGTCGGTATCGGAGCCGTGCTCATCCAGGCCTGCGTTCGAGGCTGTAGCGATGTACGCAAACTGAGGCAGCGTGCCATTCGTCAGGTCATCGAAATACTGCGAGATGGGCACGACGTTCTGCGGGTAATTTGCCAGAACCGTTTTGTAATAGGTGAAGTTCTGTAGATAGCTGTACTTGATGAGGCAGGCGGGATCATAGGGCGGCCCGCTGCACTGTGTGCCGGTGGGGTTGACGTAGATCTTCCAGGTGATGCCAGCATCCTGCAGCTCTTCGAAGATGGTCTTTACATTCAGCAAAGCCTGATCGTACGAGTTGGTGCCGTTGGGATAGGCGTACCCGTGCGAGGTGGCGGCGATGAGGTATTCACGGTTGATATTGGTGCGCGAGAGCACCGGATTGAAGAAGCGGTCGGAGGTGGCGAAGTTCGACGCCATGAAGTAGTAGTAGTTGAGATCGGAGCCGTCGTAGTAGCCCATCGCGCGCAGACCGTTGGAATCATAGAACGGGCTCGGCCTGTTGGTGCGCGCATCGTGAGCTGCGGTGTGTACGAAACCGTTGTTTTTGGCCGGGTAAAGCCCCAGTTGATCTTTGTAATTCCAGTCCACGTGCGCTTCGTTCCACGATGGGCTCGTGTTCTCAGTGCAAACCGTCTGGAGGTGGTACGAGCTGATGGGATTGCTTTCATCCCACACGCAATCACTCGGCGGAGGACTGCTCGGATCGCATCCGGGGATCGCCGGTGGCGGCGCGTAGAGCGGCGCGGCGCCCGAGGTTGGATTGAATTGCGCCAGCCCATCGAACGACTGGTCGGGATAGCCGTAATTGGCCCAGTACTGCCGCAGTGCACCGAAGTAGTTGTCGAACGAGCGGTTCTCCTGCGCCAGGAAGATGACGTGATTGATCTGCGACAGGCCGGAACTGCCCGTAGAGGTATCGAAGGTGGCGGTCACCGTGGTGTCCGCAGTAAGAGTCATGGTGCAGTCTGCCGTGCCAGTACATGAGCCGGACCATCCGGTGAACGACGACCCGGTCGCTGCCATGGCGCTGAGTGTGACCTGCGTGCCACTGGTAAATTGCGCGCTGCACTGGCCGGGGCAACTGATCGCCGCGGGATTGCTGGTTACCGTGCCCGATCCTGTGCCGGCCGGTTGAACGGTGAGGGTCACCTTGGGAGCGTCGAACTCCGCGCCAACGCTGGTGTTGGCGGTGAGCGTGAGCGTACAGGTGGATGTGCCGCTGCAGGCGCCCGACCAGCCGGCGAACGTGGATCCCGAGTCCGCTGCGGCTGTCAGCGTCACCTGCGTGCCGCTGGGGTAATTCGCGCTACAGGTGCCCGGGCAGCTTATCCCAGTTGGATTGCTGGTCACAGTGCCGGTGCCCGAACCGGTGGTTGTTACGGTCAGTTGGACCGGCGGCGGCGTGGACGTATCGAACTCGGCGTTAACGGTCGTGTTGGCGGTGAGCGTGAGTGTGCAGGTGGAGGTGCCGGTGCAGGCGCCGGTCCAGCCGGCGAACATCGATCCCGAGGCGGCAGTGGCCGTCAGCGTCACTTGCGTACCGCTGGGGAAGTTCGCGCTACAGGTGCCCGGGCAGCTAATGCCGGAGGGGTTGCTTGTCACCGTGCCCGCGCCCGAGCCGGTAGTTGTTACGGTGAGTTGGACTGGGGGCACAGTCGACGTGTCAAACTCGGCGTTCACTGTTGTGTTGGCGGTAAGCGTGAGAGTGCAAGTGGATGTGCCGGTGCAGGCGCCGGTCCAGCCGGCGAAGGTGGATCCCGAGGCCGCCGTGGCCGTCAGCATCACTTGCGTACCGCTGGGGAAGCTCGCGCTGCAGGTGCCCGGGCAGCTAATGCCAGATGGATTGCTGGTCACCGTGCCGGTGCCCGTGCCGGTGGTTGTTACGGTCAGTTGGACTGGCGGCGTGGTGGAGATGTCGAAGTTGGCCGTCACCGAGGTGGCGGCGCTCAGAGTCACAACGCAGGTAGTGGTGCCGGTGCAGGCGCCCGACCATCCGGCGAACGTCGATCCCGATGCGGCAGTAGCCGTGAGCGTCACTTGCGTACCACTGGCGAAGTTCGAGGTGCACGTGCCTGGACAATTGATGCCCGAAGGATCGCTGGTCACGGTGCCGGAGCCGGAACCGGACGTTGTCACGGTGAGTGGCACCGGTGCGGCGGCATGGTCGAAGGTAGCGGTGATGGAGGTGTCGGCGCCCAGCGTGACTACGCAACTGGATGTGCCGCTGCACGCGCCGGACCAGCCGGTGAAGGTGGACGCGGAATCAGGAGTGGCAGTGAGCGTGAGCTGCATACCGCCGGAAAAACTGGCGCTACAGGTGGATCCGCAGGTGATGCCATTTGGACTGCTGGAGACTGTGCCGCCACCTGACCCGGCCTTCTGCACAGAAATCTGGAAGGTGACATTTTTGTGGCCACTGACTGAGGCGCACCCGGCAACAAAGCACACGAACGCGAGGAAAGAAAGGCTGAAAACAGCTCTCAGTTTAACCATGGATTCCCCAGAATACCCCGGTAGTTTTTGATGCAGTTTGTGGCTGCCGGGGTGGGCTGGGGTTTCGGTTTCGCGCTTCAGCGACTGAAATTCATGTGGAATTCACTGCGCGCGGCTGGAGGATGCACAGCAGAAAATGCGCGATGGCGCGGCACACGAAAGCGTTGCCGAAAAGGCGCGATGAGACAGCAACTGCTGCAATGGCTGGGTCAGCCCTGGGTTCGCAGGGCCTTCAGTATTTTCGCGGTGGTGACCACCTGGCCGGTGTGGCGCTGGGTATGATCGGCCACGTGGATGAGCGCGCCGCCCATGCTGGTGGGCAACTGCTTGCGTCCAACGCCGCGCGGCTCAGCGTAATTGCCGCCGGCAAGGCGCCGGAGGCGCGGCGCGGCGGCGTCGCTGGAGGACGCCAATTCCTAAAGCACGAATTGGCGCCCTCCATCGACGCCGCCGCGTCGC
>Ga0157369_10007073_pt1 | contig 12941 bp, 15 predicted proteins | sample C25metaG_FD_113461 | JGI IMG/M metagenome (GOLD analysis project Ga0157369, IMG submission 113461) | Corn rhizosphere microbial communities from Kellogg Biological Station, Michigan, USA - C2-5 metaG | ecosystem: Host-associated > Plants > Roots > Rhizosphere > Soil | place: USA: Michigan...
CGATCCGCACCAGGTGGTGATTGCTTTGGCCCAGGGCCTCATTCCCTCTTTCTTTATTTTGACCATTTCGGCAGCTTTCGGCGGCATGCTTGCCGCGCGGATGCAGGCGCGAAATGGCCGTCCTTCTTAATGAACAAACCGATCCTCACGCTCACGGTAAATCCCGCGCTGGACCGGATTGTGTCCGTCGACCGCCTGGTGTTCGAAGACCGCGGCTACATTGAGTCGACGACGGAAGCGGCGGGTGGCCGCGGTATCAATGCGGCGCGTGTTCTCACCAGTCTGGGCGCGCAAGTGGTCGCGATTACTACTGCGGGACGTGAAATCGGACGCCGCTTTGAAGAGCAGTTGCAACACGACACCTTCGACAAGGAAATCGTCAAAATACGTAGCGAGATTCGGACGAATTTGACCATCTCGGATCGCCAGGGATTGTCCATCAAGCTGAATGAGCGCGGCCCGACGCTTTCAACGGGGGAGCAGCGGCGTATCATCGAGGCCACGGAAAAGTGGCTGCCGGGCTCCTCCTGGCTGATGCTGTGCGGCAGCCTTCCACCTGGCATGGACCTCCATTTCTATACCAAGCTGGTCAAGCTGGCAAACAAACACAAGGTCGAAACGCTGCTCGATACAGATGGCGATCCACTGCTGCATGGCCTGGAAGGGCATCCCACAATCGTGAAGCCCAATCAATCGGAGGCGGAGCGTTTATTGAATACGGCTCTGATTACGCGCTCGCAGCTTATCGATGCAGTGCGGCGCATCAAGTCGCTAGGGCCAAAATCGGTGGTGCTTTCCCTGGGGGCGCGCGGCCTCATCGCTGCCAGCGCTACAGAGGATATTTTGGAAGTTCTTCCTCCGCCCATTGACGCAGTGTGTCCAATTGGAGCTGGGGACGCCATGGCGGCCGCGATGGTATGGTCGCTGGCGCGCGGGGATACGTTCAGCGAGGCACTCCGCTGGGGCGTAGCGGCGGGCACGGCATCCGCCAAACTCCCGGGCATTACGCTGGCCAATTTGGAGCAGACCAAGGAATTCTATCCGCAGACTCAGACCACGCGCGTGGCGGTCTGACGTTAGTCGTATTTCTCGTAGATAATCTGCTTGCGGTCGAAGCCGCGGCGCTTGAGTTCGTGGCGCACTTCGTCGACCATTTCACGCAGGCCGCACACGTAGACATCGACGTTGACTATTTCTTCCGGAGTGCGCAAAGTGAGAGCCTCATCGAGATGCGTTTGCACACGGCCGGTGCGGCCTTTCCAGGAGTCGCCGGGACGTGTGAGAGTGGGTAGAAATCGAAATGTCTTGAATTCGCCGGCGAGACGTTCCATGTCTTCGCGATATAGCAGGCCCTGTTCGTAGCGTGTGCCAAACAGCAGAGTAATCTTGGGCTGCGTTCTAGGAAGATGATCAAGCAGCATGGAACGAAACGGGGCGATGCCTGTGCCAGTGGCGACAAACACGGCATGCCGGCCCGGATGCCGCAACGTGAAGTAGCCGAGCGGCTCGTGCATTTCCACTTCCTCGCCAGGACGCAGTGTGAACAGGTAAGAGGAAAGCAGGCCGTCCGGAACGCGATTCAAACAGAGAGCGAACTGATTGCCCCCGCGCGGCGAGGCGATGGAATAGGCGCGGGTGATCTCTTTGCCATCCACCTTCTCGAGTACAGAGACAAACTGGCCTGGCGTAAAGGCCAGTTCCCGGCGTCCCGGAACTTCGAAATCGAAGTGGTGCACCTCCGGCGCCAATTCTTTCCAGCTCAATAATTTCGCTTTCAGAACGTCCCCCCTTTACTTATACGATGATGCCTGGGGCGCGTTCGTCGCCGGCCGTTGCCGGAGTCATTTGCCTTAATAGATCCAGATACATCCGGCCGCGCGGCCGGCCGTTCTGGTTTTGCTGGCCCATACGCCGCAGAAACACCAGAACACCGAGAATTTCTGCATTGCGGAAGGACAAACTTTCGCGTTCGGCCCTCACTTTTTGATAGTCCGCGATGGAGTCTGCCAAGGCGCGCTGCAAGGTTGCTGCAATGGCGTTGACAGGTCGTGTTTCATAGAGCAAGCCCGCCTCGGCGGTGCGGTAGGTCTTGATCAGCGCCTCGAGGGCTTCGAGGGCGTCCGCATCGGTTGCTGAGTCGGTGCGCAACGCAGCGTGGACGAGCGACACCATGCAAAACAGAAGGAGCTCTTCATGGTCGCGAATGAATTCTTCGGTGACTCTGATGTCCGGCTCGGATACCTCCTTTTCATTGACCGGTATAGGCTTTTCGCGCCGGTGGGCTTCCTGCAAGAATTCGCATTCGAGCGGGCAGGAGAGCGATACTTCCCGTTCCGTTCCGCAGCAAATGGTGCAGATATCACCGTGGACAGCCGGACAATGCCGGCGCGCGCGCCGTTTGCCGCATAACTTGCATAGGGTAGTCTCAGACATTGGCTACGGGTATTATCGGATCAAAGGAATGCAGCGAATCGATCTGTACATCAAAGTAGAAGTAGAGCTGGATGAGGACGAGACCCCGGAACGGGTGGCCCGCGAGATCTGCCGGCAGCTCGAAAAGAACTACGCCGTCCGCTCGGCGGAACTATCGAGCGCAGTCGCCCGAGAATAGTCATCCCAACAATTCGCGATAAATTCGCGTGAAGTAAGCATCCGTCATCCCAGCAATGTAGTCGCAGACGACGCGGTGGACTGGTGTAGTTTCGAGGTGTTCGCGGTAGCCCGAGGACATACATTCTGGATGCTTGACTAAGTAATCGAACAAGTCACCGAGCTTGACAACATAAGCACCGCGATCTTCCATCAATTGCACGTCTGCATAGACATGGCTCACTAGCATGCCCTTCAACTGACGGTTAATTTCGGCGGCCTCGGGCGTGAATCTGGCCAGGCGGTAATCGAGTGAACGTACGTCGTCTACAGTCTCTACACGGGCCGCTTCGACGGCCCGGAGCGTGCCATCGATCAAACCTCCGATCAGGAAGTTCATGATCTGGCGTTGGACTTCCCAGAAGCGCACGGGAGCCGGCGCACCGGGGAACTGGGTGTCCACTTGTTCGGCAAGCTCGCCAAAAACCGGAATCACGCGGGCCAATTCTTCGACCGGAAACAACTCGGCGAAAAAGGAATCGTCGAGGTCGGCCGTGTTGTAGGCAATCTCGTCTGCCAGGTCGAGCAGTTGGGCTTCAAGCGGCGGCCGTTTGCCAGGAAGAAACTCCCGCAGTTCCGGATCGGCTGGACTCTCGATTTCACGGGAGTGTTTGACGATGCCTTCACGCACCTCGAATGTCAGGTTCAGCCCGTCGAAACGGGCATAGCGGCGTTCCAGATGGTCGACGATGCGTAGAGCATGGCGATTGTGTTCAAAGCCGCAGCCAAAAGCTCGCATTTTGCGGTCGAGCTCCTTTTCGCCCACGTGGCCAAAAGGCGGATGGCCTAAGTCATGAGCGAGCGCCAGAGTCTCGGTGAATTCTTCATTGAGCCCAAGAGTGACAGCCACGGTACGAGCCACCTGAGAGACCTCGATCGAATGGGTCAGGCGATTGCGAAAGTGATCCGACAACCCTGCTGTGAAAACCTGGGTCTTCCCCTCCATGCGGCGGAAAGCGCGCGAATGAATGATGCGGTCGCGATCGCGCTGCAAATCGTTACGGTACGGGTGGGGAGCTTCCGGATAGCGGCGACCGCGCAGGTACAGCGGATTGAGACGGAGCCGGGCCAACATGCTGGCGCCGGGACTATTTTGCGAGTTGGGAGGAGAGCTGATCGGTCGCTCGCGAGACGGCAGGTCGCCCCTGGTCGGATCTATCAATAGATTTCAGGATGTTCTTCGACTCGGCGGGATTCACCGACTCGTCGGCCTGCGCCAGAAGAATTTGCGCCTGAGCCTTCGAAACCAGACTCGTTGGTGAATTGATGATCGCCCGCAGCAGCGCCTGCGCTTCGGCGGTTTTCTTCTCGCCGAGATACACCTGGGCAAGAGCAATTCGAGCCAGCGGCGCTACTTCATTGTCCGAACTGGCCACCGAACGGAGGTCGGACTCCGCAGCCTTTGTATCGCCACCTTGGGCTTGGAGCGTTCCTCGATAGTATTGAGCGATCAAGCCCTCGCGACTGCCTGGATACTTAATGACCACGCCGGAAAGCGCCTGAAGAGCAGCCTTTCGCTTGGCCTCTTCAGTGGGGAAAGTCTTGCCGTAGTCGTTGGCGGGACCGACGGGAGTGTCGACCACGCTGAGAGCTGCCCCTAAATCCTGCTGGCGAAGTGATTTTTGATGCGAATAATACCAGTAGCCCCCACCCGCGAGAAGGAGGATGGCGCCCAGGATGACCGCCCAGCGAATCACATTTTGGCGGTGAGAAGTGGCGTATTGGAGGGCGCCGGAAACAGCGTCTGTAAACTGATCGTGCTGAAGCTGCTCTTTTAATTCATGCCGGGTCAAGACGTACCACTACTTTCCATCCAAAACAACCTGTAGCGTAGCACATCTGGACGACCGCACAAAGACGCTGGCCCCTCAGGCCTGCACGTCGGCTAAGTCACGTCTTATCGCGAACTTAACCAAGCCGGCGACATCGTGGATATCCAGTTTGCGCATCAGGCTTGACCGATAGGTGTCCACCGTTTTCGGGCTCAGGGATAGCCGCGCTGCAATTTCCTTGGCACGCACTCCTTCGACGAGAAGCGAGAACACCTGGAATTCGCGGCTGCTTAATGTATCCAGGGGATCGTCTAGGTGCATGCGGCCGGATCTCTCGCCGAACAGCGACATCACTTCGATTTGAGGAGAGACATAGATGCCGCCGCGCGCGAACTGCATTAACGCTTCGGCCATTTGTTCCGGAGTGGAACTCTTCAGAACGTAGCCGCAAGCGCCATTGCGCAGCACCTCAAGCACCGTTTTTCGATCCTTCCGCGTTGAAAATACGGCGCAACGGGTGACAAGATGCAACTCGCGCACCTTGCGGATAACTTCGGTGGCGGCGAGGTCTGAGAGGCCCAGATCGAGCAGAGCCAAATTCGGCTGCAGCCGTTGAATCTCATTGAGTGCCGCGCTGGCAGAACCAACTTGGGCCACCACACGATAGCCACCGATGGAATTGCAGAGCGCGGCCAAACCTTCGCGAACAAGGGTCAATTCGTCGGCGAGCAGGACGTCAATGGGACCCTGTTCCAAATAAGGAATCACGGCGCTTTGGGTGGCGGAGACTGACATAAGCATTGTAGAGAGGCGTATTGCTGCTATACATGTGCTTAGCGGGTCAGACTAATCTCACCCCACCCTAGTCCTGGCGAACTGTCAGATAGTACTAATGAAAGCTGCGGATGGCCGACGTTTCGTCGTCGAACACCTCGAAAACTGTGTACAGCTTGGTGATCTGCAGCAAATCTTTCACCCGTTTGGACAAACCGAGCAGTTTCAGTTGGCCTCCATTATTGGTGACGGTAGTGAACCCGGAGACCATTTCGCCGATACCGGAGCTATCAATATAAGACACATCCGCCAGGTTCAACAGCAACTTCTTGTTACCCTTGGCCGCCAGATCACGGATGGTGTCGCGGAAAGAGCTGGCGCCATCACCCAGGGTGATGCGTCCAGCTGCGTCGATTACGGTGACATCGCCGACTTGGCGAGAGGTCAATTTAGCACTCACTTCTGCCTCCTCATATAGTTGGGATACCCGTGGACCAATTCAAGATTTCGCCAAATGCTTAACCAAGCGTACTTCGGTGCCTCCACCAGGCCGCGGATGCAAATCGAACTCGTCCATAAAGGTGCGGATCAGCAACAGGCCTCGGCCGGACTGGCGCAATAAATTCTCCGGAGCCAAAGGATCGGGTAGCGAATTTAAATCGAAGCCATCGCCCTCATCCCCGACGATCACCGTCAACACTCCGCTCGAGCGCTCAATGTCGAGATGAACCTTCTTAGTCTTGCTGTACCGGTTGCCGTGCACCACGGCGTTGACGGTGCATTCCCGGACCGCCATGCCGATTTGGTGTTGTTCGTCCTCATCGAAGCCCACTTTGCCAGCTTCCTGAATTACGAATTCCTCCGCCTTGTCGACGCTTTCGAGCACCGAATCCAGTGTCGTTTGCAATTTCTCCATCTTGCCGTTTTCGGGCCGCGCCATAGGTATAGGAGTCTATTGACTATAGCGTACTCAGGAGAGGATTTTCGATACCAGTTGGAACGTAAATGCGGTTCAAACTGTGGCGCAGTTGCGAACTGGGAATCGAGCCCTGATCAGTGAATCTGGAATTCTGCCTGACAACCGTGGTCCAACCCAGACGCCGTGCGCATCACAATCCCACGAATATCTGCGCTCGCTCCGGATCGCGAATGTGCGAGTGCGTCGGAAGGTGGTGATAACAATTGATAATGGGGTGGGTTAGCGTAACGGGCCGCCTGCCTGCTTCGCGGTCCGCTGGAATGCAAGACCACGGAAGGTAAATGAATCGGCGAAATTTTGTTCGGTTAGGTGTCGCGAGCGCGCTGCCGCAAGCGGCAACCGAGATCAGCGAGGCCCGGCAAAAACCTCGGCTAAAGCAATCCCGGCCCAACATTCTGATGATCATGGCCGATCAGCTCCGTGCCGATTGCCTGGGGGCCTATGGCAACAGAGTCGTAAAGACACCCCACATCGATCGGATCGCGGCGGAGGGCGTAACCTTCATGAACGCGTACACCTGCGTGCCGAGTTGTACGCCAGCGCGCTCCGCTCTACTGACGGGTCTGGCACCGTGGCATCACGGCATGTTGGGAATGGTCCGAATGGCCACGCGCTATCCGGTCGAGAAACCCCGCACCCTAGCGGACGCTGGTTACTATACAGCAGTCGCCGGCAAGAATCATTTTTACCCAATTCGAAATTCCCACGGCTATCACCAGATGGTGCTTGATGAACATTGCTCTTATTGGTTCGACAAACAAGAACGCGGGAAGCTCGGCCCAGCTGCGCCGGAAGAACGTTGTGACTACGAAGCCTGGTTCTGGTCGCAACTGCCCACGGCCAACCCCCACGCTACCGGACTCGGATGGAACGACTATCGGGGCAAACCATTTGTTTTTCCAGAACATTTGCACGCCACGCATTGGACCGGCCAGACTGCTGTAAATTTTCTGAATTCGTATGAGCGCTCCGAGCCGTTTTTCTTGAAGGTTTCCTTTATTCGCCCTCATAGCCCGTACGATCCGCCAAGCCGGTGGATGAAGAAATATCAGGATGCCGCTATTCCGACGGCGTTTGAAGGCGACTGGGCGGGGCGCTACGCGCCGAGAAGCGACGCGAGTAATGACATCTGGCACGGGAAGCTGCCCCCGGACACGATTCGCCAGTCGCGCGAAGCATACTACGGCAATATCAGTTTCGTGGATGAGCAAGTTGGCCTCATCCTTCAGGCGCTTGAAAGGAAGGGCTTGCTGGACGAAACCTTGATCGTATTTACTGCCGATCATGGCGACATGCTCGGCGATCACAATATGTGGCGCAAGACATACGCCTACGAGCCCTCCGCGAAAATTCCAATGCTTATGCGTTGGCCGACTGGCCTGATCGCGTCCGACCGGGGCCAAAAGCGTTCAGAGCCCATTGAATTGCGAGATATTTTTCCAACGTTTCTTGAGGCGGGCTCCATTCCACAAGCCCAGGAAATGATTCAGAAAATGGATGGCCGCAGCCTATTGTCTCTTCTGCGTAACCGAGGCCGGGAATGGCGGCAATGGATCGACCTGGAGCACAACATCTGCTATCACCCTTCAAACCATTGGAACGGGCTTACCGATGGGTGCTGGAAATATATTTTTCATGCACAGAACGGCGAAGAACAGCTCTTCGATCTGACACGGGATCCGAAAGAGCTGAAGGACCTGGCCGGAATCTCAGGTCACGAAGCAACGCTTCGCCAGTGGCGAAACCGGCTCGTCGAGCATTTGTCAGAACGCGGTGACGAGTTTGTCAAAAACGGAAAGCTTGCGCTCCGTCCGCAGGGGCGTATGACGTCGCCAAACTTTCCTGGCTATTCGGAGATCTGAGGATTTGTTCAACTGAGCCTTCTTTTTGAGCTTCGGGCGGCCGCTTCATGAGTGGCATGCTGAATGAAAGTATGCCACTGGCCGAACCTTTCCGTTTCGAGACACGCATTCGCTTCATCGACACCGATGCGAGCGGAAGAATCCACTATACGGCGATGTTCCGGTATTTTGAATCGGCGGAGATTGAATGGATGCGCTCGCTCGGAATCGTGTACGGGCGCGCCGATTTTACGTTTCCACGCGTCCATGTCGAATGCGATTTCAAGCTCGCCCTGCTGCACGACGACCCAATCGTAATTGAAGTATTCTTGACAAAGCTTGGCAGATCGTCGGCCCGGCTGGAGTTTCGCACCTTGAAGAACGGTGAACTAGCAGCTATGGGAGTGATTGTGATCGCTTGTATGAGCGGAGAAACGCAGCGCGCTATCCGGATACCCGACGAACTGCGCACAAAGCTCCAGAACGCTGTAACTCTTTTGAACGATTAGGAGGTGATGATTGGGCGGCGGAGCATTCCTGGTTGAAGAGAGTGCACCCGAAAGTATCTTCACCGCGGAAGACCTGAGCGAGGAACACCTTGCCATAGGCAGAACAGCGGAGGAGTTTTTTCGCAAAGAGATTGCGCCGAACCTGGAGGCGCTTCTCCATCAGGAACCGGGCCTGGGACGGCACCTGCTGCGCAAATCGGCTGAGTTGGGCCTCACCGCCGTCTCGATTCCGGAAAAATTCGGCGGATTAGAGCTGGACTTGGCATCGGCTCTGGTCGCAGCGGAGGGAGTCGGAAGAGATGCTTCCTATTCGGCGTGGCACGGCTCGCACTGCGGAATCGGCACGCTTCCGCTCTTGTATTTCGGTACCGAAGAGCAAAAACAAAAGTATCTGCCCCGGCTGGCTAGCGCGGAGGTAGTCGCTGCCTACGCTTTGACCGAGCCGCAGGCCGGTTCGGATGCACAGGCCGCTCGCACACGCGCGGATTTGACCTCCGATGGAGCCGGCTACATCCTGAATGGGCAAAAAATGTGGATCACCAACGGTGGTGAGGCCGATTTATTCACGGTATTCGCAAAGGTGGGTGGCGATAAGCTCACTGCGTTTCTGGTCGAGCGCGCATTCGGGGGCGTGACGAGCGGCGCGGAAGAAAAAAAGATGGGCCTTAAGGGCAGCTCGACAACCGCGGTCTATTTTGAGAATGTTCAAGTGCCTGTTTCTAATGTCCTGGGAGAAATCGGACGCGGCCACATCATCGCCTTCAACATTTTGAATATAGGCCGGCTGAAGCTGGGGACGCTGGCGACAGTGGGCGCCAAACGCATCCTCGAACTAAGCATCCGATACGCGAAAGAGCGCCAAGCCTTCGGCTCGCCGATAGCAAAATTTGGCGCCATCCAACACAAATTGGCCGAAATGGCGATCCGTATCTTCGCGGCGGAATCTATGGCGTGGCGAACGGTTGGGCTCATTCAGGGCACTTCCGGATCAACGCTCGAATCCATTGAAGAATACGCCGTCGAGTGCTCGATGGTCAAAGTTTACGGCTCGGAAGTGCTCGATTATGCCGCCGACGAAGGCGTTCAAATCCACGGGGGCTACGGGTTTCATCAGGACTACGAGGTCGAGCGGTTCTATCGCGATTCGCGAATCAATCGCATTTTCGAAGGAACGAACGAGATCAACCGGCTACTGATCCCGGGGATGCTGCTAAAACGCGCCGCTCGCGGCAAACTTAACTTAAACCGCGCGGCTGCGGAGTCCGCGGGGGACGAGGAAGCGAGGCTGCCTCAAAACGCGAAACGCATTGCATTGCTTACCCTCGGGTTGGCGTTCGGAAAATATCAAACGGCTCTCGACAAGCAGCAAGAGATACTGATGAATCTGGCGGACATCATCATGGAAGTATTCGCGATGGAGTCGAGTTGGCTGCGTACTCGCAAGGCCGGTCGAGCGACAGAAATGTGCGCTGTATTTTTGCGGGATGCCATGGCGCGGATCGAACAATCGGCGCGTAACGTACTGGGCGCCTGCACGGAGGGAGAAGATCTTCGCTCGCAGATGACGGCGTTGCGGCAGCTCGCCGATTATAACCCACTAAATACTGTCGCCTTGCGGCGCAAAGTAGCGGAAGGGCTGCTCAGTAAGGGACGGTATTAGAGATGAAGCTGCCGCTTACGCCCATTCGCTGCCTGTATCGGGGAGTAGATCTCTATAGCAAGAAACTGGGAGTCGTTTCGGGTAGCCGGCGCTATTCGTACAAGGAATTCGGGGAGCGTTGCGAAAGGCTGGCGGCTGGATTGCGCGCGGAAGGCATACGCCAGGGCGATCGGGTGGCGTTTCTCAGCTACAACAACAATCAGCTTTTAGAAGGCTACTATGGCGCGCCTTTGCTGAGAGCCATCGTGATGCCACTGAATGTGCGGCTCACCGCGACGGAACTGGTGCAAATTCTGAATCATGCTGAGCCGGCAGTTCTGATATTTGAAAATGAATTCGCGCCGCAGGTAGAGACATTTAGAAAAAGCTGTCCGAGCCTCCGTCGCTACGTAGCAATCGACGGCGTCGAAGCGGCCGCCGATTTGACCTATGAAGAACTTCTCGCCGCAGGACGGCTCGAACGGCCGGATCTTCTGTCATTCGACGAAGATGAAATCGCGGAGTTGTTCTATACGAGCGGCAGCACCGGCTCGCCCAAAGGCGTGGCGCTTTCGCACCGTACTCTCTATTTGCATGCGCTGGCAGTGACGGGCAGCATCACACAGAACGATCGTTTCGTAGAGTTGCATACGATCCCCTTGTTTCACGCTAATGGCTGGGGACGACCACAAACCGCCATCATGAACGGCGCCAAACAAGTGATGGTGCGGCGCTTCGAGCCGGGGTATGTGTTGAAGCTCATCCAGGACGAGCGCGCCACCGGAATGTCGCTCGTACCGGTGATGGCGAATGCGCTCGTGAACTATCCCGAATTGAATAAGTTTGATGTTTCGAGCATGGAAGACATCCACCTGGGTGGCGCCGCCGCCACTCCCGAGTTGGTCGCGCGCCTGGAGAAAGCATTTCGTTGTCACGTGATGGCTGGGTATGGATTGACGGAAACCTCCCCCGTGGCGACTTCTTCCAGGCCCAAGGCGACGGTCGAACACCCAGACGAAGAAGACCGCCTGCTGCATGCCGCTATGGCGGGCTGGCCGATTTTGGGCAATGAAGTTCGGGTGGTGGATTCGAACCTGCAGGATGTCGCACGCGACATGACTACGATTGGCGAAGTCGTCATTCGCGGAGACAATGTCATGGACGGCTATTTCAAGGAACCGGACGCTACGGCGGCGGCCATGTCACACGGCTGGCTGCACACGGGAGATATGGCCGTCTGGGACGAAGAGAACTATGTTCAGATCGTCGACCGAAAGAAAGACATTATTATCACCGGCGGCGAGAACGTTTCTTCGATCGAAGTCGAGAGGGCGATTTCAGCGCATGCAGCGGTGCTCGAATGCGCGGTGGTGGCCGCGCCTCATCCCAAATGGGGCGAGGTAGCGGCCGCGATCATTACTCTTAAATCGGGCCAGCCACTGACGCACGCCGAGTTGACGGCATTTCTCGAGCCGCGGCTCGCGAAATTCAAACTGCCGTGTGTCGTGGAGTTTCGCGACGAGCCTTTACCTAAGACGGGAACCGGAAAGATCCTAAAGCGCGAACTGCGCGAGGTGTTCTGGCAGGGTAAAGAGCGGAGAGTGCAAGGCGGGTGAAATTTCCCACTCACCCTGGCAGTTGATACCCTTAAGAGCAGGGATGGCATGGCCGAACTGAAGAGCATCGACCCATTCATATCAACCGAACCGGAGGTCGAGGTTGACCGAGAAACGGTTTCTGCGATTGAGAAGGGACTAGAGGATGCTAGAGAAGGTCGGGTCGTACCTGCCGTTGAAGTTCACAAGCTGATCTCTCAGTGGATTTCAAAGTTTTCTACACCCAAGCAGCCTTAGCCGATCTCGAGGCGATCATGGAGTGGTCCTGGGAGAAGCATAAAGGGACCAGCGAGCGCTTCGCCAAGGCGTTACTAAGCCATGTCGACCTTTTGAAAAATTTTCCCTATCTTGGGGTACCGATAAAAGAGTTTACAGGAGTACGCCGCCTGCTTCATTCTCCGATTCACGTCTACTACCGCATCGATGAAACTAGAAAGTTCATCGAAGTACTTCATTTTTGGCACTCGGCTCGACAGCAGCCGAAGACCGAAGGCGATTAGACACGCCGGGCTCAGATCCCTCTATGTGTCGAAATCTGCCGCTATGTGTCGAAATCTACAAAACTTCGCCCTTCCTTTGCGAGGCGCTCAAGCAGGGGCGCCGGGCTCCACAGATCGGAGCCGTGTTTCCGTTGCAGCTCTTGGATGCGCATCAGGATGTTGTTGAGTCCCACCGTATCCGCGTAAAACATCGGACCGCCGCGCCATGCCGGGAACCCGTATCCGTATATATAAGTGATGTCGATGTCCACAGCACGCAGCGCAATACCGTCTTCCAAAATGCGCGCGCCTTCGTTCACCAACGCGTAGATGCACCGGTCTACGATCTCTTCGTCCAGTATGATGCGCCGCTCGATTCCGAACTCTTTGGCTGTCTTTTCCGCGAGCGCTGCCGTCTCGGGGTCCGGTGAGGACTTTCGATCGGCGTCATAGAGCGACCAGCCGCGGCCCGATTTCTGTCCAAAACGGCGGAGTTCGCATAATAAATCGGGAACCCGAGGCCGACGCACTCCCGGCTTTTCGAAACGTGCGAATTCCTTTCGGATGGCCCAGCCGATGTCAAGGCCCGCCATATCGTCCATAGCCAGGGGACCCATCGCCATGCCGAAATCGTAGAGAGCCTGGTTCACCTGTTCGACCGAAGCACCTTCTTCGACCAGAAA
>Ga0157369_10007074_pt1 | contig 12939 bp, 12 predicted proteins | sample C25metaG_FD_113461 | JGI IMG/M metagenome (GOLD analysis project Ga0157369, IMG submission 113461) | Corn rhizosphere microbial communities from Kellogg Biological Station, Michigan, USA - C2-5 metaG | ecosystem: Host-associated > Plants > Roots > Rhizosphere > Soil | place: USA: Michigan...
CACTGGGGGAACGCGTGGTCGTGAAGGCGGCGCTCGCGGTCGCGGTGCCCTCCGACGCGGACCCGCTGCAGCTGGCCGCGCTGCCGGTGAACTACCAGACCGCCTGGTTCTCGCTGCGCCGCGCACAGGTGACTGGCGGCGAGACAGTGCTCGTGCACGCGGGCGCGGGTGGCGTCGGGATCGCCGCCACGCAGCTGGCCACGGCGTGGGGTGCACGCGTCATCTGCACGGCAGGCGGTCCGCGCAAGACGCGTCTGTGCGTCGAGCAGGGTGCGGACGTCGCGATCGACTACACCGACCAGGACTTCGTTGCGCGTGTGCAGGACCTCACCGACGGGCGTGGGGTCGACATCGTGCTGGATCCCGTCGGTGGTGACGTGTTCGGCAGGTCGCTCCAGTGTCTCGCGTTCGAAGGCCGCATCGTGCCGATCGGAGCGGCCGGCGGCCCCCCTGACCCGGTGGATCCGTTGGCGCTCACGGCGGCGAACGTATCCGTGGTCGGGCTGTCGTGGGGGTCGATGTATCCGTACCGGCGCCCCGACGAGGTGCGTGCGGTCTACGGCGAGCTGATCAGCATGCTCGGCGACCGGGTGCGGCCGGTGCTCGATCGCGTCGTCGATCTCGCCGGAACCCCCGACGCGCTCGGAGATCTGGAAGCCCGCAGAACCATAGGAAAGATCGTCGTCCGACCGGAGGGAGTTGTGTGATGAACGAGGACGAAGACGGTGACATGGAGCTGTTCGACCTGCGTGTCACCGTCGAAAGCATCGAGGGGCGTTCGTACTGCGGCATGCAGGTCGGAGACTACTTCGAGCTGGTGAACAGCGCCGAGCTCCGGCTGCCGCCGGGCAAGCACTTCTGCGTGTACGCGCTGCAGTCGATCTTGCCGTTGCTGCCCGCCAAGCAACGACAGCTGCCCGCGGGTGACTGGCTCGAACGTGACTCACTGGCCTGCTGCCCCGACCCGGAGGAGGGACTGGTCATGCGCATCGACCGGATCGGCACGCGACGGATGAACTCCGCGGACCTGACGTGAGCGAGGCCGCGGAGGTCGGGCTCGGGCTGCAGTCCGACAAACACCCGGCGGAGTACGCCGAGCTCGCGAGTCTGGCCGAGGAGTGCGGCTTCGACGTGATCAGCGTTTACGGCGATCTGCTGTTCCAGCCGCCGATCTACCCGCTGCTGGAGATGGCCCGGGCGACGAGCCGGGTACGCCTGGGTGCCGCATGCTGGAACCCGTACACCATGCACCCGTACGAGATTGCCGGGCAGCTCGCGGCGCTGCAGCAGGCCTCCTCGGGCCGTGCCTACCTCGGCCTCGCGCGCGGTACCTGGCTCGACGCGCTTGGGCTAGCTCAGTCGCGCCCCGTCGAGCACCTCCGTGATGCGGCGGCGGTCGTCGACGCGCTGCTGCGCGGGGAGGGCGACGGCGTCGAGGGATCGGTGTTTCGGCTGGCGGCTGGCACCCGACTGCGTTACGCGCTGCCGACCGAGCGCGCGCCGGTGCTAATCGGCACCTGGGGGCCGCGCACCGCGGCACTTGCGGGCGAGATCGCCGACGAGATCAAGGTCGGTGGTACGGCCAATCCGGCCATGGTCGATGTGATGCGCTCGCGCATGGCCCCGGGCTTGGCGCGCGCCGGACGCCCGGCCGGCGCGGTCCGCGTCGTGGTCGGTGCGGTGACCGTCGTCGACGAGGACGGCACCGCGGCTCGCGCGAGGGCACGCACCGAAGTCGCCATGTACCTGGCGGTCGTCGCCGCGCTCGATCCGACCGCGGAGCTGCCGCCCGAGCTGCTCGGGCGTGTCAGCGAGCTCGTCGCCCGTGGCGAGCACGAGGCAGCGGGTGCCTTCATTCCCGACGAGGTCTTGGACCTGTTCGCCTACTCCGGAACGCCCGAGCAGGTCGCGGCACAGGCGCAGCGCGCGCTCGACGCGGGTGCCGGCAGGATCGACTTCGGCACCCCGCACGGCCTCACCGACCGTCGCGGTATCGAACTGCTGGGGCGCAAGGTGCTGCCCATGCTTACGCGTCATGGCTGAGTCGCACTGGGCGCCGCGGACCCTCGCGTACGGCGGTGCGGACGACCAGTTCGGTCAGCTGCGTGCGCCGGAGCCGCGTGCTGCCCCCGTCCCGGTGGCGGTGTTACTGCACGGCGGCTTCTGGCTCGACCAGTGGACGCTCACGCTGATGGACCCGATGGCCGACGATCTCGCGCGTCGCGGCATCGCGACCTGGAACGTCGAGTACCGCCGAGCCGACAAGCACGGCTGGACGGCGATGAGTTCTGACGTCGAGGTTGCTGTGCGGTACCTCGGCACGCTGGCGGAGCAGTATCCACTCGACCTGGACCGCCTCGTGCTCATCGGGCACTCAGCCGGTGGCCAGCTGGCGGCACGGGTGTGCGCGGATCTGCTCGCGGACCGCTCCGCGATTGTGCCGGTCGCGCCGGCGGTCGTGGTCTCTTTGGCGGGTGTGGTCGACCTGGTCGACGCGGTCGAGCGCGACCTCGGCGAGGGCGCCGTCGCGTACGCGGTGGGTGGCACGCCTGCCGACGCCCCCGACCGCTATGCGGCGTCCTCACCGATGGCGCGCCTGCCGCTGCGCGCTGGCCTGGTCGTGGTCAACGCCGATCAGGACGACAGGGACCTCAACGAGATGCAGCGCAACTTCGCCGTCGCTGCTCAGGCGGCCGGCGATCAGGTAGTGCTGATCGAGGGCGCGGGCGATCACTTCACCTTGATCGACCCGCGAAGTCGCCTGTGGGAGGACACCATGGCGCAGACGGCTGCGGCGCTGGAGCGCGCGGCGGTGGCGCAGCACATCGAGCGGTTGTACGCGGCCCTGGGTGACAGGGAGCGTTTTGACAGCCACCTCGATCCGCAGATCACGATCTGGGAGAGCGACGCCGACGGAATGCTGATCGGCCTCGACGAGCTGGACCGGCTGCGCGACGAGCGGGCCAGCCGTTCGGCCGAGGACGTCCAGCCGCGGTCAGTCATGCCCGAGGAGCTGCACGTCGAGGTCTGGGACGACACCGCGATGGCGCGATACGTACTGCGCGCGACCTACGCGGACGACCGCGTCGCCACCAGCGAGTTCCGCGTGACGGACGTGCTCCGGCGCGGCTCGGACGGCTGGCGCATCGTGCACCACCACTCAGAGGCCGTCCGGCAGCCAGACGTCAGATCTGAGCCATGACCTGCTCGGCAATTTGATCTATAGGAGGGAGCACGCGTGAGCAACTTTCGCGAGATCGAAGATAGCGTCACTACCGACCTGTCCGGCCGCATGACGTACGCCGGCTACCTGGACCTCGAGACGCTTCTGAGTGCGCAACGGCCGGTGTCCGACCACCACGACGAGATGCTGTTCATCATCCAGCATCACGTGTCCGAGCTCTGGCTGAAGCTGATCATCCACGAGTTGCGTTCGGCCATCGGGCTGATCCGTGAGGACGACCTGCCGCCTGCGCTCAAGCGGCTCGCGCGGGTAAAGCATGTGCAGAAGCAATTGCTGGAGCAGTGGTCGGTGCTCGCCACGCTCACACCGATCGAGTACGCGCAGTTCCGCGGACAGCTGGGCCCCGCCTCGGGCTTCCAGTCGCTGCAGTACCGCACCGTCGAGTTCCTGCTCGGAAACAAGAACTCCGGGATGCTGAACGTCTTCGGCCACGACCCGGCGGCGCAGGCGCAACTCGCCGCGGACTTGAACGCGCCAAGCCTGTACGACGAGTTCCTGCGCTACCTGTCTCGGCATGGGTGCGACGTCCCCGCGGACCGGGTAGAGCGGGACTGGTCGCAGCCATACCACCCGTCGGCAGCCGTCGAGGAGGTGTTCCGCCAGGTCTACGCCGACCCGGTGCGCCACTGGGAGGCCTACGAGACCTCCGAAGAATTCGTCGACGTCGAGGACCTGTTCCAGCAATGGCGGTTCCGCCACATGAAGACCGTGGAGCGGATCATCGGCTATAAGCGGGGGACCGGCGGCTCTTCCGGCGTAGCATTCCTGCGTCGCGCGCTCGAACTCACGTTTTTCCCCGAGCTGCTCAGCGTGCGTACCTCCATCGGGACGATCGCGGGCGATGCCTGAACTCGACGATGGGAGGGCGCACATCGACGTCCTTTCGAGGTCGATCTGCAACCTGCTCACCAATTCGCGTCCGGTGACGTCCCGCGCGGTGGTGTACCTGCGCTTCATGGTGGCCGGGTCAGCGAGTCGTTTCAGATCATGCCGTGAGTAGTGCTGTGGTGGCCCCACCTCCTTGGACGGCTCGGTGGTTTGTCGAGTCGGGCCATGGAGCCCTCGGAGAGGTAGCGGCGGTCGGAGACTTGCCGTTCGTCGTGGGTCTCGACCAGAGTAGGTGGCCTCCACAAATGTGGTCACCCACGCCGAGGGCCCGAACACTTGCACCACGGGCTTGGACGTCGCCCGCCGTCGCTGCAGGTGAAGTGCAGTGGCTTGCTTAGACGTCTACCGAGGACATCATCCTTGAAGTTGGTATCCGCACCCTGTCGCCGCGTCGCAGTGAACGGGAGGCTTGCGGTGAACATGCGAGTCCTCGGCGGACGCCGCGCCAGTCTCTACGTGATGAACGTCGAGGACATCAACAAGACGCTCCAGACGCCGCGCGAGCAACTGGTAGTCGTGCTGCGTCTCGGCGTCGATCACTAGGTTGGCATGCAACAGCTCGGCAAAGGTGAACGTCAGCGAAACAACCCGAGCACGGCGATGGGCCAAGATTGTTGCGATCTGAGCAATCACTCGCGGGTGGTTTCGTGCGGCGATCTGGAAGGCTTCGTACGCCATTGCGTCACCGGTCGATTCCGCGGACGCCTGGCTGTTGGCCGTTAGGCATTCGCCCCCGCAACACTTCGACCACGGCATCGCCGAACTCCCGGGTGCGCATCGGCGCACCGGATTGACCGAATCTCTGCAGGACGGTGTCGACGGCATCTTCGCAGGCGGACGCCGAGCTGAGCTCGCCCAGGCTTTCCAGCAGCATGGCGAGTGACAAGATTGCCGCCGCGGGGTTCGCAGTATCCGTTCCCGCGATGTCGGGCGCCGATCCGTGTACCGGCTCGAACATGCTTGGTGCGCCGCCATCCAGGTTGAGGTTTGCGCTGGCAGCGGTGCCGAGTCCACCCTGTATGGCCGCTCCGAGGTCCGACAGGATGTCGCCGAACAGGTTGTCAGTCACGATCACGTCGTACCGTTCGGGGTGCTGCAGCAGGTGAAGACACATCGCGTCGACGTGGGCGTAGTCGACCTCGACCGCTGGGAACTCGGTCTGAAGCCGATCGACAGTGTTCGACCACAACCGTCCTGCGTCGACCAGGATGTTCGTCTTGTGACACATGGTCAGTCGACCTCGACGTCGCGCAGCGAGCTGAAACGAGTAGCGCACAACCGCCTCGGTGGCTGCAGTCGTCGTCACCGACGTGTGCACTGCGGCTGCAGTGGCGGTACCCGCGTGCACCGTTGCGCCGCCGCCCGCGTACAGGCCCTCGGTGTTTTCGCGAACGATGACGAAGTCACACCGGTCCGATGTCAGGTTGCGCAGCGGGCTCGGAATTCCGGGACGTAACTTGCACGGACGGAGGTTGACGGACTGTCGAAACCTGGTCCGCAACGCGACGATCACGCCACGCTCGAGGATGCCTGGCGGCACCCGCGGGTCTCCCAGCGCACCGAACAGGATCGCATCGCAGCTGGCCATCGTCTCGATGGCGTCCTCGGTCAACACTGCACCGGAGCGGAGATAGGCCTCGGCCCCGAGCGTGATGGGCACGGTCTCGATATCCAGGTCGAGTGCATCGAGCACCCGAAGAGCCTGATCCGTGACCTCGGGTCCGATTCCGTCGCCGCGAAATACGGCAATGCGCCGCTTCGTCACGTGCCGCTCCTGCTGTTTCCGAGGAAGAGCTCTTGCAACCGCTCGCGGGAGAACTCCTGCGGCTTGCCCTGTGCGATCACCGAGGCGCGGTTGAGCACAACGACTCGATCAGCGATCTGCAGCGCAGGGGCTAGAACCTGCTCGATGACAATCACCCGCATGCCTCGATCACTCATCTTGCGAAGCACCGACATGATCTCCGGGATGAGCCGTTGGGCCACGCCCAGAGAGGGCTCGTCGCAGATGAGCAGTTTGGGATCGCCGACGAACGCCTGGCCGAGGGCGAGCAGCTGCTGCTGACCGCCGCTGAGCTCGCGGGCCGGCTGGGTCAGCCGCTCGCGCAGGATCGGAAACAGGCCCAGCACTTCCTCCAGGCGGGCCGGGAACTCCTCGGTGTCCACCAGGGCGAGCTTGCTGAGCCTTAGGTTGTCGTAGACGGACAGCTCGGGAAAGACGCGGTGCCCTTCGAGAACGAGCCGAACGCCCTGAGAGACGAGCTTCTCGGGCTTGCGACCGTCGATCCGGGTGCCGTCAAGCGAGATCGTTCCTGCGCTAGGAACGATGAATCCCGCGATGCATTTGGCGAGGGTCGTCTTCCCCGCACCGTTGGGGCCGACGATGACGAGAAGCTCGCCGCTGTCGGCCTGTACTGACACCTGGTCGAGGGCAAGTACGCGCCCGTAGGACGCGCTGACGCTGTCAACGCTGAGCATTGAAGCCACCTCCGAGCAGGGCATCTATCGATTGATCACTGGCCAACGCCGAGGGCGAGTCCGTGCGTACGACCGATCCGAGTTCCATGACCGAGACGGTGTCGGCGATGCTCCAGACGAGCGCGAGATCGTGCTCGACTAGGAGGATGGCCACCCCGGTGCTGGCAAGGTTGCGAAGGACACCACCGAGCTCGTCGCGTTCCTGCGCGGACAGACCTGCCGCCGGCTCGTCGAGGAGCAGTAAGGCAGGAGACCGGGTTAGGACGCGGTATAGCTCGGTAAGCCTCCGCTGGCCATGCGTAAGCAATTGAGCACTCGATTCGTCCCACCGGTCGCGCTGGCTCGTGCTGAGTTCGGTGGCTCGGCCGTCGAGGTCTAGGTTCTCGTGCAGCGACATGTCCTCGAAGACACGTGGTGCCTGGAAGGTCCGGCCCAGTCCGGCGTTCGCGCGACGGGTGGGGGACATGTGGGTCACGTCGCGACCGGCAATGACGATGGAGCCGCCATCCAGTCTGATCAGCCCGGATACCGCGTTGAGCAGCGTGGTCTTGCCAGAACCGTTTGCGCCGACGAGCCCGTGGACCTCACCTGGCCGTACGGCGAGATCGGCGCCCTCGAGCGCACGTACCCGGCCGAAGCTGCGTCGGACCTGTGAGATGACGAGCGCCGGTTCGCTCGTAAGTCCCGCGCGCCTCACCTCGGTGGCACGTGCCTCCAACATCGCGTCGGCGAGTTGGCTACCTAGGTCGTCGTCAAGACTGCGGCCGGACGTGAACAGGGAACGTAGGAAGCCGATGATTCCGTCAGGAAAAATCAGCATGACGACGAAGGCGGTGCCTCCGTAGATCAGCAGGCGGTACTCCGCGAGCCCCGACAGCACCACGTTTGGCACGAGGTAGAGCAGGCATATGCCCAGCAGCGGCCCGACGATGCTGCCGGCGCCGCCGACGATTACCGAGAAGTACAGCAGGATGGACAGCGTGAAAGGGAACGCGCCGGGGCTGACGAAACCGGTCGTCGGCACGTAGAGCACGCCGCATACCGCCGCGCCGAGTCCGGCCAGGCCGAATGCCGCTAGCCGCAGAAGCCCGGGGCGCATGCCCAAGCTCGCGGCTGCTTCCGGGCTGGCTGCCGCTGTCTTGAGTTGCCGCCCAAAGCGGGAGGCGCGCACCCGGGCGTGCACGACGAAGCTGAGCGCTGCGACGACGATGACAGTGATCGCGAGCCAATTCAGGCCCCACACGGTCGTCGTGTACTGGCCGGGCACGGTGACCGAGATTCCCGAGACGGCGTGGGTGAATCCGTTGTAGTTGATCAACATCGCCGGGAAGACCACCGCAACGGCCAAGGTGATGAAGCCGAGATAGTAGCCCTGCACCCGCAGCGCAGGAAGCGCCGTGACGATGCCGAACAAGAACCCCGCGACGATGCCGATGATGGCTGACAACCAGTACGGCACGCCGTATACGGTCGCCGCCATTCCTTCGGCATAGGCGCCTGCGCCGAAGACGGCGCCGATACCGAACGAGATCTGGCCAGCCTCGCCGCGCAAGATGTTCAAAAAGACGGCCACGGCCACGTACAGGTCCATCAGCAGCACGACCTGTTGCCAGTAGGCGTCGCCCAGGGCGAACGGCACCAGGCTGCCGATCACGACGGCAACGGAACCGGTCGTCACCTCGATGCGATGCTCGCGCCTGATCCGGACCGCTGCTCGCCAAGCCGGTCCAGCCGTTCGGGGCGCCCCACGCAGTGTCTGCAGGTTCGGCATCGTCACACCCGCCGCGGGGCGGCTTGACCAAGCACACCCTCAGGTCGCACGAGCAGCACCATTGCAAGTAGAACGAGCGGCGCGATCTGCTCGTATTCGCCGCCGAGGTGGAAGATCGCAACCTCGGTGAGCACCCCCAGCACCGGTCCGGCGATCAGCGCACCCAGTTGGTTACCGAGCCCGCCGATTACCGCCGCGGCGAAGCCGCTGAGTGCGTACGTGATTCCCGAAGACTGGGACAGGCTGATCACCGGGGCCGCCAGCGCTCCGGTGACCCCGATCAGGAGTCCGCTAATGCCGAAACCGGCTAGCTGAAGGAGGCGGATCGGTGCCCCGGCAGCGCGGGCGGCGTCGAGGTCCTGGCGCAAGGCACTCATCGCGAGACCCGTCGTCGTGTGGCCGTGGAACGCGCGTAGCCCGAAGAACGCCACTATGGCCAAACCGAGCAGGACCGGGTACAGCCATGGCTGTCGGACACCGGCCAGCTCGAACGTGCCCGGACGGTTGGGCACCACCAGCTGCGCCGGTCCCTCCTCGAGCAGGATGCACGACTCGATGATCGCTGACGCCGCAAGCGTCGTGACCAACCAGGAGTGCTGGTCGACCGATGACCGCAGCCGAGCGAGGGTGAGCACGCCCTGCGCACCCATCATCAGTCCGACCAGCACCGCGCCCGCGACGACGATCGCCACGAGGATCGCCAACGAAGTCCCCCGATGAACGACCAGGAAGGTGACTACTCCGCCGACAACCAGGAAGTCACCCTGAGCGAAGTTGAGGATTCCAGTCGCGTTGTAGAGGACGTTCAGGCTCATCGCGACCAACGTGATGATCGCGCCCTGCCCGATTCCGCTGACCAGAGTGATCACGAGCTCCTGCATTGCCGGCTCCTTCTGATTGGTGGTTCAGCAGTCCGCGCGCTCGTAGACGCCGGTTGATACCTGCTTGCCCGGGCGGACCAGAACCATGTCGCTGGGGCCGAATAGGTAGTGCGAACTCTGGCTGGCCGAGACGGACGGGTTGATAAGGCCGCTGATGGAGCCGGAGTGTGTCTCGACCCAGCTCGCGAACTTGGCGCCGGAGGTAGAGCCGGCGCCTTCCATGCCCTGCTTCATGATGCTTACCGAGTCCACGGACGCGGCCGCGAGGTCAAGTGCGAGGGCGGCGAACGCATTTGGCTTGAACGCCTTGATCCCGCTCAGGAACGCCTTGGTGGCAGATGGGGCGCTCTGGCCGGGGCACGCGCCGAATGGCGCGTACGCAGTTGCGGTGAGGTTGGCCATCGAGCTGGGGCCGGAGACAGCGGCGATCTGCGTCGAGTAGTGCGCGCCGTAGCCGCCGACGACAGGAACGTTCCAGCTTAGGTTCTTCATTGCCTGCAGGACATGCCCGACATCGGTTCCGTCCGTAGGGAACAGCAGTACGGCCTGCGGATTGCCGCGCTTGAGTGACAGGGCCTGCGCCGAGATGTCAGTGTCTCCCACCGAGTACTGCTGGTCGCCGGTTACCGTCAGGCCAGCGTCCTTGGCATCTGCCTTGAGCGCGCCATCAGCGGACAGGCCCTGCTGACCGTTGTCGTGCAGGATCGCGACGCGCGTGTAGTTCTTCTTCTGCGCGAACGTCACCATGGCCTTTGCCTGGTCGGCTGCGTTGAGCAACATGCTGAACCCGTACGGCATCTTGCTGGGTGTCAATTCGGCTGACCCGACGACGGGGATGGAGGCGACTCCGTGCTGGTTCTCGACGGGAAGCACGGCGGTCATGGCGTCGCTCGTAATCGGTCCGATGATGAACTGGACCTTGTCTTGGTTGATCAGCTTGTTCGCGTCGGTGACTGCTTGCGTAGGGTCGCCGGCAGTGTCGACCGTGACCAGCTGAACCTTCCGGTTATCGACGCCACCCGCGGCGTTGACCTGCTTGACGCCGTATTCGACGCCTTCCTGGATCCAGCCTCCGGGTTGGGCAAGGTTGCCGGTGAGAGGCACCATCAGCCCGACTTTCAGTGGCCCATCTGATGACGCAGTGTTGTTCGACGGCTTCTTCGTGCTGCATGCGGCGGTGGCAACGAGCATCAGCCCGATCGCGGCGCCGAGGCACCGGGTCGCTCGTGAGTGTGTCATTGCGGTCCTCCAATGTGTCGCGTGCCAAACGGCACGACTGCTGGGTCAGTGCAGGGTGCGGCCGCCATCGACAGCCAGGGTCGCGCCGGTGACGTAGCCGGCGGCAGGAGACCCCAAATAACAGACGGCATCGGCAATCTCCTCGGCTGAGGCGAGTCGCTTGACGAGGTAGCCGTCGAATTCGGCGACGGCCTGCTGGCTCTCGCGCGAACGGTGGTGTTGGGTATTGGCCGCAAGCGGGGTGTCCACCAGTCCCGGACACACGCAGTTCACGCGGATCCCGCTCGCGGCATGGTCGAGGGCCATCGCGCGGCTCAGCCCGATCACTGCCGCCTTCGAGGCGACGTAGGCCGCCATGTTCGGTATCGGCCGAAGGCCGGCGCCGGATGCGACGTTGACGATGGCTGAACCCACGGGCATCAGTGGCAGAACGTGCCTGCTTGTCTGCCACACGCCGCGGACGTTGACGTCGAATACGCGCGCCCAAGCTTGCTCACTGCACTCGAGGATGTTGCCGACCTCGGCGACGCCCGCGGAATTGACGAGCAGGTCGCAGCGGCCGCTTTGCTCTCGCAGGGTCACCGCGAGAGCGGCTACCGATTCGGCGTCGGCGACATCGACCACGAAGCTGTCGGGCCCGGCAGGTGTGAGGTCGGCGATCAGGACGCGAGCGCCCGCCACGCGGAGCTTGTCGACCACGGCCGCACCGATCCCGCTGGCGCCGCCGGTGACGACCGCGACGGCTCCCTCGTACCCTTTCTGCGTCATGGTCCCTCCTGCAGCAGGGTCGGCCGAACACGCTGGACGTACTCGGCGCAGGTGAGGAATTCGCCGCGGCCATCTTCGATGATGTGCTTCACGGTCTGCTCGAGCGCCCAGAGCCTGGAGGGGCGACCGATTACCTGTGGGTGCATGCCGAGCATGAAGTGGTTTCCGGGCTCGGCCGCGATCCCGTCGTACTCCCGGCACCAGGTTTCCACGACGGCGCTGGGGGCCGACATCACGCGACCGGGCAGACGGTTGCTGTACATGAAGAAGGGCGCATCGTCCAGTGCCCAGGCGAATGGGAGCTCGACGATTCCCGTCTTGCGGTCGCCGTCCCGCAACAGATACGCGGCGTCGGCGTCGAACATGTTGCTGGAGAAGCTGAACCCGAACCGTTCCATGAGGGCGATCGAATGCGCTGTCAACTCTCCTGCGGGCGAGCGCCACCCTTCTGGTTCGCGTCCGGTCGCCGCCACGATCGCATCCCAGCCTCGCTGGAACTCCTCCTCCTCAGCCTCTGCACCGAGGTTGTCAGACCATGTGTGGCTGTAACTGTGGTGTTCGATGGGCAGTCCCGTCGCAAGGATCTGCTCCACCTGAGCGGGGTATGTCTCGACCACTTTTCCAGGGACGAAGAAGGTTGCAGCGATGCCGTAGCGCGTGAGCAAGTCGAGAATTCGGGGCAGCCCGACAGTCGGTCCGTAGTGGCCTTGGGAGAGCCAAACCGGCTTGCTTGCGGCGGCGGGATCGCGGGCTGCCCAGAGCGTTTCGGCGTCCATGTCGAAGGTGAGCAGTACAGGGATCTTGGGTGACATCTGCTTCCTCGGGTCTAGAGTTCCGCGGGCAAGTCGGGCGCAGGGGGCGCAAAGAGCTCGTCCTGCACGCGCTGGCACAGTCGCAGCAGCAGTTCCTCGGAGCCTGGCCTGCCGATGAGTTGCAGTCCGACTGGCAGGCCGCGCACCATCGCGCACGGGACGGTCGCGGCGGGCAGGCCGGTGTAGTTCATCAAGAAGGTGAATGCGACGAATCCGCGGCGGGCATCTTCGGGAAGTGCCGATCGGTCGTTCGGTATCTGCGGTGCGACGAAGCCGAGGGTCGGCGTCAGTAGCACGTCCACGTCATCGAGCAGGGCGTGCATGTGGTGCAGAGCGCGGACCTGCGTTTCGACAGCGCGGGAGTAATCTGCACCGCTCACCCTGGCGCCCTTGTCGAACTGGTGCCTGCTGTAGTCGGTCAGCAGTTCTCGCAGGTTCGCGTCGGCCATCAACTCGTCACCGCCGGTGGACAGCCGGTCCGCCTGCATGATCGCGTAGAAGTCGTCCGCAAAGAGCGGCGAGCGCAGGCTGGTCTCCGACTGACGAAGTGGCGCGCCGAGCAGTTGCCCGAGTTGCACCGCGGCGAGGTGCGCAGCCGCAACCACGTCAGATTCTACGTCTGGCACTCCGCTGTCTCCGATCCAGCGCAGCCTGGGTGGGGTCGAGTCCGACTGCGTCGTCGGGCGGGGGCCATGTACGTAGCCCGGCTGGGAAAGCGGATCGCTCGCGTGCGGACCCGCCATCACACGCCATAACAGCAGGGCGTCGGAGGCATAACGGGTTATCGGCCCGGCCGAGGAGAAGCGGCGGGTGCCGATGTATCCGCCGCCGCGAGGAATCGACCCTGACGACGGCTTC
>Ga0157369_10007076_pt1 | contig 12938 bp, 12 predicted proteins | sample C25metaG_FD_113461 | JGI IMG/M metagenome (GOLD analysis project Ga0157369, IMG submission 113461) | Corn rhizosphere microbial communities from Kellogg Biological Station, Michigan, USA - C2-5 metaG | ecosystem: Host-associated > Plants > Roots > Rhizosphere > Soil | place: USA: Michigan...
CTTCCACTTCACCGCCGCCGCGTTCGATCGACGAAGGTCGAAGGCGTACACCGTGTTCGGATACGGCGTGACGACGTACATCGTGTCGCCGATGACGAGCGGCGCGGCCTCGTGGCCCTTCGGAATTCCGGTCGCGAAGCTGAACGAGAGCTTCAGCGTCGCGACGTTGGCGGTCGTGATCTGGTCGAGCGGGCTGAAGCGCGCGCCTTGCGCGTCGTGGCCGACGACGGGCCAGTCGCCGGTGGCTGCGGAGGCAGACGCGGCGACGGCAGATGCGGAGGGTGCCGCCGCGACCGCAGATGCTGCCGATGCAGGATCAGCAGGTGGGCTCGCGGCGTGCGCGCCGATGGTGGCGAGTGCGACGAGCGCGGGTGCGCTCCATGTCAGGCGCCATCGCACTCTGCAACCCACGCGTCCCTCCCCCGATCGTCGCTGCGACGCACGACGTCGGCAATTCGCATGCCTCCGGTGCGCGTCGTCGCGCGTGCGATCGCGGCCCGAAAGCGACGACCGGGCGATCGTCGCGACGATCGCCCGGTCAGAGGTGGTGAGGTGCGGCGTGCCGGCGCCGCGGCGTCACTGCGATGCGGCCGAAGCAGGCGCCGTCGCCGATGCCGTCGCGGCAGCGGTCGTCGCTGCCGTGCTCGCCGACGCGTCGGCGAACGAAGCGCCGGTCGTGGCCGCGGGCGATGTCATCGGCGTCGCCATCGCCGACGCGGCCGTTGCGGCCGGCGCTGCGTGCGTGGCGCCGACGCTCGACGATGCGATCGGCAGCAGCGGCACGATCAGGAGCGCGACGATGTTGATGATCTTGATCAGCGGGTTGACCGCGGGACCCGCGGTGTCCTTGTACGGATCGCCCACGGTGTCGCCGGTGACCGCGGCCTTGTGCGCCTCGCTGCCCTTGCCGCCATGATGGCCGTCCTCGATGTACTTCTTGGCGTTGTCCCACGCGCCGCCGCCGGTGCACATCGAGATCGCGACGAAGAGGCCGGTGACGATCGTCCCCATCAGCAGGCCGCCGAGCGCCGCCGGTCCGAGCAGGAGGCCGACGAGGATCGGCACGACGACCGGCAGCAGCGACGGCACGACCATCTCCTTGATGGCGGCGGTCGTCAGCATGTCGACCGCGCGGCCGTACTCGGGCTTGCCCGTGCCCTCCATGATTCCCTTGATGTCGCGGAACTGGCGCCGCACCTCGACGACGACCGCGCCCGCGGCGCGACCGACCGCCTCCATCGCCATCGCGCCGAAGAGATAGGGAATCAGGCCGCCGATGAAGAGGCCGATGATGACCATGTGGTCGGAGAGATCGAACGAGAGGTGCATGCCGCGCGACTCGAGCGCGTGCGTGTAGTCGGCGAAGAGGACGAGCGCGGCGAGGCCGGCCGAGCCGATCGCGTAGCCCTTGGTCACCGCCTTCGTCGTGTTGCCGACGGCGTCGAGCGGGTCGGTGATGTCGCGCACGCTGTCGGGCAGCTCCGCCATCTCGGCGATGCCGCCGGCGTTGTCGGTGATCGGGCCGTAGGCGTCGAGCGCGACGACGATTCCCGCCATCGACAACATCGACGTCGCCGCGATCGCGATGCCGTAGAGGCCGCCGAGCCAGTACGAGACGAAGATCGCGATGCAGACGCAGAGCACCGGCCACGCGGTCGACTTCATCGAGACGCCGAGGCCCGCGATGATGTTGGTGCCGTGGCCGGTCGTCGAGGCGGCTGCGACGTGCTGCACGGGCTTGTAGTCGGTGCCGGTGTAGTACTCGGTGATCCAGACGAGCGCAGCGGTCAGCACGAGGCCGACGACGCACGCGCCCCAGAGCCGCATCTGCGAGTTCGCGCCGAGCGCGTCGGCGGGCATGATCGCGCTGGTCACGAACCAGAACGCGATCAGCGACAGCACGCCGGCGACGATGAGGCCGCGGTAGAGCGCGGGCATCACGTTCTTCATTCCCGGCGACGCCTTGACGAAGCTGCAGCCGACGATCGAGGCGATGATCGAGACGCCGCCGAGCAGCAGCGGATAGATCACGGCGGCGAGCGCGGTCGTCGCATTGGCAGCGAACAGCAGCGCGCCGAGCGCCATCGTCGCGATGATCGTCACCGCGTAGGTCTCGAACAGGTCGGCGGCCATGCCGGCGCAGTCGCCGACGTTGTCGCCGACGTTGTCGGCGATGACCGCGGGATTGCGCGGGTCGTCCTCCGGGATCCCGGCCTCGACCTTGCCGACGAGGTCGGCGCCGACGTCGGCGCCCTTGGTGAAGATGCCGCCGCCGAGACGAGCGAAGATCGAGATCAGCGACGAGCCGAACGCGAGGCCGAGCAGCGGCTTCAGCGTCGCGGTGTCGACCTTGGTGCCGCCGGTGAGGTACCAGAAGAACGCGCCGACGCCGATGAGGCCGAGGCCGACGACGAGCATGCCGGTGATCGCGCCGCCCTTGAACGCGACGTTGAGCGCCGGGCCGATGCCCTGCGTCGCCGCCTGCGCGGTGCGCACGTTCGCGCGCACCGACACGTTCATCCCGATGAAGCCGCACGCGCCCGAGAGGATCGCGCCGATGACGAAGCCGACCGCGGTGGTCTTGTCGAGGAAGACGAAGATCAGGATTGCGAGGACGATGCCGACCATGCCGATCGTCGTGTACTGGCGCTTGAGGTAGGCCGCCGCCCCCTGCTGGATCGCCGCGGCGATCTCCTGCATGCGCGCGTTGCCCGCGTTCTGCGCGAGGATCCAGCTGCGCTGGACGAAGCCGTAGATGACCGCGGCGAAGCCGCACGCGATCGCGATGTAGAGCGCCGTCGTGGTGGAGATCAAGAGAGTTCCTTCCTCATTGCCAATCGTTGGATTCGTTCGCGGCCGCGGCTGGCCTGCCCGGCGTGACTTTCCGCACGGTCTCGGGCAAACCCCGAATGTTAAGGGATCGCGGTGTCGCCCCGACCCTGCCGGGCCGCGGCGGACGGTGGGCGCCGGCTGCGCCTACCATCGCGACTCGCCGTCCTCGACCGCTCCGCCATGAGCCTGCACAACGTCTCCCCCGGCCCGCGCGCCCCCGACGAGTTCAACGTGATCATCGAGATCCCGATGAACGCCGACCCGATCAAGTACGAGGTCGACAAGGAAACCGGCGCGATGTTCGTCGACCGCTTCATGAGCACGGCGATGCACTATCCGTGCAACTACGGCTACATCCCGCAGACGCTGTCGGCCGACGGCGATCCGGTCGACGTCCTCGTCATCACGCCGTTCCCGCTCGTGCCGAGCGTCGTGGTGTCGTGCCGGCCGATCGGCATGCTGAAGATGGAGGACGAGGCGGGCGGCGACGCCAAGCTGCTCGCGGTGCCGATCGACAAGATCCTCGGCATCTACCGCCATTGGCAGAAGCCCGCCGACATGAACGAGCTGCGGCTGCGCCAGATCCAGCACTTCTTCGAGCACTACAAGGACCTCGAGCCCGGCAAGTGGGTCAAGGTGAGCGGCTGGGAGGGACCTGACGCGGCGCGCGCCGAGATCCGCAACGGGATCGCCGACTACCTCGCGAGCAAGGCCGCGCGGCAGTCGTAGCCCCGGCGACGCTCAGTCGCGCCCGCCGGCGTCCTTGAACGGCCGGCGCTCGTTCAGCTCGTCGAGGTAGCTCTCGACGCCTTTGCCTTCGCGGGCGAGGAAGTCGTCGACCGCGCGCGCGAACTGCGGATGCGCGAGCCAGTGCGCCGACCACGTCTGCGTCGGCATCAGCCCGCGCGCCATCTTGTGCTCGCCCTGCGCGCCGCCTTCGAAGCGTTGGTAGCCGTTGGCGATGCACCACGCGAGCGGCTGGTAGTAGCAGGCGTCGAAGTGCAGGCAGCTGACGTGCTCGACGGCGCCCCAGTAGCGGCCGAACGCGGCTTTGCGCTCCGGGTCGATCGCGATCAGCGACGTCGCGATGGCTTTTTTGCCGCGATGGGCGACGAAGAGCAGCCAGTTCTCGCCCATCGTTGCCGCGGTGCGCGCGAAGAAGTCGCGCGTCAGATAGGGCGTCGAGTGATGCGCGCGATACGTGAGCGTGTAGCAGCGGTAGAAGAAGTCCCAGTCGTCGCTGGCGATGGCGTCGCCGGTCGCCGCGCTGAACGTGATCCCTGATTCGGCGACGCGGCGCTGCTCCTGCTGGATCTTCTTGCGCTTGTCGCGCTGCAGGCTGGCGAGGAAGTCGGCGAAGTCGGCGTACGGCGAGTCGGCGCGATTCGTCCAGTGGAACTGCACCGTCGTCCGCAGCGACCAGCCGGCGTCGCGCGCTGCGGCGCGGTCGGCGTCGTCGAGGAAGAGCAGGTGCGCCGACGACAAGCCCGCCGATCGCGCGAGCTGCTCGATCGCGCGCAGCAGGAGGAGGCGGTGCTCGGCCGATCGCGCGAGCAGGCGAGGCCCGGGCACCGGAGTGAACGGGACGGCGTCGAGCAGCTTCGGGTAGTAGTCGAGCCCGTGGCGGCGATACGCATCCGCCCACGCCCAGTCGAAGACGTATTCGCCGTACGAATGGTCCTTGAGGTAGAGCGGGCAGGCGGCGACGAGATCGCCGTCTCGTTCGACGACGAGGAAGTGCGGTGACCAGCCGGTGCGCTCGACCGCGCTCTTCGACGCGTGCAGCGCTCGCAGGTACGCCATCGTCATGAACGGCGTCGCCGACGGCTGCGCGGCGACGAGCGCGTCCCACGCCGCGGCGTCGATCTCGGCGGGATCGCGGCAGACGCGGACGACATGGTCGGCATCGCTGGCCGGCCGGCTCCTGCGCGGTGTCGCGTGCTCGCTCATCGGCGGGCGATGCTACGTCGAAGGCAGCGCTGCCGCTGCGCGCTCGCGCGCGGGTCGATCGCCTACACTCGACTGCATTCGAGTCCGCGCGGAGCCGGTCCAATGAAGCAGATCACCGCCATCGTCAAGCCGTTCAAGCTCGAGGAGGTGCGCGAGGCGCTGGCCGACATCGGCGTCTCGGGCCTCACCGTCACCGAGGTCAAGGGCTTTGGGAGGCAGAAGGGCCACACCGAGCTCTACCGCGGCGCCGAGTACGTGGTCGATTTCCTGCCCAAGGTGAAGATCGAGGTCGTCGTCAAGGACGGCGACTCCGAGCGCTGCATCGATGCCATCGTCAAGGCGGCGAAGACCGGCAAGATCGGCGACGGCAAGATCTTCGTGACGACCATCGACCACGTCGTTCGCATCCGCACCGGCGAGCTCAACGAGGACGCGGTCTGACGTCGCGCGGCGCGGCGACGACGAGGCGCGTTCCGCACAGCCGGTCGTGCCAGAACTGGCGACCGGGAGCGAAGAGCGCGAACAACGGATAGGTCGCGATCCAAGCGAGCACGGCGAGCAGGCTCGGCAGCGGCGGCCAATGAAGCGCCGACGCGAGCGCCGTCGGGACGCCGAGCCAGGCAATGCAGCAGGCGGCGAAGCGAAGCAGCGCACGGCCTTGCGAGACGCGCGCGCCGGCAGCGGTGACGACGCGGATCCGCCACGTCTGCATCGCGAGCGTCTGGCCGCGCGTCGACCAGAGGCCGACGAAGTAGATCGCGTCGAGGACGAGCGCGTAGATCCTGAGTGCGGTGTCGCTCTGCAGCGGGTGCTGCTGCCCGGTCTGGGCGACGAAGATCGCGCCGAGTACGCCGGGGACGAGCGCGATGCCGAAGAGCAGCATCGCGTCGTAGCAGAAGCACGCCATCCGGCGCGTCAGCGACGGCGCGGCGGCGCTCGGTGCATCGCCGGGCTCGCCGGCGCCCGCGGTCACCGCGCCGCGGACGATGCCGGCTTCGCCGCGGCCGGCGCCGACGTCCGCGCCGGCGCGACCGGTGCCGTCGGCATGGCGGCGTTCGATGCGACGGCGGCGGCCTGCGGGCCGCGCTTGGGCAAGAGCGTCGAGCGGTGCACGAACTCGGGAGTCGCGGCGATCTTGGGCATTCCGCTCTGCTGATGCGGCGGTGGCGTCGGCTGCCGGGTGATCAGCGTCGTCGTCGCCCCGGGCGCTGCCTGGACGAGCGTCGGGGCGACCGGTCGCGGCGCCTGCGCCAGCGCCGGGTTGGGGACGAGGTTGGACTTGGCTTCCTTGCTGTCGCGGCTCGCCGTCTTGCCCGCACGGGCGCTGCCATCGACGGGGGCCGATGCCGCGTGCGCGGCGCGTGCGGCGAACTGGGCACGCTGCTCTGGCGGCAGCGCCTGGTACTCGTGCCAGCGCGCGCTGCGGTCGGTCGCCGGCACTTGCCGCGCCTCCTCGAAGCGAAGCCGCGCCTGGCCGCGCTCGGCCGGCGTCATCTTGGCCCACTCCGACATCCGCGCCTGGATCCGGGCGCGCTCCTCGGGAGGCAGCGCGTGGTAGCGTGCCGCGAGCGCGAGCCACTTCTGCTTTCGCGGCGCTTCGATCGACGGCCAGTCGCGCTCGAGCGGCTTGAGGGCCTCGCGCTGCGCCGGCGTCAGGCTTTGCCAGCGGACGCCTTCCTCGCGCACCGGCGTCGGCGTGCCCGGGGGTCGAGCGCCTTCGGCAGCGACGGCGTGGTCCGGAACGGCCAGCACGACGGCCGCGGCGAGCGGGAGCAGGGCACGCCACGCCGCGGCGAGGGGCAGGGCGAGGGCGGGGCTCGGCTCGCGCTGCATCGCGGCTCGGCTCATTCGCTCGGAGGCGCTTTCAGGAACTCCGCGAATCCGGGATCGCGATACGCGTTGATCGGCAGGTCGTCGCCGAGCAGCGCCTCGTCGATTTCGGCGGCGACCGAGATCTGCGTTCGCGTCTGCCAGTTCTGGATCATCACCAGGCCGCCGACGAGCGCCACGAGCGGCAGCACCGAGGCGAAGCGCAGCCACCAGGGCGACCTGCCGAAGCCGGCGATCGCGGCGCCCGACGCCGTGACGCCGACCGCCTCGCCGCGCGAGCTGCGCGCGAGCTCGAGCGCCTTCTCGCGCCCGAAGCGAAGCCGCTCGGCGACGTCGGGCGAGAGCCGGTCGGCGCTTTCGCTCAGGCACGCCGCGACCGCGCGCGCAAAGCGCGCTTCCGACGCCGCGCGGGCGGCGTCGCGATAGGTGCGGTCGTCCAGCTTCATGACGTGATTCCCTTCGCCTTCAGGGCTTTCGCCAAGGCGTGCACCGCCCGCGAGCAGTGCGTCTTGACGCTTCCTTCGGAGCACCCCATCGAGGCGGCGGTCTCGGCGACATCGAGTTCTTCCCAGTAACGCAGCAGAAACGCCTCGCGTTGACGCGCCGGCAGGAGCGCGACCTCGGCCTCGATCGTTTGCAAGATCTGCGCCCGCGAGACCGATTCGGCGGCGCTCTCCGACTGCAGCGGGCCGCCCAGCGCCTCGAGGGTTTCGAGGATATCGAACTCGCTGTCGTCGCCGGACCCCTCGTACTCCGAGAAATTCCGCACGACCTGGTTCTTCACCTTCTGGCGGCGGAACCAGTCCATCGTGGCGTTCGAGAGGATCCGCTGGAACAGCAGCGGAAGCTCGGCGGCCGGCCGGTCGGGGTACTTCTCGGCGAGCCGGATCATCGTGTCCTGGACGATGTCCAGCGCGGCGTCTTCGTCTCGGACGGCGTACACGGCGCGCTTCCAGGCACGCTTCTCGACGCTCTTCAGGAAGTCGGAGAGTTCTTTTTCGGTCGCCAAAACGACGGGCCTGCGGCGGCAGCTCGGGCGGGCCGGATTATCCCTCGCGCTTTTCTCGTCGCTTTCTGCATTCGAAACCGGCGCTCCGCGATGCAATAATTCGCGGTTGCACGACAGTTTCGATTGCCGGGGCTTCCCGAAGCGCGGTTTCCCCAGGCGTCGCTAGAGCACCACACCCGTCTCACGAGGGCGAGGAAAGGTGCACCGATGGTTTTTCGTCAGAGAAATTCGCAGAGGTGAAGTTCATGGAAACGTCAGCGACTCCGCTGAAGCGCGCGCCGTCGCCGGTGCCGCCGCCCGCCGCCGCCGAGCCGAACGGCTCCGAAATCCTGATCCGTTGCCTGCAGGCGGAAAACGTCCGCTATCTCTGGGGCTACCCCGGCGGCGCGGTTCTCTACATCTACGACGCGCTCTACAAGCAGGACTCGATCCAGCACGTCCTTGTCCGCCACGAGCAGGCCGCTGTCCATGCCGCCGACGGCTACGCGCGTGCCACCGGCGAGGTCGGCGTCGCGCTCGTGACGTCGGGACCCGGCGTCACCAACGCAGTGACGGGGATCGCGACGGCATACATGGACTCGATCCCGATGGTGATCGTCACCGGGCAGGTGCCGACGCCGGCGATCGGGCTCGACGCGTTCCAGGAGTGCGACACGGTTGGAATCACACGCCCGGTCGTCAAGCACAACTTCCTCGTCAAGGACGTGCGCGATCTGGCGGCGACCATCAAGAAGGCGTTCCACATCGCGCGCACCGGCCGCCCGGGGCCGGTCGTCGTCGACATCCCGAAGGACGTCTCGATGGCGCGAACGCCCTACCACTACCCGGCGAGCGTCGAGATGCGCTCGTACAACCCGGTGCGGAAGGGGCACGGCGGCCAGATCCGGAAAGCCGCGCAGCTCCTGCTCGCCGCGAAGCGCCCGTACATCTACACCGGCGGCGGCGTCGTCATCGGCAACGCTGCGGCCGAACTGCGCGCGCTCGTCGACCTGCTCGGCTTTCCGTGCACCAACACGCTGATGGGCCTCGGCGCCTACCCGTCGAGCGACCCGAAGTTCCTCGGCATGCTCGGCATGCACGGGACCTACGAGGCGAACATGACGATGCAGCACTGCGACGTGCTGCTCGCCGTCGGCGCGCGCTTCGACGACCGGGTGATCGGCAACCCCAAGCACTTCGCGTCGGTCGAGCGCAAGATCATCCACATCGACATCGACCCGTCCTCGATCTCGAAGCGCGTCAAGGTCGACATCCCGATCGTCGGCGACGTCAAGGACGTGCTGCAGGAGCTGACGGCGCAGATCCGCGAGGCGGCGTCCAAGCCCGACGTCAAGGCGCTCTCGCCGTGGTGGGCGCAGATCAACGAGTGGCGCAAGCGCGAGTGCCTGACGTACGCGAAGAGCGCCGACGTCATCAAGCCACAGCACGTGATCGAGAAGCTCTGGGAGCTGACGAAGGACCGCGAGACGTACGTCACCTCCGACGTCGGCCAGCACCAGATGTGGGCGGCGCAGTACTACCGCTTCGAGCAGCCGCGGCGCTGGATCAACTCGGGCGGCCTCGGCACGATGGGTGTCGGCCTGCCGTACGCGATGGGGATCAAGCTCGCCAAGCCGGGCGCCGAGGTCGTCTGCGTCACCGGCGAGGGCTCGATCCAGATGTGCATCCAGGAGCTCTCGACCTGCCTGCAGTACAAGACGCCGGTCAAGATCGTCTCGCTCAACAACCGCTACCTCGGCATGGTGCGCCAGTGGCAGGAGATCGACTACGGCCGGCGCTACTCGCACAGCTACATGGACGCGCTGCCCGACTTCGTCAAGCTCGCAGAGGCGTACGGGCACGTCGGCATCCGGATCGACAAGCCCGACGAGGTCGAGCCGGCGCTGCGCGAGATGCTTCGCCTGAAAGACCGCACCGTCTTCCTCGACGTCCGCACCGATCCGGGCGAGAACGTCTGGCCGATGGTGCAGGCGGGCAAGGGCATCACCGAGATGCTGCTCGGCTCGGAGGACCTGTGAAGCACATCATCGCGGTCCTCCTCGAGAACGAGCCGGGAGCGCTGTCGCGCGTCGTCGCGCTGTTCTCGGCGCGCGGCTACAACATCGAGACCCTCACGGTCGCGCCGACCGAAGACCCGTCGCTGTCGCGGATGACGATCGTCACCACCGGCTCGGACGACGTCATCGAGCAGATCACGAAGCATCTCAACCGCCTGATCGAGGTCGTCAAGGTCGTCGACCTCACCGAGGGCGCGTACACCGAGCGCGAGCTGATGCTGATCAAGGTCCGCGCGGTCGGCAAGGAGCGCGACGAGATGAAGCGGATGGCGGAAATCTTCCGTGGCCGCATCATCGACGTCACCGACAAGAGCTACACCGTCGAGCTGACCGGCGCCGCCGACAAGCTCGACGCCTTCCTGCAGGCGATCGACCGCGGCGCGATCCTCGAGACGGTGCGCACCGGCTCGAGCGGGATCGGCCGCGGCGAGCGGATCCTGCGCCTGTGAAGCACACGAACACTGGAGAAGACGAATGAAGGTCTATTACGACAAGGACGCCGATCTCAGCCTCGTCAAGGGCAAGAACGTCACGATCATCGGCTACGGCTCGCAGGGCCACGCGCACGCGCAGAACCTGTCCGACAGCGGGGTCAAGGTCACCGTCGGCCTGAGGAAGGGAGGCGCCTCCTGGATCAAGGCCGAGAAGGCGAACCTCCAGGTCGCTGAGGTGGGCGAGGCGGTGAAGAACGCCGACATCGTCATGATGCTGCTCCCCGACGAGCAGATCGCCGCGGTCTACAAGAACGACGTCGAGCAGAACATCAAGCCGGGCGCCTCGCTCGCGTTCGCGCACGGCTTCAACGTCCACTACGGCCAGGTCGTGCCGCGCACCGACCTCGACGTCTGGATGGTCGCGCCGAAGGCGCCGGGTCACACGGTGCGCTCGACCTACGTCCAGGGCGGCGGCGTGCCGCACCTGATCGCGGTCCATGCCGACAAGTCCGGGAAGGCGCGCGACCTCGCGCTCAGCTACGCGGCGGCCAACGGCGGCGGCAAGGCCGGCGTCATCGAGACCAACTTCCGCGAAGAGACCGAGACCGACCTCTTCGGCGAGCAGGCGGTGCTCTGCGGCGGCACGGTCGAGCTGATCAAGGCGGGGTTCGACACGCTCGTCGACGCCGGCTACGCGCCCGAGATGGCGTACTTCGAATGCCTCCATGAGCTCAAGCTCATCGTCGACCTCATCTACGAGGGCGGCATCGCGAACATGAACTACTCGATCTCGAACAACGCCGAGTACGGCGAGTACGTGAGCGGCCCGAAGGTCATCGACGAGCACACGCGGGCGCGCATGAAGTCGATGCTGAAGGACATCCAGACCGGCGAGTACGCGAAGAGCTTCATCATCGAGAACCGCGCCGGCGCGCCGACGCTGATGAGCAAGCGCCGTCTGACGGCCGAGCTCCCGATCGAGGTCGTCGGGGAGAAGCTGCGGGCCATGATGCCGTGGATCAAGAAGAACCGTCTGGTCGACCAGTCGCGCAACTGAGGCCGGTCGCGACGACCGAGCCGACCCTCGCCGTCGCCGCGGGCGACAGCGAGGCGGCCGAGCTCGAGCTGCCGCCGCGGCGGCGCAGGAAGGGCATCTACATCCTGCCCAATCTGTTCACGCTCGGCGCGCTGTTCGGCGGCTTCTATGCGGTCGTGATGGCGATGAACGGCCGCTTCGAGAACGCCTCCTACGGCGTCTTTGCCGCGATGGTGCTCGACAGCCTCGACGGCCGCGTCGCGCGGATGACGAACACCCAGAGCGTCTTCGGCGAGCACATGGACTCGCTCTCCGACATGGTTTCGTTCGGCGCGGCGCCGGCGCTCGTCGCTTACGAATGGGCGTTGCGCGGGCTCGGCAAGGCGGGCTGGATCGCGGCGTTCGTCTACTGCTCGTGCGCGGCGCTTCGCCTCGCCCGCTTCAACACCAACGTCGGCGTCGTCGACAAGCGCTTCTTCCAGGGCCTGCCGAGCCCGGCCGCCGCGGCGCTCGTGATGGGGTTCATCTGGCTGATGGACAACGCCGGCTTCACCGGGATCGAGGAAGGCCCGTGGCTCGGATGGGTGATGTTCGCCTTCACCCTCTACGCCGGGCTGACGATGGTCACCAACGTGCCCTTCTACAGCTTCAAGGACCTGAGCATGCGGCGCTCGGTGCCGTTCGTCGTCATCGTCGCGATCGCGCTCGGCATCGCGGCGATCAGCATCCACGTCCCGGGCACCCTGTTCGGCCTCTTCGTCGCCTACGGCGTCTCCGGCTATGGGATGTACGTCTGGAAAAAGATGAAGGGCAAGCCGGTGAGCGTGATTGCAACGTCGACCGACGAACCCGACGAGCAGGGCTTGCACCGCTGACGAGGCCTGCGCTATATTGCTCCGGTGATGACGCGAATCGTGACCACTGGAGAAGCCCTTCGGGCTTCGGCGCTGCTCCTTCTGCTTCGACCACCAAGGGCTCGCTGAACGAACTCGCCACCACGTCTCGTCAACGGCCCGCTAGCAAACGCAGCGGGCCGTTTCGTTTCTGCCCCACGAAAGAACGCCATGACCGACCGCTTGATCATCTTCGATACGACCTTGCGCGATGGCGAGCAATCGCCCGGCGCCTCGATGACCAAGGACGAGAAGCTCCGCATCGCGCGCCAGCTCGAGCGGCTCAAGGTCGACGTCATCGAGGCCGGCTTCGCGGCGTCGTCGAACGGCGACTTCGAGGCCGTGAAGGCGATCGCGCAGGCGGTGCGCGGCTCGACGGTGTGCTCGCTCGCGCGCGCCAACGACCGCGACATCGCGCGCGCCGCCGAAGCGCTGAAGGGCGGCGAGTCGACGCGGATCCACATCTTCCTCGCGACGAGCGACCTGCACATGGAAAAGAAGCTGCGCATGACGCGCGAGCAGGTCTTCGAGCAAGCGCGCCTCTCGGTTCGCTTTGCGCGCAATCTCAGCGGCGACGTCGAGTTCTCTCCGGAGGACGGCTATCGCTCCGACCCGGAGTTCCTCTACCGTGTCCTCGAGGCGGTCATCGCCGAAGGTGCGACGACGATCAACATCCCCGACACGGTCGGCTACGCCGTCCCCGAGCTGTACGGCGAGTTCATCGCCGACCTGCGTCGCAAGATCCCGAATGCCGACAAGGCGGTCTGGTCGGTGCATTGCCACAACGACCTCGGCATGGCGGTCGCGAACTCGCTCGCCGGCGTCAAGATCGGCGGCGCGCGGCAGATCGAGTGCACGATCAACGGTCTCGGCGAGCGTGCCGGCAACTGCTCGCTC
>Ga0157369_10007078_pt1 | contig 12938 bp, 10 predicted proteins | sample C25metaG_FD_113461 | JGI IMG/M metagenome (GOLD analysis project Ga0157369, IMG submission 113461) | Corn rhizosphere microbial communities from Kellogg Biological Station, Michigan, USA - C2-5 metaG | ecosystem: Host-associated > Plants > Roots > Rhizosphere > Soil | place: USA: Michigan...
CCCGGCGGCCGGCGACGGCTCGTGCGCGAAGGCGCGCAGCGTGTGCCGCGCGAGGCCGGTCACGGTCGCCGCGTCCACGCCGCGGCCCGACACGTCGCCGATGAGGACGAGGTGCTGGCGGTCGGACAGCGGGACCACGTCGTAGAAGTCGCCCCCGACGTCCACCGCCTCCTCGGCGGTCGCGTACCGGACGGCGATCTCGACCCCTGGCACGTCCGGCAACCGCTCCGGCAGCAGGCTCTCCTGCAGGCGCGCGGCGATCCGGGTGCGCTGGCCGAACAGCCGGGCGTTGTCGAGCGCGATGCCGGCGCGCCGGGCCAGGTCCGCGACGAGGTCGAGGTCGGCGGCCAGGGTGTCGGGCCGCCCCGAGGTGTTGACCAGGGACAGCACGCCGACCGACCGCCCGCGCACGACCATCGGCACGAGCAGGCCGGGGCTCGGCGGCAGCAGGTCGGCGAGGGCCTCGACGGGCCCCGGCGTCCCGGGGGTGAGGAGGAAGGGGCGGACGTCGGCGGTGTGGAGTCGCTCGCCGGTGCGGAAGACGCGAGCCGCCGGCACCTCCGAGGCGACGGGCAGCACCGCCGGAGTGCGCACCGCGGGCGCGATCGCCTCGGGAACGGGGTCCGCGTGCACGGACAGGGCAGTGGTGATGCGCCCCCGCCCGTCCGGCAGCAGCACGACGAGCCAGTCGGCGAGGTCCGGCACCAGGAGCGTGGCCAGCCGGGCGAGCACGGCGCGCTCGTCGAGGGAGCGGCTCAGCACGTCGCTGGCGCGGGCGAGCAGGTCCACCCGGGCGCGAGCCCGTTCCGCCTCCGCCCGGGCCGTCTCCGCCTCGGTGCGGGCCCGTTCCGCCTCCTCGCGCGCCGCCTCCGCCTCGGCGCGGGCGCGCTCGGCCTCGGCCCTCGCCGCCCGCTCGGCCTCGTGCAGCCGGGCGCGCTCCTCCTCGGCAGCGACGCGCTCGGTCACGTCCCAGACGAGGACGGCGAGCGCGACGGGCTGTCCCTGCTCGTCCCGGACCGGGTAGACGCTCTCGCGCCAGTGCCGCCTGACGCCGCCGGGCTCGGCGGGAAAGCCCGCGAACTCGATCTCGGGCAGCGGCTCGCCCGTGCGCAGCACGCTCCGGAAGGGCTCCCCCGCGACGGCGGCCAGATGGGGCAGCACGTCGGCCACCCGCAGGCCGAGGTGCTCCGCCACGGGCCGGCCGTTGATCTGCGCCAGCCGCTCGTTCAGGGTCAGGTAGCGCAGGTCGCCGTCCAGCAGGGCGAAACCCACCGTGGTCTGGGACACCAGGGCGTCGAAGACCTGCCGCGCCACGTCCGCCCCGGTGGACGGCGCGCCCGCGAAGCCGTTCGCGCGCTCCACGACCACCTGCCTCCGCCGGGTCGATCCAGGAGCACGCAAGATAGCAACTCGTGAGGGAGGAGTAACTCATCCCGGACGTGCGGCCCCTGCAGACGGCGACGGGCCCCACGGGAAGGTTCCCGTGGGGCCCGGTCGTGAAGTGCGGCGGTGCGACCGCTTGGGTCAGCTCAGCTTGTCCTTGGCCTTGTCCGCGAGGCCCCGCGCCTTGTCGCCCAGCGAGGGGTCGTCGTCGGTGTAGTCCCCGGTCCTGCCGGTCGTCGTGGTGCCCGCCGTGGTGGCGTCGCCACCCTCGGTGTCGATGACCTCCTTGCGGACGTCGGCGGTCACGGTCTGCTCGTCCTGGACCTGCTCCTTGGAGAGCCGGACGCGCTCGACGGGGACGGCCTCGGTCTGGACGACCGGGCGCTCCTCGGTGAGGACGACCTCGTGCTCCTCCTCGGACAGGGCCGGCCCGTCCAGCGCCTGGCCGCGGTTCTCGTCCGTGATCGGCTCACGCTCGACCCGGACCTCCTCGCGGGTCACCGGGACGTTCACCTGCTGCTGCTCGGTGACCACGTACTTGCGCAGCCGGGCGCGGCCGGCCTCGACCTTCTCGGTGCCGGCGCGGAGGCGCTCCTCCGAGCGGGTCATCGCGTCGTCCGTCGTCGGGCCGGAGGTGTCGTGCCCGACGGTGCGGCCCTCGACGTCGTCGTACACGCCGTCACGGTCGGTGTCGGTCCGGTCGCTGTAGGTCGTGCCGGCGACGTCGTCGGTCCTGCCGTACGTCGAGTCGGTCGTCGTCCCGGTGGTCCCGGTCGTCGTCCCGTAGGTCGAGTCGGTCGTGGTGTCGGTCGTCGTCCCCGAGGTGTACCCGGAGGTGCCGCCGCCGAGGCCGTAGTACGAGTAGAGCTGGTCCTCCTCCTGCTCGGACAGCTCACGGTCGGTCTCGATGTTCGGGGCGTTCTTGACGCGGTCCTTGTCGTACGGGACGCGGATGCCGTCGCCGGTCTGCTCGGCCTGGTCGAGCGGCACGAAGCTCTCGTTGCTGCCGAACAGCCCCGTCTTCACCGTGACCCAAGCCGGCTCGCCGCTGGCGTTGTCGAGGTAGACCGTGCCGATGCTGCCGATCTTGTCGCCGTCGGTCGTGTACGCCGTGCCGCCGATCAGCGTCTGTACGGAGTCGCGCGAGATCATGCGAATGCCTCCTAGGCACTTCTGGATTTCTCGTTCGATGTCTGAGCACGGGCCCCGGGGTGGAAGGGCCCCATGTCGCTCCGACGATGAAGACCACCGTCGTCGCGCCCGACCTCTCGCTACCCGGCCTGCTGATCGCTAACCCACTCCTCGATCCTTTTTTTCCGGGCGGACGGCTTCCGCCTCCGGCTTGCGAATCGACACGCACCGAACCGACCCATGTGGAGGGTTGTCAGGCGGCGGCAACAACCAGCGGCACCCCATAGCGGCGTGTAGGGCGTCAATTCCGCCGGGCGATCGCGATCGTGAGCGCTGTCGCGAAGCCGCACCACGCGGGATAGGGCGCGAGTGCGGCGCCGGCACGCCGGTCCACCGCTGCAGTCCGGCGGACGAGGTCCGCCGCACTGAACGTGAGGACCGCGCACTCGGCGGCGGCAAGCCAGGGCCGCCGGGCCCGGAAGAACAGGACGTTCCAGCCCGCGTTCAGCACCAGGTTGGCCGCCAGCGCGGCCCGGTAGCGGGACTGCTCCCGCGAGCGGCCGGCGAGCCCGTCGAGCGCGCGCGCCGACGTCACGGCGAGGTCGGCGTACAGCGGCGTCCAGACCAGGCCGTACGCCGGCGGCGGAGGCTGCCAGCTCGGCGTGCGCAGCGACCGGTACCAGGGCGACTGCGGGTCGGTGGCGAGCCCGCCGGCGACCGCGGTGGCCGCCACAGCGAGCGAGGTCCGCAGCAGCGTCCGCCGTCCCATTCGCCACCCCTTCCTCCCGGCCCGCTCGCGACGCTAGCCGTCCTGCGGCGAGCCGGCGACGCGAAGAGGAGGCGGCCCCGGCCAGCCGTGCTCGGACCACCACTGGGCGAACGCCCGGTTGGCGCCCGCTTGGCGGGCGTACACGTCCCGGATCGAGGCGAGCAGTTCGTCGACCGCCATCGGCAGGCGATGCGGCTGCCAGGCGAGGTGCAGCCGGCGGTGCAGCGGGTCGCCCTCGAGGGTGCGCAGCACGTACCCCTCCCGCTGCACGGACTGCGGCAGCACCGTCAGGACGGCCTGGCCGGAGGTGACGGCGCGGCGGGCGAAGCTGACGTCGTCCGTGACGTGCCGCACCCGCGGCGTGAACCCGGCCGCCCGGCAGGCGGCGGCGAAGGCCTCGCGCTCGCCGTCCTCCGCCAGCCCCTGCAGGATCCACCACTCGTTCCGCAGGTCGGCGAGATGCAGCGGCTCCTGGGCCGCGAGCGGGTGACCGGCGGCCAGGGCCACCAGCGCCGGCTCGGACTCGACCAGGACGACGTGCCGGGCCCGGGCCGGGAACACCAGCGGGGTTCCGGCGTACTCCGCGACCAGCACGAGGTCGAGCTCGCCCGAGGCCAGTTGCGTGAGCAGGTGCTCCGCGGAGTGGTGCGTGAACGCGGACACCGGTACGCCCACCAAGCCGTCCAGGGCGTCGATCAGCTCCCCCGCGAGGACTCCGAGCGCGCTCGCACCGAAGCGCAGCGGCGAGGTCGCCGCGCGCGTTCGGAGCAACAGGTCCTCGACGTCGTGCAGCAGCGGGCGCGCGCGCTGGACGAACTCGGCGCCGGCGGCCGTCACGATGGCCCCGCCGGCGTCGCGGTGGAAGAGCACGACCCCCAGCTCGGCCTCGATCCGGCGTAGCTGACGCGACACGAGCGGCTGATCGAGCCCCAGGGCCCGGGCGGCGGCGCCGATGCTCCCGGCGTCCGCGACCGCGACGACGATGCGGAGGTGGCGCAGCTCCAGGTCCATGTCTCAGGATGGCCTGTCGTCACCGCGGTCCCATGCGGTTGCTATTCACTGCACGTGCATCCGGGTGTGCAGGCCCTGCGCCCACTGGTAGCGTCCCGCGAGGGTTCGACGGCGAGCTCTCGGGGAGGTGCTCGGGACATGGCGGTGCCGCTGTACCAGGCGAAGGCGGACCTGCTGCGCGTGCTCGGGCACCCTGCGCGCATCCGCGTGCTGGAGCTGCTCGGCGACGGCGAGCTGGCCGCCGGCGAGCTCCTCGCCGAGATCCCCATCGAAGCGGGCAGCCTCTCCCAGCAGCTGGCGGTCCTGCGCCGCGCCGGCCTGGTCGCCCAGCGCCGTGAGGCCGGCACCGTCGTCTACTCGCTGACGGTCCCCGACGTCCGGCACGTACTGGTTGCCGCGCGCACGGTCCTCGCCGCCCTTCCTGGTGACGGCGAGGTCGCCGGTGTCGAGCTCCGGGCCGCCGGGGTGGCGTCGTACGCCGGCCCACCGGTCGGGCTGGTCGCCGGGGCCGTCGCGCGCCGCTCGCTCGCAGGCTGAGCTTCCCGGTCCGTCGCGCCGGGCGACGTCGGGTCCTTTGGCCGGGCGGCGCCCGGGTCGTTGCGCTGCGGCCACGCGGGCGATGCCACGCCGGCCAGGTGTGTGGCAAGCACGATCGGGTACTGGCGTGATCGCCAGACCCTTGTGCCCAGACGAGGAAGGACCTGTCAGCCATGGCGAACGACAAGCCGGGCAACGACACACCGAACACTCCCGGCCTCAGCGAGACCGAGCTGCGCGAGATGAAGTTCGACGACCTGCGCGAGCGCGCCCGCGAGGAGGGCGTCAGCGGGGCCTCGTCGATGAAGAAGGAGGAGCTGGTGGATGCCGTCTCCGCCCGGTACCGGGACGGCGCCGGCGGCGCCCGCGGGGGCGGGAACGGCGGCGAGCCCACCGCGCAGGACCTCGCCGCCGAGGAGACGGGCGCACCCGGCGACAAGGGGCCTGACAAGGGCCGGCTGCGCACCGGCCCGCAGTCGTCGAAGTCGCTCAAGTACTCCCAGGAGGTCACGTCGCTGGACGACGATCCCGAGCGGGCGGGCCGCAGCCTGGTGACGACCAGCCACGAGGTGATCCGGCACTGGGCGGAGGAGCGCGGAGGCGCCCCGGCGACGGTGGAGGGCACCGAGCACGGCGACCGGGCCGGGGTGCTGCGCTTCGACTTCGGTGAGCGCACCGACAAGCTGCGCCACATCACCTGGGAGGAGTGGTTCCGGACGTTCGACGAGCGGCACCTCAACTTCATCTACCAGGAGGAGCGCAAGGACGGCCGGCAGAGCACCTTCTTCCGTCTGGAGAACCCGGAGCGCGAGGACGCCTGAGTCCCGAAGCGTCCGGCCGGGGTCACCTGATTCGGGGTGGTGGCCTCGGCCGGACCTGGATCGGGGCCCGATCCTGTCGATTTGGGGATCCGGGCCCGGCCTTGGCAGGGTGAAGGGGTGCAGAAGGCGCCCCGTCTCGTCCGCGCGCGGGCACGACAGGGACGTCGGCTGTGGGAAGCAGGAGTCGTGTCCGTCCTCGGGCTGCTCCTGGTCCCGCTCACCGCGGCGCTGACGGCGGCCGAGGACGCGCCTGCCGTCGCGGCGTTGGCGGCTGGCGCGCTCTCCCCGATGGACTCCGCCGCGCTCTCCCCCCTGGACTCCGCCGTCGCGAGCGCGCCCCAGGACGTCACCACGCCGAGCCCGACTGCCCCGGCAGTGCGACGCGTCGTCGGCCTGGGTGATTCGGTGCCGGCGGGCAGCGCCTGCGGGTGCAACGACTACGTCAGCCTGCTCGCGAGCGGTCTCGGAGCGAAGGTCACCAGCACGAACCTGGCGGTGCCCGGCCAGACGAGCTCAGGGCTGATCGACCAGCTGTCGTCGCCGCAGGTGCGAGCGGCACTCGCGGACGCCGACGTCGTGGTCGTCACCATCGGCGCCAACGACGTGGAGGCCACGGACCCCTCCGACTGCACCTCCAGCGACGACGGGCCGCAGTGCTACGCGGATGACCTCGCCACCCTCGAAGGGAACCTCGACCACATCGCCGCCGCGGTGACCGCCGCGGCCAGCAAGCCGGGCGCCAGGGTCCTCCTGACCGGGTACTGGAACGTGTTCCTCGACGGCTCGACCGCCCGGGCGCGTGGGGCGGGCTACGTGCAGATCTCGGACGCCGTCACCCGCGTGGTGAACGCGGGGATCAGGTCGGCCGCCGCCAAGCACGGCGGGGTCTACGTCGATCTCTTCACCCCGTTCCGGGGCGCCGACGGCAGCAAGGACTGCACGGCCCTGCTCGCCGCCGACGGCGACCACCCGGACGCGGCCGGCCACGCCCTCATCGCGCGCACGCTCCTCGCGGCGCTCTGAGCGCCCGCTCGCTCGCAGCGCGCCCCGCGACGATCGGTCGCACGCGGGCCCCGGCAGCCCGGATCAGACGGCGGTCGGCAGCTGCCGCAGCAGCGTGGTGAGCCGGGCGAGCTCGCGAAGCATCCCCTCGGCGCCGAGGATCATGGCGTCGTTGGCGCGCACCTCGCGGTCGTCGTTCAGGAACTGCACCGCGAACGGGACGTTCACCGCCTCCACCACCGGCACCATCCGCAGCGCGGTCACGACCTGCTTGAGCTGCTGGACCGAGCGGGTCCCTGCGGCCACGCCGCCGTAGCTGAGGAACCCGACGGGCTTGTCCGCCCACTCGTCGTGCAGATAGTCGAGCGCGTTCTTGAGCACCGCGTTGTAGCCGTAGTTGTACTCGGGGGTGACGAAGACGAACGCGTCGGCGCGGCTCACCGTGGCGCTCCAGTCTTTCGTGTGCTGGTGCACGTAGCGATGCAGCCGGGGGTGGTTCGGCTCGTCCATGAACGGCAGGTCCACCTCGGCGAGGTCGACGACCTCGAGCTCGAACAGGTCTTCCTGCTTGGCCAGGTCGACGAACCAGCGGGCGAAGGCCGGGCCGATCCGGCCGGGGCGGGTGCTGGCGATGACGATCTGCAGGACGGGGCGGATCACGGGAACTCCTCGAGTCACTGAACGCTTGCTCCTTCAACCTTAGATGCTCGGGCTCGGTGCGCGACCCGGCATGATGCGGGGCATGGACATCCCCGAGGCCCTCGAGTTCGTCCGGCACAACCACAACGCCGTGCTGGCGACGACACGCACTGACGGGTCTCCCCAGCTCTCGCCGGTGACCGTGGGCGTGGACGACGCCGGCCGCATCCTTGTCAGCACGCGGGAGACCGCCGTCAAGACGCGCAACCTGCGGCGAGACCCCCGGGCTGTCCTGTGCGTCGTGACGCAGCGGTTCTACGGGGACTGGGTGCAGCTGACCGGAACGGCGGAGGTCGTCTCGCTGCCGGAGGCGATGGAAGGCCTGGTCGACTACTACCGGGGCATCTCCGGCGAGCACCCGGACTGGGACGAGTACCGCGAGGCGATGCGCTCCGAACGGCGCGTCCTCGTGCGGATCACGCCGACCTCGGCGGGCCCGAACATCAGCGGCTGACGCGGGGAGGCTCCCCGCCCGGCGACTTACCCCTCGAATCGACAGTTACCCGGCCGCCGCTCGCCGGCTTGCTTCTCTTGGCGACAGTTACCCCGCCGCCGCTCGCCGGCTTGCCCCTCTTGGCGACAGTTACCCCGCTGGGATACGCGGGCTTACACCTCGTACCGACAGTTGCGCGCCTCGTCGCCATGCCGGCTTGCCCGCGAAGTCGACACTTGCCTCCCCCAACCCACATTTCCGGGCCCCGATTCTGTAGCTGGGAGGGGGTAAGTCGCGGTTACCCGTGCAAGGAGCAGTTGGCGCGGGCCCGCTGAGACCACGTCGATCGACGCGGGCGCCACGTCACTCGCGTTCCGGCCGGTGCCGGTCACGTCACTCGCGTTCCGGCCGGTGCCGGTCACGTCACTCGCGTTCCGGCCGCTTCCAGGCCGCCTCGACCGGGGAAAAGCGGCCGGAACGCGAGCAACGCCACCCCGAGCGGCCGGAACGCGAGCAACGCCACCCCGAGCGGCCGGAACGCGAGCAACGCCAGGAAGAGCGCCTACTAGGCGAGGGACGACGAAGGCCGTCGCCGCGAACGACGACGGCCTCCAGGGAACGGCGACCCTGACGACGAGAGATCAGACGAGCGCCGGCGCCTCGTCGGACTCCTCCGGGGAACGCGGCGCGGGCAGCGCCGCCGAGGCCGGTCGCCCCTCGGACAGCCCGAACCGGGCGTGCACGGCCCGCAGCGGACGGGGCGCCCACCAGTTCGCCTCGCCGAACAGCCCCATGATGGCGGGCACGAGCAGGCCGCGGACGATCGTGGCGTCGAGCAGGATCGCGAAGGCGACCCCGAGCCCGAGCTGCTTGATGTTCGTCACGCCGCTGCTGACGAAGGCGGCGAAGACGACCGCGAGCAGGGCGGCGGCGGCGGTGATGATCCGCCCCGACCGCTGGAGCCCCAGGACGATCGAGCGCTGCGTGTCGCTGCCGGCGTCGTGCTCCTCCTTGATCCGGGAGAGCAGGAACACCTCGTAGTCCATCGACAGCGCGAACGCGAGGATCGCGATGAGCACCATTATCGACGTGTCGACCGTGCCGGTCACCGTGAAGCCGCCGACGACCCCCTGCAGGTGCCCGTCCTGGAACACCCAGACCAGCAGGCCGAGGGTGGCCCCCAGGCTGAGCACGTTGAGGCCGATCGCCTTGAGCGGGAGCACGACGCTGCCGGTGAACAGGAAGAGCACGACGAGGGTCGTCCCGAGGATCCAGGCGAGCACGTACGGCAGCCGGTCGGTGATGCCGCCCTGGGTGTCGGCGTACTCCGCGGCGGCCCCGCCGACGAGGACGCCGGGGATCGGGGCCGGCACCGCGCGGACGGCGTCCACCAGCGCCTGCCCCGCCGGGGAGCGTGGCGCGACGTCGGCGACGAGCGACAGCCGCTGAGAGCCGTCGGCGGCCGTCCACCCGGCCGGCGCGGGGTTCGGCGCGATCGTGCGGCCGGCGGCGACGACGGCGACGGGCGTCGTCACGCGGACGATGCCGGGCACCCGCGACAGCGAGGCGGCGTAGGCGCTGACGGCGTCCGTGGACGCACCAGGCGGGACCACGACGTCCAGCGGGGTGGCCTCGCGGCCGGGGAAGCGGTCACGCAGGACGTCCGAGGCGACGGCCGCGGGCGAGGACGCCGGCAGAGCGCGGTCGTCGACCTCGCCGAAGACGGCGCCGGCGGCGGGCGCGGCCACGAGGGCCAGCACCCCGGTGACGACGATCAGCACGGGCCACGGCGACCGCATGACTCGCGTCGCCACGCTCGCCCAGAGGCCGGTGTCGCGGGGAGCCAGGTCACCGCGCACGACCGTGAACCGGTTGACCCGGGTGCCGAGAATCGCGAGGACGGCGGGCAGCGCCACGACGGCGGAGGCCACGGCGAGCAGTGTCACCGCCACGCCGGCGTAGGCGAACGAGCGGAGGAAGAACTGCGGGAAGAGCGCGAGCGACCCGAGCGTGATGGCGACGGTCACGCCGGAGACGACGACCGTGCGGCCGGCGGTGGCGACCGTCCGGACGACCGCGTTCTCGACGTCGTTCCCGGCGGCGAGCTGCTCCCGGAAGCGGTTGACGACGAGCAGTGCGTAGTCGATGCCGAGCCCCAGCCCGAGGCCCGTGATGAGGTTGAGCGCGAAGACCGAGACGTCCGTGACGAGCGTCAGCACGAAGAGGACGGCGAAGCTGCCGAGCACGGCGCCGGCCGCCACCAGGAACGGCAGGCCCGCGGCGAGCAGCCCGCCGAAGACCACGACGAGCAGCAGGATCGTGAGCGGGACGGCGATCCCCTCGGCGCGTCCGAGGTCCTTCGTCACCGTGTCGTTGATCGCCGAGAAGACGACCGGCTGGCCGCCGACGTGGACGACGAGACCGTCGCGCGCGCCCGAGTACCCCGCGCGGATGCGCTCGGCGAGGTCGCTGCGCTGGTCGTAGGTCGCGCCGGGAGCCCCGAAGACGAGCGCCTGCCCGGTGCGCCCGTCGTTGCCGGCGAGCGGAGCCGGCCTGCCGGAGGTCCAGTACGAGACCACCCGGGTGACACCCGGCTCGGCGCCGAGCTCCCGCACCAGGGCGGTGGCCGCAGCCGCCTGGGCGTCGAGGCCGTCGTGGGTCTCGACGGCGAGGACGACGACGGGGTCGGCCACCCCGAACGAGTCGCGCAAGTACGCGGCCGCCTTGGCGGAGTCGCTGCCGGGGTCGTCGAACCCGGACGCCTGCAAGCGGCTGAAGACGCCCGAGCCGAGGGCGCCGGCGACGACGAGCCCGAGGAGGAACAGGACGAGGGTGGCTCGCCTGCGGCGGACCACGAGATGGGCGAGGCGCTCGAACATGACGAGGATCCTGTCTGGGCGGAAGTGATCTGAACACCGTTCTGGAAGTACGCTGCCGGAACGATCTGAACGGTGTCAAGACTTATCTGAACATTGTTGAGATCAGGACCCGGCCGGGTAGGATGACGAGATGCGCAGCGAGACGAAGCCCCGGTACCACCACGGGGCGCTCGAGCAGGCGCTGATCGACGAGGCCGTGCGCCAGGTCCGCGAGCGCGGTGCCGACCAGGTCTCGCTGCGCGGCCTCGCCCAGACGATCGGGGTCTCCCCCAGCGCTGCCTACCAGCACTTCCCCGACAAGGCCGCGCTGCTCTACGCGGTCTGCGGCGCCGGCTTCACCGAGCTCACCCGGCGGATGACCGAGGCGGTCGACGCGGTGACGGCCGAGGGCGACGCCGGCGCGATCGACCGCTTCCTCGCCGTCGGCCGGGTCTACCTGGACTTCGCCGTCGCAGAGACGCACCTCTTCCGGCACATGTTCAGCGCGAGCAGCGCCAAGGGCAGCCAGTTCACCCACCCCGACGACTTCATGGACGTGCGCTGGGAGCCCGGCGTCGACCCCCACGACCTCCTGCTGGCCCGCATCGCCGAACTCGCCGACCGCGGCCTGCTGCGGCTGCCCCTGGAGCAGAGCGAGGCGCTGGACGTTCTCGCCTGGAGCCTCGTCCACGGCTTCTCCTCGCTGGTCGTGGAGCAGATGTTGCCGCCGGAGGCCGGCCTCTCCGTACTGCACCTCTTCGGCCGCCTCGTACTCAGCGACGAGGGGTACGCCCGGTTCGTGGCCGCCGTCGGCGCCACGCCGCCGGTGCCTGGGTGACCGGCCTCGACGCCGACGTCGTCGTCGTCGGCGCCGGCCTGGCCGGCCTCGTCGCCACGGCGGAACTCGCGGACGGCGGACGCCGCGTGATCCTCGTCGACCAGGAGAGCGAGGCCAATCTCGGCGGCCAGGCCTTCTGGGCCTTCGGCGGCCTGTTCCTCGTCGACTCCCCGGAGCAGCGCCGGATGGGCATCCGGGACGGCGCCGCGCTCGCCTGGCAGGACTGGCTCGGCACGGCCGGCTTCGACCGCCTCGACGGTGCGCGGCCCGCGGACCTCTGGCCGCAGCGGTGGGCGCGCGCGTACGTCGAGTTCGCGGCGGGCGAGAAGCGCTCGTGGCTGCACGGCCTCGGCGTCCGGTTCTTCCCCGTCGTGGGCTGGGCGGAGCGCGGGTCGGGCCTCGCCGAGGGCCGGGGCAACTCGGTGCCCCGCTTCCACATCGTCTGGGGCACCGGTCCCGGGCTCGTCGAGCCCTTCGAGCGGCGCGTGCGAGAGCACGTGGCCGGCGGCCGGGTCACGCTCGCCTTCCGGCACCGGGTGGACGGTCTGACGACGAGTGGGGCCGCTGTGGACGGCGTCCAGGGGGTGCGCCTGGGTCCGGACGACGCGCAGCGCGGCGCACCGACCAATCGCGAGGTGCTCGGCGACTTCGCCTTCAGGGCGCAGGCCGTCGTCGTCACCAGTGGCGGCATCGGCGGCGACCACGAGCTCGTCCGCGCGGCGTGGCCCGCCCGCCTCGGTACGCCGCCGGCCGACCTGCTGACCGGGGTTCCCGCGTACGTGGACGGGCGGATGCTGGGCATCGCGCGGACGGCGGGCGCGAGCGTGGTCAACGGCGACCGGATGTGGCACTACACCGAGGGCGTCGCGAATCACGACCCGATCTGGCCGGGGCACGGCATCCGGATCCTGCCGGGCCCGTCGTCGCTGTGGCTCGACGCGCTCGGGCGCCGGCTGCCGGCGCCGCTGTTCCCCGGCTTCGACACCCTCGGCACGCTCGCCCACATCGGCCGCAGCGGGCACCAGCACACATGGTTCGTCACGACGATGCGGATCATCGAGAAGGAGTTCGCACTCTCGGGATCGGAGCAGAACCCGGACCTGACCGGGCGGTCGGTGCGGCAGGTGCTCGGCCGGGCCCGATCGGGGGTGGCGGCGCCGGTGCGGGCGTTCCTGGAGCGGGGCGAGGACTTCGTCGTGCGGGACACGCTGCCCGAGCTCGTCGCCGGCATGAACGCGCTCACCCCGCAGGCGCCGCTGGACCCGGCCGAGCTCGAGCGGCTCGTCGTCGCACGCGACCGCGAGGTGCTCAACCCGTTCACGAAGGACCTGCAGATCGCGGCGCTGCGGGGAGCCCGGCGCTATCGCGGGGACCGGCTGATCCGGGTCGCGCCGCCGCACCGACTGCTGGACCGTTCGGCCGGCCCGCTGGTCGCCGTCCGGCTGCGGGTGCTCAC
>Ga0157369_10007080_pt1 | contig 12935 bp, 9 predicted proteins | sample C25metaG_FD_113461 | JGI IMG/M metagenome (GOLD analysis project Ga0157369, IMG submission 113461) | Corn rhizosphere microbial communities from Kellogg Biological Station, Michigan, USA - C2-5 metaG | ecosystem: Host-associated > Plants > Roots > Rhizosphere > Soil | place: USA: Michigan...
GGCGTCGTCGCAGCTCATCTTCGTTATCGCGCGGATTTGCGGCGGAATGGCCGTCGGCGCCGCGAGCGTCCTTTCGCCAGCTTATATTTCCGAGGTTGCGCCGGCGAATATCCGCGGGCGTCTTACGACCGTGCAGCAGATCATGATCATCACCGGCCTCACCGCTGCCTTCGTCGTCAACTATTTCCTCGCCAAAAGTGCCGGTCTTTCGACCGCTCGTTGGTGGGGTGGAATCGAGGCGTGGCGCTGGATGTTCCTGATGCAGGCGATCCCCGCCGCGATCTTCCTCGTCGCGCTATTTATGATACCGGAAAGCCCACGCTATCTCGTGTCAAAGGGACAGCAGGAGAAAGCCGCGAGCGTGCTAACGAGCCTTTTCGGAGCGGACGCCGCGCGCTCCAAGCTTGAGGATATCCGCGCAACGTTCAGCGCCGACCACCGCCCGCGCCTCAGCGACATTGCCGGCCGCGGTCTATTCGGCATTCGCCCGATTGTCTGGGTCGGAATCATGCTTGCCGCGTTCCAGCAGTTCGTCGGAATCAACGTCATCTTCTATTACGGCGCGACGCTATGGCAGCTCGCCGGCTTTACTGAGAGCCAGTCGCTGGCGATCAACATCATTTCCGGTGTCGTCTCGATCGCTGCCTGCTTTGCCACAATAGCAGTCATCGACAAGATCGGCCGCAAGCCGCTGCTGCTCATCGGCTCGGCGGGAATGGCAGTGACCTTGTTCGTGATGGTTTATGCGTTCAGCCACGGATCGCTCGATCCTGCTGGCAACCTGGTCCTGTCGAAGGATCTGGGCACGATCGCCGTTGTCGCGGCCAATCTCTACGTGATCTTCTTCAACTTCAGCTGGGGCCCGGTGATGTGGGTCATGCTCGGCGAGATGTTCCCGAACCAGATCCGGGGGTCAGCATTGGCCGTGTCGGGCTTCGTCCAGTGGTTCGCGAACTTCCTAATCTCCTTCAGCTTCCCTGTGATGGCCGCGCAGTTCGGACTTACGAAGAGCTATCTATTCTACGCAGTCTGTGCCGTGATCAGCTTTTTCCTTGTCCAGTCGATGGTCCACGAGACCCGCGGCAAAGAGCTCGAGCAGATGGAAGGCTGAACGTCGGAGGGCGAGCATCGTGACTGACCGTAAGCCCGCTCGCCCCTTCCGGTCGCGTGAATGGTTCGATGCGCCCGGGCGACCGGACATGACCGCGCTCTACCTCGAGCGCTATGTTGCAAACGCTTTCACTCGCGAGGAGCTGCGCTCGGGCAAGCCGATCATCGGCGTCTCGCAGTCCGGCTCCGATCTCGCCGCATGCAACAGGGTACACCTGACACTCGTTGAACGAATCAAGGCCGGCATCCGCGACGCGGGCGGGATTCCTATGGAATTCCCGATGCACCCGATTTTCGAAAATTGCCGGCGTCCAACGGCGGCGCTCGACCGCAATCTCGCCTACCTCGGGCTGGTCGAGATCTTGAATGGCTATCCCATCGACGCAGTTGTCCTGACCACGGGCTGCGACAAGACCACGCCGGCCGCAATTATGGCGGCTGCGACGGTCGACATCCCGGCGATCACGCTCAACGGCGGGCCGATGCTCGACGGCTGGCACGAGGGCGAACTGGTCGGATCGGGAACGGTCATTTGGCGGTCGCGGCGGCTGCTCGGCGCGGGCAAGATCGACGAAGAGGAATTCATCCGCCGCGCAAGCGATTCCGCGCCATCGCTCGGCCATTGCAACACGATGGGCACGGCCTCGACGATGAATTCGCTGAGCGAGGCGCTCGGCATGTCGCTTCCTGGGCAGGCGATGATTCCCGCGCCGTTCCGCGAACGCACGCACATGGCGTACGAGAGCGGCAAGCGAATCGTCGACATGGCTTATGACGATCTGCGCCCGTCGAAGATCCTCACGCGCGAGGCGTTCCTGAACGCGATCCGCACCAATGCCGCGCTCGGCGGCTCGACCAACGCGCAGCCGCACATTGTTGCAATGGCCCGGCATGCGGGTGTCGAGATCAGCACGCGCGACTGGATCGAATATGGCTATGACGTTCCGCTCCTGGTCAACATGCAGCCGGCGGGAAAGTTCTTGAGCGAGCGCTTCCACCGTGCCGGCGGCGTGCCCGCCGTCATGTGGGAGCTTCTTCAGGCCGGCAAGCTCGAGGGAGCTGCGTTGACCTGCACTGGCCGTACACAGGCCGAGAACCTGGAAGGCCGCGAGGCGACCGATCGCGAGGTCATCTTCCCATATTCAGCACCGCTGAAGGAGCGTGCCGGATTCCTCGTGCTCAGCGGCAACCTGTTCGACTTCGCGATCATGAAGACGAGCGTCATCGGCGACGAATTTCGCCAACGCTACCTTTCACGGCCTGGGCACGAAGGCGTTTTCGAAGGACGCGCGATCGTATTCGACGGTTCGGACGACTACCATCACCGGATCAACGATCCCGACTTGAATATCGACGAGAATTGCATCCTCGTCATCCGCGGCTCGGGCGTGCTCGGCTGGCCCGGCTCCGCCGAGGTCGTCAACATGCAGCCGCCAGATGCGCTGCTGCAGCGCGGCGTGCAGAGCCTGCCGACGCTCGGCGATGGTCGGCAATCGGGTACGTCGGACAGTCCGTCCATCTTGAACGCTTCGCCGGAAAGTGCGGCCGGCGGAGGACTTTCATGGCTGCGTACCGGCGACATGGTCAGAATCGATCTCAACGCCGGCAGGTGCGACGCGTTGGTCAGTGAGCAAGAGATCGGGCGCCGGAAGACGGAGGGCCCGCCGCCCGTGCCGCCGAGCAACACGCCTTGGGAGGAGCTGTTTCGCGAAAAGACCGGTCAGCTTTCGACCGGCGGCGTGCTCGAATTCGCGGTGAAATATCGCGGCACATCAAACAAAGTGCCGCGCAATAATCATTGAACTGGAAGTTCGAAGACGGGCACGGGCAAAAGGTCGTCGTCGTAGAGATTGACGATCGGGTAGTCGGCCCAGGCATAGCGCACCCGCGTGACCGGCTGGCCGTCAGAAGAAATGACGACGCTGCTTCCCTGAACGCGGGCATCTGCGAAGCGGCAGCTTGCACCAGCCGTTCCGCATAATTCGAAGGCGTTTGCTTCGGCGCCGCTAAGGGTCTGCAGCGATTTTGTGAAGCGAACGACGATTGCATCGCCGTTGCGCGTTGCTGAAATCGGCAGCGGACCGATCTTCCCGGCGGCGTTGCCGTAGGCGAGTTGCTCGGCTGCTAGCGCCAATCGATGGCCGACGGCTTGCTTGTCGGATGGATGGATGTCGGCGGGATTACCGAGATCGATTGCGCTGACCAGCCCGGCGTGGGCATCGCGCTGCACAGCCGCACGCTGTTCGTTGATGAGGGCTGCCCATCCGCTTTCGATGGGCTTGGAGGTAACCTTTCCCCAGCCCGCCAAACCGACGATCAAGAAGGGAAGTTCAGGATCGCGAAACTGCTTGCGCCAGTCGGCCATCCAAGCCGCGAGCCTTCGATCGTATCCGGGAAGCCCGACGTCGGCTTCGCCCTGGTACCAGGCGACGCCCTTCAGCTGCAGCGGTCCGAATGGAGCGATCATGGCATTGTAGATTTTCGAGACGCTTGCGACGCCGGTCCACGGCGGCGCCGGCGGCCCCCCGATACGATGGTCGATCACCGAATATTGCCAGCCGTCGGGCAGGGGGAGGACATCACCGCTCTTGAGCGTGACGTTCACCTTGTCCGCCGGTCCGGCGAAGCCGCCCGGACCACCGTTGTCGCGGACGTAAATGGTGATCTCGTTCACGCCTGGCTTCAGAACACCGGACGGCACGGGATAGACGCGCTGCGTCGTCCAGTCGTTGATTCCGCCAACCGGCACGCCGTTCACCCACGTCTGGTCCATGTCGTCGATCACGCCGAGCGACAGGGTCGCGCCCTGTGCCGCCTGTGCGGCGGTCAGCGTAACTCGTCTACGGAACCAGATGGAGCCGTCGAAGCTCTTCCACTCTCCGCCCCACGCATCCCAATAGTCGATCTTCGGAACGGACTTCCATTGCAGGCGATCGCTCGCGTGCCACGGTTCCTGGCCCGGCGCGTCGCCCGTCTGCCCGCGCCACCAGGCACCCCACATGTCTCCGAACGCGCGAAGCGCCTTAGACTTGTCTGCCTCGTATAGGTCGACGAGATCCGCGACTGCCCCCTCGCCGCCCGCACGAACTGCGGCTTGATCCATCCACTGCCGGATCGGGGTTGCTCCCCAGCTGTCGTCGATCGCGCCGATCGGCACCTTTTGAGTCTCGCGCAGCTGGCTGATCATGAAGTAGCACGCAGCGGAGAAATTCTCGCCCGCATCAGGCGAAGAGACTTTCCACGCGGGCGCAATCTGGAACCTTGGCTGGACCGTGTCAGCGACCTGGTGCGGGACCTTCATGAGGCGGAGATCGGGGTCGGCGGCCGCCTTGGTCGCCTCGTATCCGAGCGATCGGAACAAAGGATATTCCATGTTCGACTGGCCCGAGCAGAGCCAGACGTCGCCGACGGCGACGTCGGCGGATGTCGCCGTCCCGCGAGGGCCCGATACGCTGATAGAGAGAGAGCCGCCGGCATCGCGCGCAGGGAAGTCCGAACGCCAATGGCCGCTCGCATCAGCGGTTGCCTGCTTCTGCGTTCCGGCAAACGAGACGGTTAGGCGCTCTCCTGGATCTGCCGTTCCGCTGAGCAAGATCGGTTTGCCCCGCTGAATGACCGCGTGATCGCCGAATTGCGGGTCGAGTATGGGAGCAGCCGTTGCGCTGCTTGCAAGCAGAGCTGCAGTGATCAGTAGCGAACGAGGGGACATGGAACTCCGGGAACGTCGACGCGGAACTCGAACAAGTCGCCGATCTGCGGCTGCGCCGCGATCTCGTCTGGCTTCAGCAACTGGCGCGCTGTGGTGGCGTAAGCGGTGCGGAGGTCTGCTCCGCCGAATGCGAGCTTGGTGATGTTCGCAACTGGGAACCGTATTCGTTCGACCAGGTCGCCGGCGGGTGAATAGCGTCGAGCTTCCCAGCCGGCGTAGAGCGAAATCCAGAGATAGCCGTTGCTGTCGATCGTCGGTCCGTCCGGATATCCGTCAGACTTTTCGATGCGGGTGAATAGCCGGCGGTTATTGAGCGATCCGTCACCAGTAATATCGGCGATCTCGATTGTGCCCTTCAACGTGTCGACGAAATAGAGAAGCCGGCCATCCGGTGAGGTGGCCGGTCCGTTGGTGATCGAGATATTGTCGATGCCGGTCGGCGAAACCTTGCCGTCTGTGAAACAATAGAAGGCACCGCTCTTCGCTTTCTCATTGTTGTCCATCGTTCCGAACCAGAGCCGTCCGTTGGTATCGACGACACCGTCGTTGAGGCGGTTCCCGGGTTTCTCGGTGTCGACCTTCGCAATCACCTCGAAGCCGCCGCTCTTTTCGTCGAAATGATAGAGGCCGGATTTGAGTCCGGCGACGAATCCGCCGCGTTCCGCCGGGAAGACGAATCCGACCTGCTCGGGAGCGTCCCAGCTGTTCCTGCTTCCGGCTGCCGGGTCGAAACGATGGATCTGCTGCTTCTTGATGTCGACGAACCAGAGCGCCGAATCGCGGTGGACCCAAACGGGGCCTTCGCCGAGCTCTGCGGCGAGCTGCCAGACATTGCGTGGCTCGATCACTTTAGCGCCACCCGGCGTCCACGAAATATTCGTGACCCGTCATTCCGCGCGCATCGTCGGAGGCGAGAAACACGACGAGCGCCGCAACATCCTGCGGCACCAGCCGGGTGCTGACGCATTGAGCGCTGACGATCTCCGCTTCACCTTCAGGTGTATACCACTGCATCTGCCGCGGCGTTTGCACATTGCCAGGAACGACGCAGTTGACGCGAATATTGTCCGGCCCGAGGTCGCGAGCGAGCGCCCGGGTCAGCCCTTCGATCGCCGCCTTGCAGGTTTGGTAGAGAACCAGGTCGGGAAGTGCGAGGTGCCAGCTGATCGAGCCCAAATTGACGATTGCGCCGCCGCCATTTTCGCGCATCGCGGGCACGACCGCCTGAGCGCAGAAGAACTGGTGCTTCAGGTTCACATTGAGGCGGTTGTCCCAATAGTCTTCGGTCACCTCTTCGAACTTGTGGCGGTCGTCGTTTGCCGCGTTATTGACGAGCACGTCGATTGGGCCGCCTTCTGAAATGAGGCTCCTGATGCGCGTGGTCGCCGCGTCGATGTCGGTCAGGTCCACGCGTTCGAACTGAGCGCCTGTTTTCGACGCGAGCGCCTCCGATTCTCCGTTGAGGATGTCGAAGAAAATGACTCGCGATCCCTGGCGGGCAAATTCCTCGACGATCCCTGCGCCGATACCCGAGCCGCCGCCGGTCACGACCACCCTCTTACCGCGCAGACTCGGATATTGAGCGCGAGTTCCCTCGACTTCAGCCAACCAACTATCCCCCAATGTAGACCGTCTTGGTCTGCGTGTAGAACTCGACCGCTGCGAAGCCTTGCTCGCGCGCGCCGTAGCTCGATTTGCGCGTCCCCCCGAACGGAACGTGATAGTCGACGCCCGCGGTCGGCAGGTTGATCATCACCATGCCAGCGCGGATGTTGCGCCGGAAATGCCGCGCGTGTTTCAATGAGTTGGTGACGATCCCGGCGGAGAGACCGAACTGCCCCAGGTTTGCGATCTCCAGTGCTTCCTCATAGTCGCGGACCTTCACAGTGCTCGCGACTGGCCCGAATACTTCCTCGCAGTTGATCCGCTGGTCCGGCGCGGTGTCGGCGATGACTGTCGGCGCCATGTAGAATCCGCGCTTTTCGAGCTTTAGCGGCTCGCCGCCGGTGAGCACCTTGCCTCCTTCTTCGCGCGCGATTTCGACGTAGCGCAAATTCTGCTCGAGCTGCTGCTCGGTAACGGCGGGACCAATTTGCGTGTTCGGATCCAGTGCGTCCCCGACGCGCAGCGACTTCGCCTTTTCGGCAAGCGCCTCAACGAAGCGATCGTGGATTCCCTCGGTGACGATGATCCGCGATGAGGCGGTGCAACGCTGGCCTGTCGCATAGAAAGCGCCGTCGATCGCGCACATGACCGCACGCTCGAGATCCGCATCGTCCAGCACGACCAGCGGATTCTTGCCGCCCATCTCGAGCTGCACGCGCGCTTGGCGCTTCGCGGCACCTTCTGCGACGCTCGCACCGACGACCTGTGAGCCCGTGAATGAAATGCCGTCAATGTCCGCGTGATTGACGATCGCACGGCCGACATCGCCTTCGCCGATCACCAGGTTGAACACACCGGCAGGAGCACCGGCTTCGATAAGGATTTGACCGAAGGCGTGAGCAATGGCCGGTGTCGGAGTTGCCGGTTTCAGCACCACGGTGTTGCCGAACGCCAGGGCCGGTGCCGACTTCCACGCCGGAATCGCAATCGGGAAGTTCCACGGCGTGATCAGCCCGAATACGCCAACCGCTTCGCGATGCGTTTCAACGTCGATCGAGGGCCGCGTTGAATCGAGCGTCTGGCCATGTCGACGGAGCGCTTCGCCGGCAAAATATTTGAGGATGCGTGCCGCGCGCATGACCTCGCCCGTGCCTTCGGGAAGGGTCTTGCCTTCCTCACGCGACAGCAAGGTGCCGAGCTCCTTGGAGCGGCTCATGATGATCGATCCGGCTCGGTCGAGAACATCGGAACGCACCTCTGGCGATGCTCCGGCCCACCCCGGGAATGCCGCCCGGTCAGCCTTCACGGCCTCGTCGACATCTGCGGCTCCCGCTTTTGGGTAGCGCGCGACGACATCATCCAAATTCGACGGGTTGATGCTCTCGCCGGAGGCGTCGCTGGAAACGGTTACACCGTTGATCAAATGAGTGAGGGTCTCGGGCATGAGAGTCATCTTTCGGTTGCCGTGAGGAGCCCCCGCTCCGTCAAATTGCGCATGAGCGCGCGCGTTCCAAAATTCCATGCCGCCGCGTCGCGCGACGTCGAGACGACATTTGCGAGCGTGCCCAGTTTCGGAGTCGAAATGCGCACCTCGTCGCCGATCTTGTGCGTGAATCCGCGGCCCGGCTCATCGCGATCGTCGGTCGGTGCGAAGAGCGTTCCGAGAAAAAGCACGAATCCGTCCGGATAATGGTGCTCGCTCATTGCCTGGCGAACCAGTTCCTCGGGGTCACGGCTGATCTCGCTCATCCGACTTTGGCCGTGAAGCGTGAATCCATCGCGGCCGCTGATCTCAAGCTCCACCACTGCAGAGCGGACGTCATCCATGGTGAAGGCGTCGTCGAGTAGACGCACGAACGGGCCGATCGCGCAAGACGCGTTATTGTCCTTTGCCTTGCTCAGCAGCAGCGCGCTTCGGCCTTCAAAATCGCGCAGGTTCACGTCGTTGCCAAGCGTGGCCCCGCGAATCTCGCCGCGGCTGCTGACGACGAGCACGATCTCGGGTTCGGGATTGTTCCAGGTCGAGTCTGAACGAACGCCGATCTCGGAGCCGCAGCCGACGCTCGCGAGCGGCGCGGTCTTCGTGAATATCTCGGCGTCCGGACCGATTGCGACTTCCAGATATTGCGACCAGAGATTTTCCTCGATCAGAACATCCTTCAGGCGCGCAGCCTCGTCGCTGCCGGGAACCACCGAGCGGATGCCGCCGCCGATCCGGTCCTCGAGCTTGTCCCGGATCGCTGCCGCGGCACGGAAGTCGCCTCTCGCGCGCTCCTCGATCACGCGTTCGATTGCGGAAATCGCGAAAGTCACGCCGGCAGCCTTGACCGCCTGGAGGTCGACCGGTGCAAGAAGTCGATCCAACGGCAGCTCGTCGACGGGGAACAATGGCTGCCCCGCTATGTCGGCCGGCTCGGACAGTTCCATGAGGTCGGACACCGTCGGAGCCCTTCGGGAAACATCCTCGACGATGCCGCGTCGGACGATGACCGGCGTGGGACCCGCATCGAGCATCAGCCGTCCAACCAGCGTCGCGTCAGCGCTGTCGGCGGGAAGCATCGCGGCCGTTGGTAGCATAGGGATGAAAGAGACCTCGATACTAAGCTGTGGTAGCGCTACCAATCGGCGCTGGCCATGGATAGAGTCAAGCTTCTATGTGGGCCAGCAGATGATTGCCTGAGGGGAGAGAGGAACATGGTTCGGAAGTACGGATTGCGTGGCACGTTCCTGTTGGCCTGCGCTGCAGCAGTCCTCGTTCCGGTGACTGCAACGAACGCTCAAGGCACAGGCGCTCAGACTGCCGAGCAGCGTGCCGCCGATGCGGTGAGCAAGATGACCCTCGACGAGAAATTGAAACTCGTTTTCGGCTATTTCGCGAGCGACTGGCAAGGCAAGAAGCCGCCCACGGAAGGGCGTTACGGTTCGGCCGGCTATGTCCCGGGAATACCGCGGCTAGGAATCACCCCGCAGTGGGAGACGGACGCGGGCGTCGGAGTCGCGACTCAGGGCGCGGCAACCGTCAAGCGCGAACGGACCGCACTTCCGTCGGGCATTGCGACCGCGGCAACCTGGAATCCGGAGATCGCCTTCAATGGCGGGCGAATGATCGGCTCGGAAGCACGCGCGTCCGGTTTCAACGTGATGCTAGCTGGCGGTGTCGATCTCGACCGTGATCCGCGAAATGGCCGCAACTTCGAATATGGCGGCGAGGACCCGCTGCTCGCCGGAACCATCGTCGGTTCGGAGATCGCAGGAATACAGTCGAACCACATCATTTCGACAACGAAGCATTATGCGCTGAATGACCTCGAGACCGGCCGCAAAGGGCATGACGCCCGCATCGATCCAGCCGCGGCGCGGATGTCCGACCTGCTCGCATTCCAGTTCGCGATTGAGCGGGGAAATCCCGGCTCAGTCATGTGCTCGTACAACAAGGTCAACGGCGACTTCGCTTGCGAAAACGATTGGCTGCTCAACCGAGTCCTGAAAGGTGATTTCGGCTTCCGCGGCTACGTGATGAGCGACTGGGGCGCCGTCCACAGCACGGTCAAAGCAGCAGTCAATGGCCTTGATCAGCAATCCGGCTGGCCGTTCGACGAACAGCCCTATTTTGGTGCCCCGCTCAAGGCCGCAGTCCTTGCCGGAAAGGTGCCGCAGGCGCGGATCGACGACATGGCGCGCAGGGTATTGTGGGCGCTCTACTCGACTGGCGCGCAGGACAATCCTGTCATTGAGAATGGCTCAATTGATTATGCCGCGGACGAAGGCGTCAGCCAGGCAGACGCCGAGCAGGCGATCGTCCTTCTGAAGAACGACGGGAACCTGCTGCCGCTCGGGCCGAACGTCCGGCGTATCGTGGTCGTCGGCGGTCATGCCGACAAGGGCGTTCTTGCCGGAAGCGGCTCGTCGCTCGTCTATCCGCGCGGCGGCAATGCGGTGCCAGGCCTCCAGCCGACCGGCTGGCCGGGACCGGTGATGTATTATGTATCATCGCCAGTTGATGCACTGCGCGCGCTCGCGCCCAATGCGGCAATCAGCTTCATCGACGGCGCCGATCCTGCCGCCGCTGTGGCAGCCGCCCGCGACGCCGATGTCGCGATCGTGTTCGGAACCCAATGGTCGAGCGAATCGATCGACGTTCCGATGAAGCTTGACGGCAACCAAGATGCGCTGATCGAGGCGGTCGCTGCCGCGAACCCGCACACGGCCGTTGTTCTGGAGACGAATGCCGGAGTGACGATGCCGTGGGCGGCGCACGTGCCCGCCATCGTCGAAGCCTGGTATCCCGGACGCGCGGGGGGCAAGGCCATTGCGAATGTGCTGACCGGCCGGGTCAATCCCTCCGGCCATTTGCCGGTGACCTTTTATGCGTCGGAAGCCCAGCTACCCCGTCCGGTCAGGCCGGGGATGAACTCTGAGATGGACGCATTCACGCTTCCGTACACCGAAGGCGCGGCGGTCGGGTACAAGTGGGTCGACAAGAACAGTCTTCAGCCGCTCTTTCCCTTTGGCCACGGACTTTCCTACACGAAATTCAGCTACGGAAAGCCGAGTGCCACGGCATCTGGCGACGATACCATCCTGGTTTCGGTTCCTGTCACCAACGCGGGGGCCGTCGCAGGAATGGACGTCGCTCAAGTCTACGTCTCACCGGCAAACGGTGGCTGGGAAGCGCCCAAGCGCCTGGGAACGTGGGTCAAGGTGTCGCTCGCGCCCGGCCAGACCGCGACGGTGAGCAACAAGATCGATCCGCGCGTCGTCGCCACGTTCGACGAAGCGTCGCATCAGTGGCGGATCGCTCCGGGCACATATCGGATCATGGTCGGCGCATCGTCGCAGGATATTCGTCAGACCGTTACGGTCACGCTGGCGGGGATGACGCTTCCGTCGAACTGGCGGCCGGGACAGGCATCCGACGTCCAAGCTCCGAGGCGCGGCGAGCGAGGCTGATCAGCTCAAGGCCGGCGCGCGCATCTTCGGCGCGGACCGGCACAGGGCCGCCGTCGAGGATCGCTGAAGCGACCCCGGCATAGAAAGCGACATAGTTGCCGCGCCGCGTCGCCACGCTTTCTTGGGTCCCGTCGGCAAAGGTCAGCATTCCGTGAGACGCGTCGATTCCGAACGCTGGTTGGCCCGGGTCCATACCGGCCTTCAGTTGCGATTCCTGTGGGTCGAGCCCGTACTTCACGAATGAGGCACCGCTGCCATGAACCGCAAACCGCGGGCGCGGCGCCGCCACGAGGCTCGAGGAACGCAGGCGCACGCGCCGTCGGCCGTAGTGCAGCGTCACGTCGAAATAATCGTCCACGAGCGCTTCGGCACGCTGCGCAAGAATGTCCGCCTCGACCGCATCAGCCATTCCGAAAAGTTGCAGCGCCTGGTCGACCATGTGTGGACCGAGGTCATTCCACAGCCCGGAGCTGGCCTCCGGCAGTTCGCGCCAGCCTTGCTTGATCTGGGGCCGGAAGCGGTCCCAATGCGCTTCGAACAACAGAATCTCATCGAGGCGCGGGAGCAGGTCGCGGACGGTCAGGAAATCCGAGTCCCAGCGCCGGTTGTGGAATATGCTGAGCAGAAGCTTCCGCTCATTTGCGATGCGGATGAGTTCGTCTGCTTCATCGGTTGTGACCGTGAACGGCTTATCGATCACGACATGGAGCCCAGTTTCGAGCGCGCGTTTCGCGACGGCGTGATGGCTCGAGTTTGGGGAGGCGACGACGACGAGATCGGAGCGATCGATCAGCTGGTCGAGTGTATCGACACGGTTCGGAGCATCGCGCGATGTGAACACTGCGGCAAGCTTCATCCGCTCGCACGAGCGGATGAGGGGCGCGTGAAACACCGCTCCGGCGAGACCGTAGCCGACGACGCCGACGCGGATCGGATCACCATTCATGCACCAACCATTGCGCGTCAGATACGCGCTTGCAACGCTTGCGGGCGCACCAGAATCGCTGCATCAAGTTAGCGCTACCAAACTTACTGGAGGCCAGTGCCATGACAGCGTTCCTGAAGCACGCGAGTGGGGTCGTCCTGATGATCGGCAGCCTGGCGGGATATTCGAGCGTGGCCTTTGCTCAGGCTGCTACCGCTTCGGCGACAACTCCTGCGACTGCAGCGGATATCAAGGTCGGCGCTGAGGTCCGCGACAGCAAGGGTGTCCAGGTCGCCAAGATCGTCGAAATGCAGGGCGCCAATGTCGTGCTCGACACGGGGCAAACAAAGGTCGCGATTCCGATGACATTCCTGATCAAGGACAGTCAAGGAGTGATGCTCAACATAACTGCCGATCAGTTCAACGGAGCCATTGCGAAGGCCCATGCGCGCGCCGAGGCAGCCAAGGCACAGCAGCCAGCAACGCCGCAAGAAGCGCAACAGCCGCAGCAACAAACAACGCCGCCGAAACATTGACGTCTCGTTGCAACTGAACCGCAGGGATCTTCTAAAGGTCGGATCGGCTGCGATCGTAGCGGGTGTGCCGAAGCCGGCTAGCGGGCAAATGTCGGCGGCA
>Ga0157369_10007088_pt1 | contig 12930 bp, 13 predicted proteins | sample C25metaG_FD_113461 | JGI IMG/M metagenome (GOLD analysis project Ga0157369, IMG submission 113461) | Corn rhizosphere microbial communities from Kellogg Biological Station, Michigan, USA - C2-5 metaG | ecosystem: Host-associated > Plants > Roots > Rhizosphere > Soil | place: USA: Michigan...
GAAGATCGTCACGAGTACCTCGTCGGCCCGCTCCCGCGCGGTGCGGATCAGCGCCTCGTGCCCGTCGTGCAGGGCACCCATGGTCATCACCACGGCCACGGTGCCGGACATCTTGGCCCGGGCCTCGGCCAACTCGGCCCGGTTCGTCGCGACGATCATGAGGCGCTCCCCTCGATGGCGTCGAGCAGGGCGTCGGCCTCGGCCGGACTCAACCGTCCGGCGGCCAGGGCCCGCGCCGCGGTGCGGCGGGCCAGCGCCAGGTAGGCCGGGGCGGCCTCGGGCGCGGTCTCGGTCAGCACCGCCACGTGCCCCCGGACGGTACCGGCGTCCCCGCGCGCCACCGGCCCGGTCAGCGCGGCGTCGCCCAGCCGCAGCGTGTTGTCCAGGGCGGCGTGCAGCAGCGGGTCGAGCACCCGCTCGGGCTGCGCCACGCCCGCCTCGCGCAGCCGGTCCAGCGCGTCGTTGACGAGGGTCACCAGGTGGTTGGCGCCGTGCGCCAGGGCCGCGTGGTAGAGGGCGCGCCGCTCCTCGGGGATCCACTCCGGGGTACCGCCCAGGTCGCGTACCAGCGCCTCGGCCGCGGGCCGGACGTCGGCGGGGGCGGTCAGGCCGAAGGAGATGCCCTTGCGCAGCCTGTCCAGGTCGGCCGGGCCGCCCGCGAAGGTCATCGCCGGGTGCAGGGCCAGCGGGTGGGCGCCCCGGGCGACGGCCGGCGCGAGTACCGCGACCCCGTGCGCGCCGCTGGTGTGCGCGACGATCTGCCCGGGCCGGACCGGCAGGCTCTCCACGAGGGCGGCGAGCGCGTCGTCCGGTACGGCGAGGAGAAGAAGGTCGGCGGCCGCGAGCTGTCGAACGCCGCCTGGAGCCGGCTCCGCGGGCGTCGCCGGCTGTGCCGGGGTGGCGCCACCGGAGCGGGAGACGATCCCGACGATGGAGTAGCCCGCGTCGGCCAGCGCGGCGGCCATGATGCTGCCGACCCGGCCGGCACCGATGATGCCGACGGTGTGCACGCGCAGCGGTGCGCTCATCTGATGATCCAGTCCTCGGATGTGGGGTACCGGTCGCAGACAAGTATCCGCGCGGCTTTCCGACCCCGCAGCGGCATGTGGCGATCTTCACTGGTTGTACATTCCCGGTGTGCGCTGGCGGACCGCCATGGAACGGGCCCTCTACGGGCCGGGCGGGTTCTACGTGTCGGGCGACCGGCCCGCCGGCCACTTCCGCACCAGCGTGCACGCCTCACCGCTGTTCGCCGGGGCGCTGGCCGAGGTGCTGCTGCGGGTGGACCGGGCGCTGGGCGAGCCGGCCACGCTGGACGTGGTCGATGTCGGGGCCGGCCGCGGCGAACTGCTGGTCGCGCTCCTTTCCGCGGTACCGGACGGGGTGCGCGCCCGGCTGCGACCGGTCGCGGTCGAGGTGTCCGCCCGGCCGGCCGGCCTGCCCGCCGTCGTCGAGTGGCGGGACGCGCCGCCGCGACCGGTCACCGGGCTGCTGGTGGCCACCGAATGGCTGGACAACGTGCCGCTGGACCTGGCCGCCCTCGACGCGGAAGGGGTGGCGCGGTACCTGGAGGTGGACGGGTCCCACGGTACCGAGCTGTCCGATGTGGACAGTGAGTGGCTGGATCGCTGGTGGCCGTTGACTCCGGGCGCGGTCGCCGAGATCGGGGTGCCGCGCGACGAGGCGTGGCGGGCGGCTGTGTCCACCGTGGAGCGTGGACTGGCGCTGACCGTCGACTATGGACACCTGAGGGACGGGCGGCCACCACTCGGTACCCTCACCGGGTTCCGCGCCGGGCGGCAGGTCCCGCCCGTACCGGACGGGTCCTGTGACCTGACCGCGCACGTGGCGTTCGACGCGCTGCGGACACCGACCTCGACGCTGATCGCGCAGCGCGACGCCCTGCACCGGCTCGGCGTGTCCGGCGCGCGCCCGCCACTCGCCCTGGCCGGCACCGATCCGGCCGCATATCTCCGCGCGCTGTCCGCCGCGGGCGCCGCCGCCGAACTGACCGACCCGGCCGGTCTCGGCGGACACCTCTGGCTCCTGCAGCCCGTGGACATAGAATCCGTGCTATGACCCGCGAGCTGGTCGTCGGCACCGGTGCCGGGCTGGACACCGCCGACATGGTGCTCAACATCGGCCCGCAGCACCCGTCCACGCACGGCGTGCTGCGCCTACGCCTGGTACTCGACGGCGAGCGGGTGGTGTCCTGCGAGCCGATCGTCGGGTACATGCACCGGGGCGCGGAGAAGCTGTTCGAGGTGCGCGACTACCGGCAGATCATCGTGCTGGCCAACCGGCACGACTGGTTGTCCGCGTTCGGCAACGAACTCGGGGTGGTGCTGGCCGTCGAGCGGCTCATGGGCATCGAGGTACCGGAGCGGGCGGTGTGGCTGCGCACCGCGCTGGCCGAGCTGAACCGGGTGCTCAACCACCTGATGTTCCTCGGCTCGTACCCGCTGGAGATCGGCGCGATCACCCCGGTCTTCTACGCGTTCCGCGAGCGGGAGACCCTCCAGGCGGTCATGGAGGAGGCGTCCGGCGGCCGGATGCACTACATGTTCAACCGGGTCGGCGGCATCAAGGAGGAGGTGCCGGCGGGCTGGACCGGGCGCGCCCGGCAGGCGATCGGCGAGGTTCGCCGCCGCCTGCCCGACCTGGACAACCTGATCCGGCGCAACGAGATCTTCCTGGCCCGTACCGTCGGCGTCGGCGTGCTGACCGCGGCGCAGGCGGCGGCCTACGGCGCGTCCGGCCCGGTCGCCCGCGCCGCCGGGCTCGACATCGACCTGCGGCGCGACGAGCCCTACCTGGCGTACGGCGACCTGTCCGTACCGGTGGTGACCCGCTCGACGGGCGACTGCCACGCCCGGTTCGAGTGCCTGCTCGACCAGGTCTACGTCTCGCTGGACCTGGCGCAGACGTGCCTCGACCGGGTCGACTCGATATCGGGACCGGTCAATGTCCGGCTGCCCAAGGTAGTGAAGGCACCCGAGGGGCACACCTACGCGTGGACCGAGAACCCGCTGGGGATCAACGGGTACTACCTGGTGTCACGCGGGGAGAAGACGCCCTGGCGGATGAAGCTGCGTACCGCCTCGTACGCCAACGTCCAGGCGCTGTCGACGCTGCTGCCCGGCTGCCTCGTACCCGACCTGATCGCGATCCTCGGCTCGATGTTCTTCGTGGTCGGAGACATCGACAAATAGCTTTAGTGCCAGCGGTCGTCGGTGAGTTCGAAGTCGAGGCGGCGGGGGCGGACACGACCGGGGTCGGTGGGCTCGCGCTCCCAACGGTCGTCGTCATCGTCCCGGCGACGGCGCGCGGCACGCGACTCGCGCTCCCCGTGGCGTTCCCGGTCGACCGGCTCGCGCTCCCGCTCCCGGTGCGCCGGCGACTCGTCGGACCAGGCCGTCGCCCAGGACGGCGCCGGTACCCCGCCGGCCGGCAGGGCCGGCCGCTCCCGTACCGGCTCGACCCACGGCGATTCGTCGTCGTCCGGGGCGGCACGGCGCCCGGTCGACCGGCTGCCCGAGCGACTGTCCGCCGACCGGCTCTCCGCCGACCTGGCCTCCTCGCGCTCCCGGCGCTCCCGTCGGGTCTCCGCCCGGTCCGAGCCGGACGACCGCCGGTCGTCCTCGCGCCGTACCGTCGCCCAGCGGTCCTCGATCCGCAGTTCGGAGCCGGACTCGTCGCTGCGCACCTCCGCCCGCCGCTCGCCCATGCGCAGTTCGCGTCCACGGTCGTCCGCGCGTACGGCGGCCCACCGGTCGCCCGCGGCGCGCAGCCCCGACCAGTGCGGCTCGTCGGTGTCTTGCGATCCGCCGCTCGGACCGGTGCCGAGGAAGTCCGCGGAGCGCTGCGCCGGGATGCGCAGGCCGTCCGAGTCCGGCTCGATTGAACTGGCGAGAGCGCGGCTCTCCTCGAACCGGGCCCGCAGGCGTTGCTCGGTCCAGCTCTCCTCGCGTGGGGCGTCGGACCCGCGACCGCGGTCGGCGGAACGCTCGGACCGATCTGACGATCGGTCGGACCGCTCGCCAAGCTCGGACCGGTCACCACCGCGCTCGGAACGGTCACCGGTGCGCTCAAGCGGGTCCGAATCGCGTCCCCGGTCGCTGTGCCGGCTACGGCCGGAGTCCCAACCGCGCTCGGCCTCCCAGCCGCGCGACGACTCCCAACCGCGCTCGGCCTCCCAGCCGCGCGACGACTCCCAGCCACGGTCCGCGTCCCGGCCGCGCTCGGTGCCGCGGCCCCCGTCGGTGTCGGGCTCGCGGCTGGACCAGTCCCGTCCAGCGCGGGCGGACTCCCGCTCACGGCCGGACTCCCGGTCGCGACCGTCCCGGTCCCGGGCGTCGCGGCCGTCACGGTCCCGCGCGTCGCGGCCGTCACGGTCCCGCGCGTGGCGGTCCCGCGTGTCCCGGCCCGTCTCGTGGTCGGACCAGCCGGACTCGCGAGCCTGACGCCCGCCGGCCTTCTCCGGCTCAGCGGCGGGCGGCGCGAAGCCGGTGCCACCGCCGTAGACCGTGCCGCCGCTCCCGGACTCCGCGTGCGGGTCGACGATCGTGTGCCGGGTGGTCTCGCGGACCGTCTCGGTATGCCGTACCACGCCGCCGCCGACGATCGCGCTGCCCATCGCCGAGGACTGCACCGGTACCGGCGCGCTGCGGCTGACCGACGGCGCGGGCCGGTCGTCGGGCCGCTCCTGCGAATACGTGCGTACCGCCTCCACCTGGCCGCGTACCACCTCGACCTGTCCACGGATGGACTCGAGGTTGTCGTAGAGCGCGTGCAGCTTGTCGGAGAACGCGTTGTGGGTGGACCGGGAGGCGTGGGCGATGTCCTCGCGCACGGCGGCGCGTACCCGACCGACCTCGTCGAGGATCGTCTCCTCCAGCTCGGCCTTCACCGTGGTCGCGTCGGGTCGCAGCATGATCGACAATCCGACGAGGACGACCGCGAGAATGGCCAGCACCGCCGCGACCTTGAGCGCCCCGGTGCCGCTGCTGACCACTACCAGCAGCGCCCCCAGCGGCGCCAGGCCCACCCCGGTCCAGAAGACCACGGTCAGGAGCCGTCCATTTCGCCGGCCCTCCTGAATGTCCTGGGGCGGCATGGCTGTAGAGGTTACCGAGCGGTGGCGAACAACAGCAATGCCCGGCCCAGTAAGAACATCGGCCCCGGACCGATGCGGGTCCGGGGCCGATGCCGTTTCGCGCTCCAGAAAGCGCTATGAAGCCAGAGCCGCGTCCGAGGAGAAGACCAGGCCCATGGTGATCTGACCGCCGGTCAGGCCGGTCTTGGTGAGGTTTCCACCGCTGTCCAGCGTCTTGAACTGACCGAACGTGATGCCGTACTTACTCTGCAGGCCAGGCTGGCAGAACGGGCGCTGGCTGCACTCGGCCGGACCGCCGAGGATGCTCGCCTGGCCGCTGCACTTGCTGGCGAAGTCCGACAGCGTCTTCAGCGAGTACTTGTCCGCGGTCGCCTTGGTCACCGCGAAGGCGTTCTCGTCCGCCGCCTTCGAGGCGTCGCCGAAGGTCAGCCCCTTCTTCTCGCCGAGCGACTTGAGCGCGGTCGTCGTGGTCGACAGGTCGCTGGACGCCGCCGGCGGCGCGCTGGCGCCGTTGACCTTCCCGTTGAGGAACTCCGCCATGGTCGCGGCGTACTCGGGTACCACCTGGATCTGGCCCTGTTCGAGGGCGGGCTCGTAGAGCTCCCGGTTGCCGATGGTCTGGGTACTTGCGGTGTATCCGGCCGCGGTCAACACGATCTTGTACAGCTCGGCCAGCGTCTGGTTCTCGGAGAAGTTGGCCGCACCGATCTTGATGGTGCCGCCGGCGCCCTTGGTGATGCCGCTGGTCAGGTTGTTGGCCTGGGCGAAGTCCGCCGCGGCGGCCGCTGGTGCCTTGTGGTCGACGTCGGTCGCCTTGTTCAGCGCGACCAGCTTCGGGGTGTCCAGCGCGGCCGCGACCTTGTTCAGCGCAGCGACGACGTCCGGAGTGGCCGCCTTCGTGTTGATCGCCGCGATGACGTTGTCGGTGTTCTGCAGGTGCTTGTCGTCATCGAGCACGACCAGCTGGGTACCGGCGACCGGCGCACAGCCACCCCCGGCCGCGGCGCTCGCTGGCGCCGCCGTACCGGAAGATCCGGCCTTTCCGCAGCCGGCAACCATGCCCGCGGCCGCGACAAGCCCCACCAGGCCCACCGCCACGCGCGAATACCTGTGCATTTGAAGTGCCCGCCTCCCGTGTCCCGGCTCGATCCCCCTGGATCGGCCGCGTGTCCGACGGGCGGCATCAGTGTGAGTACCGCCCATGAGCCTCTCAAGCTCAACATCGGTGGTCGGGGTGGGCAACCGTAAGACCCATCTCGTTAGGAGACTTTCATCAACCCCGCTGTGAGCACGATCACGATCACTGGTTGTCGGCGGCGGCGAGCCTGGCGGGACGGCTGCGGAAAGTGCGGCGCAGCGGGCGGGGCGTCACCACCCGCTGTACCAGCGCGAGGCCGCCCTCGACCAGCAGCGCGAGCGCGATGATCAGGAAGCCGCCGGCGAGCACCTGGCCGCCGCCGACCGACAGGCCCAGCCCGAAGCCGAGCGAGATGATCTCGCCGAGTCCGCCGCCGGCGGCGAGCGCCGCCAGGCTCGTGGTCGCGACCACCTGCACCGCGGCGGTACGGAAGCCGGCCGCGATGTAGGGCACGGCCAGCGGGAGCTCGACCCGCCACAGCATCTGCCAGCCGGACAGGCCCATGCCCCGGGCCGCCTCGCGCACCTCGGGATCCACCTCGCGCAGCCCGGTGTACGCGTTGGCCAGCAGTGGCGGAATCGCGAAGATCGCGAGCGCGAGTACCGCCGCGGTCATCCCGATTCCGATCGCCCGGATCAGCGGGAAGATGGACAGCACCGCGATGGTCGGGATGGCGCGCGTCAGGTTGGACACCAGCACCACCAGCCCGCCGCCCCGCCCGAAGTGCCCCAGCGCCAGGCCGAGCGGCAAGGCGACCACGCAGCCGAGCAGCACGGCCAGGGCGGTGATCTCCAGGTGTTGCCTCAGCAGGTCGAAGATCCCGCCCGGGTTCGTCCAGTTGAGCGGGTCGTTGAGCCAGGTGATCGCCTGGTTGAACTCGTTCATGCCCGGCTCCCGCGCGCCCAGGGGGTGACCAGCCGGCCGAGCCCCAGCAGTACCAGGTCGAGCAGCAGCGCCAGCACGACGGCCGCCACGGTCGCGGTGGCGATCTCGGCCCGGTAGTTGGCGCGGAAGCCGTAGAAGATGAGCTGACCCAGCCCGCCGTGGCCGACCAGTACCCCGACCGTGGTGAGGGCGACCGTGGACACGGTGGCCAGCCGTACCCCGGTCAGGATCCCCGGTAACGCCAGCGGCAACTCGATGCGCAGCAACCGGGCGAACCGCCCGTACCCCATGCCCCTGGCCGCGTCCAGTACGTCCTCCGGCACCTGGTTCAGGCCGGTCAGGGCGTTTCGGACGATCATCATCAGCGCGTACAGCACCAGGCCGACCAGCACGGTGATCCGGCCGATGCCGATGAACGGCGCGAGGAACGCGAACAGGGCGAGCGACGGGATCGTGTAGAGCACGCCGGACAATGCGAGAATCGGGCCGGTGAGCGGCCGGTACCAGTAGGCGATCACCGCGAGCGGGATGGCCACCAGGCTGGCGACCAGCACCGCCTCGGCGGTCAGCGAGGCGTGCTCACGCAGCGCGGCGAGCAGTTGGTCCCGGTTGTCGTGCACGAACTGCCAGGAGAACCACGGGTTGGCCGGTGCGTCGTAGGCCAGCGCCGGCGAGTCCAGAAGGGACATGCGTGGACGGTACCCCGAACACCGAGGCCGCACCGATTTCGCTGCAGGGCGTCGGCAAGCGCTACCCGGACGGTACCGACGCGGTGGGCTCGCTGACGCTGGACATCCCGGCCGGCGAGCTGGTCGTACTGATCGGGCCCTCGGGCTGCGGCAAGTCGACCATCCTACGGATGATCAACCGGCTGATCGAGCCGACCTCCGGTCACATCCTGCTCGGCGGGGCGGACGTGCACGCGGGCAGCGCGGTGGACCTGCGCCGCCGGATCGGGTACGTGATCCAGAACGTCGGGCTGTTCCCGCACCAGACGATCCGGGCCAACGTCGCCACCGTGCCCAGGCTCCTCGGCTGGCCCAAGCGCCGCGTCGAGGAGCGCGCCACCGAACTGCTCGAACTGGTCGGGCTCGACCCGCGGCAGTTCGGCCGGCGGTACCCGCACGAGCTGTCCGGCGGGCAGCGCCAGCGGGTCGGCGTGGCCCGGGCCCTGGCCGCCGATCCGGTGGTGCTGCTGATGGACGAGCCGTTCTCGGCGGTCGACCCGATCGTGCGCATCCGGCTGCAGGACGAGTTCCTCCGGCTGCAGTCCGCCGTACGCAAGACGATCGTCATGGTCACCCACGACATCGACGAGGCGGTACGGATGGCCGACCGGGTCGCCGTGCTGTCCCAGGGCGGGCGGCTGGAGCAGTACGCGAGCCCGGCCGAGCTGCTGCGCGCGCCGGCCAACGACTTCGTCCGCGAGTTCGTCGGCGCGGACCGGGGCATCAAGCGGCTGAGCGTGACGCCGATACCGCGCGGTGAGCTGTCCGATCCGTCCACTGTGGACGACGTGGAGAAGGGGCCGTGGGTACCGGCCGACGCCAGCCTCCGGGACGCGCTGGCCGCGCTGCTCGACGGCGGTACCGGCTGGGTGGCGGTGCGCGACGGCGCCGCGGACAACGGCGGCGGCAAGGTGCTCGGGGTGCTGACCCCGACGCGGATCGCGCTGGCCGGGGCGGCGGAGGCCGGATAACCGGACCCCGCCGCCCGCCCTGTCCGCCGCTTAGCTTGTCGGAGCGGCGCCAGCCAGCGATCAACCGCCCGCCGCTATGCGCGTCTGCCGCCGAAGGTGGCCAGCCCGACGATCCAGCCGGTGAACAGTCCGTAGACCGCGCCGCCGGCGGCCCAGTTGAAGGCGCCGAGCAGGCTGGCGTTCGCCTGGATGAAGGCGGCGATCAGGCCGGCGAGTGCGCCGGCGAAGATGTAGGAGCCCCAGCCGTCGAAGAACCTGCCCCGCGCCGAGCCGGCCATCAACGAGACGAACAGGCCGGTGAACACGATGAGCAGGATCGCCTTGATGTCGTTGGCCAGTAACGTGCGGATCGACTGGTCGGAACTGAACGACCACTCCGGCCAGGCCAGCTGCCGGAGGAAGTAACCCCAGGCGCCGTTGGACGCGTGGCTCTTCGCCCAGTCGACGTAGGCGGGGTTACCAAATGCGAGTACCAGAATCAGGGCGGCGATGACCGCGGTACCGGTCGCGGTACGGACGCGCCCACCAGTGGTGACAGCCATACGGCCAGTGTGGGGTCACTCTTTCAGACAAGCAGCGCACGCGGGCGGATGGCGGCAATAGTCGGAACAGTCCACAATGGTCAGTGCTTGCGTAGATAATCGATGAACGCCGCTCTGACCAGAGGCTCCTCGTCGCCGTACCGGTGGTCCGTGGCGTCCTTCCACGCGGCCACCGCATCGTCCACGGTGGACTGTACGCCGAACGAGCCGTCGTCGCCGGTCTCGGAGGTCGGCAGGTGCTCGAACAGCGACCAGAAGAAGCCCACGTCCCCGCGCTCGCGGGCCCGGTGGAAGGCCCGCTCCTGCAGCTCCCCGGTGGACAGCGCGTCGAGTTCGGCAAAGGAGGGCTGAGGATCGGTCATGCCCAGAAACGCTACTTGACGCCCCAGCGGTCGTCGGCGGCGCCGCCCCACGTGTCATCCGTTGAGCGGGCCGGAAGCTGGCTCGTCCAGCCACTGCCCTGGCGCGGGGTCGACCAGCCAGGGTCGGTCTCCCGGCTGTTGATCGTCTGGGTACCGTCGTCCCAGCCGTCCGGCTCGTCCGGGCGCAGCGAGGCCGGCCGGCCGTAGGACTCGATCAGCCTGGTCACCAGCAGGCCGACGCCGATCAGCACGGCGGCCATGGCGAACTGCGAGATGCGCAGGTTGGCGACCTCGGAGTACCGCTGGAACAGCACGAGCGCGGTGACCGCGAGGACGGTACCGAGCACCCCGCCACGGCGGCCGAAGGCGCTGGTACCGGCGACCAGCGCGGCGCCCAGCGCCAGCCCGGTGGTGAGCGTGCCGTCGTCCGGAGGCACCTGCTTCTGTGCCAGCGCGCCGAGGATCCCGGCGATGCCGGCGAGCAGCCCGGAGCCGATCAGGGCGAGGAACACGACTCCGCCGGCCACGCCGCCGCGCCGTTCCGCCGGGTCACCGACCGGGCGGAACCGGCCCAGCCCGCGGCGGATCGGCTTGACCAGGCCGAGGATCCCGCCGAGCAGGGCCACGGCGACGAAGCCGCCGTACCAGTAGAAGGCCTGTCCGGTCGGGTGGTAGGTCGCGGTGACGCCGATCGGCTGGAGATGCTTGTTGATCCACACGATCACGGCCAGCGTGACGCCGAGGCTCGCCGCCCAGCCCGGCACGTGGAGGACCACCACCAGAAGGCCGATCGCCGCGCCGACGAGGGCGGCGCCGAGCAGCGCGATGCCCGCGGTCGAGACCAGGCCCCGGTCGGAGTGGCTGGCGAGGAACAGCCCGGCGGCCGAGGCGGTCGCGCCGACGGAGAGGTTGACCGCGCCGGCACGCAGGGACACGCCGACGGCCAGGGTGGCGAAGCCGAGAACCGCGGCACCCAGTACCAGGCTGCGCAGGGTGTCGCCGGTGAACTGCTCGCTGTGGGTCGCGCGCAGGTACACGGCCAGGCCCACGGCGACGATCAGCAGCAGCAGCTCCCAGGCGACATGCACGCCCATCCGGTCCATCCCGGGGTCACCGTGCTCGGGGTCGTCGAAGACGTCGTCGAGCTCGGCCGGGCTGACGATGCGGCGGCTGGATGTGGTCGGCTCGGCGGTGCTGTAGTCTGTGGCGCCGTACCCGGGCTGGAACGTCGGCGTGGAGCCGGTATCCGCGCGGAAATCCGGTTCGTCGCGGAACCCTTCACCACGGAACCTGTGCCCCTGGTCGCCGTACGACATGACCGACGCCTCCCTTAGCGTTCGGTGCCCGACCGTACCCGTGTACAGCCAGTAAGGGAAAGCCCCCGCGCTGAGTCAGTCGGGCTTCTCGTCGTCCTCCGGACGCTTCGGGACGCGGCAGGCCCGCTCCAGCCACAATGCCGCCACGACCAGCGCCAATGCCGCCACCACACCGGCCGCGGTGGGTGCGATGTCGGAACTGGCCGCGGTCAACCGACCACGCTGAGCCAGCAGCCACACCAGCAGGCCGACATAGAAGCCCGCGAAGATCGATCCGGCCAGCGATGAGGCCTTCGCGAGCACGGCGTACCTGGCGACGGCCAGCGGCTCGACCCGCGCCGCGCCCGGCCGCCGGTCGATGCGCGCCTTCGTCGTACGGGCGAGCACCGCCTCACCGATCGCGATCGCGAACACCGTGAACGCCGGCAGCCACGGGATCTGCGGGATGTCGCCGTAGTAGTGGCTGACCAGTACCCAGCCCAGGGCCACGGCGGCCAGCCCGACCACGATCAGCGTCCACGGGTCGGTCGGCCGGAGCCGGGGCTCGCTGGTGCGCTGCGGCTGGTTCATGCCGCCGACTCGCTCATGCTTCGGTCTCCAGGTCGAGGTCGGGTCGTGGCCGAAGGGCGGCGAGGTCGCCCGCCACCGGATCGGCCCGCAGCAGATCGGTCACCCAGCCGTGACCCGGGAGGGCCGCGTACGGCTCGATGTCGATCCACGGCCGCAGCACGAACGCACGCAGATGCGCCCGCGGATGCGGCAGGACGAGATCGGGTTCGTCCGCGACGACCGGCTCGCCGGAGTCACCACGTACCGCGATCACATCAACGTCCAATGTACGCGGGCCAAACCTCCGCTGTGGATCGCGCACCCGGCCGGCCTGTTGCTCGAGCTCCTGCGCGAGGTCCAGCCAGTACCGCGGGGTGGCCGACGGATCGGCGACGATGGCCGCGGCGTTGAGGTACTCGGGCTGGTCGGGGTCCCCCCACGGCGGCGTCTCGTACACCCCGGAGACGGCCCGCAGCGCCCCGGACCCGGACAGCGTGCGGATCGCCGCGCGCAGGTGCGCCTCCCGGTCGCCCAGGTTGCTGCCCAGGGCCAGTACGGCGACGGTCATGGGCCGCCGCCCGCTGCCGCGAAGCATGTTGGAGCGGCTGTAAGCCAGCGTTCGCCAGCCGGGCCGGAGCGAGGGAGCGCAGCGACCGAGTCGGAGGGCCGGATACAGGGCGGCCTCCCAGGCCCATGTCCCGCGCGAGCGGAGCGAGCGCCGGCCGGCCCGGTCATCGGCTACCGCGGACCGTCACCGCGACGTCGGCGAACGGGTGCGCGATCGGGGCCTGCGGCTTGTGCACGGTGACGGTGGCCGCGCGTACCAGCGGCCGCTCCAGGCAGGCGTCCAGCAGCCGGCCGGCCAGCGTCTCGATCAGGTTGACCGGCTCGCCGGCGACGATACCGACCAGGCGGTCGGCCAGCTCGCCGTAGTGCACGGTGTCCGCGACGTCGTCGGTGCGCGCGGGCGACGCGAGGTCAACTTCGAGGGTCACGTCGACCACGAAGTCCTGGCCCTCGGCGCGCTCGAAGTCGTACACGCCGTGATGGCCGCGGGCGGTCAGGCCGGTGAGCGTGATCGTGCCGGTGCTCGCCGCCGCGTAGCTTGCCGGAGCGGCGCTCAGCCAGCGTTCGCCGGACCCCGAGGCGGCGCGCGCGACGGCCGGGCGGCCGGTGGCCTCCCAGACCGCGATCGCGTCCACCGTGGACCGCACGTCGTGGGCGCGCACCCCCCAGACGCCGGCCGCCACCGCGAGCACGGTGGTCGCGATGGTCGCGGCCTCCCGCTCGTCCACCGGCCGGGGGGTACCGTCCGGATCGGCC
>Ga0157369_10007089_pt1 | contig 12930 bp, 12 predicted proteins | sample C25metaG_FD_113461 | JGI IMG/M metagenome (GOLD analysis project Ga0157369, IMG submission 113461) | Corn rhizosphere microbial communities from Kellogg Biological Station, Michigan, USA - C2-5 metaG | ecosystem: Host-associated > Plants > Roots > Rhizosphere > Soil | place: USA: Michigan...
CACTACAAGGCAAAAGCGATTATTACGGCTCATCATCAAGATGACCTTCTTGAAACTGCACTGATTAACTTGCTAAGAGGCACTAATTGGCGAGGACTGGCGTCCATTAAGAACGACGATAACTTACTCCGACCACTGTTAAATTACTCTAAGGTCAAAATCACGAATTACGCTAAGCAAAAACACCTCAAGTGGAGAGAAGATAGCACCAATCAGGACGAGCAAATCTTAAGAAATTACCTTCGTTTACAGGTTATTCCGAAAATGGCAGATCAGGACAAGCAAGGATTATTAAGAAATATCGATAAAGTCGCAAAAAAACGTCCTGAAATTGATATTATAATCGCGACTATATCGCGTCAACTACTGATGAATAATAAACTTAGTCGCCAAGTCTTCAATTCAATGCCGGTTAAGTTGGCAAGTGAAGTGTTGGTAAATATTCTGAGAGGTTACGGTGTAAACGACCTCGATGCCAAAACAGTTCAAAGACTTTCTTTAGCTATCCGAACCGCGCCAGAAAACACGACATTCGATATTAAAAGCACCCTGAAGCTTAAAATCGACAAAAAGTCCGCTGTTTTCTCCAGGGGTCATTAGGTGCTGTATAATTAGGAAAAGATGGACGGAAAGCAGTTTAGAATTGGTGGTGGTAGCGGCCCGGCAACGGGTTCACCGAAGGGCAGATGGCGCAACGCTGGCTTTCTCTTCTTATTGGTTCTATTTGGTCTGATTATTTACTCTGCTGTTCATCAGCCAAGCACTCTGAAAACCGTGCCTCTTTCACAGGTAATCAGTCAAGCTAACGGTGGTGAAATTAAGCAAATCACTGTTGACGGCCAGAAATTGGAAATTACTCCCGATGGGCAGAATAACGCTACCGAAGTCTCTTATAAGGATCCTAGCTCGGATCTTTATTCTCAGGGATTGTTGCAAGGCAAAACTACGGTAAACGTCAAACCAACTTCCGGTGGTAACAACATATGGCTAACTCTAGCCGGCAGCGTGCTACCAGTGGTGCTTTTCGCCGGTCTGCTGATCTTTTTATTCCGAAGTGCTCAAGGTCAGGGCAATCAAGCCTTAAGTTTTGGCAAAAGCCGGGCTCGCTTATACGGCAACGAGAAAGAGAAAGTCACCTTTAAGGATGTGGCGGGCAACGAAGAGTCCAAACAAGACCTCCAGGAAGTAGTTGAATTCCTGAAATATCCTAAGAAGTTCGAATCAGTTTCAGCTCGTATTCCCAAAGGAGTTCTGCTGGTCGGCTCACCTGGAACCGGTAAAACGCTGTTAGCGCGGGCCGTAGCCGGTGAGGCTAATGCGCCATTCTTTAGCATTAGTGGCTCAGAATTCGTAGAGATGTTCGTCGGTGTTGGTGCCAGCCGGGTCCGCGATCTTTTTAACAAAGCCAAGAAAAATGCTCCATGCATCATCTTTATCGATGAAATTGACGCTGTCGGCCGACGTCGTGGAAGTGGTATGGGCGGTGGTCATGATGAGCGCGAGCAAACTCTAAATCAGATTCTGGTAGAGATGGATGGTTTCGAACAAGGCCAAAATGTCATCGTCATAGCCGCTACCAACAGGTCCGATGTGCTCGATCCAGCCCTTCTGCGTCCGGGCCGCTTTGATCGACGGGTCACAATTGATCTGCCTGACCGAAAGGAGCGTCAGGCGATTCTGGAGTTGCACTTCAAAGAGAAGCCAGTCGCCAAAGATGTTGATCTTGATAGCTTGGCGGCTAAAACAGCCGGCTCGTCTGGTGCGGATCTGGCCAATATAGCCAACGAATCGGCAATTTTAGCCGCTCGGCACGATCGTAAAGTTATCGAGAACGAAGATGTGGTGAATGCCTTCGAAAAAGTTGCTATCGGTCCGGAGCGCAAGAGCAAAGTAATGACCGACAAAGAAAAAGAGCTAACCGCTTATCACGAAGCTGGTCATGCTTTGGTTGGTCACGTTCTGCCGGATTCCGACATGGTTCATAAAGTAACGATTATCCCTCGTGGCCCAACTGGCGGTGTCACATGGTTTATTCCGCCTGAAGATAAGAGCTATCATAGCATCATTGAATTCAAAGATGTGTTAGCTCGAATGCTGGGCGGTCGAGTTGCCGAAGAAATTATATATGGTCCTGATCGAGTGACTACTGGTGCTGGGTCCGACTTGCAAAAAGCTGCTGAGCTAGCCCGCGACATGGTTGTCAATCAGGGTATGGGCAAGAAACTGCGTGATCAGGTCTTTCATGTTGATGAAGGCATGATGATTGAGAAATTGGTCCACGAACGGCAATACTCTGATGAAACCGCAAAAGTTATAGATGACGAAGTTGAGGCTCTGATAACTGAGGCCGGCCAACGAGCTCGCGAAGTTATTAATGCCAACAAAACTAAACTAGAAGCTCTCAAAAAAGCTTTGCTTGATAAAGAAACCGTTGAAGCTGATGAAGTCCTGAAAATTTTGCATGGCTCGTCAATGCCCAAATCCGCCGCATTGTATTAAACTCGTTTTATCAATTATTTCGATACGACTGTTGTATCACAATCATACGAGGTCAGTATCTCTCTAGATTGACTGTCGACAGGCTGCAGTGGTCTATGGGGGTTATTGAGGCCCATCAAGCGGAGAAGATATTTGCTGCCACTATTCCCAGCTGGATGAACGGTCGCCACTACTTCACCGCTGGAATCGCGGCTAATGCTTACCAAAGCCGGATTATTTCTTCCGTTTGGGTCATAGGCAGTATTGCTAAGGCAGTTTTGCCCTTCCTGCCAATCGCCGTCGGCCATATATGAACCACCCCCGTAATCTAAGTCAATTCTGCTTGCTGCTGCATTGCTCAAGTTCTCTCGAGCTTTTACCAAACCGTTCGCACAGCCAGCCAAAATTAAGCTACCGACTATTACAGAACTACCATACGCCAGGTGCTTGGGGTTCAACTTCTCATACATAGATTTCAATTTATATTCTCGATTTGCTTTTCTGTCAAGCAAGGATTCTCCTAAAAATGATAATATAGCACTATGGCGATTGAGAGAATTGTCAATGAGGCAGTTCATGAAGATCCGGTAGAACAAGAATTCGAGCAAACACTTCGCCCGAAGCGGTTTGCTGATTATGTCGGTCAAGAACGGGTCAAGAAAAACCTGAAAGTGGCAATCGAGGCCGCCCAAAAACGTGGCGAACCGATGGACCACGTACTTTTATATAGCCCGCCCGGTCTTGGTAAAACCACGCTAGCGACTGTCATCGCCAATGAGATGGGCGCTCAAATTCGAGTTACCTCAGGTCCAGCCATCGAACGGGCTGGTGATCTAGCTAGTCTTCTGACCAATCTAACCGACGGTGACATTTTATTCATTGACGAAATCCACCACTTAAATCGTACTGTTGAAGAAGTGCTCTACGCCGCCATGGAAGATTTCAAACTGGACATTATTCTGGGCAAAGGTCCCAGCGCCAAAAGTATCCGATTGGATCTACCAAAGTTCACCATCATTGGTGCTACCACTCGAGCTGGTTCCCTTGGCGCACCACTCCGCGACCGCTTTGGTCATATTTATCGCTTAGAGTTTTACACGCCAGACGAGATTCAAAAAATCATTAAGCGCTCGGCTAAGATCTTAAAAAGCAAGATTAACGATCAAGCCAGCAAGACTTTAGCGCAACGGTCTCGGTTAACGCCGCGTATTGCTAACCGCTTATTAAAACGTGTCCGCGACTACGCAGACATTAACGGCGACGGCATGATCGATGAGTCTTTAGCGCAGAATGCTCTAAAGCTAATCGAAGTAGATGAGCTAGGCCTTGACCCAGCCGACCGACAACTCCTGGAAGCCATAATCGATAACTACAAAGGCGGGCCGGTTGGCGTTGAAACCCTCGGCGCCCTAATTGCCGAGGAGCGTCAAACCATCGAAGATTTTTATGAACCATATCTTATGCAGATTGGACTTCTAGAGCGCACGCCACGCGGTCGCAAAGTGACGCCTAAAGCCTGGGAGCATTTAGGAAAAACCAAAAAATCAGAAGGGAAGCAGCCCAGCTTGCTATAGGAAATATCATGCCACCAATCGCACCACCCATCGTGCCGGTTCCAGAAGATCAACCAACCCCAGTACCACCAGCCCCACCGGCCGCTCCAACTCCGCCTCCAGCTCCTCAAGAACCGGCGGTCACGACTTGGAGGCCCGGCAAGGCTAGCAACGATATGTTGGAACCTGGCGAGTCGTTAGTCACCATTGTTAGACGCCACCCGATTGGCATCTTTGGTTTTTATATAGAAGCGTTTATCGGACTGGTGATGATTATCGGCTTTGGCTGGTTTTTACTTCATAGCTTCAACGTCTCATCAATTGGCCTAGTGGTTAGTAGCTCGTTACTGGCGGTCACGGTTCTGTTGTTTTTCATTTTTGTAGCGGCTTATGTCTATCGGCAGTGTCGAATTTTAGTAACCGACCGCAGTCTGATTCAAATAACCCAGAGGAGCTTGTTTAGTCGCAAAGTCTCTCGGCTGTCTTTGTCGAATGTCGAAGACGTTAGTGCTAACACACAAGGCATTCTGGCCTCGATGTTTGGTTACGGCACTCTATTTATTCAAACAGCTGGTACGCTCGATAACTTCCAGTTCCCCTACTGCCCAAATCCAACGTTCTATGCCGATAAAATTATTGAAGCTCGCCAGCGTTATGCTGGTAGCCTCCAAGAAGCTTACGAAACTCACCCGTCCGACCACGCCATACGTGGCCTTTCCTAAAAATCCAAATTCCAGAACGGTAGATTCCCTCCGCCAGTTGGCGGGTGCGCGAGAATGACGATCGGCTACAACCCCACAACCCTGTTCTCAGTAACTGCGAACAAAGTAAGGATTGTCAGCCTTTTCCATTTGGTTGGTGTAGATAACATAGTTAACGCATCTAATTTGTCGATCATTACAATTTGTCGTTGAGTTCGGAGAAACCTCAGTTCCGGCGCGGAAGGCGCTGTATGCATATCCGGTAGCTGTGGGCGGATTTGAAAGTTGGCTTAATGTTACTGGGTAATAACCGTGGCTGGCGTAAAATAATCGGACATCTTCCTGGATAGACGCGACAGTATGGCGGCGTTGGTTATCTCGGTTATGCGCTAGGTGCCCCATGAACTGATAAATTGCAAAGCCGACAATAATGCCGGCAATCGCCAAGCCCATCAAACTTTCAAAACCACTGGGCTTAAAGGACTCTCTCAAGCGTTTAAACATCCTGCACTGATTATACGCAAAAACGCCCAGCTCCTAGCGTGGGTGGAGTAAAATCTTTTTCTTAAATCCGAAGTTGTGCCAACGTAAAATTCGTTCAACCTCTTGCTGTGTAACAAGTAAAGATAATACATGGATGTGATTTTACTCCACCCACGCTAGGAGCTGGGTTTTATTAACAGCAGCAATTTTCGAGACGCACTTGGCTTGCTATACTGAGGGTTGATAAGGAGTAAATATGGCAGACAAGACCAAGAAAGTCGCAAAACCAGTGCCCGATGGTAAGGCGACTAAAACTGATTCAGCCAAGAAACAGGCGCTCGACTTAGCCGTCAGTCAGATCGAAAAACAATTCGGCACAGGCTCGATAATGCGTCTTGGTGATAACCAAAAAATTCATGTCGAAACTATTTCAACCGGTAGCTTAAGTCTTGACATTGCTTTAGGCGGAGGAATCCCGAAAGGTAGAATTATCGAAATTTACGGTCCTGAAGCTTCCGGAAAAACCACAGTCTGCTTGCACGCTGTGGCCGAAGTTCAAAAGTCTGGCGGTACAGCTGCTTACGTTGATGCCGAGCACGCTCTCGATCCGGCTTACGCCAAACGACTTGGCGTTGATATTGATAAGCTTTTGATTTCGCAGCCAGACAGTGGCGAACAAGGGCTAGAAGTTGTTGAAACACTGGTTCGCTCCAACGCTGTCGACATCATCGTCGTCGACTCGGTGGCCGCTCTAGTACCACAAGCAGAAATTGAAGGAGATATGGGCGACGCTCAGATGGGTCTTCAGGCACGTTTGATGAGCCAAGCCATGCGTAAGCTTACCGGTATCATTAGTCGGACTAAATGCACGGTCATCTTTGTTAACCAGCTGCGTATGAAGATCGGCATTATGTTTGGCAACCCTGAAACTACTACCGGTGGTAACGCTCTGAAATTCTATTCTTCGGTGCGCATGGACATTCGTCGCCAAGCTCAGATTAAGTCTGGTGAAACTATCGTCGGCAACCATGTGCGTGTCAAAGTTGTTAAAAACAAGGTCGCGCCGCCTTTCCGTGAAGCCGAATTCGATATCATGTACAACCAAGGCATTAGCATCGAGGGTGACGTTCTAGATTTAGCCGCCAATAACGAGATAGTCATCAAGTCGGGCGCCTGGTACGAATATGAAGGTCAGAAATTAGCCCAAGGCCGCGAAGCTGCCAAGCAATATCTGCGAGATAATCCGAAAGTCCTTGAGAAAATCTCCAAAGAGACTCGAGAAGCCATCGCCAAAGCCAACGCTTAGCCAATGAAAATTACTGCTATCAAGCAGCAAGTTAAGAATCCGGAGCGGGTCAGTATTTTCGTTGACGAAAAGTACAGCTTCTCGCTCACTCTTGATGAAGTTCTAAAACACAAAATCAAACTTGGTCTGGAAGTAGACCGAGCGGATGTTAAACGTTTGCAAAAAATCTCAACGGACGGCAAGCTGCGTATGCGGTCTTTGGAATGGCTGATGAGTCGGCCACGTTCAACTCGCGAATTTCGAGATTACCTGTACCGTAAAAAAGTTGAGCCGCAGTTGATCGAAGAACTGATAGCCGAATTCACAGGTCGAGGCTATTTAGACGATCGTCGCTTTGCCAAGTGGTTTATCGAACTACTTCATCGTCGTCGCAAATCCAATCGAGCGGTTCAAGCAGAATTATTCAAGAAAGGCATAGACCGCGAGCTTGTCGGAGAAATAATGAGTGCCGAACAAGAAGACGAAATGAGTCGACTGCGGGCTGTTATCGAAAAGAAGTCTGGCTTACCCCGCTACCGCAAAGACCCCAAAAAGCTGACGGAATATCTGATTAGGCAAGGTTTTTCCTGGGGTTTAGTTAAAGAAGCTCTAGAGATCTCTCAGCCTGAGGATTAGGCGGCTGAAGCAGCGGCCGGAACGGTTTCATCTTCAGTGGCTTTGATGTCGGCGTCCTCAACCAAAATATATTTGTCAGTTACTTCGATGATTTGAGTACGATCAATAATCAAAGTGTCCTCAGCAGCGAAGATTTTGGTTAACGGCTTGGTTACATATAGCTTTTGAATAAAATAACTATTTTCGTCATAACTAAAGTCGCTAACTTTGCCTAGTTTTTGACTTTTGCTTTTCACGGCTTTGCCAATCAGCTGGAAGTGTAGATCCAAAACCTCCTTATGGCGGACTAGCTCATGTTTGGTGCTAAAGACAGCTTCGTCGTTGACGGCTAAGCCATTTGGCATAAATTCGCGGACATCTTCTGTCAGCAGGACTGTTAATGCTGGGGTAGCTGGCAACTTGCACCACCAGCCCAATATTTTTAGATTATGCGGACTAATCACTGGTTCGATGGCCATGCCGATAGCCGAGCCTGTTCGCAGGCTCATCACCGGATGATTTAATAAACTGCCACACATTCTTAACATATCTAGTAGTAGACTTTCTGTTGGCTACCGCCAATATCTTTGCTCAAATTGTTGGTCCTTTTTAGCACTTATAATCCTCCACCTAGTTGAGCCAAACTGCGAAGCAGACACAAAGCTCACTACTAGACATAAGCTTATTTTAGTACAAAAACGTCGCCGCTTTAGCTTTTACAGATGTAAAACGCTGGAATTTTCGATGCAAAGTGATGAAAACGCTCTAACTCATGTGGTTGTAACAACGAAGCTTGCTTGCAAAATTCTTAGCATGCTAAACATGATGCACTGTGAAAAAAGTAATTATTGCCGCTATTTTTTGTCTAACTTTGATTATTAGAAATGCTTCTGCATTAGCAGCTGCGCCACCAACTCTAATAACTCCGCCCGGTTTATCAATTGCCGAAATCCAGATCACCGGCGATGAATTTATCATTCTGCAAAATAACACTACTTCGACGATTACCGACCTTAACAGCTACTGGCTTTATTATTTCAACAAAACTGATCCCACCGGACTGCGTCCAACTTTCATTCAGCTGCCCGCCGGCAGTTTGGCAGTTGGGCAGACTGTCCAGCTCAGTACGGTTGGCCGTTCCGCTTGTGGTGCTAGCGTAGTCGACAATTTGAGTAGCAGCTTGGTCGATAGCGGTGGCTTTATCGAAGTCGTAAAGTTTAACATTAATCCCATTGGCACTATTAACGAAACAGTTGGCGATAGTGTTTCTTGGAGCTCTGGTTCAACTGGAAATATTCAAAAGGTTGCATCGGCTACACCACAGCCAGTTTGGTACCGCTATCAGGCTACGTCTGTGCCGACTTATGGCTGGCAAAAGGCCTCAACTGATCCGAGTAACGCCTGCCAACTGCTAGTTAGCAGCGGCAGCTTGCCAGCTCAACCGGTTAGCACGGCCAGTCTTCTATCCGGAACTGCCAATCCTCCGGCTACTATCGTTTATCTTAGCCCTTCAGATGGCGGCAGTAAGTTACCGCAATCTGACAATGGTTTGATGGCGCCTCTTTTGACCGAAATTTTACCAAATCCCAAATCTCCACAAACGGATGCCCATGATGAATTTGTTGAACTTTACAATCCTAATAACCAAAGCTTTGACTTAAGTGGCTTTCAGCTACAGGCTGGCACCGATTCACCTCACACTTTCACATTTGGCAACGGCACAATGCTCAAACTCAAGAGTTTCACTTTCTTTTTGTCGGCTGACACCAGCCTGTCGCTAACCAACGATAGCGGCCAGGTAAAGCTGCTTAATCCTTCCGGTGATGTGCTTAACCAAACCGAGGCTTACGATTCAGCACCCGATGGTCAGTCTTGGGCACTAGCCAATGGACATTGGTACTGGACGAATCAAGTCACTCCAGGTCAGCCAAACATCGTTAATCAAGATGCAAATGGGAGTGGGGCCACACCTGCCGGCACTACGAGTAGTTCTAGCTCGGGCTCACCAAGCCAGACGAAAGGTAGCTCAACATCTAGCTCTGGAAATTTTGCTGGCGGTTCGTCTAATTCATCGGTTTCAAGTAAGCCGGTCTCCTCACCGCTTCACCCGATGATACTTGTGGCAGTTGGGGCTATGGCCTTATCATATGCCCTGTATGAGTACCGACATGATTTGGCAAACATCCTCGAGCGACTCCGACGATACCGTCAGGCTAGGCGAGCAGCTCGGACAACTACTAAAAGTGCCGCTGGTAATCGAGCTGCGAGCCGACCTGGGCGGCGGCAAGACAACCTTCGTCCGTGGTTTAGCCAAAGGTTTGGGAGTCTCCGGCAACGTTTCCAGTCCCAGCTTCACTCTAAGCCGAGAGTACAAAACGCCGTCTGGTATGAAGCTTTACCACTTCGACTTCTATCGGTTAAGCGAATCCGGCGTCCTCGCCGATGAGCTAGCTGAAGCTGTCGCGGATCCAAAGGGAATCGTCGTTGTCGAATGGAGCGACGTCGCCAAAAACGTATTACCTCTCGAACGGCTTTTAATTGAAATCCAACCAACTAGTAATAACTCCGAAAAAAGAAATTTGGTTTTTCATTACCCGCTATCATTACAGCCAGTGATAGAACAACTCGAAACAGGGAAGGCACCAAAGCCGTGATTATATTAGGTCTTAAGACAGACCAGCCAACAGCCGAACTATGGCTGTACGAAGATGGAAAAAAACTTCAGTACCAAGAATGGTCCGCGCATTTAAAGCTAGCTGAAACTATAAACTCCGAAATCGATAAAATACTTAACCTCGTGAATAAATTACTTGATGAGTCAAGTAATTTAAACGGGGCAAGCAAACCCCAGAGGCTAGATGGCATAGTAGCGTTCAAGGGTCCAGGCAGTTTCACGGGCCTAAGAATTGGTTTAACGGTGGCAAATGCCCTAGCTTATGCTAATCAGATTCCGATTGTAGCTAGAACTGGCAAGAATTGGCTGCAAACTGGAATCGACGATATTTTGTTGGGCAAAGATGACAAAGTAGCTATGCCATTTTATGATCGACCAGCCGCAACAACCCCACCAAAAAATTGACCAAAATTTTCTGTGGTCGTATATTAATGAATAGGATTTTCGTTTTGGAGGAAGTCCGCCCGATTTTTTACTAAATTTTTTCGTATAAATTTCGCCTAAAGTCCGAAGCTAACGAAGTGATAGTGATCGCTTTGTGACAAAGGCGCAGTTAGTTCGCTGAAAGAAAGGAAACTAGATGTTGATACTAGCTATTGTTCTAGGAATAGCCGGCCTTGCTGTTGGTGGCGGAGGGGCGACCTATTATGCTCGACAAACTGAGTCGAAGTCCGCGGAGGAAGCTAAAAAGGAATTGGTCAAGGCCAAGAAAGAAGCCGAAGAAACAATCCGCAAAGCCGAGGACGAAGCTAACAAGCGGGTTGATGAAGCCCGCAAGGAAGAGCAAAGTCGTCGCGACGAAATTAAAGAGATCGAAAAACGCCTACTTAGCCGTGAAGAGACTTTGGATAAGAAGCTCGACGAGTTAGATAAACGTTCCGAACATCTACGAAAAGGTGAGGACGAAGTCGAAGCTCTCAAAAACGAAATTCGGGATATCCGAGGCAAACAACAGGAGAAACTTGAGAAGGTTGCCAAGCTGACTAAAGCTGAAGCTGCCGAGAAGCTCATGCAGATGACGGAGCGTGATATAAAAAACGACCTGCTTGGTTTGGTTAAAAAACTTCAGGACGAAGCCAAAGAAGATGCCGAGGATCGAGCAGCTATGATCCTAACAACCACTATGGAGCGTATGGCTTCAGAGGTTACTTCGGAACGCACCATCACAGCCATTAAACTAGAAGATGAAGAAATGAAAGGCCGAATTATCGGCAAAGAAGGACGCAACATTCAGTCGCTGCAAAGAGCCACCGGTGTTGACATCTTGGTCGACGAAACACCCGGTATGATTGTACTTTCCAGCTTCGATCCAGTGCGACGCGAGATTGCTCGCCAGGCCATGGAGATGCTATTGAAAGACGGTCGCATTCACCCGGGTCGCATTGAAGAAGTTGTCGAGAAAGCTCAAAAGCAGGTTGCTAAAGACGTCATGCATGCTGGTGAAGATGCCGCTCGTGAAGTTGGAGTCCTGGGTGTGCCCAAAGAACTATTGCAGCTGCTTGGAGAACTCAAATACCGAACCAGTTACGGCCAGAATATGCTCAAGCACAGCGTCGAAATGGCGCAGCTAGCCGGAGTTTTGGCGGAAGAGCTTGGTGCTAACGCTAAGACAGCTAAGTACGCGGCCCTAACTCACGATATTGGTAAAGCTCTAAGTCACAAGGTTGAAGGCAAGCACCATCATATCTCCGGAGAGATGCTCCGCAAGTATGGCGCGCCTGAAGAAGTGGCGCATGCCGCTGAAGCTCACCACGACGATATTGACGCCACAACCGTTGAGGCTCTAATCGTCCGGGTAGTGGACGCTATCTCTGGCGCCCGACCTGGTGCCCGAAACATCAGTGCTGAGAATTTCATTGAGCGCATGAAAGACTTAGAAAATACAGCCACGGCATTTGAAGGCGTCGAAAAGGCCTACGCTATCAGTGCTGGTCGTGAAGTAAGAGTGTTCGTTGTGCCGAAAGACATCGACGACCTACAAGCCATTCGCTTAGCCCGCGATATTGCCAACAAGATCGAATCAACCATGCAGTATCCGGGAACGATCAAGGTCAACGTCATCCGCGAGACCAGGGCCGTCGAATTCGCGAAGTAACAAATTGATATAATCAAACAGGATGATTAAAACAGTCCTGTTTGATTATGGTGGGGTCTTGAGTGAGTCGGGCGGCAAAAGTAATGTTAATCAGACTATTGCTGACTACTATGGCATAGAAATCGGCGACGTTCAGCTTAGTGATATACATGATCGTCTGCGCCGTGGAGCCATAAGCACCGATGATTTTTTCGCTGAATTAAATCGGCGCCACTCCAATCAAAATTATCTAACCGAACAAATATTCTTAGGCTTACAGACCTCTCTTTTAGAGCCGTCTAAGAAAGTGTATAAGCTCGCCGCTAAGCTTAGAGGGGCTGGGATTGGAACTGGAATCTTATCCAACATATTCGAAATGTCAGAACGTGAAATTCGAAAGACCGGAGGGTATGATGGTTTTAGTCCCCTTATCCTGTCGTGCGATGTCAAGATGGCAAAACCAGACCCTGAGATCTACGAACTGGCTATCAAGAAATCTGGAGTGGAACCTCAAGAAATAATCTTTATCGATGACCAAGAAAAGTGTTGGCCGCCCGCAGAAAAACTCGGGATGTTCGTAGTCCGAGCAATTTCACCTGAACAAATTGTCAGAGATACAGAGGCTTTAATAAAACGCGAAAACGGCATCGATCTTTCCATCGCGGCGTAGTTACTCTCTGTTTAAACTGATATACTTTAATCTGTTACGGGGTGTGGCGCAGTTGGCTAGCGCGCCGCGTTTGGGACGCGGAGGCCGGAGGTTCGAGTCCTCTCACCCCGACCAGGAAATGCAACTATCACCCGATAGTTGCTATTAAAAGCACAGACTCGAACCGATAGGCAAGAACAGCCAGTGGCTGTTGGAGTTTACCTTACTTGCCGCCTTGCCATTTTCCGTGGGAAAATGTTTGGCGGGCGGATGATGACTCGAGTCCTCTCACCCCGACCACAGAAAATGGAAATATTTAAACGAAAAGCAAAAATCTCAATTACCGGTGCCGGACAGGTCGTTAATACGACTTTTTGGTCACTAATAAAAAACCCTCAGATTTTGGCCTATCCATTTA
>Ga0157369_10007090_pt1 | contig 12930 bp, 6 predicted proteins | sample C25metaG_FD_113461 | JGI IMG/M metagenome (GOLD analysis project Ga0157369, IMG submission 113461) | Corn rhizosphere microbial communities from Kellogg Biological Station, Michigan, USA - C2-5 metaG | ecosystem: Host-associated > Plants > Roots > Rhizosphere > Soil | place: USA: Michigan...
GTGTCCAGAATGGTTGTCGGACGGTTTTTGGAGTATAGATGTGCAAACTTCTAATAAGAACGCACATATAAGCCCGTCCATCATGCAAAAAAACATCACCTCGCTAGGCTCGCTGAACTGGGACGACCTGAAATTTTTCCTCGAAGTCGCCCGCACCCGCAAGGCCAGCACCGCCGCGAAACGCCTGGCTGTCGACTACACCACGGTGTCGCGACGGATCAGTTCGCTGGAAGCGGCGCTCGGCACATTGCTGTTCGAAAAATCCCGCACCAGCGGCTTCGTCCTGACCACTGAAGGCCAGCGCTTGCTCGGTTATGCCGAGTCGATCGAAAGCACGTTGCACATGGCCTGCGAGCAGGTTTCCGGCTCGGGTGTGGCCCTGTCAGGCCATGTGCGCATGGGCTGCACCGAAGGCTTCGGCAGTTTTTTCATCACCCCGCAACTGAGCCATTTCGTCGACGCCTACCCGGCAATCTCGGTGGACATTCTGCCGCTGCCGCACTTCATCAGCCTGTCCAAGCGCGAGGCGGACATTGTCATTGCCCTCGAGCGGCCGGAGCACGGGCCGTACGTCTGCTGCAAACTCTGCGACTACCGCTTGCAGCTGTACGCAACCCAGGACTATCTGGACAAACACCCACCGATCCGCCGCCCGGCGGACTTGAGCAAGCATCAATTCATCAGTTATGTGGACGACCTGGCGTTCAGCTCGGAGCTGCTTTACCTGGCCAACGTGCTGCCCGGCGCCAGCGCACATTTGCGCAGCACCAGCGTGATCGCGCAATACGTCGCCGCGCAGCAGGGGCGCTCGCTGGCGATCCTGCCGTGCTTCCTCGCCGCGCAGGACCCGCGATTGCTGCCGGTGTTGCCGGAGGAAATCGACATCACCCGGCAGTTCTGGATGTACTGCCGTGAGGATTTGCGCAAGTTGAAGCGGATTACGTTGTTGTGGGATTACATTCGCGAAGTGACTGAACGCAATCAGGCGTTGTTGATGGGGGAAACGCGGGAGATGCGCTTTGCCGATTAATCGGCGCTGACCACAATCGACACCCGGCGATTCTCCGTGCGCCCTGCTGCGGTGTCGTTGGAGGCTACCGGTTCGCTGCTGCCGAGGCCTTGCAGCTGGATGTTCTCCTGCTTCATGCCGACCGTGCCGAGGACGTTGGCGACGCTCTTGGCCCGGCGCAGCGACAGTTGCTGATTGTAGGTTTCCTTGCCCGACGCATCGGTGTGGCCATCGACGCGCACCCGCTCGATTCCCACGCCGAGCAGCGCCTTGCCGATGCGTTCGACGATTACCGTGCTGGCTGCGTTCAGGCTTTCGACGTCACTGCCAAACAGCACTTTGCCCGACAGGCCGAATTCCCAGCCGTCGTCGGTCAATTCGAAACCTTGCTGTTTGAGCACGGCAACCTGCGCCGGTGTCAGGCCTTTCTGCGGGGCGGTCTGGCAACCGCTCAGAGTCAGTGCGGCGATCAACAACAATGCGGAAAACAGTCGAAAGGGAAGTGTGAACACGGGCATCAGCTCCTGGTGTGAACGGAATCGACCGGGCGCTCCGGCCCGGCGGTGAATTGCGCGCCGCGCGACAGGCGCTTGGCCTGATACATCGCCGCGTCGGCTGCGTTGAGCAAGGCGCCCGGCGTGGCGCCATGATCGGGATAGACGGCGATACCGATACTGAGCGAGGTCACCACACTGGTGTCGCCGGGCAGACTGATCGGCATGTCCATACTGGCGAGGATCTTGTCAGCAATGTGCTCAGCGTCTTCGACCGTATGCAGCGGCGCCAGCAGCACGGCGAACTCGTCGCCGCCCAGCCGCGCGACCAGATCATCCTCGCGCAATTGCGCTCGCACACGGTTGGCGATCGCCACCAGCACTGCGTCGCCCGAGGCGTGGCCAAAGTTGTCGTTGATGCCTTTGAAGCGGTCGCTGTCGAGAAACAGCACGGCAACCCGCTCATCGTGTTTTTTGCCGCTGCGCAAGGCGCGGATCAAGCGGCCTTCGAAAAACGCGCGGTTGGGCAACCCGGTGAGGCTGTCGTGGGACGCTTGATGGGCGAGGGTTTCGTTTTCGTTCTGCAGATGGGTTTGCCAGGACTCGAGTTCGCCGAGCAAGGCATTGAAGTCGTTGCCCAGATTATCCAGCTCAGCGATCTGCGCCGGCGGCACGCGCCGGTCCAGCGCTCGCTCACTGCGCGCGGCGTGGGCGACCGAGGCGAGGCTGTGCAACGGGCCGATGATCGCGCGCAACTGCCGCCGCGCCAGATAAAGCGCGACCCAGGCGCTGATCGCGGTGCACAGCACAATACCGGCCAGGCCGCTGAGTAGGAAGCGCATCAGGCTGCCACCGTGACCGATGAGCAGGACACGACCGATTTCGCGGTCCTGATGCTCGATCGGCAGGCTGACCGGCTTTTCCAGAATGGCGCGGGTGATCTGCATTTCCAGCTCGGAGAACAAGCCGGTCTCGGCACGCTGCCATTGCGCGATCAATTGGCCTTGCGCGTCCAGCACCCGGGCATCCGCCACTTCCTCGGTGGAAGCAATGATTGCCAGCGCCTCGGTCGCCGCCGCCTTGTCGTTGAAAACAACGGCCGCCTCGACGGTGTAGCTGATAGAACGAGCGATCAAATGCAGATTGTGGTCGGCATACACCCGCAGCGCCAGTACGCCCAGCAGGGTCAGCGAAACACTGGCCATCGCCACCGCCACCAGCGCGACGATCAAATGCCCACGGCCGATGACCGAGCCCAGGGTCGGGCGAGCCTTCCAGCTGAACAGTTTCATGGCGCCGCCGCTTTGCGACGGGACAACTGCAACACGCTGGGGTGAATGCGCACACCACTGCGAGCCACGGAGTCCAGATTGACCTCGAACGACACTTGTTCATCGCCAACGCGCAGGCAGAACAGACTGCCGACAGTGCATTGATCATCCGCTTCGCTGATGCTCAGCACCGGATGCCCGATCAATGATGCGAACAAGCGACTGCGTTCATCAGCAGTCAGCTTGCCGATGTACACCGCGTCGCATTCGCTGACGATGGCTGGGTTGTCTGCCAGCAGCCGCCGCACAGCCACCGGCCGGCCCGTGGCTTGCGTAGTTCCTTTGACCAGGTCATCGGTATATTCGGTAGGGCCGACGATGCACAGGCGCAATTGCGCTGGTTCCACCGGCCAGCGTGCATAACTGAGGATGCCAAGCACCACTTGCGTGACCGCTTTGCCCCGTTGCTCGGCCGGCCCGGTTTGCGCTTGGGCGATGGCGCTGCCCGTGAACAACCAGAGCAAAACGATCAGCAATGCGTGCTGGCAGGCCACCACACGCTGTGTCGCCCAGACGGCCACCTTCATGGAGGGATTCTCTTGGAGCGTAACGAAATGATGCCGCAACGATAGCACAGCGCCAGAACGCCAGCGAGGCGCCGGCCTCTGACCGGTTGGTCAGTATTCGTTGTCGGTCATTCAGCGCTTCATCCCTGACGCACGGTGCCCTCCTCTAGTTCCAGCATCAGCCCACTCAGACGCTTGACCTTGCGCTGCACCGCTTCCTCAAACACTCCGACGCGCGGCTCGATCAAGGTGAACCAGTGCCGGGCGCGAGTGATGCCGGTGTAGATAAGCTCTTTGGTCAGTACCGGGTTCAGCGCATCAGGCAGGATCAGCGCCGTGTGCGCGAACTCCGAGCCCTGGGATTTATGCACCGTCATGGCGTACACGGTTTCGACATCATTGAGCCGACTCGGCAACACAAAGCGCACGCCGCCCTGACCATCGTTACGCGGGAAGGCCACGCGCAGAACGGTTCTGCCGATCCCTGCGCCTTCACGCTCGGGCAGTTTCAGGGCGATGCCGATGTCGCCGTTCATCAGGCCCAGACCATAGTCGTTGCGAGTCATCAGCACCGGCCGACCTTCATACCACTGCTGGTCACTCTCGATCAGACGCGCCTTGAGCAACGCAGCAGTAATGCGCTGATTCAGACCTTCAACGCCCCACGGCCCTTTGCACACGGCGCACAACAACTGGAACGTATCGAACGCCTGCAAGACTTCCCGCGCCCAATCGGTCCAGGCCGAATGCTCAAGTGGCTGCGTCGACGGTGGACGCTGATCGCGCAGTACGCTCAGGTAATGGCGGTAACCCTGCGGGCCGTTGCCGTGACCTTCAAGCAGAAGGCGTTCGAGTTTCTGATCATGTTCGCCTTTAAGCGGCAGCGAATACACGTCGGCGTAACTGCCGGCCGCGAGCAAATGTCGCGCCTCGTTGGCCAATTGCTGGTTGACTCGGCGCGCGAGCTGACCGATGCCGCTGCCCTCGCCGAAACGGCGCGAGTGACGCAGCATCACCACTTGTTGCGCCAGCGGATGGGTGCCGTGGCGGTCTTCATGCAAACCGCTGCCCTGCAACGACTCGCCGCTGACTGATTCCAGCCATTGCCTCGTTTGCGGGCTGTACCAACCGCCCTCGGCGTCACGGCACAGATCGCCCAATACCGCACCGGCCTCGACCGAGGCCAACTGATCCTTGTCGCCCAACAGTACCAGCCGCGCATGGGCCGGCACGGCGTCGAGAAGGTTGGCCATCATTTCCAGGTCGATCATCGAAGCTTCGTCGACCACCAGCACATCCAGCGGCAAGCGGTTACCGGCATGGTGACGGAAGTGGCGGGTGCCCGGTCGACTGCCGAGCAAACGGTGCACGGTGGTCACATCGCTGGGGATCGCCGCGCGCACCGTTTCGGCGACTTGCAGCGATTGCACTTGCTGACTGATTGACTCGGTCAAGCGTGCAGCGGCCTTGCCGGTCGGTGCCGCCAGACGAATGCGCAGCGGATGGCCAGCCTCGACAGCCGGTGCCTGCAGCAACGCAAGCAAGCGCACCACCGTAGTGGTTTTGCCGGTACCCGGGCCGCCGGTGATGATGCTGAAGGCGCTTCGCGTCGCGATGGCGCAAGCGAGTTTTTGCCAATCGATGACAGCTGCAGATTCCGCGCCGCCGAACAATTCATTGAGGCGCTGCGGCAGATCATCCGGCGTCGGCTCCTGTTGCAACAAGCGTTGGCGCAACGCTGCATCGATGCGGCGTTCGTAGCTCCAGTAACGGCGCAGGTACAGGCGTTTCGAGGACAGTACCAACGGACGTGTCTGCGCTGTTTCACTCGCATCAGTGGCCAGAGCGACCAGCGAGCTGCTTGCCAGCACTTTGCACCAATGAGCTCCATCGAGCGTTTCGAGCAGTTGTGAGGGCAGCAGCAACACACCGCCCTGCACGTCGCCTTCGGGCGGCAATGACAGTGCAAAATCCGGCGCCTTGAGGGTTTCGAACAGGTCCAGACACACATGACCATGGCCGAGTTGATGGCTGGTCAGCGCAGCCGCGAGCAGCACCAACGGATCGGTCTCGGGCTCGAGTTCATGCAGGAAAGCGACGAAGGCCCGGTCCAGCGCGCGCAACCAGCCGCGCTCGACCCAACGGCTCAGCAACAACAGCAAATCATCGGCGCGGGTCAGCGGCGAGAGTTTCGACAGGCTGTCCGCTTCCAGTGGTGTCGGCAGCAGATCGGCGAATGTGCGGCTCATAGCAGGACTCCCTGTTCCCAGGCGGGTTCGGACTTGGGTTCGGGTTTGCCCTGGAACATCCGGTCGAGGCGTTCGATCAATTCCCGGGGCGGACGCACGAAGTACACGCCACGACTTTCGGCACGCGTACCGCGCAGAAACAGATACAGCGCCCCGCCGACATGGCGGTCGTAATCGTAATCCGCCAGCCGCGCCTTCAACTGGCGATGCAGTGCCAGCAGATACAGCACGTATTGCAGGTCATAACGGTTGTCGAGGATCGACTGCTCCATCGCCTGCACGGTGTAGGCCTGATCATCCACGCCGTGCCAGTTGGATTTGTAATCGGCGACGTAATAGCGACCAGCGTGCTCGAAGGTCAGGTCGATAAAACCCTTGAACATGCCGTTGAGTTGAACCGGTTCTGCCGCAACACGGGCGACGCCATTATGGGTGTGCTGGCGCACCTGTTCGTCGAGTTTGAGCACGTCGACCTTGTGGCTGGCGAACCAGAATTCCATCTCGACGCGGTATTGCTTCAGTTGCTCAAGAATCACCGGCGGTTGCCCGCCCGCGATTGGCAACGGCGACTTGAGCAGATGCTGCAGCCAGTCCGTCAGCGTGATGATCCAGCCTTGCCAGCCGCGCAGGTTGCAGCGCCGGGCAATCGCATCCTCCTGCGCCTCGCGGGTTACCGCAAAACCCTCAGCACCTGCCCATTCGAGCAAACCATGCAAAAACGTGCCAGGATTCGGTCCGCGAGGAAAACGATGAATATCGGCGCCACCACTGATAATTTCCCGGGGTGCGTCGGGGTCGAGGCGTTCGTCGTCAAAGAGCTTTTGCGCCTGCGGACTGTCCGGTGCTTCATCGCTGCCGACGCTCAATACGTCGCTGATACGCAACGCGCTGTAGGAAGCGATCCACCAGTTTTCACTGGCTTTGCGCTTGGGCCGTAGTGTGGCTCGTAGCACTGCTTCATTGCGCGGCGGCTGGTAATGCTCGTCAGTGGGCTGAGGCCTTTCGCCGATACCGATGGCCGGGCAATCTTGCTGCAGATCCCGTAGCCAGCGGTTCAATTCACTGGACTCGCCCAAAGCGGCACCGCCCCCCAGCAAGTAACCCAGCGCTGACAGGTGCAGCACCGAGCTGTTGTTATTGCCGCGCTTGAGATCAGTGACGCCCAGCCAGCAGGCATGCTGCGCGCGCGTTAATGCGACATACAGAAGACGCAAATCTTCGGCCAGACGCTCATCATCAGCCTGGGCGATCAACTCGGGGGTAGGCTTGAGGCTGATCTGCGCCTTGCCCGCAGCGTCGTGGTAATGCAGCGGCAAACGGCTGCCATCCACCGGTTTCGCCGAGCAAATGAATGGCAGGAATACCAATGGATATTCGAGACCCTTGGATTTGTGGATGGTCACCACCTTGACCAGTTGCTCGTCGCTTTCCAGACGAAGGATCTGCTCTTCGCCGGCCTGACCGGCCAGTGCCAGCAGCTCGGCCAGATGGCGGATCAACGCTTGCTCCCCGTCCAGTTCCGCGGCGGCTTGCTGCATCAGTTCCGAGAGATGCAAAAGGTTGGTCAGCACGCGTTCGCCGTCACTGCGCTGCATCAGGGTTTGCGGTAGGTGGAAGTCGTGAAGCAGGCGGCGCAACATCGGCAACACGCCCTGTTTGCGCCAAAGTTCGCGATAGCCGCGGAACTGCATGACCCGGGCTTCCCAGACCATTTCATCCTGGTTCAGGCGTTCCAGCTCGATCAGCGGCAGGTTCAGGGTGGTGCAGGCCAGCGCAGCCTTGAGCGAGCGTTCGACATCGGGTTCGGCGCAAGCCTTCAGCCAGGCCAGCAGGTCATGCGCCTCTTGCGCGGCGAACACCGAATCCTTGTCCGAGAGATAAACACTGCGCACACCTCTGGCGGCGAGCTCGGAACGGACGGCTTGGGCTTCCTTACCGTCGCGAACGAGGATCGTGATGTCAGAAGGACGCAAACCTCTCAAATCATTTGCCTGAACGAAACCAGCGCTGCCGGTTTGTCCGCCATTGAGCAGCCAAGTGATTTCACTGGCGCAGGCGGCGGCCATTTGCTGGCGATAAACCGCGCCGGACAGCGGCTGCTCGCTGGGCAGTAGCCAGACATTCAGCGCCGCGACGTCTTGCCCGTTTATCCGCAGCGTTTCCTTGCGTCCCTGAGACTCGACTGGCAGAAACGGCACCGGGTTCGAGCCGTCTTTCTCGCGAAACAAAAACGCGCCGCGTCCCTGTTCTCGGGACTCGGCGCGTTCGAATACATGATTGACCGCTGTGACCATGCCGTGGCTGGCGCGAAAGTTGGTCCCCAAGGTGTGCAAGCGGCCAGTGGTGGCCTGACGTGCACGCAGGTAGGTGTAGATGTCAGCACCGCGAAAGGCGTAGATCGCCTGCTTGGGGTCGCCGATCAGGAACAGGCCGGTGTCAGGGTGATTATCTTCGATGCGGTAGATGCTTTCGAAGATGCGGTATTGCACCGGATCGGTGTCCTGGAATTCATCAATCAGTGCCACCGGAAACTGCTCGCGGATCAACGTCGCCAGACGCTCGCCGCCCTCCGATTGCAACGCTGCATCCAGACGCAGCAGCATGTCGTCGAAACCCATTTCTGCGCGACGGCGCTTCTCTTCTTCAAAGCGCTCACCGACCCACTTGGCGGCGTGTTGCAGAACGGCGGCATCGGGCGTTGGTAAAGCGTCAAGGCTCGACTTGAGCCCGGACATGGCGTCCAGTCCCGGATGACTGGGGGCCTGGCCTTTCCAGGCTTCGGCCATACCATCAGGTGTTAGCCGAGTGAAGCCGGTGCCGATGTCCAGTTGTTCAAGCGTCTCGTCTTCAGCCCAGGTCTTTAGTTTCTCGAACCAGGGCTCGAAATAACGCGCCTGCATCTTGCGGCCATCGACGGTTTTGCTGGCCACGCCTTCGTGGCAGAGAGCAAGCAGTTCGTCTGCCCAGTCACGCCAAGGCGCTTTCAGTTCGACCAATGCTGCTCGCCGCTCCAGCAAACATTCTGCGATCAGTTCACCCGGCTCCTTGCCGCCATCGGTGTCACGCTCGCTGGCAAACAAGCCGCGGACCCGAGGCAGCAACGCTGCGGGGCCACCCCAATTGCAGCGCACCCAATTCAGCGCATCGCCCTGCATCGGGTAGCAGAACAGCCGCCAGTAATCGCGCAACACTTCGCCAAGCAAATCGCTGTGATCGGTTTCCAGGGATTGCGTGAAGAGGCTGCCGCTGTCGAACGCATGCTCGCGCAGCATGCGCTGACACCAACTGTGAATGGTCGAGACAGCGGCTTCGTCCATCCACTGCGCGGCAATATCGAGGCGGTTGGCACAGCCCGGCCATTGCTGCGGATCGAACTGATCGCGCAGCTCGGCGATCAGTCCGTCAGGAGCGGGAATCTCGTCACGGAAGAAACGCGCCGCCTCGGCCAAGCGGGTTCGAATGCGCTCACGCAGTTCTTTGGTGGCGGCGTCGGTAAACGTCACTACGAGGATTTGCGGCGGCAGCAATTCGCGTGTGAAACCGCTTGTCTCGCCGCCATGGCCAAGAATCAGCCGCAGATAAAGCGCTGAGATGGTGAAAGTTTTGCCGGTGCCGGCGCTCGCCTCGATCAGTTGGCTGCCGCGCAACGGGAAGGCCAGAGCCAACGGTGTCTTGGTACTCATGAGCGTGCGCCTTCGCTGGACAAGGAACGCCAGGTCGCTTCGAATAATGGGCGGTACAAGGCATCGCACCAGCCAGTGAAGGTTTCGTCTGCCGATAAAGCATCGAAGTCGGGGTATTGTCGGAGCAGTGCCGGGCTTTCACGCCGCTCGCCGTCGCTGGTCTGGCCGTCACCTTCATAGGCTTTTCGCGCAGCGGCTTCGGCTTTGACCGGGTCGGATTGCGACAGCCAGGCGAACGCGGTTTTTATCGCAATCGGCAAAGGTTGGCGCATGCCGGTTTGCCAGGCGAGCAGCAAGTCACCGAGCAATCGCAGCGCTCGGTCCCGCTCCATGGGCTCAAGCAACAGTGTGTCGTCACTGGCGACCAATGCCGTCGTCAACGCATGTTCGCTGGCGCAGGCGACCAGATGGGTGACCCACGGTTTGGTCAGCCGGTGCCACTTGCGCGTTTTGATCGAGCCGATGCTGTTGGGAATGGTGGTGACTGACAGTAGTCCGCCATCGGCGCGTTGATGCAGGCTTGCGAGCCAGCCCTCCAGCCGCATACCTTGCAAGTCGAGACTGACCGGGATCGCACTGGTCAACGGCGTCGGCCATAACGTCAGCAACTGTTGATAACGCTGCAGAAGATCCGGCAGCGGTTCGATCAGTTCACGCTGCAGGCATTCGCCAAAACCGGCCATAGGCAGCAGACCACTGTTTTGCAGGCGTAGCGCACGGGCTTGCAGCGCCTGATCGATATTGTCCGGCTGGCTGAGCGCGGCTTCCAGCAAGCTGTCGCTGAGCGCGTAGCGCTGCAGCGCGTCCAGCACGAAAGGTTCTTCATCGGCCAGCGGTGCTTGCGCGGCCTCGAAATACACCTTTAGGCGTTGAGTGAAAAAATGCCGAACCGGGTTACGCAGAAAGTCTTGGAGCAATGCCAGCGTCAGCGGTTCTTCTTGAACATACGGCGCGAGTAAGGGTGCTTCACTTTGCTGCGCTTTCTCTTGATGCAACACCTGCCACTCGCTGGCGTAGCTGAACAGTTGCTCGTCTTCGTGGAAATAGCGGGCGCTGAAAGGTTGCAGAGGATGTTCTTCGGTCAGCGCGTCCAACAGATCCTGGCTTGGGTCGATTGAACGCCAGCCGCTGGCGAGGTGATCGCGCAACTGACCGATCAGTACCGAAGCTGGTCGCTCGCTGTTGTCGCGAATGCTGCGACCGACCCAACTGATGTAGAGCTGATTACGTGCAGACAACAGCGCTTCGAGTAGCAGGTAGCGGTCATCTTCACGCCGTGAGCGGTCGCCAGGCCGGTAATCGCTGCCCATCAGGTCGAAATCCAGAGGCGGTTGGGCGCGCGGATAGTCGCCGTCGTTCATACCCAGCAGACAGACCAGTTTGAATGGAATCGCGCGCATCGGCATCAAGGTGCAGAAGTTCACCGCACCGGCCAGGAATCGTTGCGATAAACGCCCTTGATCCAGCCCGGCGAGCCAGGCTTCGCGTACGACAGTCAGCGGCAACTCGTCAGTCAGCCCCACTGCCTCGCAGGTCTCGAGCCAGGTTTCGCGAAGCTCCTCCAACTGGGTCAGCAGATAATCGTCATGCTCGTTGCTGGCCTGGAAGAACACCTGCATCAGCGCCTGCAAGCGCAGCCCCCACTCTTTCGGTTGAGCCGGTTGCGTGAGTTGCTGATGAGCGATTTCCAAGGCATCCAGCAGAGCAACCAATGGCCCGATCAGAGCGGCATCAAGCCCACCAATTTCATCATAAGGTTCGATACCTGCACACGCCTCAGCGCTGCCGACGGCGTAACCCAGCAGCATTCTGCGTAGACCGAAATGCCAGCTGTTCTGCTCCAGTTCCTCCGGCAGGCCGAGACCGGCACGTTGTTCAGCGCTCATGCCCCAACGCACGCCGGCGCCTTCGATCCAGCGATGCAGGGTTGGCAGGTCACGCTCTTCAACGCCAAAACGAGCGCGCAGCGCTGGGACGTCGAGCAGGTCGAGGATCTCACTGACTGGGAAACGGCTGTCCGGAAGTTTGAGCAGATGCTCGACCGCGATCGATAACGGATCGCGTCCACGCTGGCCCTGATCCGCCAAAGTGAACGGAATGAAGCGCGGGTCAAATCGATCGAGCTGACCGAAAACCGCGCGGATATGCGGCGCATAGCTGTCGATATCCGGGACCATGACGATCACATCTCGCGGGCGCAGATCCGGGTCGGCACTGAAACGCGCCAGGAGTTGATCGTGCAGGATTTCGACTTCGCGCTGAGCGCTGTGGGCGATATGAAAACGTATTGAATGGTCTTGGGCCAGGTCGACCGCAGGCCAGAGCTCACGAGTCTCGTTGAGGGGGCGCAATTCGAGGATGTCGTCCTGAAGCTGGTTAAGCATGCTGTGCGGCTGGGCTTCGCTGAACAGGTCGATGCGGCCGTCACGAAAGGCTGAGCGGTAGCTGTTGGGATCGTCGTAGCTGTCGAGCAGGTTGATATAGTCGCGACCTTGTTTACCCCATGCGGCCAGCAACGGATGTGCGTGCTGATGCAGGGTCTCGGCATCAAGTACAACTGGCATCCCGCTTTTGCGTTGTTGCCGTTTGTATTGATGTCGCAGCAGATCCTGGTCGGCGACGATATCGGCCCAGTGGTGACGACAAGGGTTGTGTACGCAAAGCAGCACCTGGCTGAAACGTGCCAAACCGGCGAGCGCTTCAAGAACTTGTGCGGGCAATGAAGAAATGCCAAAGACGATCACGCGCGGCGGCAACGCAGCCGGGGCCTCGTCAAGAGTGTTGATGCGTTCCATGAAGCGTTGATGCACACCTGCGCGACTCTGCGCCATGCCTTGTTCGCCGACGTCATCCAGCAGCGCGCGCCATAACTCCGCCTGCCAGCAACTGGTCGGCGGCAGCGGTTTTACTTCACCTCTGACATTGCGCAATTGATGCCGACCTTCAGCCCAATCTTCCAGCCAATCGGCCCGATAAACCTGATATTGATCGAACAGATCAGCCAGACGCTCTGACAATTGATAGCGCTTGCGCAAATCGCTGTCGTGAGTGAGGAAGCGTTGCAGCGGTTCGAAATGTGGAAGGTCGATTACCTGTGGCAAGAGGCGCATCAGGCGCCAGGTCAACGGCGCTTTATCGAGCAGGGATTTCGCTGGAATTTCATCTCTTCCCAGCACCATGCGATAGAGCTGCCACATGAAACTGCCGGGTAGTTGCACGTCAATCGCCGCAGCGATCCCGCAACCGCCAAGGTCGTCGTCTTCGGGATCCTCGGCCAATGCCAGTTTGAGCCATTGGGCGATGCCGTTGCTTTGCACTAAAGCGATTTCATTCTCCAGGGGTGCCAGTGGGTAACGCCGCATGATGCTGACCACAAGGCTGCGCAGCTCATCGAGACTATTGCTCTGAACCACCATGAATGCAGCGTTGAGGGACTGGGCGTCCGACATATGGATTCCTTGAAAGATCGCTTAAGCCGAGGCAGAACCTTAGCATTGTCGGCCGGATGTGACAGCCGGACGAGGTCTGCAAAGGCTGTAAGAACTTTCTCGCAGGCAAAACAAAACCCCAACTGCTTTCGCAATTGGGGTTTCGGAATTTAATCTTGACGATGACCTACTCTCACATGGGGAAACCCCACACTACCATCGGCGATGCA
>Ga0157369_10007095_pt1 | contig 12921 bp, 12 predicted proteins | sample C25metaG_FD_113461 | JGI IMG/M metagenome (GOLD analysis project Ga0157369, IMG submission 113461) | Corn rhizosphere microbial communities from Kellogg Biological Station, Michigan, USA - C2-5 metaG | ecosystem: Host-associated > Plants > Roots > Rhizosphere > Soil | place: USA: Michigan...
ATATTGTCAAACTACAGCCAAACGGCGTCGATTCAAAATTCCTTATCACGTTCAGCACGCCTGCAGACATCAAGGGGACTGGATTTCTTCAAGTTGAGCACATCGACGGTGACGACGACCTGTGGATCTATCTGCCCGCACTGAAGAAGAGCCGACGATTGGTTGCGAACAACAAAAAGGACAGCTTCGTTGGGTCGGACTTTTCCTATGGCGATATTTCGCTGCCAAAGGTCGACAAATATCATCACGTCCTTCTTAGGAGCGAATCCGTCGATGGAGCGGATTGTTTTGTGGTGGAGTCTACTCCCGCAGACGACACGGTTCGATCCAACAGCGGCTACGGCAGGAAGATCACCTGGGTTCGCAAGGATAATTTTCTTGAAAGCAAGGTCGAATACTATGACCTTGCAAACCGTCTCTTGAAGACTCAGATCATTCAGAAGCCCCAGCTTGTAGAACCTCAGAAGGGCCGTTGGTTCGCGCTCTATCGCGAGATGACAAACCAGCAGACTGGCCATCGCACAACTCTCTCCATTGAAAAAGTGAATGCAGGAATCAAGGTCCAGGACGACCTGTTCACTGTTCGGTCGATCGAACGCGAGTGATCGGGTATTGAGGAGGAATTGTGTTGAGCCGTAACGGTTCCTGCTCGAAGTGGGTCGTGGCGGCATGGATTCTTTCAGCAGTATTCTCCATTACGGGGCTGGCCCAGGGACGGAGTACCACATCGTCCGACCGGGCCAGACTCGATCCTCTCAAAGAGGCCCTCGGTCTGAGCGGCTCATTGCGACTTGGATACTGGTCTGCCACCCGTAATTTGGACGGAAAAAGGCCCATTGGATCGGCGATGCTTTGGGCCAAGACCAAGCGGGATCTGTCATCTAGACTGTCAGCCTACGGGGAAGCATGGCTCGCTAGTAGAGGTCCAGTTGATAGAGGTGAGATAAGAGGGGAGCTGCGGGAAGCGTATCTGAACCTCAAACTGGATCATTTGGACGTGCGCGCAGGAAGACAGATATTTGCCTGGGGAAGGGCCGATGCGATCAACCCTACGGCCAATTTGAGCGGCGAAGACCTTACGTTGCTGACCCCGGATTCAGAAGACCGGAAATTCGGTACCACGGCGTTGCGGAGCCGATATTTTCTGCCCCATTCACTGTCGGTCAGCGGGATTTGGCTGCCGGAGTTCCGCTCGACACGCTTCCCATTCCCGGACATTGGGTCAGGTTCGAGCTTCATCCAAGATAGCCCTCACTGGCCGGCAAATCAGTTTGCTGTTCGCCTTGACAAAAGTGGCGGCGCGGTGGACTGGTCTTGCTCCTATTTCGACGGTTTCGACCTGCTGCCCGATCTTTCGGTTGCTAATGATTCGTCAGTCTCTGAACAGATCAAGGTCTCTCACCACCGCCTTCGGGTCATTGGTGCAGACGGAGCAACCAACTTCGGCCATTACGCTCTTCGTGCCGAAGGCGCTTATGCATTTACGCAAAACACTTCTGGCCAAGATCCCTTTGTCAAGGAACCATACTTGTTCGCGATTGTCGGCGGCGATCGAACTTACGGTGGAGAACTCAATATCAACGTGCAGTATATTTTCCGCTTTGTCTCGGAGCTTCCCCCCACTCCGTCGGGGGAAGATGGGTTTGCCAGGCGGGTCGCGCAGGAGGAAGCCATCATCGGCAGCCAGACCAGAGGAACTCAGCACGGGGCTTCTGCACGAATCAGCGACAAATGGCTCCACGAGACCTTAGAAGCAGAGATTGGTATCGTCGGATACTTTGATCCAAAGGGTGTCCTGGTCCGGCCTAAGGTGACCTATTCTTTTACAGATCATTGGAAAGCGATCGTGGGCAGCGAGGTTTACCGAGGGAGCAATCAATCCGTCTTCGGTTTGTTGCGACAGAATTCGGTCGGTTACCTGGAGGCCAGGTTCAGTTTCTAACCCGCAATGGCGCTCAGCCTCACACATTGCAAGCGTTGTACCCGGTTCTATGGCTGCCACGTGAATATCGTCACGTCCAAAAGATATGGCAGCACGCGTGGCATTCGTGAGCGTGCTGCCATGTCGGTAGGCTCTATCTATCGTCAGCCTCGTCATTCCTTGATATCCGGCATCAACCGACCGGCAGACACTCAAGCGCATGGGGCCTGAGACGCCTGAGGGTCAACCTGATCTGCGGGAATGAAAGCTGCCCCCCTGGAGCCGAAGCAGTTCATCTAGCGACTTCATGACGTGGCTGGTCGGTTGCTTTCAATCCATTCTGCGTAGGCGTGAGGTGATCGGCCGAGTATGTTGGAGGCGGTATCGGTAGTTGTGTAGAGGCCTGCTGCAACCTTGGCGAAGTAGCGGGCCATAAAGGGCGCATGTTCGCCCTTGGCGCCGTTGGCGATCAGCGCATCGCGGAGTGCTTCGGTGTCGCCTTGGAACACGGTGATGTTTCGTTTCAGGACCCGCGAGAGGAGTGCCGCGAGCTCGGCCGCCGTGTAGGTTTCTTCCGATGTCAGCTTGTACATCTGCCTTATGTGACTATCCTCCATCAAGGTTTTTGCGGCGATCGTGGCAACATCATCCGGATCAATGCAGGTCATGGCGCCAAGGCCACCGGTCTCAATCAGGAGATTCTGCTCAAAGATGGAACGCCAAACAAACGGAAATGAGGTCATGTAACGTGTCGGTCGGAGTACGGTCCATTCAATACCAAGAGTGGTGACCAAATTCTGATGCAGGCCATGGATGTGTACAAAGCGGTCTTCGTCATTCTCTGTCGCAGCGAAGTTGGAAAGGTACACGATCCGTTTAGATCCAGCAGCAACCGTAGCTTCGATTGCATTGCGCTCCAGAGTTTCCATGTCCGGTGCAGGAGGAGCGACAATGAAAACCCGTTCCGAACCGCGGAATGCATCGGCCAAAGTTTCGGGTGATCTGAGGTCGCCAATGACTGGGGTTGCGAGCGAGGCGATCAAAGCTCCCTTTTCCGGGTTGCGGACTAGGGCTCGAGGTTTTACTCCGGCCGCGGCAAGCTTGTGCAACAGGCGCGATCCGAGTCTGCCAGTTGCGCCGACTACGAGGATAGCAGGTTGATTCATGGAAATTCGTCTCCGTACGGCAAGATGCCGCGGCATCAAGTTCCAGTAAAGTAATTGCTGCGCGAGGCTCTGAGGTTGGAAACCCCTGAGGTGTCCCTCAATCAGGCTATCGACGCCACGCGGCAGCAGCGCCCGCAGCGAACTCGCCAAAACTTACAGGCGGACGACCAGTGACCGTGAGAATCTCGTCGTTCACTACCCCCATCATTCCGGAGCTGAACGCGAAAGCGTGCAGTTGGCTGTTGTGCTCAGCGGTTGCTGGAGCTGTTTGTTCGGCTAAAAGGGCAGCGTACAGTTGGCGATGATCAGTCTCGACGTATTTAATCTGACGTCCCGTCACCCAGGAGATCTGATCAGCTACCTGCTCCAATGTCATAGGTTCCGGGCCCACTAAGGTATAGGCCTTCCCGGCATGAGCATCGTCAGTCAATGCGGCTGCCGCAACTGCCGCAATGTCCTCACTCGACACATAGCTGACGCGACCCTCACCCCCCGGATGAGGGATCTCATCCCTAAGCCGGATGTCCTCGGCGACATACAGAGGATGCCATTCCGAAAAATTCTGCATGAACGCTACAGGCCGCAGGATCGTGTATGGCACACCCGACAATTCGACGGCCAATTCGATACGGCGTAGTGGCTCCTCCGGTGGTGCCTCACCTATGCCAAAGGTGGATAGAAACACGACGCGCTTTACTCCGGATCCTGTCGCTCCACTGAGCAAAGTGCTAATGTACTCGGCATGCTCGGGACCGGGGATCGAGCTCGCAACCAAGAAGATTGAGTCGACGCCTTTACGCGCACTTTCGTAAGTCCCTGGGTCCTTCCACTCGAAACGCACCGACTCGATGCCTGCGCGCGGCGCGACTGGAGATCGATTGGCCGCACGAACGGTCACTCCTCGCCGGGTCAAAATAGGGATCAGACGCCGCCCGACTTTGCCTGTGGCACCCGTGATCAAGACTGTTGAACTCGTGCGATCTGATTGAGCGTGGGACATGTGGTTCTCCTTGAAGTCTGTTGATTTCAGTTAATATGCGGCTTAAGCTCCACGAAAGAACAATGCCTGGCAGGGTGCTCTCAGGTTGCAGCGTGTAGATTTGCAGCGCTGAGCGCAAGAGGTCGCCAACAAAAGATATATAGCAAGCACTATACAAAGTTTCCATGCAAGAAGTGCTTTTGTCAAGATTTGTGTAGTACCCTTTACATAAGGAGTAGCAAATGGCACGCCTTGGCCGGCCACGCGAATTTGACAGAGACAAAGCCTTGGAAAAGGCGATGAACTTGTTCTGGAAGCAAGGCTACGAAGCCACGACATTGGCGGAGTTGCAGAAGGCGATGGGTGGCATCACCGCACCAAGCTTCTACGCAGCCTTCGGTTCGAAGGAAAAGTTGTTCCGCGAAGCAGTCGCTCTCTACAATCAGGTGGAAGGGACTCCCATGATAAAGGTCCTCTCGGAGGGGACCACGGCTCGGGCTTCAATTGAGAGTTGGTTGCGTGCCGCTGCGGAGAGCTTTTGCCGTCCTGATAAGCCTCGCGGTTGTCTCGTTGTTCTGAGCGCCGTGAACTGCATGCCGGGCAATCAAGAGATCGCTCACTTCATGTGCGATCAAAGATCTAATCGGGAAAAGTTCCTCCGTCAACGTTTGCGCCGCGGCGTCGTGGAAGGCGATTTGAAGAAGGGCACAGACATCAATTCGCTCGCTTCGTTCTATTCCACGCTGGTTGACGGTCTTGCGCTTCGGGCGAACGATGGAGCTTCCCGCAAAACCCTTATCGCGATTGTCGAACGAGCAATGGCGGCTTGGGACAAGTGAGGCCTCTGGGCCGACCTTAAGCGAGTCGTCTCCGAGTCACTCACCGGCGCGAATCCGCACGGATCTTGCCTAGGCTCCGCATGCTCCGGTTCAGCAAGTTGCCGAGAAACGGGCTACGAGTCCGCGTGGCCCGTTGTCTGGATCCCCTGGACTTCCCTCGATTCTATCGGGCATCGAAATCAAGCTCCCGGCAATTATTGCTGCGGAAGAAGCCCTTGCACGGGCGGTATTCGCTTCCGCGCACTTGTCACGGTCCGAGGTCGACGATCTGATTACGGCCGCGGGAAACGAGTGGCAAGTTAGGTTCGCGATCGGGCGACGCCAAAATTTGATCTCTACACAGATGTAGACGATGGCTACCATCCCCCCAGCTCAACCAGCATGAGCTTTGCACGAGTGCTCTTTGGTTCTTCCAAAGCGGTCGTTGAATGCCTGCGTACCTAGAAGCGTCCTGACCGCTGCCACATCGTCGGCCTTTACCCCGCAGCTTGAGTTCGCCGCGCACCCGTTGATGCCGTAACACTTCACGTCTGCCGGCTGACCAGCATTCGCCTCTTGTGTAGGCGCCTTCACTCCGATGGCGAGACCTGCAACAGCGGCAACAACCAATGGATTTGTCCTCTTACCCATTTTGCGTACAACCTCATTGCGTCCTTTGATCCGAGATAGGGAAAGTGACAGCGATCGACATACCCAAGGCCAACTTGTGACGCTCCGGCATGATTTGTAACCAGCGGTCGGGGTTGCGTGTCTAGTAGTTGCTGGGAATCTTCCTTGGGAGCGGCCAAACAAATGAACGCCGGCTTGACGTTTCGATTCGCTGTGGCTGCAGACTTCGCCGCCGTGCTAGACCTCGCCTGCCAACTCGCGAGCCAGATAGAAGCTGAGGCGCCGCACTTGACCCCTGCTCAATTCGAGCAGTACTTCACTCGCCCTTACGCGCCAATGCGCCTGTTACTGGCTCTTCGTGAGGGCCGGATCTTGGGCATGATCTCGTGGACGATCACACATGAGCTCTACAGCGCCGAGACTCGTGTGTACATCAGCGATGTGTCGGTGGACCGTTCTTTTCGTGGACAGGGTATTGGTACAGCTCTCATGGCCGAGGTTGAATGCTGGGCGCGTGCGCACAATGCATCAAAACTCGGTTGGGAAGTCTGGTATCGGAACTTTAACGCCAAAGCCTTCTATGACCGGCTGGGAGCTTCGGTCGACAGCGAGGCCATTCCTTATGTCTTGGCGCTCGGGGATCGATTAAGTGCATCCAGGCTAGACGGAACTGATGAATGAGCGACGCCCAATCGGCTCCTAAACACGTCCCCCGCGGATGGGAACGAACAGAGCACTCAAGCAACACGCCTCTATGTGATTATGGGATTTCACCAGCTGTCTTCGACAGACGATCAGGGACGTGCGTATCCCTGATCCATCTCCGAATGAGTCGAGGCTTGCGCCAATAGAGGGGGCGTCCTTCGGAACTCTACCTCCCTTAAAAATGATGAAGAGCTTCTTCTGCTGAAACGCGGTCACCGTGACCCCTGCTGATCTTGGCAAACACGATCCGCCGGTCCTTATCAAGGAGGAATGTTGACGGGTAGGCGGTTTCATTCGGCTCATTCCAACGGAGACCGTATAGATTGGTAACCCGGAAATCCGGGTCTGTCACAAGGACTATGTTGGGCGGCAGGTGCGGCTCTGCAGCCAAAAATTCTTTCGCTCGTTCTCCGACATCAGTGGGCGCGCCCGGATATACAAGAAGAACGAAGACCCCTTTCGCTGCAAAATCCGATGCACGATTGACAAAGTCATGCACCTGCTTCTGGCAATAAGGGCACTGGTAGCCAGGGTAGCCGCGCAAAATAATCAAAGCTGATTTATGGCCTCTGCTCCACTTGGATAGCTGAACAGAAGTCCCCTGCGGAGTTTTCAGAGTGAAGTTCGGTGCCAACGTCCCGACACTTGGTGTTTCGGCAACAGCCCGCGGCCCAATACCCAAAACAGGAACTGCCGAGATGGATAGAAGTAAGAGACGTGTCAGAATAGTCTGGATCTTACGAGAAAACCGGACCTTAGAAATTGCAGAAGAATACATGCTGACTCCCGGAGCGCCCTTGCGCTCTTCGTTGAGACTTAGATTGATCTCCAAAGGTTACAGAGGCGGCGTTGTGCATCTGCATAAAATGGTGCGAACCGTTAGCAAATTACGTAGCATTCGAACAGCTCCTGGTTCTCATTCATTTCGAAGATTACATGTAACCCTTTCTGTGCGCATTGGTTCAAATCAGGGCGAACGGTAGAGAACGGAGACGGATCATCTGTCCAGGTCTCCTGCTGTGCTGGGTTCGCTATATCGCACCAGTTAAGGAGAATCAATGAAAAGAGCAATGCGCTGCCTCATGACTACTGTCAGAGGCGTGGGTGCGCTCGTGCCGATGCCGTCGGCGGGCGCGCAGGTTCGTGCTGCTGACACGGTCTTTGTAATGTCGAACAATGCGGATAGAAACGAAGTTATCGAATTTCAGCGCAATGCAAATGGTACCTATGAAAGAAGCCGTTTTGATACTTTTGGTCGCGGGACGGGCGGTGTTAACGATCCTCTGGAATCACAAGGATCGCTTACGTTCAGCACGGACCGTTCGCTACTCTTTGCTGCGAATGCAGGCAGCGGCGATGTCACGGTGTTTCGGGTCCACCACAACACGCTCTCATTTGCAGAGAAAGTGCCCTCCGGCGGTAGTCAGCCGGTTTCCATTGCGCAGCGCGGACACTCAGTCTACGTACTGAACTCCGGTGGTGCAGGCAGCGTGGTGGGGTTCACCTTGGATCAGACTGGCCACTTGCATATGGAAGTCCCGCCCGGCAAACAGTCGATGGAGGTGCATAGCATCAATTCTACGAGTTCAACCCCCGCTGCGGCTCTTCTCGGGCCCTGGATTTCTGCGCCCGAGGGTTCGAGCGCGGCGGCGCGCGCGTGGCACACGTGTCTGCTCGATTGAGCCTGATTTTATCGGTGAGTCAATCTTGGGAGACTGACTCGGGGTTCACCACGCAATTTCTGCAGGGATCAACCCGATCCGCGATCAAGATCTTGGAGATTGATTCCAGAGTTGAGTCAGAAATAACCACAATTAGTAATTTTTAGTCAATCTTCCGGAACACCGCTGTTCATGCGGTGGTCCGGACGTGAAAATATCCACAATATTAGTAAACCAAGGCGTGTGTGTGTGTGTAGCATCGACTGCGGTGGATGCGTTCTACGGTGATGGAATTGGCCAGATTCCACGCTTGGTCAACACTCAAGCACGTGTTCAACGATCGCTTCCGGTGTATTAAATCAAATTGGATACGAAATTGAGATCGCAGAGTGACGCGAATGGAGCTAAGTCTGGAACACCTGGTAGATTCACCGGGAGCAGTATCGTTCCGCCGGGGCCTGTTGTTATCGAGCCGCCTCATCACAGTTTTAACTCACTGCTCCCAATGTTCATCGGCCTACCACTCGGGCTACCCACACATCAGTGTGTCGGGATGGATATCCGGCCTAAGACTGAAAACATTCTGGCGCGAATTCGCTGGTCTATTGAGCCCGAATTTCTTCGAGCCGTTAGATGGCTGGGTCATGTTTGAACTCACCTCTGCTCAGAACGCGAACAACCGCTCGTTTTACCGGGTCAGGACCTATCCCCTATACTCTTCATCAACAAACTAATGGGGAAAGGAGAAACTGTTCCTGACCAGTTTGGCCACAAACCTCTCTGTCGCCGAGATTTAGAAGAGTCCGGACACGAGATTTTGGCAGGACACGAATTATTGGCCGTGCCGGACACGAGATTTTGGCACAGGACATGAAAAATTGGCAGTGAACACAACAAAAGGCGATTATGGCGAAATCAGTAAATAAGGTGATCCTCCTGGGCAACGTCGGCAAAGACCCTGAAATCCGCTCAACAGGTGGTGGAACCATGGTTGCGAGCTTCACTCTGGCCACCAGCGATCGTGCGAAAGATGCGCAAGGAAATTGGCAGGACCGAACCGAATGGCACAATCTTAAGGCGTTCGGCCGCACCGCTGAAATCGTTCGCGATTATGTGAAGAAGGGACACAAGCTCTTTATCGAGGGCAAGATTTCTACAAGCAGTTGGGACGATAAGGAGACGGGTCAGAAGCGATATCGAACTGAGATCCTCGTAAACGATCTCTCGCTGTTGTCGGGTCGCGACGACGCCGGGGCTGGCTCGAGCCCCTACAGCCGTCAGTCTGGCTCATCTGGAAATTTCGATCAGCGACAGTCGGGTAACCAGGACGACTACGCGCAATCGGCCGAAATCTCTGACGACGACATTCCCTTCTGAGGTATACCCAGAGCTGCTTGATTTTATTGGGAATCTCGCTTACGTTGCCCGGGCTGCCCGTCAGACTCCAGCCGACATAGTCAGACGTCTCGACCTAAGAGTGACTTAGGAGCGCCGCTCGCCTTTTAGAGTACAGTCTCACTCGATACTCTGTTGACTGCATGCGCGATGCGCCATCGAGCTTAGACCCGGCCACCGGTCGATGAGGAGTCTCTAATGCGATCTGTGTTCAGAGCGCGTTTGAGTACCGCTTCGAGTCCCGTCCTCAGGCTGTTGTAGTCCTCCTCAGATACTCGGCCGGATATTCTTTCCTGCTCTAGCGTGAAGAGTTCCTCTTTGAGGGTGTCGAGCAGAGCACTCGATCCTCTGTGACGCGGGATTGCTTCGACGCTCGCGAGTGACGGGAGTGTCTCATGAAGACTGCTTCTTTGAGTCGGAAGGGGAAGTTGGCCAATGAACTGCGATTCCTTCCGCCAGCGCAAAATCAGAAATGCGGCAGCGGCGACGAGCGCGACTCCGCCCAGAAGCAGCCAGCCTCTCGAGCCGGCCATCGGATCGGGTGACCCGATAGGCGCCCCGATGCCTCCTCCAGCATTGGTCTCACCCGCTCGCGAGCGGCCGAACTGCATTCCGGCGGCGCTCGCGTCGGGAGGCATGCTGCCTTCTCCTGAGATGGTGAAGGCGATGTCCTCTCCGGGATGCGCGTTTAGAGCCACGTGCGTCTCTACCCGCGCGTCTTCCTGTGCGGCCTTGAAGCGCGAGGCATCCTTTGCCTCGAACTGAATGCCTTTTGCCGTGTAGACGACCAGGTGGTCTGCCGGCGCGACTGGATGCACTGTGAGGGTGTACCGCCCGTTATAGGGGAAGTGATAAGCGACCTCGAACATGGTTTCCTTCTCACCAAGATCTGGCTGAATGGGAACGTTGAAGGAGTAGTGCCCTTTCTGCGCAAGAGGAACCAGATGCGTTCTTGTTCCCATCCCGCCTGGGCGCGTCGCGGCAGCTTCCTCCAGTTGAGCCCCTTCCGGGAGTGCGATTTCGAACGTGTTCTCACTGAACTGCGTCCGCGGCGGAGAACTGGAGTTGCGAACGAGGTACCGTTCTCGAACGTGAAGGTTGCCCTGGCCGGCTTCGACAAGCAGCATGTCGGCATCGACGCCGACTTCTTCGAGCTTTGCCGCAACGTCGTACACCGTGACGTCCGCCGGAGAGCCGTTCCGGGGCGCTGCGATGAAATAGCTTGCTCCCTGGTGCTTCACTCGAATTAAGTAAGTGCCTGCGCTTGTTGCCTGCAGTGCATAATGGCCTGCCGAGTCGGTGGTTGCGGTAGATGAATCTGCCATTCCTGCACTGAGATCGACCAACGCAACCTTGTCGCCTGCGGATGGCTTGCCGGTTGTCTTGTTCGTTACCGTTCCATCAATGGTGGCGGCGCGCATACTCGCAGTCATTGCAAGTGCCAGAATCACCGCCCCAGAAAACATGTGGTTCATGCGATACTCCGCGCCATCGTGTTGACCCCTTGGTCGGAGTCGTTCAATCCAAATGCGATTCCCGCCGACTTCAAGAACTCAGAGGGAGACGTTCCGCCCGCAAAGATCCACACGAAGTCGTTGGGCAACTCGCGAAGTTTGCCGGCAACTTCGATGACTACGCTTCCGTGGCGAAACTCCACAGGGTTCGAGTTGAACAGCACGTCGATCCTGCGACTCACAATATGTTCAGCAATGCGCTTCGCGTTGCGATCCTTCAGGCGGCTGAATTCGTTACGACGGTAGGAAAGAGTGACGGTGTTTCCTGACTGGTGCGCAAGCCCCATCGCGGCTTCTACGGCGCTGTCGCCGCCGCCTACAACCAGAATTCTTTTTTCCGTGTAGTGATCGGCTTCGATCAGGCAATAGAGAACATGTGGAAGGTCCTCTCCCTCTATACCAAGCCTGCGCGGCGTACCGGCGCGTCCCATGGCCAGCACGACGGCACGAGAGAGATATTCCGATGACTTGCTGGTCCGGACGTGGAATATACCCGGTGCGTCTCTGTGCACAGATTCAACGCCTTCGTCCGTGCGGATATTCAGGTCTGTTCGAGCCATGATCTTTCGCCAAAAGGCCAGCAGGTCTTCTTTCGACAGGCTGGTTTTGCTGAATCTGCCATGAAGAGGAAACTCCACGGGGCTGGTCATCACCAGCTTCTGGCGGGGATACTTCGATACGGTCCCACCAACGGTCTCGCGCTCGAGGGTGAGCGCGCGAAGTCCCAGCTCAGAAGCGCGAAGTGAAGCACTGATTCCTGCGGGTCCCGCCCCGACGATGATGACGTCCCATAGTGACGAGTCCACCGGACGGAAACTTGCCGACCGGAGCCGCCGTGCGATGACATCAATACAATCCCGCCCCTGGTTCACTGCGTTCTTGATGAGCGCCAGTCCGCCGAGTTCGCCAGCGATAAACAAATTTGGGACAGACGTTTCGTATTCAGGGCTGATAATCGGCATGTCCGCATCCGAACTCGGAGCTGCCATCACCATGGCGATGGCGCCGACCGGGCATTCCTCCGCACACAGGGCATGTCCGATGCACTTGTGCGCGTTTACAATTGTTGCTTTGCCGTCGATCAGCGCCAGCACATCGCCTTCAGGGCACGCTGTGACGCACGCTCCGCAGCCAATGCATGAATCGCTGTGGATGCGCGGGTGCTGAGCTCTCGGGCCGTCAGAGAAGACGGGACCTCGCTCAGCCTTTTCGCGAGCTTCCGACTCTTTGCGCTTATGATCGCGCCAATAGCGAAGCAAAAAGAACGTCAGTACCGCGCCGGCAATCAGCCATGTCAGCAGGTTCTCCATTGCTCAGCGCATCCCCAATCCGCCGAAGCCCAGGCCCATAACCACCACAATGTGCAGGACCGCAAGAAGCGCAAAGGCATAGCTGAATGGCCGATGAATCACATGCCACAGATGGAAGACGCGACGAGTCTGATCGAGAAAGAGTACGCGCTTGGTGAGCGCGGCTTTCTGACGCACGATGGAAATGATCTCTTCGACCTCAGGGTTCCCGCTTGTCAGTAGCCCGCCAAGCGAACCAAATCCTACGGATGCGCCTCCGGCAGAGCGCCTCAGTCTCGCCATTCTGATAGGCATTCCCAGATCAAGAAGCATCAGCCGGACAATCGCGCCCAGAGGTCCCATGCGCTTCGCGCGATCCGGCGATATCAAATTTAGGGCCCTTCGTAGCTGCTCTTCCGTGAACACGGACTGGACGAGTAAGAACTCGGCCAAGGCTTGCTCGCCTGCGTGCAGTTCGCCAAGAGACATTTCGGCGGCGTTCAGCGAACGTGGGATCTGGGCATACAAATAGCGGCCGACGACGCCGCTCAGCGCGACCGCCAGCATGATCCAAAAGGCGACACCCGCGATTCCCTGGAACTTGAACGATGCGTGGAAAGCGATGACGACGGGGGCAGACACTCCGGCGATCACGTGAAAGTCCATCCAGTGGCGTGCGGTACCGATCCGGCCCAACCATGGAATCACCTTGCGCAGCGCGTACAAGAAGATGATGAAGAACAGAATTGTCCCGAGTATCCCTAGCTTCAGTCCGATGGTGCCACTGGGGCGCAGGAGCGCATGCTTGTCTGAGTACGGGCGCTGATCAAGCGGCAGGATGTA
>Ga0157369_10007096_pt1 | contig 12920 bp, 9 predicted proteins | sample C25metaG_FD_113461 | JGI IMG/M metagenome (GOLD analysis project Ga0157369, IMG submission 113461) | Corn rhizosphere microbial communities from Kellogg Biological Station, Michigan, USA - C2-5 metaG | ecosystem: Host-associated > Plants > Roots > Rhizosphere > Soil | place: USA: Michigan...
CCTGCAGCGACCGACGGTCAGCTCGCCGCCGCACGCGCGGCGCTCGAGCTCGGCACGAATCCGGAGCGGCTGCTCGATCTCTCACCGGTCGCGCCCGCAGGCGAACGCGGCGCCGAGGTGCGCGCCGCGCGCGATCGTCTCGAACAGGCGGCGTTCGACGAGCTCGCCGCGCGCGACAGCGAGCTGCTGCAGGAATTGCTCAACCGCTTCGCCGACGAGTACGCGGCCGCGAAGCAGCGCGAGTCGGCGCTCGACTTCGAGGACTTGCAGCTCTTCACCCGCCGGCTGTTGAACGCAAACCAGGACGTGCGCGAGCGGGAGCAGCTGCGCTTCCGCGCGATCATGGTCGACGAGTTCCAGGACACGAACAAGCTGCAGACGGAGATCATCGACCTGCTCAGTGCCGGCCACGGCGCCGGGGAAGTGTTCTTCGTCGGCGACGAGTTCCAGTCGATCTACGGCTTCCGGCACGCAGACGTCTCCGTGTTCCGCGAGCGGCGCGAAGCGGCGCCGCAGAGCCTGCCGCTGACACGCAACTACCGCTCGCGGCCCGAGGTGCTCGCGTCCGTCAATCACCTGTTCGCGAGCGCGTTCGGCGGCGACTACCAGCCGCTTGCCGCATCCGGCGAGTTTCCCGACCCGGTGTTCGGCCATCCCGTCGAGCTGCTCGTCACCGACAAGCGCAGCTACCGGGAGCAGGGCGAGGTCTGGCGTGACGGCGAGGCGCGTGCGATCGCGTCGCGCGTGCGGGAGCTGGTCGACACGGGCGCCGCGGAGCCGGGGGAGGTCGTGCTGCTGTTCGCCGCCGGCACCGACGCCGAGCGGTACGAGAAGGCGCTGCGCGAACAGGGCTTGCCGACATATCGCGCGACCGGGCGCGGCTACTTCGGCCAGCAGCAGGTCGTCGACTTGCTCGCGTACCTGCGGCTGCTGCACAACCGCTACGACGACCAGGCGCTCGCGACCGTGCTCGCATCGCCGTTCGTCGGCTTGTCGAACGACGCGCTCGTGCTGATTCGCAGACAGGCGCCGCGCCGTCCGCTCTTCAGCGGTATCGAGCGCTCGCTACCCGAGGCGCTCTCCGAGGAGGACGTGCACCTCGTGCGTGCGTTCAAGCAGCGCTACGAGCGGCTTGTCGCGGCGTCCGCGCGGCTCTCGCTCGAGCGCCTCTGCGAAGAGATCGTCTCCGCGCACGACTACGACCTCGCCGTGCTCGCACGCTGGGACGGCAAGCGGCGCTACGCGAACTTGCGAAAGCTGATGCGGCTTGCGCGCACCTACGAAGAGCTCCGCGGGCCCGACATCGAAGGATTCGTCGCATTCCTGCGCGACCAGGAAGCGGTCGGCGCAGCGCAGCTTGAAGCAGTGTCGGAAGAGGAAGGCTCGGGCGCGGTGCGCCTGCTGACGATCCACGCGGCGAAGGGCCTCGAGTTCAAGGTGGTGATCGTCGCGGACGCGGGTCGCGATACCGGTGGGCAGCAGTCGGCCGACGAGATCCTCGTGCGTCCGGACGGGCGCTTCGGCTTCCGCGTGATCGACCCGACCTCGGGCAAGCGACGCGGCGTCTTCGACTACGAGGCGGTGCGCGAGGCCGAGAAGAAGGACGACGAAGACGAACGCTTGCGTCTCTACTACGTCGCCATGACGCGCGCAATCGACCGGCTGATCGTGTCCGGCTCGATTGATCCCGAGGCGACGCGCGACCGGAACACGCCGATCGGCTGGGTGCTCGACCGGCTGGACGCCCTCGGCGATGTCGAAAGTGCCGATGGCGTCGTCGAGCTGGAGCGCGAGGACGCCCGCTTCCTGCTTCGCGTCGACAGGTGCAAGCCGGTCGAGCCTGTCGTCGCTGACGCGCACGTGTCGGACGAAGGGCAGCTCGCGTTGTTCGGTGAAGTGCCTGCCGGGGAGATCGCGCGCGGCTATCGGCTGCCGGAGCTCGTCGCGCCTCCCGCGCCGCCTCTCTACAAAGTGCGCCGCCTGTCGTTCACCGCGCTGTCGCTCTTCGAGCGTTGCAGCTACCGCTACTACGCCGAGCGTGTCGCCGGCATGCGCGATCAGCGTGTCGCCGCGTCAGGCGGTGACGGGCTCGCGGCGACCGAGATCGGCAGCGCCGTGCACACGCTGCTCGAGCTCGGCTCCGACGACCTCGACCTCGTGCGCAGCGACTATGCGAATGCGACCGACGAGGACCTCGAGAGAATCGCGGCGCTCGCCAGGTCGTACCGCGAGTCCGCGCTTGCCGGACGCGTGTCGCAGCTCTCGAGCGTGAAGGCGGAACGCCCGTTCGCGTTCGAGCACGACGGTGTGCTCTTGCACGGCTTTCTCGATCTGCTGTGGCTCGATCCACCGCGCGCGCTGGTCGTCGACTACAAGACGAACGTCCTCGGCGAATCGTCGCCGGAGGAGATCGTCGATCACGAGTACTCGCTGCAGCGGCTCGTTTACGCAATCGCGTGCTTCCGCGCGGGCGCCGACGAGGTCGAGGTGGCGTACGCATTCCTCGAGCGGCCCGACGCGGTCGTCTCGACGGTGTTCGAACGGTCGCAGCTGCCGGAGCTGGAGGCGACGTTGTCGGCGGCGATCGCGCGCATCGACGCCGGAGAGTTCACGCCGACGCCCAGCGAGTTCGCGTGCGCCGGCTGCCCGGCGCTCGATCTCGTCTGCGCCGGGCCGCGGTTGCGCATGTCGCCGGCGGAACTCGTTGGCGCCGCGTAGCTTCGTCGCCGAGGCCCGCAAGCGGGTCGGCCCGAAGAAGGAACGCATCGGGCCGATCATCGAGCGGCTCGCGGTCGAGCACGCCGATGCCGGCATCGCACTGGCGTTCCGCAGCCCGCTCGAGCTCCTGGTGTCGGTGATGCTGTCCGCGCAGACGACCGACGTGAACGTGAATCGCGTGACCGCGACGCTGTTCGAGAAGTACAAGCGTCCCGAGGACTACCTTGCGGTTCCTGTCGAGGAGCTCGAGCGCGACATCTATGCGACCGGCTTCTACCGGCAGAAGGCGAGATCGTTGCGCGGCACGATGACGATGTTGATCGAGCGTTTCGACGGCGAGGTGCCGGACGCGTTCGACGACCTGCTGTCGCTCCCCGGCGTTGCGCGAAAGACCGCGAACGTCGTCTCCGCAGAGCGCGGCGATGCGCAAGGCATCGTCGTCGACACGCACGTGCGTCGCATCTCGCAACGGCTCGGTCTGACGAAGCAGGAAGACCCGGTGAAGATCGAGCGCGACCTGGTGAAGCTCGTGCCGCGCGAGGACTGGGCGCGCTTCCCGCACCTGGTGATCTGGCACGGCCGCCGCATCTGCGACGCACGCCGCCCCCGCTGCGAGGACTGCCCGCTCGCGTCGGACATTTGCCCGTCGACGCGGGTCTAGGGGTCAGGCACATGCCTGACCCCCGTACCTAGGCACGTGCCTATGTAGCGGGGTCAGGCGGGGGTCAGACCCCGCCGTTGCCGCGCCGGGGCGTGAGCGCGACGAGCAGGCCGCCGTCGTCGTCGTACGCCGGGAAGACGTCGGCGACGACCGGCTTGTCGGTGCCTGCGCGCGTGCGAATCGACAGCTGCTCGCCGAGGCGGCGCACGCCCCATTCGCGCGCAAGATCGACCGGCTTCGGATCGGAGAACGTCAGCGCCTCGACGATGTCCCGCCCCATCAACTCTGATTCCTCGAAGCCGGTGAGCTCGAAGACGCCGCGCCCGATCGCGAGCACGCGCCGCTCCTGGTCGGTGACGACCATGCCCGTGTCGGGCGCGGGGTAGTAGTCGTCGAGCAGCTCGAACAGGAACCCAAAGCCGCAGTGGCGACAGGCCGGCGCGTCGCCGGAGAAGCCCTCGTGCGCGTCGATGTCGACGGTGCGTTCCTTGCAGTGCGGGCAGATGTAGTAGGGCACGGGAGTTTCAGCGTAGCGGCGCCGATTTGGCTAGTGGAGCCAAAACGTTCTCGACAGCACTGCTCGGTCAGGCATCGAGCTCGCGATTTGACGCGCGGCTAGATCCACTTCTTCCAGCGGAAGAAGACCAGCTGGAAGACAGTGGTGCCGAGAATCCAGCCCCACGCCCACCAGTAGCCCCACACCCAGCCGATCTCCGGAATGTGGTGGAAGTTCTGGCCGTACAAGCCGACGATGAAGGTGGGGAGCAGGAGCAGCGACGCGATCACCGTCAGCCGCTTCATCACCTCGTTCTGATCGTTCGCGATCTTGCCCTGCAGGTAGTCGCGGATACCGGCGAGCGAATCGCGCGATGCGTCGAGCCCTTCGGACGCGCGCAGGAACTTGTCGAATGCGCTGCCGAATGCGATCTCGACCTCGCGCGGGAAGAGCTCGCCTTCGTCGAGATCGATGCGGTTGTCGACGATCTTGCGCACGGCGTCGCGCGTGGGGCCGAGCGTGCGCCGGATGCCGAGCATGCTGTGACGAATGCCGCGGATGCGCTTGCCGACTGCGGCGGGATCCGACTCGGCGACCATGTCCTCGAGCTCGTCGATCTTGTCGTCCAGCACGTCGATGATGTCGAGGAAGCTCTCCGCGACCTCGTCGACCAGGTGGTAGACGTACATGCCGACGTCCTCGTGCTCGCGGCATGCCTCCTTCGCGGGCGCCGGGTCGAACGGCTTCTCGCCGGGCGGCGTCTTCGACACCGTGACGAGCGTGGTCAACGTCGCGACGAAGTCGATCTCCTGGTAGTAGAGGCGGTTCTCTGCCGGCACCTCGATCGGCAGCAGCAGGATCCCGAGCACGTAGTCGCCGTGCGTGTCGATGCGCGGCCGCGGCTCGTCATCATGCTCGTGCGGAGCGAGCAGCGCCTCCATCGCCGTCGAGTGCACGTGCTCCGGCAGCGCGCTGTGCAACTGAACGGCCGTCGGGTCGATCAGGTCGATCCACTGCGGCACGCCCAAACCGTACGGGCGCGGTCGGCTGTTGCCCTAGCTCTCGAGGCCTGCGGTCAGCGCCGTGCCGGGATGCCCCTCGAGCGCTGCCAGATACCGCTCCGCGTCGAGCGCGGCCATACAGCCGGAGCCTGCCGCGGTGACTGCCTGCCGGTATGTGTGGTCCTGCACATCACCGGCCGCGAAGATGCCCGGGATGTTGGTCTCGGTCGAGCGCGGCTTCGTGACGAGATAGCCGTTTGCGTCGTGGTCGAGCTGCTCGCGGAAGAGCGACGTGTTCGGGTCGTGACCGATCGCGACGAACATCCCGTCGGCCGGGACGTCCCACGTCTCGTCGGTCTCGGTGCTACGCAGGCGAAGACCTTCGAGCTTCGTGTCGCCGAGCACCTCGTCGACAACCGCGCTCAGGATGTAGTCGAGCTTGTCGTTGCCGTTCGCGCGGTCGACCATGATCTTCGACGCGCGGAACTCGTCGCGCCGGTGCACGAGGTGCACCTTCGACGCAAATTTCGTGAGGAACAGCGCCTCCTCGAACGCGGAGTCGCCGCCGCCGACGACGTAGACCTCCTTGTCGCGGAAGAACGCCGCGTCGCAGGTCGCGCATGCCGACACGCCGCGCCCTTTCAGCTTGTCTTCCGACTCGAGGCCGAGCCAGCGCGCGCTCGCGCCGGTCGCAACGATGATCGCGTGCGCGGCGTACTCCTCGTCGCCAACCCACACGCGCGGCGGTTGCGACGCGAGGTCGACCTTCGTCACGTCGTCGGTCAGGAACTCGGCGCCGAAGCGCTCCGCCTGCCGGCGGAAGTCCGCCATCATCTCCGGCCCCATGACGCCGTCGGCGTAGCCGGGGTAGTTCTCGACGTCGCTCGTGATCATCAGCTGGCCGCCCCACGCGAAGCCTTCGATGACGAGCGGCTCCAAGTCGGCGCGCGCCGCGTAGAGCGCAGCCGTGTACCCGGCCGGGCCGCCGCCGATGATGATCAGTTCACGCGTGTTCGTGGCGCTCAAGTCGTCTCTCCTTTGAATCTGCTTCCGCGGTATTAAACGCTAGGAGGCGGCCAAAGCTTCCCTGGAGCAGCCGCTACGCGGCTTCGATGGCGAACTGCTCGCCTTCGTCGTCGCCTTCGATCTCCTCGCCCTCGATCTCCTGGCTCGCCTGCTCGAGCTTGCCGGCGAACTTGTCGAGGCGCTTGTCGGCGGAGGCGAACTTCGTCTGCGCGTTGGTGAGGTGCTTCCCGACGAGCTCGAAGTCCTCGACGAACCGGTCGAAGTCGCGGTTGAGGTCGGCGACGTATGCAATGACCTCCTCGGCGTTCTGCTCGATCTGCATGCCGCGCAGCCCGAACGCGATCACCTGCAGGTACGCCGTGAACGTCGACGGTGACATCGGGAAGACGCGCCGCTCGTGCGCGTACTGCAGAATCGCGCCCGTCGCGCCGCACGCGAGCTCGTAGTACACGGCCTCGACGGGGATGTACATGAACCCGAAGTCCGAGGTGCCTTCTTCCGGGCGCACGTACTTCGACGCAATCGCGTCGACGTGCTGCTTCACGTCGCGTGCGAACGCCCTCTCGCCGAGCTGGCGCTCGCCGTCGCTCTGCGCCTCGACGAGCCGCTGATAGTTGTCGAGCGGGAACTTCGAGTCGATCGGGATCAGCAGGTCGCCCGCCGTCACCACCGCGTCGACGCGCTCACCGGTCGAGAAGCCGTACTGCATCTTGTAGGCCGTGCGCGGCAGCCGGTCGCGCAGCAGGTTCTCGAGCAGCAGCTCGCCGAATCCACCACGCGCCTTCGGCGGACGCAGCGCCTGCTCGAGGCGGGAGAGATCCTTCGCCCGCTCGAGCATCTGGGCGGCGGCGCTGTCGACCTTGCCCAGGCGTTCGTGCAGCGCGCTCGTCGTCTTCTGCGCAGCCTCGAGCCTGCGGTCGACCTTGACGTCCAGCTGGCCGAGGCGGCGGTCGAGCGTCTCCGCGAGCAGTTGCAGCCGGCGGTCGACTTCCTCGGACTGCTTCGCGATGCCGTCGGCCGACGCATCGCGCGACTTGCCGAGCGCGTCCGTGAGGACGTTGCGCAGCCACGCGGCCGCCACGGCGGCGGCGACGAGAACGAACGCGGAAACGATGAGAGCGGCGGTCATCGGGCGAACAACCGTACGTTCCGCATCGGACGGAACCGCCGCACAAAAAAATCAGCCCCGGCGAGCCCGAGGGCCTACCGGAGCTGATATGCCGGATCCAGCGACTCCGAAGAGCTACTGGATCCGACGGGGAGAAGCTATTCACGCCGCGAACGGGCGTCAAGCGGCTCTGTCACCGGTTTGTCGCAATATGCGCACATTTTTCGCGCACGGTGGCCCAGGCGCTCGGAACGTCCGTTCGCCTACGTAGATTGGCCGGGCGATGCTGGAGATCCTCGGCCTGTGATCTTCGGCCCAGACGGGCCGCTCGCCCGGACCTTGCCCGGCTACGAGCCGCGCCCGGAGCAGGCGGCGCTTGCCGAAGCCGTCGATCGGGCGCTCGCGCACGAGGAGCACCTTGTCGCCGAGGCGGGCACCGGCGTGGGGAAGAGCCTCGCGTACCTGATTCCGGCACTGCTCTCCGGCCGCCGTGTCGTGGTCGCGACCGCGACGAAGGCGCTCCAAGAACAGCTGCTCGAGAAGGACGTGCCCGTCGCACTCTCTGCGGCGGGGCGGGACGACGCGACCGTCGTCGTGCTGAAAGGCCGCGCGAACTACCTGTGCCGCCGGCAGGTGCAGGGCTTCCAACCCTTCCTGCTCGCGGAAGGACGCGACGCGCGCGCGTGGGAAGCGATGCAGTCGTGGCTCGACCACACCGAGACGGGCGACCGCGCCGAGCTCGAGCTCGAACCATCGGCTGCGCTCTGGGCAGAATTGGCAGTCGGCCCCGATCGCTGCTCCGGCCGCCGCTGCCAGTTCCACTCGACCTGCTTCGCGGAAGCCGCGCGCGAGCGGGCCGCCGAGGCCGATCTCGTGATCGTGAATCACGCGCTCTACTTCGCGCACATCGCATCCGGCGGGGGCGTCCTGCCGGAGCACGACGCCGTCGTTTTCGACGAGGCGCACCGGCTCGAGGAGTCGGCGGCGTCATGGCTCGGGGGTCGTGTGTCGCGGCCGGGGCTGCGGAGGCTCGCGACCGACCTCGAGCGCGCGTGCCGCGAAGGACAGCGCCCGCTGCCCGCGCGTCCTCTCGACCGCGTCGAGCGAAGCGGCGAGCGTCTGCTGCGCGCGGTTGCGCCGCCTTCCGGGCGCAAGCGGCTGCGCGAGATCCCGGCCGAGGCCGCGTTGCTGCTCACCGACGCGCTGAACGACCTCGCAGCCGCGCTGCAAGGGCAGGGCGAGGAGCTCGACGCGCTCGGCCGCCGGGCGATCTCCATGGCCGAAGAGGTAGAGGCGTGCCTCGCGCCGGACGAGCAGGAGCGCGTGGTCTGGGCCGAGCCGGACGCACTCGCGTGGGCGCCTGTCGATGTCGCACGCGACCTGCGCGACAAGCTCTGGGAGGACGGCCCGACCGCGGTGCTCGTGTCGGCGACGCTCACCACCGGCGAAGACGCGACGTTCGTGCGCCGCCGGCTCGGCCTCGAGCACGCACGCGAAGTCGTCGTCGGCTCGCCGTACGACTTCAGAGAGCAGGCGCTGCTCTACATCCCGCGTGACATGCCCGACCCGCGCAGCGACGAGTTCACAGCGCGCGCCGCCGACGAGATCGTCGAGCTGCTCGCGGCCTCGCAGGGTCGCGCGCTCGTGCTCACGTCGAGCTACCGCGCGCTCGACGCGTATCGCGAGCAGGTGCGCGGGCGCGTGCCGTACGAGGTGCTCGTGCAGGGAGAAGCGCCGCGCGAGCGGTTGCTCGAACGGTTCCGCGACGAGGTCGCGTCGGTGCTGCTCGCGACGTCGACGTTCTGGCAGGGCGTCGACGTGCCCGGCGAGTCGCTGTCGCTGCTCGTCATCGACAAGCTGCCGTTCTCGGCCCCCGGCGACCCGCTGCACGAAGCGCGCTGCGAAGCGGTTGAGCGTGCAGGCGGCGACTGGTTCAGCGGCTACGCACTGCCGACCGCGGTGCTGCAGCTACGCCAGGGGTTCGGTCGCCTGATTCGCGGCCACGCCGATCGCGGCGTCGTCGCCGTGCTCGACCCGCGGCTGCGGACGCGCGGGTACGGGCGCGCGTTCGTCGCGGCGCTGCCGCAGTGCCCCGCCGCGGATGACCTCGCTGCGGTGCGCGCGTTCTTCGCCGAGCCGCTCGCCGTGACGGCGTGACCGACGATCTCGGGCGCAGTCACCGCCGCGGGCTCTACTGGGTCGCGGCCATCGGAGCGGTACTGCTCGCCGGCATCGCCATCGCAGCTGCGCTGCACGGCAAGCGCGAGGACCGCACGACCGGCGTGCGGCTGCTGCTGAACCAAGCCGCGTGCTCCTGGCAGACGCCGGGAACCAACGGCGTGCCGAAGCGGGCCGGGGTGTGGTGGGGGCCGAGCGTCCCGGCCGTGACCATCGAGGAGCTGCGCGCGTTCGATTCGGCCGCGAAGGAGGCTCCGTCGCTCGCCGGCCGCATCGCGATCACTGCCGCCGGCCACGCCGGCATGTGCACGCGCTTCGACGAGCTGCAGGCGCGCGCGTTCACTGCGTTTCGAACGCTCTACGGCTAGCGGTTACCCTTTACGGGCTGCCGGGGTGGCGAAACTGGTAGACGCAACCGGCTTAAACCCGGCTGTCCGCTCGCTCGGACATTGGGGGTTCGACTCCCTCCCCCGGCATTTGGCACTTTCCGGCCCCTGTGCCACTGTGGGCCGGTGCGCCGCCCCCGCATCATGCTCGTCGTGCTGTGCGCAGTTGCGCTCATCACGGCGGCATTCGGCGGGCGCGTGCGGCATCAGCAGCCGGCGGCCACGCTGAACCCGATCGTCCGCGAGAACCTGAAGCAAGGCACGCCGGGCTGGCTCGGCCCGCTCGTGCACGACCGTGGCGCGGAGGTGTACGCGTCGGCGACCGACGCGATGCCGGGCGACACGACTTCGATCTACGTCAGCACGACACCCGTTGCGCAATACCGCGTGCTCGTCTACCGCCTCGGCTGGTACCACGGTGCCGGTGCGCGCCGGGTCGCGTGCCTGCCGTCGTGCACCGACGCGACGACCGGCGTCGCACAACCGATGCCGGCGTCCGACCCGACGACCGGCGAGATCGTCGCGGGCTGGCCGGCGACGCAGCAGCTGCAGATCGGCAGCAACTGGGTCACCGGCTACTACCAGGTGCGCGTGCTGCTCGCGTCAGGCCCGGAGGCGGGGCAGTCGGCCGTCACGTACCTCATCGTGCGCCAGGCGAACAGCCACAGCGCGATGCTCGTGCAGGTGCCGGTGAACACGTGGCAGGCGTACAACAGCTGGGGCGGGCGCAGCCTCTATGACCTGCCCGGCCTGCAGCCGCGCGCCCGCGTGGTGTCGTTCGACCGGCCCTACACGTCGTTCGCTCCCGGCAGCCAGGGACCGCTCGGCTGGGAGCTGCCGCTCGTGCAGTTCATCGAACGCAACGGCTACGACGTCTCGTATCAGAGCGACGTGATCACGGACGCGTATCCGGGAACGCTGTTGCGCCACAAGCTCGACGTCGCCGCCGGCCATGACGAGTACTGGTCGAAGCGCATGCGCGACGCATGGGAGGCCGCACGCAGCCACGGGCGCAACCTCGCCTTCATGGGTGCCAACGCCGCGTACTGGCAGGTCGTCATGCAGGACGGCGGGCGCGAGATCATGTCGTACAAGTCGCTCTACGACCCCAATCCGAACCCGGCGCTGAAGACGGCGATGTTTCGCGAGCTCACGCCGCCGCGCTACGAGTGCCAGCTGATCGGCATCCAGGCGCAGGGCGTCGCGCTCAACTGGCCGCCCGGCGACTACACGGTCAAACACGCAAGCGATCCGTGGATGATCGGGACCGGCTTCAAGAACGGACAGACGGTGAAGGGCATCGTCAGCGTCGAGTCCGACACGATCCCCGGCGACCAGACTGCGGCGTCGTCGTGCGGCAACGCGCTGACCGTGTTGTTCCATCGCGAGCTCGGCGACGACAAGGACGGCAACGCCGACGCGACGCGCTACGTCGCGCCGTCGGGCGCGATCGTCTTCGCGAGCGGCTCGCACCAGTTCTCGTGGGGGCTCACCGACATCGCGTACGACCCGTTCATGGGGCACGGCTTCCAGTCGAAAGGACTGCAGCGCTTCATGCTCAACGCGTTCGACGCGATGACCGGGAAAGCTCGCGCAAGCGTGTCGCGCAAGACGCGCTGAGCGAGCCTGCGCGATATCGCCACTGCCAGTTGCCCTGCTCGGTGCCGGGAAAGTTCATGCGCGCCTCGCTGCCGAGCCCGAGCACGTCCTGCAACGGCGCGATCGCAAGCACTGCGCGCGACGACCACGCACGCGCGATCAGTGACCACGCGGGGTCGGTTGGATCGAGACCCGACTCGTCCTGTTCGGAAGAGCTGAGCGACGCGAACCAGCCTGCGCTCGTGTCGTTGTCGTGGGTGCCCGTGTAGATCACCGACCGCGTCTCGCACTCGTTGCGACCGAGCGTGAACTGCAGCACGACCATGCCGGGGTACCCGAGCATGTGGCGCAGTTTCTCCACCGGCGGTGTGATCACGCCGAGGTTCTCGGCGACCACCGGCAGTGGGCCGAGCTCCGCTTGCACCGCGTCGAACAACGTGCGGCCGGGCCCGCGGCGCCAGCGTCCGTGCATCGCGGTCTTGTGCTGCTCGGGAACCGACCAGTACGCGACGAAGCCGCGGAAGTGATCGACGCGGGTCAGGTCGACGAGCTCGAACGCACGACGGAAACGCATGACCCACCAGTGGTAGCCGTCTTCGCGCATCGCGCGCCAGTCGTACAACGGGTTGCGCCACAGCTGTCCGGTCTTCGTGAAGTAGTCGGGCGGCACGCCGGCGACCACGCCGCGTTGAAAGAGCCGCGGGTGCGCGCGATGGTCGGCGCCGTCGCTCGCGACGTAGATCGGCATGTCGCCGAAGATCCGAACCCTCTTTCTCGCCGCGTACGCGCGCAGTCGCTGCCACTCGCGCTCGAAGCGAACCTGATGCTCGGCGTTCCCGCCGAAGTCCACCCAGTCGTCCAGCCAATACGCGTGTCGCTCACGGAACGCGCTCAGTTCGGCGCGGCTCACGCGGGCGCGCGGCTCGGCGAGCAGCCGGATCGAGCCCGCGAATGCCGACGCCGACATGTACGGCGAGCCCGTGTCATCCGGCGGCCCGAGGGGTAGCACCTGCCACCAGCGCTGCCCGGCGGCAGCCAGCCAGTCGACGAACGAGTACGCGTGCTCGTCCAGGTTCCCGTTCGGCAACGACGTCGGATGAAGGAGGATGCCGGATGACCGCTCGAGCACCATGCTCGACAATCGCACATGTTGAACACGACACGAATCCTGATCCAGAACGTCGAGCCGCTCGTGGACTGTGGGCGCTACCCCGTGAAGCGGGTCGTCGGCGACCGCGTCGACGTGTACGCGACGGTGTTCAAGGACGGTCACGACACGCTCGGCGGTGCAGTCCGCGTGACCTCTCCGAATGGCACCACGACCGAGGTGCCGCTGACGCCGCTCGGCAACGACCGCTGGCACGCGACGTTCGCGGTCGACGCGCCGGGGACGTGGACGTTCGCCGTCGCTGCGTGGACCGACCGCATCGCGACGTGGCAGGACGAACTGCGGCGCAAGTCCGCGCAGAAGGACTTGAGCGGCGAGTTGGCGGAAGGCGCGGTGCTGCTCGGCAAGAAGTCGCTCACCGTCGAGCAGGGCCTCGCGGCGCCCGCAGGCGACCGTTACGAGGAAACGGCGTCCGCGCCGCTTGCGGTCGACGTCGACCGCAAGCTCGCCAAGTTCGGAGCGTGGTACGAGCTCTTCCCGCGCTCCTGGGGCGGCTTCAAGGGCGTCGAGAAGACGCTGCCGAAGCTTGCAGCGCTCGGCTTCGATGTCGTCTACCTGCCGCCGGTGCATCCGATCGGC
>Ga0157369_10007097_pt1 | contig 12920 bp, 6 predicted proteins | sample C25metaG_FD_113461 | JGI IMG/M metagenome (GOLD analysis project Ga0157369, IMG submission 113461) | Corn rhizosphere microbial communities from Kellogg Biological Station, Michigan, USA - C2-5 metaG | ecosystem: Host-associated > Plants > Roots > Rhizosphere > Soil | place: USA: Michigan...
CCCGGTGTCGGAGCAGTCGTTCAACGCCGCGAATCTCGCCGCTGCCGTCTCCGCCCAGGGCGGTGCCGACCTGACGAATCGCGTGTGGTGGGACAAGCAATGAAGCGGCGGACAACGCCGCTCCTTGGCGTCGTTGTTCCCGTCGCGATGGTGGGTCTCTGCGTGGCGATCGGCCACGCAGGACCCAGCCGGTACGGTCACTCGGACCGTGTGGAACGCCACATGCTCCCTGCGGTCTCCACCGGACCACTGGATCCGGTGTTCAGTCCCGACGGCCGGTGGATTGCCTTCTCCATGCGGGGCGACATCTGGAAGGTGCCGGCCGACGGCGGCGACGCGATCGCACTCACGGCCGGTCCGGCGTACCACTTCGAGCCCGCATGGAGCCCCGACGGCAAACGTCTGGCCCTCTCGATGGATGCAGGCAGCGGCAACCTCGACATCGGCGTCGTGAGCGCGGAGGGTGGCGCCGTCACGCGCATCACCACCGACACCGCGGTGGATGTCGAGCCAGCATGGAGCGGCGACGGCTCGGCGCTGTATTTCGTCAGCGCGCGAGGTCGCGGCTTCCACATCTTCCGCCACGACCTCGCGCGCAATTCGGACTCCCTCGTCACGCCGGAGGCGGGTTCGCAGATCCAGCCCGCCGTCTCGCCCGATGGACGCCAGCTCGCCTACGTAGCGACCGTGCAGGGCAAGCTCGGAACGGGCGGAATCTGGGTGCGCCCGATCGCCGGCGGCGCGCCGATGATGGTGCACTACGAGGAAGGCGAGTACCGCACCAAGCCGGCATGGATGCCTGACGGAACGCGCTTCCTCTTCGTCTCCGATGCCGTGGGCTCCAACGACGTGGACATCGTCTCGGCGCGCGGTGGCAATCCGATCCGGCTCACGATCGACGATCGCGACGAGTACTCGCCGTCGCCCAGTCCCGATGGGAAGCGCTTCGCCTTCGTCTCCAACCGCGCGGGCGCCACCACGCTGTACGTTGCGAACATCGGCGGTGGACGCGAGTCCGTGTGGCGTGCCGTCCCGATCCGCTCGTTCAAGTCACGCACGCCGACCGGGCGGCTTCGCGTGACGGTGCTCGGCCCCGACGGCAAGGTCACCGCGGCCCGCATCTACCTCACAGCGAGCGACGGTCGCTCCTACGCCCCGGCGGGTGCATTCCACCGCGTCATCTCGGCGACGGAGACCCACTACTTCCAGGCGCCACGCTCGTTCGAGGTGGAGGTGCCCGCTGGCCGCACCAGCGTAGAAGCAATGAAGGGGTTCGAGTACCGGCCACGTGCGGCCACGGTCGACGTACCAGCCGGTGCGACGCGCACCATCACGCTGCGCCTCGAGCGGCTCGCCAATCTTCCCGCCGACGGCTGGTACTCCGGCGACACCCACGTGCACGATCTCCACCAGGGGCGGTTCGGTCTCTCCCACCAGACGTTCTTCGATCAGCTCCTCTCCGAAGACCTGCACCTGACGAACGCGCTGATCCACATGGACGACTCGAAGATCATGGGTCGCTGGTCGGATCTCACGGGCAAACCTTCACCGCTGTCGACGCGCGATTACGTGCTGCAGTACGCCGAGGAGTTTCGCGGCTCGCTCGGACACATCGCGCTGCTGGGCATCGATCACTTCGTGCTGCCATTCCAGTCGGGCCTGCCCAACTCGGCGTACGCGCAGCCGGAGCTGGACGGCATGTACCTCGACTCGGCAAAGGCGCAGGGGGGCATGGCTGGCTACGTCCACCCGTACCTGAACGAGGTGCGCGATCCCGCTGACGGAAGCAACTCGCTCATTCCCGTGGACGTCGCGCTCGGCCGCGGCGAGTTCTACGACGTGTCGTCCGTCTATTCGGACGAGCTGGCGTCGGACGACATGTATTTCCGCCTGCTCAACTGCGGCTTCCGGCTGCCGGCCACCGCCGGCACCGACAACTTCACCGATGTGTGGCGCGACCCGCCGCCGGGCACCGACCGCGCGTTCGTGCAGGTGCGCGGCCCGCTCACCGTTGCGTCGTGGCTCGCCGGCATCCGATCCGGACGCACCTACTCGTCCACCGCACCCTTGCTCTGGCTCGATGTGGCCGGCCGGACGATGGGCGACGAGCTCGTGCTCGGAGCCTCGGCTCCGGAGTCGGTGCACGTCCGCGCGAGCACCCGCTCCATCGCGCCAGTGGGACGACTGGAGATCATCGTCAACGGCAAGGTGGCGGCGACGGTCACGCCCGGAGACTCCGCGCACCTCGCCTTCGACGGCAACGTGGCCATTCCACTCGGCGGCTGGGTCGCGGTGCGAGCCGTCGGTCCTGCGTCACGTTACGTCGGCGACAGCTACGCGTTCGCGCAATCCACGCCGGTCTACGTGGTGCGCAATGGAAAGCGCTGGACGTCGCCGGACGACGCGCGCTTCCTCGCCGATGTCACCGAGTCCATCTGGACGCGCGTGGACCAGCGCGCACCATGGCGCTCTGCGGCCGAGCGTGATCGCTTTCACGCCGAGATCGAACGCGCGCGCGCAGTCTACGATCAGATCGCGCGCGCGGGCACGACGGCTTCGCGCTAGCCACGGACGCTGAGGTCAGGCCGCCACGATCAGGCCATGACGTCGGAGCTCAGGGCTCCGACGTCATGGTTGAGCGGTGACCCGTGGTGGTAGTCCAGTAATCCATCCAGCGCAGGCGGATGCCGTTCGTCTTCTCCAGCAACTCGGCGCTCGGCACCTTGCCGTGCTCGACGACTACCACCATTCCCGTGTTGAAATCCTTCTGGGAGTGGTCCACGTCGGGCAGGCGCGGCCCCTCGACGGCGATCACGTCCTGGATCGTGACCTTGGTACGATCGGCACGGAAGATCGGGTGACCGTTCCGGTCGCGCCCGGCGGGCGTGAGGTTGCGCAGGATGAAGAAGTCAGGCACCTCGCTCGGTGAGATGAAACCCATCAGGTAGAGGTCGAGATACGACCAGCCTGTCGCCGGTACGTAGTAGTCGTCGTCGAGCTGCGTGAAGGTGCCGTCGTAATTGTCCTGCCAGACGCCGCCGCCCATTGCTGACGCTTCCACCGGCCGCTGGTACGGGAACGCGACCGGCGCCTGCAGCCCGCGCGCCCAGTGCGTGGGGCCGAGCTGAATCGTCTCCCCGTTCACCTTCGCCGACACGAACGCTGCCCAGCGGTGGCCCATCTCGTGGCCGATCTGCGACATCGCGTAGTCATATGGCGGGATCTTACCGTTCGACGTCCGCTCCGTGAGCTCGTGCTCGTACGCCAGGATGTTGTGGCGATTGCTGTCCACCACGCCCGCCGGTGGATACTCGGCCATCTGGTTGGCTCCCACGTACACCGGCTGGATGTACTGCCACTGGAAGCGACCCTGACTGCAGTAGCTCGCGAGGTTGCGCTGCTCGGCCCCGATGCCGGTGACCGCGCCACCAGCGGGGCCGCCACCGAGCGGGCCCGTGCTCGAGGTGCCCGCCTCCGGGTTGTCGATGCGGAAGTCGGAGTAATAGGCGAGGAAATCGTACTTGTCGCCGAGCGCCTTGATCACCGTGCAGGTGAGGTCCATCGCGCGCGGCGGCTTCAGGTAATGGAAGCTCTCGTACGCCACGGCATACGGTCCGTCCTGTCGCTTCACGGACGAGAAATCGACCGCGGGACTGTTGACGCCAGTGAGCTGGACGAGCTGTGGCGGCACCTGATCGGCGGGTGCTGCCGCACCCGGCCCCTGTGCAGCGGCCGAGACGTAGAGCTGCTCGCCGGCCTTGTAGCCCGCCGGCAGCGTGCCACGAACGGAAATCGTGTTGCCTTGCACGGTAACGTTCGGCCGCACGCCGGACCCCGACGCGAAGTAGCGTGACCCCGACGACGCCCTTCCACGTGCGCGGACGCCGAAGATGCTCCACACGAGTCCGTCCGTATCGGCGGTGCAGCCGCCGGCCGGCTTCGTGCGACTGACGCAGACGCGGTAGACGACGCCCGCCGCGGCGGAGTCGCCCTCCGGAAGCACGGGGCCCGCGGTCTCGATGGCGCCGTCGAGGAACACACCGTTCACCGCCGTGAGCCGCAGCCGCCGGATGTCGAGATTGGGCGACGCCCCCGGTGTCGCGCCAGACGGGATGCTGGCGATCTCACGCTCGGACGCGCCGGCGACCTCCGGGTACACGCCGACGATGGCGTCCTGCGCATGCACGTCGTTGTACGAGAGATCGATCGTCCCGTTCGCGTGCAGCACGGCCTGGAAGCGGTTCACCGTCGGCGTCCACGTCATGTCCTGGATGCCGCCAGCCGGCTCGGTGAGGCTCCACGTGACGACGGCGCGATCGCCGAGCTCCTTCAGGTATCGCGTGCCGTACATCCGCGGCTTGAAGAACACCGCAATCGCCGGAATCGTGTTGATCAATCCGGGCGCCGCTTCCGCCAGCTCGGCAAAGCGATCGACGGCGAGACCGCCCCCGCGATTCCGGCTGTCACCGGCGCTCTGCGGCGCCACGCGACGAACGCCGGCGAGGGAATCACCGAAGGTGATCGATCCCGTGACGCCGACCGAGAATGCGCTCCAGCGAGTGCCCAGAAGGGGAACCGCACGTGCGCGAGCGCGGCGTCGCTGCTCGTCATGGGAGCGCCGAAGTCGCCGTCCCACTGGAGCGGCAGGCGCTCCACCCGGTACCGCGATCCCTGCGGCGTGAAGCGCAGCGTCTGATGATCGAGGTCGAACAGGTTGGCCGTGCCGAGCGCACCTTCGTCGAGCGTGAGGACGATCAGCTTGCCGTCGGTGCGGACGGTGCCGATGGAGTGGCCTGGATCGGGGCGGAACTGCGCCGGCAGGTTGGCAGCGCCGAGCAGCAGCAGCGGGAGCGCGAGGACAACGAGCGAACCGCGGCGAGGGCGTGGGTGCAAAGGTGTCATTTCGTGCTCCGGCGCTGTGGCGTGGTGTGCTTCGCCCAGAACACGTCGATCGGAATGCCGTGATCCCGATAGGCGCGCTCGAAGACGGCATGCAAGATCGGATCGTAAGCGCGAAGATCGTCTGCGCATGGGAGATCCCGTTGGGCTCCTGAACGAGGCTATGAACATGAGCGAGTGGACTCGGCGCCGCCGCGCGTGATTGGCTGGACGGCATCGCGGTAGCGCACCGGCGCGTGCTGCTCGTCCAGCCGCCGGCGCCACGCAGCAGCCTCGCTGCAGTTCCCCGTCGCCGAGTACAGCTGGATGAGCGCGACGACGGATGGGAACTCGAGCGCAAAGGCGCGCACCGCGGCGAGATGGCGGGCGATCGCGGTCGCCGTATCCCGCGACGCGAGGCTGACGCGCGCCGCCTCGCCGTCGAAGCGCGCAATCGCCGGCATCGTCGGCACGTCACGTGAACGGAAGCGGCCATGCTCGAAGGTGAACCGGACCGGACTCGTGTCAGCGACGAGTCGCATCCCACGCTCGACGTACGACGCCGCGCGCTCGGGATCGTTGACGCGGGAGTTCGCGACGAGCGCCGTGATGGTTTCGAGCCGCGTGGAGTCCCTGGCGAGAGCGAGAAGCAGGCGTTCGCGCGTCTGGCCTAGCTTTCCCTCCGCTGCGAGCAGGCGCGCCTCGATCTCGCGCACCCGTGCGTCTTCCCGATCGACCGCCTGCGCGGATTCGAGTGCGGCGCGCGCTGTCACGGTGTCGCTTCGGCTCAGCGCGATCGCCGCGAGGTCCGTCCACGCGCCGACATCCGAGCGGGTGACGTGCTCGATATTGTATCGGTAGAGTCGCTCCGCGAGCGTGTCGTCGGAGGCGAGAAAGGCCAGCCGAGCGGCAACGGCGCCCGGCGTCGAGTACGCGGCGTAGGGGTTGGGCGCCTGGATGAGCGAGTCGGCGCGCGCGACGGCAGCCCGGGTGACGTCCAGCCGCCCTGCCGAGAGCCCGATGTTGGCGAGGCGCATCCAGCTTTCGCCGGACGTCGGGTTGGCGTCGACTGCCCGTTGCAGCGTGGTGAGCGCGCTCGTGTAGTCACGCGCGGCGTACACATGGTCCTCGGCCAGGCCGGCGTAGCCCGCAATCACGTGAGGAGATGCCGCGATCGCCCGCTCGTCGGCGGCGATCGCCGCCGGATAGTCGCCCGACAGTCGCTGCGCGCGCCCAAGCTGCGCCAGCAGCTCGGCGCGATCGCCGTAGCGCGCGAGTGCGTTCGTCGCAGCGTCCACGGCGGCTGCGAGCTTCCCGTCGCCAATCAGCGCGCTGATCCGTTGCGTGATGGCGACGACGGCATTCGCGTCGGTCGCGGGCCGATCGGCAAGCGTGAGGATGAACCGGTAGACGTCGGGGTCCAGGCGCTCGACTTCAGCGCGAGTGTGGCCGCTCGTCCCCTTCTGATCGGAGAGCTTCGTCTCGCTGATCGCGGCCTCGTACGCCTGCGCGAAGTACTCCATCTCATTGAAGTCGGCGTACGAGTCCAGCGTGCGACGCTCACGCTTCGCCTTGGCGAACAGCCGGGTGATCTCGGTGCGCTGCTCGTCCGTGAGGACGGTGCCGTGCACCTGATGCATGAACTCGTGCGAGAGCACGTTGTAGCGACCGTTCATCGCGTCGCGCACCCACTCTTCGCCCGACAGCGCGTGGAACCCGCCCTGCCCCTTCACGTCGTCCCAGAGCCGCAGGTCGAACGTGCGCGTCCCGCGCGTCCGCTCCTTGTCCGGCATCTCCCACATCCGCCGCTCGAACGGGATCAGGCGGAACGTCGCGCCCGCCGTCGCGAGGAGGGGGATGTAGTACCGCACCGGCGACACCGAGAGAAGGATCACCTTCTGCAGGTCGGAATCGAGGCGATCGTAATCGGGGAACACCTCCCGCAGCCGCTCCGGCTCGGCCGGACGCGGCATGGCGCGAAAGCGCTTGCGCGCCGCCTGCACCTCAGGGTTGCGCTGGTCCCGCAGCGCCTTCATCGACGTGGCCGCGCCATAGTGCGCGATGCCGAGGTCGGGATACGCCTTCGCTGCGCGGAGGAACCAGTCGAGCGCCTGGCGATACTCGCCGCGTCGATAGTGCACCGAGCCGATGCCGAGCATGGCGGCGGCGAGCGTCGGATGATCGGCGAGCGCCGCGTGATACAGGCTGTCGGCGCGGCTGAAGCTGCGCCGCGCGAGCGCACTGTCGGCGCCGCCGAACATCCGGCGGAGCGATGGCGGCACGGAGTCGTCGGCGAGCGGCGGATAACGTCCGAAGCTCGTGATGGATCCGCCGTTGCCGATGTAGCTGTGGGCGCCCTCGTCGTAGGGGTCGAGTGCGAGCGCCGCAACCGCCTCGCGGTATGCCGCGTCCACCTTGCCCGCATCACGCAACACGCCTGCCCACGCGAGGTGCGCCGCCGGCGACAAGGAATCCGACGCGAGCGCCGCCTCCACGTCAGCCTTCCACTCCACGGGATGCTGTTGCGCGTGATGGATCGCCGCGCGCAGCAGGAGCGCCGAGGTGACGCCGGGATCGTGCACCAGCAGCGCATCCAGGCGCCCGCGCGCCGAGTCGAGCTCGTTCCGGACATAGCGCACGCGCGCCAGACCGAGGGCAGCGCGCGACGATCCCGGATCGTCGCGCAGGACGCCGTCGTAGAGTTGCGCGGCGCGACCGGCGTCGGTGCGGTCGAGCGCCGCGTCCGCCTGCGCGAGCCGTACGCCGGCGCTGCGCGGCTCGAGCCGTGCGGCGGCAGCGAGCTGCTCATCGGCGGCCGCGAACTCGAGGCGCTCCCGCTCGACGTTCGCGAGTGCCAGGCGTGCATCCACGAGGCGTGGCTGCTCGCGGACGAGCAACCGGAGCAGCGAATCGGCGCGTTCCGCCTGGCCAACGCGCGCGTACAGCGCCCCCAGTGCGCAGCGTTCCTCACCGCCCGTCCGGGAAGCGCCCTCGAGTTGGTGAATCTGCCGCATCGCCGCGCTCATCGTCCGCACGTCATCGGACCGGCAGCCAGCGGAGCGGGACGTCTGAGCGAATACGTGAGCCGGAACGGCCAGTAGCGCGCCGGCCAGGACGAGCCACGGTGCTGCCGGGCGGATGATCCGCCCGGCAGCAGGGAACATCATTGCGGATCCCACCACACGTGCACGAGCATGCCCGTCAGGCCGGGATCGATGCCGCTGGCTGTCACCGCGTCGGCGTTCGTCGCCAGTTCGCCGGCCGGCGTCATGAACCGCACCGGGATCTGAGGCAGCAGCGCGCCCGCCACCGGCGTGAGTGCCGGGTAGCCCGTGCGGCGCCAATCATCCCACACCTGATAGTTCATGAAGTTGATGATGTACTTCTGGGTGATGATGTCGTTGAGCGGGTTCGCCGACGCGCTGAGCGAGGGCAGCGACGCCAGGTACGCCGACTGTTCGGCCGCGCTCACGCCCAGCTTGGTCATGTTGGCGCTGATGCCTTGCCGGTACGCGGCGTCGGCCGCCGCGGCACCGGATACGATCAGCGTCGCTTCGGCTTCCGTCTCCTTGGAGGACGCGTAGCTGATCCAGGTGAGCTTGGCGTTCGGCGCGCTGTAGATCGGGTTGATCGACGAGATCGTTGCCGTATCCACCGCCCCGCCGCCGTTCGGGTGACCGACGTACCCGCCGTTCTGGCGCGTGGGAGACGCCTGTCGCGACAGGCGTGGATCGCCCAAGGACTGCAGCAGGTCCACGTAGTGCTTCGCCATCTGGATGCGTGGATCCACCAGCGACTGGTAGAGCGGGTTCCGCTGGCCATTCGCGTCGTAGTACTTGAAGTCCGGATCGTCCGCATTGCTCGTGAAGCCGTTCTGGAGCGCCGCAAGCGCCGTCTGCGCACGCTGCAGCTTGTTCTCGCCAGGCGCCGAAGAGACCGTGAGATTCAGCTGCGCCTTGAGCACGTTCGCCAGCTTCAGCCACCGCGTCATGTTTCCGCCGTACAGCAGGTCATCCGTGCCCGGCACCGACGTACTCGGCGTGCCGAGATCCGTGATGGCGGAATCGAGGATGGCGAACACTGCGGTGTAGAGCTGCTGCTGGGTGTCGTACCCGGGATGCGGGTTGGACGGATCCCACGCCTGCGAGTACGGCGCCGACCCCCACATGTTGGCGACGACCGACAGGTCCCACGCGTAGAGCAGCTTCGCGATGCCGGCGTACGCGTAATTGCCATTCGCCGTGGCCTTTTCGCTGAGGATGCGCGCGTTGCCCATGATCTGGTCGTACGACACGCCCCACAGCCGATCAGGCTCCGTGGGATACATCTCGTACAGCTCGATGCGCATGTTGGCACGCGAACCGTTGTACGAGATCTGCTGCATCCATTCCGCGCTCAGCGTCGACGGCCAGCTGCCGATCACGGCGAGGGAGAAGGTGCCCTCGATCGCCGGCAGGAGCAGCTTTTCGTTGACGCTGGTCGGCGAGTTCGGGTTGGTATTGACGTCGAGAAAGTTGTTGCACGAGGCGACCGCGGTAAGCATTGCGCACGCGGCAAGGCATCGGCCCAGTCTGGGGAGCATGATGGGGATTCCTCTCAGAAGGTCGTGCGCAACCCGAACGCGATGCTCCGGGTCGTGGGAGTGTTGAAGAAGTGGAGCGCAGCGCCGCCGGCATTATCCGATCCCACCGTGTTTCCCTCGGGGTCGCCGGAGGTGAAGTTGGTGTGCATCAGCAGGTTGTGACCGGTGGCATACAGCGACAGCGACTGCATGCGCGAACGGGTGAGGTACTTCGTGGGCACCGCCCAGGACAGCGTGGCTTCGCGGAGCTTCACATAGCTGCCGTCTTCCACCAGGTTCTCCTGCACCGAGGTCGCGTACGCCACGTAGTACGCGCGATCGCGCAGCACGGGAACGGTGTTGGGCTTTCCGGTGTTGACGTTCACCCCAGGGAACACGTACATGTCGTTCCGCTGCTCGGTGATCTTTGCCGTGCCCTGCGGAATGGTGTACCACTTCTCGAAGTTCAGGATGTCGCCGCCGCGGCGGATGTCGACGAGCGCCGACAGGCTCAGGCCGCGATAGGTGACGCCGGACTGCAGGTTGCCGATCCAGTCGGGCTGGATGTTGCCGAGCACGGAGAGCGCGCGGCTCGGAATCGGCTTGCCGTTGTCGTCCACCAGGATCTGGCCTTGGTCGTTGCGCTGATAGGCAAAGCCCCAGATCACGCCATAGCCCTCGTTCTGCATGATGCGGATCTGCGGGTAGCTGTAGCCGGCGAGGTAGATGTTCGACACGCCCGGCGCGAGCGAGATGACGCTCGAGTGGTTCCTCGACCAGTTGCCGCGGATGTTCCAGCTGAAGTCGTGCGTCTGGATCGGCGTCCCGGAGAGCGAGAGCTCCACGCCGCGATTCCGCAGGTTGCCGGCGTTGCGAAGAATGCTCGTGAATCCGGTGGCGGCGGATGACGGCACGGCGAAGATCTGGTCCTGCGTCGTCTTGTTGTAGCCGGTCGCCTCGGCGCTCGCACGTCCGCCCAGGAAGCGCAGCTCGAGGCCGAGCTCCGTCTCGGTCGTCAGCTCGGGCTTGAGATCCGGGTTGCCGAGGCTGGTGCTGAGGAGGTAGCCGTTGACGCCATTGAACGGCACCCGGAACGACACCGGGCTCACGCTGTTCGGATAGTCCGTGTACCCGGCCTGGAAATAGGTGGTGTTCAGCCGGTACGGCGGCGCCGAGTTGCCGACCCGCGCCCACGACGCGCGGAGCTTGCCGTAGTCGAGGATGCGGCTCTTGATCCCCAGCGCGTCGGTGAAGACGTAGCCGACGCTCAGCGAAGGATAGAAGTACGAGTTGGCATTCACCGGGAGCGTCGAGCTCCAGTCATTGCGTGCCGACCCCTGGACGAACAGGTAGTTGCGGAAGCCGAGCGACGCCTGCGCGTAGGCTCCGATCAGCCGCTGCTGGGTACGCTGGTTCGACGCCGTGATCGTGTTGAAGTTGGAGACGTTGTAGAAGCCGGGGATGTTGATGCCGCTGCCCCCGAGATAGGTCGAACGGAAATCGTTCGCCGAGATGTTGTTGCCGAGCAGTCCCGAGAGCGTGAGGCCTGGCCGGAGCTCCAGCTCGTTCAGGTTGAGCGTGAGGTCGTTGTTGATGTTCGTGCGCACGACCTTCTGGTCCCACATGCTGCCGGTCGACGTGGTGACCCACGGCTGCTGGTTCGTCTGGAAGTTGCGCTGGTCGGTGTAGCTGTCCATGCCGATGCGATCGGAGAGCGAGAGCGACCGCGGCAGCGACAGAGTCAGTTCCTGGCCGGCGATCAACCGTCCGACGTCGCTCGAGTAGCCCTGGTTCTGCGCCAACCAGAACGCGTCGGCGCCGCTCGACCTCGGCGTGCCGTCCTCGAAGAAGGGATCCTTGCTGTCGTAGCTGATCGGCGCCAGCGACAGCCACCGCTGCGGGCCATACCAACCGTCGTCCAGGTAGTCGTTGCCGTCCTGGGTGTACATCGCGTTGGTGACGGAGCTGAGCAGCGGCCCGACCGTGGTAGTGAACTTCGCGGTCAGCGACGTGCGTCCGAAATCGCTGCCCGGCGCGATGCCCGTCTGGCCGGTATGCGTGCCGCCGAAGTAGTACGAGCCTGTTGGGATGCGACCGGAGATGTTGGCCGAGTTCTCGAGGAGACGGCCCGTCTTGTAGAAGTCCCTGCGTGGGTCGAACGTCGGGATGCTGGTGACGCCGAGCGCGGTGAGCACGCTCGGATCCACCTTGTTCTTGTCCGGTCCCCAGCTGAGAAGCGTGACGGGATTCGTCCCCGGGTAGCCGGGCTGCACGTAGCCGCCGCGCGCCAGCGGAAGTCCGTTGCTGTAGAACCCGTTCTGACCGGCGAGGTAGGTGGTCTGGTACTCGCCGAGAATCGGCGTCTCCGCGGAGTAGCGCGAGGAGATGGAGAGCGAGGTGTTGCCGGCGCCCTTCTTGGTGGTGATGAGGATGGCGCCGTTCGCGGCGCGCGATCCGTACAGCGCCGTCGCGGCAGCGCCGCGGAGCACGGACACGTCCTCGATCGAGTTCGGGTCGATGTCCACGGCGCGGCTCGTCATCTGGCCGCGATCGAGGTTGAACGCGCCGGACACGTTGGCGTCGACGTCATTGCTGACCGGCACGCCGTCGATCACGAACAGCGGCTGGCTGTTGCCGAGGAAGGAGGACTCGCCGCGCAGCACGATGCGCGAGGAGGCACCCGGCCGGCCGCCGGAGCTCGTGATGGTCACACCGGCGGTCTTTCCCGCCAGCGCGTCGATGACGTTCGGCACGGGCGCCTGGGCCACTTCGGCGCCGCTCACGCTCTGCACGGCGTAGCCGAGGCTTCGCTCCTGTCGCTCGACGCCGAGCGCCGTGACGACGATTCCCTCGAGCGCGAGCGCGGCGGTGCTCATGCGGAAGTCCTGGGTGACCGTGCCCGGCGTGAGAGTCAGCTGGCGCGAGACGGGCTCGTAGCCGAGCGCCGTCACGCGGACGATCTGCTGTCCTTTCGCCTGCGCCGCGGGAACGACGAGTCGGTACACGCCGCCGGAGTTCGTTTCGGCCGCGACACCGAGCGTCTGGATCATGACCCGCGCGCCTTCGATGGGCACCTGGGTGGTGTTGCGAACGGTGCCCGTGACGACGGTCTGCGCGAACGCGGCCATCGGCAGCAGCGGCAGGACGAGCGCGTACAGCAGGGGAGGTCGGAATGCACTCATGGAGGCTCCATCGGAGTGCCACGCGACGGCGTAGCGCGGGGAGGCGAGCGCGAAGGCGGAAGGGGTCCGCTTTCAGGATCGCAAAAAGTATCCACTTCGGGCGGTCCCGCAAGATGGACCCGCGACTTGCATCGGTGCGCTCGCCGTAATGGTCAGCCGATCAGGGCTTCGGGTGCTTCATCCGGATGATGATCACGCCGTGCGCGCCGCGCGTACCGTAGACTGCCGTGGAGGCGACGTCCTTCAGCCCGTCGATACTGGCGACGTCCTTCGGATTGATGCCGTGGAGGACCATCGAC